>ERZ891418.207-NODE-207-length-21475-cov-6.541036_pt1 | contig 21475 bp, 14 predicted proteins | sample MGYA00521236_ERZ891418 | MGnify/ENA primary metagenome ERZ891418 (study PRJEB32303, sample SAMEA104408696) | aquatic metagenome | biome: Brackish water; feature: Chemocline; material: water | place: Baltic Sea | collected 2014-10-18T10:34:00 | depth 100 m ... | reverse complement strand
ATCGCGGCCGGAACACTGTCACCCGATGCGTCGCCAATCACGAAGACCGTGCGGTGTTCGTCGAATGGCACAATTTCACAGAGATCGCCGCCGACTTCGCAACGACTGAGGCAGCGGACCGCGATGTCGCATCCTGGATAGGTTGCGTTGACTTCTCGAATGTCGTCCGTCGTGCTGGCGATCACGTCAAGTTCTCGCGACAGCCGGTTGCACTTTGCTGATTCCTGCAGAAGTACAATCCTTTCAAAGGCGTCTGCAATCTGGTGAGCAAATCCGGCAATCAGATCGCTTGGAAGGGTCTCGATTTCTTTGAAGCGGCGGTCGAACAACCACAACGTCCCGATGGGACCCGACTGACTTTGAATTGGCACGCACACTCCCGAATTCATCGACTCCGGCAGCCATCGCTCTTCGCTGCCTTCATTTCGTTGCAGGAGCATGAATCCGGAATCCAGAACCTCAAGGTCTGGTGGGAGCCCGCCCAGCGAGCGGCGTGGAAACGGGACATCCCGTTGCTCAACGTGGTTTGTGAGTCGCAGTCGCAACGCCGTTCCGTCCGGCTCAAGGACAAACAGTGCGGCGGCCCGGAAAGTGCTGAGGCAAACGGCAGACCGGAGCAGGATACGCAGGCGGTTGTAGAAATCGTTCCCCCCTTTGGCTCCGACGAGAGCACCAATCTCTGTCGCCTGCTCGAAGACCTGAGTCTTTTGATGAAGAAATCGGTTGATGTTGACCACAATGAGGTCGGCCAGCCGGTACGCGGATTCGAATGTCACAGACGGTTCGAATCCGTCCGGAAGTTGAAGGTGAATCACGCCGATCGGGCAAATCCCGTTTGTTAACTCGGAGTGCCAGCACCACTCGAGGCTGTGCCCGCTGAGGTCACCCAGTCCGAGATTCTCAATGGGAGTGAATTCGAGTTGCCAGCCGGTCGTGTCCGAGAACGTCTGGCATGTCGAGTACAGCCACTCATCCCGAGTGTTGTTGCTGCGGTCGCTGATCGGAAGCGTCGACATGGATGAGCCTGTTTGAGCAATGAGTCACATTTGTGGTGCCACGATTGCCCTCGCTGGTGCAACCTGTACCCTCGGCAGAGTTTTCCTCACTGGGCCCTCGTGAGAAGATGCGCAGCGGGAGAACTCAGTCTCTGCATCGACCGCGCCAAAGTGCGGAACTGAACCAGCCACCGGTCCGACCGTGAAGCTGCGGAAAGTGGCGATTTCTGCCGCGATTCTGCGGATGATTCGGGCCGGGACGCGAGCCATTCGTCATCGACGGTCGATGATGACTGGTGAGAGAAATCCACATTCGGAGTGACAATTCAACATGGATACGCTTGAGGGTTTTCCCGTTCTGGTCGAATTCCCCATTCAGTGGGGTGATCAGGACGCGCTGGCTCACGTCAACAACGTGATCTATTTCCGCTGGTGGGAAACTTCGCGAGTGACCTACGCAAAAAGAATTGGCATGTTCGGCGGCGACACATTTCCGCATGACAGGCCAAGAACGGGGTCAGTTCTGGCCGGGATGCAGTGCAATTTCCGGAAACAGCTCAACTGGCCGGATTCCGTCCGAGTGGGCTCCCGAGTCAAACGTGTCGGGAACAGCAGCCTTGAGATTGAGCACCGTTTACTCAGCGCGAACGTCGACGGAGTCATTGCGGATGCGGTTTCGACGATGGTGGCGTTCGACTTTGACCAGCAGAAGACCGTTCGAGTCTCGGACGAAATTCGAGCGGCGATCAGGACACTCGAAGGCGACCGGGAAATCGAAGGACTTTGACTCGTGAACCCGCTGTGAATTCACTGAAACGACGTAAAACACGAATTGAAGCGACTTTGTGGCGAGGCTAGACTCCAAGTCTGTCGGTTCAAACTTTGCTGAAATCCACCTGGGCCAGACTGGGCTGAAAAAACTGAACGGAGACGTCGCGATGACTCACGCTCCCGAATCAAAAAAACTCCTTGATCGCATTTCGATCCGACTCCGGCTGACCGCGATCGGACGAGCAAGCCTGCGAGCTTTCTGGGGCGTCGGCACCGTTTATGCCCTCGCATTTGTCTGCAGTCGGTTCTTCGGATTGCTGCCGAACTATTTTGAACCGATCACGCTCACGGCGATTCCTGGTGCGGCTCTCATTCTGGGGATCGTCTTTCACCGTCGCCCGACGACTTCCGATGCGGCACGACGAGTCGACCAGCACGAGCAGACTCGCGACCTCTACTTGACGGTGACGATGCTCGACACGACGGCTGGCGAGTACCAGCCGCTCGTGCAGCGTGATGCGGAAGAAAAGGCTCAACGAGTTGATCCCGCCCGGGTCGTTCCGTTCCGTTGCGACAACCGCACGTGGTCCTGGGCGACCGCTCTGCTGGTCGTCCTCTTCCTTGGCCTGCAGTTTGGGCCACAGCTCGACCCGTTCGGGCAGGTCGAGGCCGCAACAATCGCCAGGCAGCTTCAGGACGACCTGACGAAGAGCAAAGACGAAACACAGGTCCGAACGGCCGAGCTTGCCAAAAAGCAGAAGGACGACAACGGCGAAGTTTCAAAGGAAGTCCAGCAGTCGCTGGAGAAGCTCGTTCGGTCGCTCCAGGAGATGAAAAAGGATCAGAAAAAAGCCAATCAGAAGACGCTGGCTGAAGAACAGAAACGAATCGGAGCTCAGTGGCGGAACGTTCGGAACAGCGATCCGATGAAGGAATTGCTGAATCGAAAGGCGGCTGCTCAGAGCTTCGGCAAGAACCTTCAGCAGATGAGGGAGTGGTCAAAGGAACTCGAAGAAGGCCAGCCGGAATCCCTCAACAAGATGATTGAGGAACTCAAGAAGCAGATGGAAGAGCTCAAGAAGGATGCTGCCGAAGGCGGGAAGATGGATCCCGTCAAGAAGCAGGAGGCGCTCCGACAACTGAAGAAAAAGATGAAGGAGATGGAAGACTTCGCAAAGAACAATGTGAAGTCCGAAGCGCTGGCGGCGGCACTTCAGAGGGCCATGAAGCAGATGGAAGCCTCGAACGAGGGCGATAAGAAATCGGCGGCAGAAGCTCTTGAAGCCGCGATGAAGTCGCTCGACCTGTCGAAGATGGAACTGCAGGAGATCGCCAAATCGGCAAAAGACATGAAGGAGCTCGAGAAGGCCCTTAAGACCATGCAGATGGCGAAGAAACTGAACGAACAGGGTGAGCTGACTGGCGAGGCTGGCGAGGCACCGACCATGGAAGACTACGCCGAAATGTACGCAGAGATGATGGCCGGACTTGGCATGGGTGAAGGCGAGGGAGATGGGGACGGAGAAGGCGATGGGGATGGAAATGGCAAGGGGGATGGCGATGGTGACGGGACAGGCGGCGAGGGGACCGGCAGAGGTGGCAATCCTCCGGAAGATGAAAACGTCAAAACGAATTTCAAAAAAGAGAAGTCCAAAGCCGCAGTCACGGCGGGGAAGATCATTCTCTCGATGAAGACAAAAGGTCTGAGCGAGACCGGTGATACCAACGAGGAATATCAGAAGCTCATCCAGGAAGTGAAGCAGGGAATCAGCGAAGCGATTGACCTGGAAGAAATCCCGCCCGGCTACATCCCGAATATCAAGAGCTACTTCGACAAGATCGAAGGTGTCGCAACGTCGGAATCCGATGACGCCGAACAGCCCGAGACTGGCGATGAGAAGAAATAAGTCTCGCACAGGACTCATTGCGGCGGCTCTTGGAGCCGCCGCTTTCTTTGCGCTGTTTCAGGCATCCAGTACGCCAGACGATTCTCTGGTTGTTTACTGCGCTCATGACTCGGTCTATTCGGAAGAAATTCTCCGCAAGTTTGAACAGCAGACCGGCATCCGAATCGTCAGGCACTTTGACACGGAAGCCACGAAATCTCTGGGCCTGGTGAACCGTCTGCTCGCCGAGAAAAGTCATCCTCAATGCGACGTCTTCTGGAATAATGAAATTCTGGGAACGATGCGGCTTGCTCAGGAGGGGATTCTCGAACCTTACTGCGGTCCCGGATTTGACCGGATTCCCGATCAGTACAAAGACGCTGACGGGCGGTGGACCGGCTTCGCCGCACGGCTTCGAGTCTGGATCGTCAACACAGACCGCATGCCGGCTGAAGAAGCCGCACTGAACGCGAAGCTTGCATCGGACGACCTCTCGTCAATGGCCATCGCACGGCCTCTGTATGGGACGACGAGGGTCCACTACGCGCTGCTGTGGCAGGAGTGGGGAGAAGAGACTCTCAAAAACTGGCATGCGGGAACGCGGGAACGCGGGCTGCTCGAAGTCAGCGGAAATTCGACGGTTAAGAATCTCGTGGCTGAGGGAAAAATCGACTGCGGATGGACAGACACTGACGACTACTTTCTGGCCGTCGATGACAAGAAGCCCGTCGACGCCCTCCCGATTCGCACAGAGACTGGCAGGACGATCTGCATCCCGAACACCGTCGCGATCATCAACGGGACGTCGCGTCGACAGGCAGCGGAACGGCTCGTCGATTTTCTGCTGTCAGCGGAAACCGAACTGGCGCTCGCCAGATCGTCTTCTCGACAGGTTCCACTGGGCCCAGTCGATTTGAACGAGTTGCCCAGTGAGGTTCGACGGCTGTCGATATGGGCGGCCGACGGCTACGACCTGAACCAGCTGGCAAAAACGCACGACTCCTGCCTCACCTGGCTGCTCACGGAGTACAACAAGTGACCCTGGCAGACGGCGAACTCTGGAACGTTCTGCTCAGGCTGTCACTGACTATGAGTGAGTCGGCGACAGCTCGATCATTTCTGATCGGGCTGCTGGCAGTCTTCATCAGTCCGTCGCTGGCCACGTGGGTGACGCAGCAGCCTCCTCAGCGGCGTCGCATTGCGTTCCTGGCCGCGGTCGCACCGTTCTTCGCTCCGGAATTGATTGCTGGCTACTGTTACTCGTCGGGCGTGTTTTCGCTCGTGCATCTCCCCACGGCGAATGCGGCGCTGTATTTCCTGCTTCTGCTGTTGAAGACGGTTCCGGTTGGGATGCTTGTCGTGTTGTACTCGCCCGGTTCCCCGATCAGTGGTTCGGCATTTCATTGCCACCGACTCCTGAAACATCGAGTGCGATCCTGGGAGGCCGTGGGATTCTGGGTTCGAGGCCCGCTTCACCAGCGTCTGCCGGTCTTTGCGGTTTCGTTTCTCGTCGTGTTTCAGGAATTCGAAATTGCCTCGTTGATGTCCATTCCGAGTTGGACTGTGGAGATCTTCGACGCCCAGGCAAAGGGAATTCGCCCGCTCGCGACAGCTAAGATTCTGCTGATCCCTCTCTTGACGATTGCTGTCGTGGTTCTCCCAACGGTCGCGATTCTCGCGCGAGGCAATCAGCCAACCGTCTTTCGATCGGATGCTCACTCTCAGCGGTCGCGCTGGTTTGGCGGAGCGTTTGTCTTTGTGGCAAATCTCATCCTGTGGGTGATTCCTGTCTGGACGATCGGGGCGAGCGGCCTGCGGCACGCGACGTCGTTGACTCGCAATGCTGCGATCCTGAAGGGATTCACACGGGAAGTGAGTTCCGCGATCGCCTTCGCGTTCTGCGCAGCTCTTGTCGCGGTTTTCGCTGCGTACTTCCTTCTGAATCGTTGGCGGCCCGACATCGCTCGACGACGAAAAACTCTGATCATCGCTCCGCTGCTGCCTGGGCTGGCCGGGTCGCTTGCAGTCAGCCTTGCTGTCTTCCTGGTGATTCAGCAGCCATCGCTGATCTGGCTACGATCAACTCCCATTCCAGCAGTGTTTGGAATGGCCGTATTTCTGCTGCCTCGCGCGGTGCTGATGCTCCTGCTGTTTCGATCTGCCCGACCTGGTACGGCAGTCGGCGCGGCGAACCTGCTCAGTCAGAGCGGTGATGCGTCGCAGTGTTCCCGCGGCTTCCGGTTACTCTGGCAACTTGAAGGGCGAGCGGTCTTCTGGGCATTCGCCGCCGTGTTTTTCTGGGGCTACTTCAACCTGACGACCGCTTCGCTGCTTGTGCCGCTGGCGATTGTTCCTCTGCCGGCACAGCTCTACAACCTGATGCACTACGGCCGGACCATGTCGCTTTCGACGCAGGCACTGTTGAGCGTTGTGGTGCCGGTTTCGCTCATCCTTGCTGCCGCATTGAGCATGCCCCAGGTCGAGCGGATGGCGTCCGGACGACACAAGTCACCTCGATCAAAACGCCCTGAATAGAAACGTCAACAGCAATGAGTCAGCAGACTTCATCAACACAGAACAGCCCCCTCTGGACGTTGCGCGATGTCTGTTCGTGTGGCCAGAATGCGCCGAGGCTCGATCGTGTGTCCGTGACGATTCCTGCCGGGCGCGTCGCACTGCTTGGAGTTTCCGGAGCTGGTAAATCGTCGTTACTGCGTATCCTCGCCGGCTTCGAAACAGCAGATTCTGGTGATGTGACGCAGCACGAGCTCTCGCTTCCGTCGCCGCTGCCGGTGTTCTGGTCGCCTCAGGATTACGGGCTCTGGCCTCACCTGACGGTGCAGGAGCACCTTGAGCACGTTCGACCCGCAGAACCGCGAACCGGAATCCTGGTTGAACAGTGGCTTCAGCAGTTTCGGCTGGAAGCTCTCGCGGATTCACAGCCGGGCACACTTTCTGAAGGCGAGCAGTCGCGTCTGTCGGTTGTGAGAGCTCTCGCCTCGGAAGCCGACGTGCTCCTCCTTGACGAGCCGCTTGCTCATGTCGACCCCGTCCACCGCGAGGATGACTGGCGTACGGTCATGAACCATGTGGCAAGGTTCTGTCAGGGCGTCATTTTCTCAACGCACGAGCCTGCGATCGTCCGGCGCTTCGCTGACTACGTCGTCTGTCTTGATCGCGGGAGAATTCAATTTGCTGGCTCGACGAGTCAGCTGCTGTTCTCGCCGCCGGATGAGACGGCTGCGTGGCTGCTCGGCCCCTGTAACTGGCTGAGCGAAAAAATCCGCCATTGGTTTTCCGACGCAAAGCCGTCGTGGCCGTGCCTTCGGCCGGAGGAAACATTCGTCACGCCGGATTCTGCGGGAAAGAGTCGAGTCATCAGTATCGACGGGCAGGGAACGCAAACGCGATTCGAACTCCGCCATTGCGAGCTGGACTCGACGATCGTCGTTTTTGCAACACACAACCCGGAAGTCCGCGTCGACTCGCGAGTCCGCATCAACGTGATCCCGTCGCCGGACCGCGAGCAGGTCGACCGGTCATCGTGAGCGGATTGCCTGTTCGACGTCTTTGTGCTTCATCAAACGCTTCCGGTAAATTCGCAGTGGCCTCATCAGCGATTTCTCGACGGCAAGCTTTCGCACCGCGACCTCTTCTTTGCTTTTGTTCCGGGCAGGGCCGGTCTGCTCCAGGACCTCGAACGCTCTGTCACCTGCTTCCAGACTTTTCTCGATATCGTTCATCGCGACTACGGAAGATTCCGGGCCGATGTCCCCTCGGTTCTGCCACCGCCGATGCAGAATCTGCAGAAACGCATCGATCTGGTCACCTCGTTCCGCATCGTCAGAAATCAGTGTGGGATGGTCGCAAAGAAGATGGATGGCGGCGATCAGATTTCGGATGGATCGGTCACGGGCTGAGGTGAAATTGACCCGGTACAGGCGATGTCGAAACTCGATTTCCGCGTTGGAGTTCGAATCGCGGGCTGCCAGTTCTGCAATCTCCTGGTGCATGAAGAAGCTGACGATCGGGTCGTAAGGCGTTGCAAATTCCTCGACGGGCAACAGCATGTCGGTTGTGGGTTTCTTGAGACCGGCCGCGCGGCCCAGCGACTTAAAGTAGTCAAGTCGCCGTTTCTCCTCTGGGTGAAGTCGCGTCTCCTGGCCACCGCTGACCTGCACGATCTCAGCTCGCGGAGATTCTTTGAGCTTTTTCTGCAGCTCTGTCCGGTAAGGCCAGTATCGGTCGGCGTTTTTATGGATGAGATCGCGGCGCAAGTCGAGCTCGCCGATCCGGCGCGTCACGTCGGCCGACGATGTCTCCTCGGGAAAGACTGCCGCGAGACGTCGTGCCGCCGGACCGACAGACCGCTGCACCTCAGCGAATTTCGCCCCCCACCTCATCACGTCCCACGGACCGGCAGCGAGCATGGATGCCGAAGCGACCGTTTGAATCTGCCCGGTCCATCCGCCGAGCTGATTGGATTGTTCGAAGTGCTGTTGCAACAGATCTCCGTCAAACACCGTGAGCTGCAGTGGAGTGGCCCAGTCAAAACCGAGACCGCTCAACGCGTGCCGGACGTGTTCCCGCTGGAGCCGCTCGACAAGACCTTCCCGGTAAATCCCGGCCGGATCCGGCGTCCCAATCAGGAGCCATTCACCGGGAGCCGTCTCGACAGCGGCAACATGCTCAAAGACGGACTGCCAGGTGGCCAGTACGGACCGAACGGTCTCGGCTCCAAAATCGACATAACGAAACTGCTGGCAGAACAGGCCGTGTTCAGTCAGCCCGCCAGCCGCTCGAGTCAGGAACTCAGCCGTGGCTTCGGCTGCGGAAGCGGGCTGCGACAGGTGATTCGTCGAACACACGATGACGTCGAAGTCGCGAGCGCTGGCTGTGGCAGCGACCGTTTCACAGTGCACAAGTTCGACGCGTTGATCGTCGAGCGGATTCGGGGAGAGCCGGCTTAGAATCTGATCGCTGACCACATCGATCAAAGTGGCGTTTGATTCAACACAGGAAATATGAGAGACCGGAAACTGCAGTGCTGTCTGCAGCGTGGCTCCGGTTCCCAGGCCGAGGATCAGAACGGAAGTCGGTTTGTCGTGCAGCACGAGTGGCAGAATCGTCTGCAACGCTTCTCCGGAGGGTTGAGGTGCCAGACCGGGGCTGACGTCGACTGACGATCGTGGCATCCCCGATTCACGAAGCTGTAACCGCGTGCCGCGACTTCGCCAGAGGGTGAGCGTGCTCGACTCAGACTCGAAGGTTCCCAGGCAGCGTGCTTCGTCGAGGTGCTCCAGCACGTCCGTTCGACGTTCGACCCGGTGAGCCAGGAAGACTCCCGTATCGAACAGCAGCCGCGCGGACCGGTCCGGCTGGTACTGCTGCGTCCACAGCGGACCGGTCAGTACAGCGACGAGTGCCGCAGCGAAAGCTGGCTTCGTTAATTGACTGCGGGTAACGCGAGTCCGCGTCAGCAGGACGAGGAATGTCGAAAACGTAAGACCACCTGCCACAACAAGAAGGCCCGCTGCGGGGCCAATCGACGAAACAACCAGCCAGCGAGCCATCAGCATCCCGGCGATCAATGACGCAATCGTGGTACCCGAAACAGTCTGCCAGCCATTTTTACTTGTACGGCACAAGCCAAGAGCGACGCCGAGCGGCATCACGACGATTGCGATGAGAGCGGCTCGCGCAAACGCGACTCCTGCGGACTGTGAAATGTAAGCGCTGATTTCAAGCGACGCCCGGATTCCGGCCGGGAACTGAGCGGCGGTTGCCGCCAGGCACGCGGCGATCCAGAGCGGCGCGGTTTCGGCAAGCGATGTTCGGCGTGCGACGGAAACACCAATCGCGGCTCCCGCAAGAATTGACGCGAACTCGACGGCCGTAATCCAGGCGGCGTCAAGAAACAGCTGGTCAAGAATTCGTGAGACACAGACAAACGCGACTCCATACAGGGCCGCGTTAATTGCCCCAGGCACCCCTCGCCCGGGCAGCATGTCGCGGGTCATCTGAGAGTTACCGGGCGAGCTGACGACGGGATCTCGATTACGACTTACTCGAAAGGCGACGACACCGAGAATCGCACAGACGAACGCACCCCCGGCCGCGGTGAGTTCTCCGCCCACCCAGGGAAGCAACAGGCAACTTGCCAGCAGGATTCCGATAGCGACTCCGAAGAGAGGTCGAGCGGACAGCCCGTTTTCAGACGCAGGTTTGTGACGCAGCGGGATGCTTGCCGCACAGACGGCAGCAGAAACAGGCAGAATCAAGGCACTGTGCGTTGCGAGGAACATCAGAAAACTGTTCGCGGTCGTCGGCCAGACTCCAACGGGTGCCATCGACGCAAAGAGCACTTCTTCCAACTGCACGATTCGACCGGAAAACAGTCCTGTCAGCAGCAACAGACCGAGCGGTACCAGCAGCGGATTCCTGCGAAGCCACGGATTGGAATTCGTGGACAGCCACTTCGCTGCAGCAAGCCCCGCAGAAATCGACAGCCCTGCGGCCAGCAGCAGAGAGCTCATCGCTGCCCGGGACGTTCCGACCAGGGCGACCGTCTGATGAAGCCAGGCGGAGATCAGAATGCCACTCACCACAGAAACTGAGAATTCAGCGAATCCGGGCTGTAAGATGAGCCGCGTAAAGCGAAGAATACGAGAGATCATTGGCGTCCCTGCCAGAAGCCGCAGCGATAAAAGAAACCCGGCATCGGATTCCGATTCGACGCCGCCCTTTAAGTCGATAACTTGTAATGAATTCTCCGGTCGGGCCTCAATACCAGTCGGAAGGCCGGCGAATTCAAACTCATTCGAGCCAACAGGTTGAAGCGGGTGGGCGAAATGCGTTTCTGTTTCCACGAGCCAATTGCCCTCACATGACAACAGGACCATCGTGATGATTTCTCGACTTCGCGCGGCATTGATCTTCGGCATGCTGCTGGCACTGGCAAATCCCTCTGATGCGGATGCGCAGTTTGCCGGCGGAGGATTTGGTGGCGGACAGGGCGGAGGATTCGGGGGCGGACAGGGAGGCGGATTTGGCGGACAGGGGCAAGGTGGTGGGTTTGGCCAGGGCGGCGTTGGCGGAATCGCGATCGATGCCAGCGGTGTCGTCGCACCGGTTTTTCAGAAGGAACTGGCCTCGAAACTGGCTCAACAGCGGCTTCAGGCGTTTGCTGAGAAAAACTTTCCGGCCGACCTCAACAGGCCCAGCGAGCTGAGGATGATTTCCATCGTCCAGCTCGAAAAAGCCTGCCAGTCATTTGCTGACGAAAAGAAGCATGTGACCCCGGAGATTCAATACCTCGCCGGACTGCAGCGAATTGACTACGTGTTTCTGTCTCCGGATTCCGGAGACCTTGTCATCGCCGGGCCGGCTGAGGGGTTTGCTCCCGACGAAATGGGCCGCGTGGTTGGAGTGACAACAGGCCGCCCGCCGATTCGGCTGGACGATCTGATCGTCGCCCTCAGGACCGTTCCTCGAACGAGTCAGATTGGCTGCTCGATCGATCCGACCCCGTCAGGCCTGCAGGCCTTTGGAGACTACGTTCGCCGGAACAGCACCCCCGCGACGACGGCTGTGATTCAGCAGCGGTTTCGCGAGATGGCAAAAGCCCTCGGCCAGCAGGACGTGTCTGTATTCGGTGTCCCAGGCGATTCGCATTTCGCACAGGTGCTGGTGGAGGCGGATTACCGAATGAAGCTGATGGCGACGGGTCTTGAGAAGCCGCGACTCAAGGGTTTCCTGAGCCACCTTCAAGCCATCCGTCCGGGCCAGAACACTTTTCAACGATGGTGGTTTACGCCTCTGTACGACGCATTTCAGCAAAGTGAAGCGGGTGACGCATTCGCGTTTTCCGGACAGCGACTGCAACTGATGGCCGAGGAAGAACGCGTTTCAGCGGAAGGGATCCGAACCGCAGCGAAGGCCAACGGAGCTTCGACTCAGAAGTTCGCTGCTCAGTTTACGAAGCGATTCGAAGAGCTCGCGAAGGTCGTGCCCGTGTTTGCCGAACTGCAGAACTTAACCGATCTGGCGGTTCTGGCCGCATTGATGCAGAAAAAGCAGTTGGCACAGCAGGTCGGCTGGAAGATGTCGCTGTTTCTCGATGAGGACCAGACACCGCTCGTGAAAGGGAACGTCCCGAAGCACGTTCAGTCCGTCTACGGAACGCGACTCGCAGGACGATTGATCCTCGGTCTCGTTGCCGGCGGCGTTGAGCTGAACCCGTTCCAGACAGTTTCCAGCACAAAGTTTGAACCAGCATCCCGGACGCTTACGGCTGCCTCGACCAGGGCCAGGCAAGCGGCAGATCCTGGTCACTGGTGGTTGGATTAAGCGCTGCCTCGCCCATTGGCACTGCCTCACCCACTGAAAGAGCCCGGCAGACCGCAAGGTCTACCGGGCTCTTTTCATGAACCGTCCCGCTGAATCAGCGGCCGGGTTATTTGATCACGAAGGAAAAGTGGAAGCCGCTGCGTGAATTTCCGATCGGGATGCTCACCTGTCGGCCATGCGAGTCGAATCGGCTCGACGGACCAGATCGGTGCGTATCGTGCAGCGACGGTCGCGGCGGAACGAGGAGTTGCTGGCCTCGTGGGCTCGGCGGGGCGTTATGAAGTTGTCGGCCCGGCGGAGGCGGAGAAACCGACTGATGGTCGTGATGAGCGTGATGCCGCTTGATACCGCACTCACAGAACAGTTTTTCGAGGTCGTCGAACATGCAACTCAGCGTTTCCCGCATCAGGTCGACCCGGCCGCAAAGCTGATTGAGGTCCGACTGTCGACTGCCGGAGTACACGCCAATTCGAATGCTGCCGTATCGGAAGGTCTCTGGTTCACACTTCGCGGCCCAGGCTCGCAACTCGGCCATTGCCTCCTGGATATGAATGAAGCTCTCGTCGATCTCGTCCAGGCATTCTTCCATCTCCCGCAGCATTCGCGGATCAGCTTTCCGGCGGATCGTTCGCTGCAGATCGTCCGCCTTCTCGGCGATTCGACAAAAGTTTTCTCGAAGGCATTTTGCCACGGGAGCCGTATGGAAGTCGTATCGGATATCCCGGTCCGCCCGAACTGCTGTCCTCTCAAGCGTCCAGGCATGGTCGTCGAGTTCTGCCAGCTTGCTCGCCTGGGCGGAATTCGCAGTGACGAGCACCGCCATAGAGACGACACAAAGCCTGAAAAATGTAGTCACTTGGATATTTCTCATTTCAGCTCTCCTTCTGATCAACGAGGTCCAACGATCCTGTGCTCGCCAGACTGTCTTGTCTGGCTGTTTTTCCGTTAAGGCATGTGTCGTGCCAATTCATCCGCGATTACTAACCTATTACCGTAACCTGCTCCCCTGAAATGAGATACGATCGACTGCCGCGACAGGAGCGGCGGCCGACTGACCAGTAACGCGGCGAGTAGAAGTCAATGCGATTCGAACAAGCTCATTGTGATGACAATCCGAGCCAGCAATTCCGGTGATAGCGAGGGCTCAAGCTGTCTGGTAGCCTGACGCCGTCTTCAGAAATCCTCAGGGCCGGTAAAAATGCGTAACGATCCCGACGTGCTGCGAGCTGCGAGCATGTACCAGCTTGGGCTGCCTCGGATGCCGGTTTCCGGGCGGTCCGGCGAACTGCTTGGCCGTGGCACCGGGACGTCGCTCGAATTTCAAGAGTACCGGGAGTACATGCCGGGCGACGACATCCGACATCTCGACTGGTCGGCCTATGCCCGGTCGGATGCGCTCATGGTGCGGCTCTATCGGGAAGAAATCAGCCCCCGGATGGAAGTTCTGCTCGATACTTCCCGGTCGATGACGACGACGTCGAACAAGATGCTGCTGGCGAAACAGCTCGCGGCCACGTTTTCGTTGTTGTCAGGGGCGATCGGCGGGCGGCCGATCATCTGGCTGCTGGGCGACGAACGGCCGCCGAGGTCATTGTTTCTCGAAACTCTGCAAGCGCTGGAAACCACTTCGTTTGAGGGGCAGGGTTCGCTGGACGCGTTGCTCGCCGATCATCAACCTCCCATGCAGCGACAATCGGTCCGAGTTGTGATCAGCGACTTTCTATTTCCGCACGACCCGGAAACGCTGGTCCGCAGACTCGCCCGCGACGCCAGCGTGCTGTGGCTGATCCAGATTCTGACGTCGTGGGAAGCCAACCCGGAGCCCGGCGGCGGCACTCGACTGATCGACGTTGAGACTGCGCGAGAAACCGACCTCTATCTGAACCGGAAGGTCGTTTCCGAGTATCGGCAGCGGCTCGGGCATTTGCAGGAAGAACTTGCGCTGCACTGTCGACGTCACCACGCGACGTTTGCGACACTGACTGCGGAATCTGGACTGGCAGTCTCCTGTCGTGAAGAGTTGACGCAGGTCGAGATTCTTCGGACGACATAATCGAGCTCCTCTGGAGAGGACAATGTACTTCGCAAATCCGATCGGCCTGCTCGGGCTTCTGTCGCTGCCGGCCATCGCGATCATCCATCTTTACCACCGCCGGTTTCCGCCAAGGCTGGTGGCAGGGCTGCATTTGTGGGGTGAGGAAGTTCGCCAGCCGACCGCAGGCCGCAAGCGCGAGCGACTGCCGATTACCCCGTCGCTGCTGCTGGAACTGCTGGCCGCACTTGTGCTGTCACTGATCCTGTCGCAACCACGGTTCGGCGAGATGGATGAGGTCACTCACCTCATCGCGGTCCTGGACAATTCTGCCTCAATGGGGGCGACCGGGGCCGAAGGGGTTTCCTTTCGAGACCAGGCGGTCGCGCAGATCCGCAGTCGCATGGAGGACACCTCACGAGGCAGCGTCATCACGGTCATCCTGACCGGTCGACGGCCCGTCATGCTCGCCGGACCCGCCGTTGAGTGGGACGTCGCCAGGCAGGCTCTCGCAGACTGGCGGCCGACAGCGACGAAACACGACGTCCTGTCAGCTCTGGATATGGCGAGCCAACTGGCGGAGAACGGCGGCGAAGTGCTCTTCGTCACCGATTCGATGCCAAGTGAAAAGGAGCAGCTCCAGAAAAACGTCGAGGTCGTCAGCGTCGGAGAGTCGCTTTCGAATCTGGCCTTCACGGCGGCGAGATGGACTGTTAACTCAACGACGTTGAATGGGCAAATCTTCCTGCGGCTGATCAATGCCGGGCCGAGATCAGCCGACGTCAGTATCGTCGGCCGTTCGGGCACAAGTACGGTGTTCAGCTCGAAGATCACGCTGGCCGGCGGTGCAGAACGGTCGCTGGAAGCCCCGGTTCCTGGCGGGCTGGGACGTGTCGATATCCGACTGGAGTCGCCCGGCGATCCGCTCTCGATCGACAATCGAGTCACGCTGATTGAGCCGGCAATCCGCACAGTGTCTGTTGCGAATCAACTGCCAGCCGATTCGTTTTCCGGGCGGTCCTTTCAACGCGTTCTCGACGCGCTGCCGGATCTACGACGCGCTCCGGCGAACGGAGCCCACCTCGTGATTGCGCCCGGCGGCGAAATGCCGGAGTCGCGTCGGGATCTCTGGTGGCTCGGCGTCGGACCGCTGGATCCTTCCGAAGAGTCGCGCAAGGCCGCGCGGGATCTTCTCGGGCCATTTCTTGTTGAGAAGCGGCACTCTCTGCTGGATGGAATTCTGTTGAGCGGTGTTGTCTGGGCCGGAGTCCAGCCAGTCGAGCTCGGTGTCGCGCCACTCATCTCGGCCGGGCCGCAGAAGCTGCTGTCGCAACTCGACGGAACGGAGTCGACGGCGTTTCTGCTCAATATTGATCTGCAGCGGTCCAATCTGACGGAGAGTCCCGACTGGCCGATTCTGTTGAGCAACCTCGTCGAACTGCGACGGGAAAGCCTGCCTGGCCTGCGGCGCTGGAACTACCGATTGAACGAGGACATCGTGTTCCGGTTGTTTGAGGGAGCTTTCGAGTCGAAAGAGACGGCTGGGCGACCACTCACGCTCAAGTCCGGCGACGAATCGCGAGTGCTCGCGCGGAGTGCAATCGTTGAGGTGCCGCCGCTCGACGACGCCGGCGTTTACACGGTCCTTGACGGAGACGAGCCGTTCGGTGAATTCGCGGTGAACTACTTTGACCTGGAAGAATCCACGTTGACGAACCTGCGGTCCGGCCATCGCGAGGCGACTGTCGAGGAAGAAGACGCCCATTTCGAAATTGACGATCCCTACACATGGCTCATTCTGGTCGGACTGCCGCTGATTATTCTCCTTGCGTTCTCGGACTGGTTCCTGCTGCGTCCGCGCAAAGCGTGAGACTCTCGATGCTTCGCAGTTGAGAGTGGCACTCCGTAGAATGTGCTTGCGATCGCCAGTTTGCGATGACTCTCCCCATTGATCAGACCAGTAAGGACTCCCAGTGAATCGCCCTACACACGGCCACGGTGCTCAGCAGCTTCCCGACCCGACTATCAAACTGACTGAAGGCTGGCACTGCCTGCATCTGTATTACACAGTCGACCAGTCTCAGCTCAACGGCGTGCACGAGCATCAACGGGCGGAAGGCCGGGAGCAACTCGCTGAGATCCTCAACCCGGACCGGGAAGGCGCACCAACTCGAATTCAAACGTCAATTATTTCCGGCAGCCGAGCGGACCTCGGGGTGATGATCATGGACCCGGATCCGCTGGTGATCGACGGAGTCAAACAGGCAACCCGTGCCAGCCGGCTGGGAGCGGTGCTTAAGCCATCGTGGTCGTTCGTGTCGATCACGGAAATCTCTGAGTACGTTCCGACTCTCGAGCAGTATTCCGAGCGGCTTCAACGGGAAGGCACAGATCCGTCGGACCCGGCGTTCGAAGCCAAGCTCAACGCTTACGGCCAACGGCTTCCGGCGATGAACAAGCAGCGCCAGTATCCTGACTTCCCACCGTACCCGGTTGTCAGCTTCTACCCGATGAACAAGATCCGCGACCCTCACGCCAACTGGTTCTCCCTGCCGTTCAGTCGCCGGTCAGCCCTCATGGCCGAGCATGCGACGAGCGGAATCAAGTTCGCGGGCCGAGTGTCACAACTGATCACGGCCTCCACCGGCTTCGACGACTGGGAATGGGGAGTCACGTTGTGGGGGCGAGCTCCGGAGCACATCAAAGAAATCGTCTACACAATGCGTTTCGACGAAGCCTCAGCTCGTTACGCGGAATTCGGCCCGTTTTACATCGGCTACGTCACTGCTCCGGAAGACGCCATCAAACATCTGAAGCTGTGATGATTGAACTTCGATGTTCGAACCCGCCTCCAGTGCGACTGGTCTGATCATTCGATTATCTGAGCGGTGGCAGGATTACAGTTGTGTCGATTTGTCCCCATCGGTATCACTCCAACTGATCCGTAAACGACGCATCGTGCGACGACTGCACCGAATGAGGTTTGGAGGCTGCTGTGAGCGCTGGTCCCATTCGAATCGCCCTTGTCGATGACCATCGGATCGTGCTGGATTCCTTCCGGTCGATTCTTGATCTTGATCCCGCGTTTGAAGTTGTGGGAACTGCCACCACCGCGGAAGCTGGTCGAGATCTCGTTCTGCAGTCCCGGCCGGATGTCGCCCTGTTCGATCTCCAATTTTCCGGGTTGCACGCGTTCGACGTGTTGCCTCAGATTCATGCACGGCACTGCCGGACGAAGGTTGTCATCCTCACTGCACACCTGACAGACGCGTTTGTGCATCAGGCAATTCTGCTGGATGCGGCCGGGTATCTGCTGAAGCAGGAATCTGCTGAATTTGTACGAGACGCACTCAAGCAGGTGGCTCGCGGCCGACAGGTTTTTTCGTCGGCAGTTAAAGACCGAATCGTGTTCAACGAGGTGACACAGAAGTACGAATCCTGCTCGACAAATCCACTTTTTCAGCTTTCGATCATGCAGCTTTCCATCCTGCGTCACCTCGCTGGAGGGAAGGCGGTTAAGGAGATTGCGAAGCTACTGGATCGGTCTGAAAAGTCGATCGACAGCCACAAGTACCGAATCATGCACCGGCTCGGCGTGCATGATCGAGTCGAGCTGTGTCGATACGCGATCCGTGAAGGCGTTTCCATCCTGTAACGGCTGGCTCGGCGGACTCACCGGATCGAATGAAGGATGTTCTCGATTTCGTCTGAGGTCGTTCCGGCCTTCTGCTCCGACAGAATGTAGATGATCCCTGTTCGGCCATCGGTCGTCGGAAACACTCCCGAGGTCTGACGCATTCCCGGCATTCCAAACATCGTGAGCTCCTGGATGTCGAAGGTGATTTTTTCCCCGTTGATCTCGACATCGATCGTCGTTCCGGAACTGCCGTAATTCGGCGGGCGATTGATGCTGGCTCCCAGAGGAACTCGTGCCATCGCTTGTTCGAAATTGCTGTCGACCAGATCAAACTTTTCAGCGACCCGGCCCAGAAAAATAGTTGAGCCCTTGTCGGTCTCCCAGACCGCTGCCGAAACGTCGTCAAACATCGTCTTGATGACTTGAGCCCGTTTTGCTTTGAATCCGGGTGGCAGTTCAAAATGAGCAATTTCAGATCCGACGGCTGCCACTCCGTCGTTGTCAGTAAAGACTTCGCTTTTCGAATTCTGCTCGACAAGCAAGGTCCCGCCGCAACACGCAAAGCAGATCAATCCGAAGACGCTGCCCAGGAGGATTGCCAGCTTGGAAAGCGGATTTCGCTGCGGCGAAAGATGGCTGGTGGCGGGTTCCGGGGAACTGCCCATCATCGACTCCTGGTTCGTTGTCGGTCGAGAATCAGGGCGGAGTTCTTTCCCGCCCACTGCCTGGCACGCCCACTGCCTGGTACACTGTGTCAACATGTTTGCCTCACGGTAGCCTGCGCCGCAACTTCGGGCAAACGCTGAATGCTGTCCCACCTGAAGCTCATTGATCATGTCGACTCTGAAACCTCGATTCCTGACCGGACTGACGTCTCTCGCGCTCTGTCTGGCAGCCTTCAATCCGACAACAGCCGATGATCAGGCTGGCCGTGACTTTTTCGAAAAGAATGTCCGACCGCTGCTTGTGAAGCACTGTTACGAGTGCCATTCCCAGAAAGCAGAGAAGCAGAAGGGAAGCCTGCTGCTTGACGTTCGATCCGGCTGGCAGACGGGCGGCGAGAGCGGTCCGGCCATCGTCCCCGGCAAGCCCGAAGAAAGCCTGCTTGTTGCGTCTGTTCGTTACGAATCATTCGAAATGCCCCCGAAAGGCAAGCTCGCGCCAGCGGAGATTCGCATCTTCGAAAAGTGGGTCGCGATGGGAGCTCCAGATCCGCGTGACGGCGTCGCCTCAATCCCGGAGTCAAAGATCGACTTCGAGGAGGCTCGGAGGTCCTGGGCGTTTCAACCGCCAATGAGGCACAAGTCACAGACCGTTCAGGACACCGAGTGGCCTCGCGATCCCATCGACCGATTCCTGCTAGCGAAACTGGAAGCCGCATCACTTTCCCCGTCAGTTGACGCGAGCCCCAGAGACTGGCTGCGCCGAGTGACATTCGATCTGTCCGGCCTGCCACCGACCGTTGAAGATGCTGGCAGTTTTCTCGCGGAATTCGAAAACGCTCCGGACACAGCCCGGCGTCAAGTCGTCGACCGGTTGCTGGCGAATCCGCAGTTCGGCGAGCACTGGGGGCGTCACTGGCTCGACCTGGCCCGCTACGCCGACTCCAACGGAGGAGACATCAACCTCACCTATTTCAACGCCTGGCGATACCGCGACTACGTGGTCAACTCGATCAATTCAGACAAGCCATTCGACGAGTTTGCCAGGGAGCAGATTGCCGGAGACCTGCTTCCGACCGAGTCCGTCTCGCAGAAAGCGGATCAACTGATCGCAACCGGGTTCCTGATCATCGGCCCCAAAATGCTCAGTGAGCGGAACAAGGAAAAGCTGTACATGGACGTCGCGGATGAGCAGATCGATACGATCGGCCGCGTGTTTCTCGGCATGACGATCGGCTGTGCCCGCTGTCACGACCACAAGTTCGACCCGATTCCCGTGACCGATTATTACGCGATGGCTGGCATGTTTCGCAGCACGGAAACCGTCTACGGAATCCGAATGGGTAACGTGAACGTGTCCGGCTGGCTTGAGCAGCCACTTCCGGTCTCTCCCGAAGTGGCGGCGAGAATTGCCGATCACGATCAATTGACCTCAAAGATCAAGGCCGAGGTGGATGCGCTCAAAAAACAGCTTGCCGAGTTGGACGTCTCGGCGACCCCGAAAGCCTCACTCCTGCCAGGAATCGTCGTTGACGATGCTCAGGCAACGCTTGAAGGGACATGGAAGAAGTCGACCTTTTCCAAACACTACGTCGATGCGGGTTACATTCACGACGACAAGATGGACCTCGGCAAAAAGTCCGTGACGTTTACTCCCGAGATCTCCGAGGACGGCGAGTACGAGGTGCGGATTTCCTTTCCCGGGAGCAACGGTCGTGCTTCCAATGTTCCGGTGATTGTGATGTCGGCAGACGGCTCCAAAGAGATCATCGTTGACCAGTCGAAACCGGCGCCGATCAATGGGCTGTTCAAGTCGCTTGGCAGGTTTCGTTTTGAGGCCGGACGAAGCGGCTTTGTGCGGATTTCAAATGCCAACGCCAATGGGCACGTGATTGCCGACGCCGCTCAATTCCTTCTTGTCGGCAAAAGCGAAACACCGGAAGCCAGCAAAGAAGCGGCAGCACTCGCAGCGAAATTGACGGAAAAGCTGAAGGTCATCGAGGCCCGCCAGAAAGAGCTGCAGAAGTCGGCGCCGGAAAAGCCGATGGCCATGTCCGTCCGGGATCGTGAGACAGTGGCCGATTCGGAAATTCGAATTCGCGGTATTGCCGATCACCTTGGTCCCGCGATCCCTCGAGGATTTCTGACGGTCGCCAGTCGCTCCGACTCACCGAAAATCGGCAAAGGTCAGAGCGGTCGAGCGGAACTGGCTCGCTGGATTTCCGCTCCCTCAAATCCGCTGTTCGCGAGAGTCTTTGTGAATCGCGTGTGGATGCACCTGATGGGACAGGGCATCGTGCGGTCCATCGACAACTTCGGGAAGCTCGGCGACACGCCCTCGCACCCGCAACTGCTCGATTCACTGGCGGTCGACTTCATGGCTGACGGGTGGTCCATTAAACGACTGGTTCGAAAGATCGCCCTCAGTCGAGCTTACGGGCTCAGCACAGAATCCAACGAACCCGCAACCGCGAAGGACCCGGAAAATCGCATGTGGTCGAGACAGAATCGTCGTCGACTGGCCGCAGAATCTATCCGCGACTCGATGCTGGCGATGAGTGGTCGCCTGGATCACACCACAGGCGGGTCAACCGTCAAAGCGATGGGCGAGCAGGCTGTCGCCAATAACCCGGCCGATCAGCAATCGCGAGGGGCAGGCGGCCCGCTGCGGCGCAGTCTCTATCTCCCAATCGTTCGAAACGATCTGCCGCCGTTTCTGACGGTATTCGACTTCGCTGATCCGGATGTCGTGACCGGCCGGCGAGCAGTCACGAACGTTCCCGCGCAGGCACTGCTGATGCTCAACAGCCCGTTTGTTCGCGAGTGCGCCGCCGCATTGGGCGAGAAAGTGGTCGCAAAAAACGAGCTGACATCCGACGCGGATCGAGTCGACTGGATCTACCGAACGATGCTGAACCGCCCGGCATCGCCGGACGAAGCGAACCGGGCGATTCGTTTTCTCCGAACGTCGAACGCCGAAAGCGCGATGATTACGACTGGGCAATGGTCGATGCTGTGTCAGACCCTCTTTGCGACAAGTGAGTTTCAGATTCTCAATTGAGACTCAGCCACGAATGGCACTGCCGGAGATTTTTGCAGAGATCAGCGCAGCAGCGAACCTCGCAGGCATGGCTGCGTTTGTT
>ERZ891418.206-NODE-206-length-21483-cov-6.995147_pt1 | contig 21483 bp, 11 predicted proteins | sample MGYA00521236_ERZ891418 | MGnify/ENA primary metagenome ERZ891418 (study PRJEB32303, sample SAMEA104408696) | aquatic metagenome | biome: Brackish water; feature: Chemocline; material: water | place: Baltic Sea | collected 2014-10-18T10:34:00 | depth 100 m ... | reverse complement strand
CCGCGTTCAGCGCGAGGCCAGGCATTCTTTATGCGACACATCCGGTTGGGATGCTCAACGTGGTGTCTGCTGCGGCGAAGCATCGTCCGGGAATTCCCGTGCTGGCGATCGGTTGTGGTTCGGAATACGGGTCCAGGGTGGCATCCCCTGCCGCCGAAACGTCTCTGCCGCAGCCCGACTCCCTGTTCGCAGCGTCGAAGGTCGCCCAGACCCAGGCAATGACGATTGCGGCAAGTCGATATCAACTTCCCTTGATCACGGTCCGACCGTTTGCCGTCGTCGGGCCGGGGGTCGCTGTTGACTCCGCAATCGGTCGACTGTTCGCGCAGATTCACAGGACGCTGACCGGAAGTTCGGAGCAGGCTGAGTTCGACGTTCCCGGGGCAATGACTGCGGCGGATCTTGTCGACGTCCGCGACGCGGCCCGAGCGATTCGCCTGCTCCTGGAAAACGTCGTGCCGGCACCAGGCACCGCTGAGGTTTTCAACATCGCGACACAGATGGGCACGAGGTTGCTTGATGACGCGGCAATCCTCGGCCGTCAGGCCGGGCTGAAACCTCGCGCGGCCAATGGCAAGCCGGACGGCTGGCTGATTCCCGGGATCGGCAGTTTCGCACGACTCCGAAAAGCGACAGGCTGGAGCCCGGAATTTACCTGGAGGCAGAGTCTCGACGAGATCTGCCGAGCCGGTCTCGCCGTTGCGGAGCCCGTTGCCTGAGGCCGCCGGGACCGCATCTTCTGGTTGCCAGCCTCAGGCCGTTTTGATTTCATGCGGTCGCCTTGAGGCGGCGAGGCTCACGTGAAGTCGATTGGCCCCGGAGAATCCAGATGATTCCACTCGGAACCGACGCACCGATTTATCATTACCCTTTCGCAACGATCGTGCTGATCGTCGCGAACGTTGTCGTGTTTGCCGCGACCGGCGCCGCGATGGATCCGGAGGCGATCGAACCCTGGGCGCTGTCTCACGGCCAGGGTCTCCATCCGGTCGAGTGGGTGACCAGCAACTTCGTCCACGGTGGTTTCGGGCATCTCATTGGCAACATGATTTTTCTGTGGGGCTTCGGTCTGGTCGTCGAAGGCAAGCTTGGCTGGTGGAAATACCTGCTGGTTTACCTGGGAATCGGCGTGACGCAGTGTGCCCTCGAACAGACTTTCATGCTGGGATATGACGGGGCAGCGGCTCACCAGGAATGGGTCGAGGAATCAGGATTAAATGTTGAGGAATTCGAAAGCCTGAAAGAGGACATCGCTGAGCAATACAGGCAGGAAGGTCACTCGGAAGAGGAAGTCGCCGAAGGGGTCGCTTTGTTCGAGAGCGAATTTCGCAAAGAAGTGAGTCGGTCCTCTGCCAGCATGTCCTTCGGAGCTTCCGCAATCCTGTACGGTCTGCTGGCGATCTGCCTCGTCTGGGCACCGAAAAACGAAGTCACGATTCTGGTCATCATCCTCTACCGGGCCGCGGTGTTTGAGGTGACCATCATGACGTTTGCCTGCTGGTACATCGGCATCGAACTTTTTACGTCATCACTGACGGGCTTCTCGATGGGCTCCGCGACGCTGCACGCGATGGGCGCCGTGCTCGGATTCGGCGTCGGTGTGGCTCTCTTTAAAATGAAACTCGTCGACTGCGAGGACTGGGATCTGTTCGCAGTGATGAGCGGTCATTACGGCCCGTGGGCTCGCGACAAACACGGCTACCCGATTGATCGGGAACCCAGGGATGTCGTGATGGATTTCGAAAAACCAAAGAAGCAAAAGAAGAAAGGCCCTTCGAGAACACAACGAAACCGGAAGCTCGAAGCGGTCGCAGGTTTTGTTGAGGCCGGCGATTTCATGCGGGCTGTCGACGAGCTTCACAACCACCGCCGCCGCGACCCGGAGGCGATGCCCGATGAGGAGACGATGAAGCGGCTGGCCATCGGTCTCGCAAAGGAAGGTCTCTGGGAAGATGCCGTGCCGATCATGGAAGAGTTCATCGCGGCGTTTCCGGATGCGGCAAACGGGATGCGGCTGCGACTCGCCAACGCCTGCCTGGAACACGACGACTCAGCAGGAGCACTGGAAGTCCTCGGCGATGTCGATCGCTCCGATCTTTCGGAAGCCCAGCAGAAAACGCTGAAAAAGCTGCTCCAGGCCGCGCGGGGCTGAGCAGCGCAACTTCAAAACTCACGGTTTGAGGTTTTGAGTGTTTCCATTCGAGAGGCGTAGGCTGGGCTGTTAGAAGCTTTGGGGTTGCAGCGGCGATCTGACCGTTTTTGCCGAGACTGCTTCTGCTCCGCTTGCCGGGGTTCAGAGATTGATTTCCGACGTTGTGCTTCTCTGCGCTCTCCAGTTCTCTGCGTTGTCGCCTTTGCGAGTTGCAACACAGAGAACTGGAGAGCGCGGAGAAACGAAAGCAGGTCCAACGCAAGCAAGGCACACGCCGAGATGAGCAAACATCACGCGGAACAAAAACAGATCAAACTGCCTCCACTGTCAACCCCGAATTTGTAACAGCCCAGGGTTAGGCCGGACCAGACGCAGCGCCGTTCCGGCAATTGGAACGATTCATGACAGCAAGACTGCCGGAGCGGCGCTGCGTTTGATCCGGCCTATTGAAAAACTCACAGGCTCTTCGGGTTACGACGGGGCAATCGGGTCGGCGTGGTACCACTCCAGCGGCTCAGGCAGAGGCCCTGCGGCGAATTCGAGATGCACCACTCGGCGGCGAGTGTCGCTGACCGTTTTGTGGGAAGAGTGCAACAGGAGCGGCTTCATCAGGACAGCTCCGCCTCGTCCGATCTCGCAGGTGATTGGCTTGCTGTTTTGTTGAAGACGCTCCGTTTCAGGCAGGCTCAGCCGAGCGGAACGGTGCGAGCCGGGAATCACGCGCAACGCTCCGTTCGCCTCGGAGCAGTCGTCGAGGTGCAGCCGGACCGTCAACATGCGGTCGAGGATTTCCGGTGGCGGCTGGACATGCGGGATGCCCGCCTTGACGGACCACGGCCGAAATCCGTCGACCTGCTCGCGTCTTCGCACGGCAATCGACAGGTCCTGGTGCCAGAAAATTCCCCAGTTGGATTCTGCGGTCTTGTCGAAAAAGAGACCGCGGCCGAGCAGCGCGCCCGGGCCGAGCACTGCTGCAACAAGCCGCGACAAATTCGCGTGCAAGCGCAACTGTCGCACGCCGGGTACGACGTCGGTCAAATTTCGAATCGCGTAGACGCCGCCGCGATCGCGGACCGATTCCTTTTCCGGTTGCGCGGCGATGGCCTCCTCGATGAGAGCTCGCAGTGAGTTCACCTCGTCATCCGTCAGGACAGCCTCGACGATCGCACAGCCGTCGCGGCGGACGACATCTGCGAGATCAGGGGGAAGCTGCATCCTGCTGGCCTCGCAATCGGAGTTCGGTCGAAGAAACGTCCTCGCGAAATTCTGATTCGGGAATTTCTGTGAACAGGTCTGCAAAGTCCGGCGGCAACTGCAGGTGCGAGAGTCCCTCAAACCGCTGGCCAGTCTGGCGGCCCGCGACGAGAAATCGGCAGCCGGCTTTCTGGGTCAGTGTCAGCGCGGCGAGCATTTTCTTTTCTGAGCCCTGATAAAAGCGCGGGTCGATCACGCGGGCGGCGGTGTCGTAGCCGACGACGAACGTCTTGCCAGGAAAGACGCGTGCCTTGTCGACAAACAGCGGTGTCGCCGTCACAGCCAGCAGCGAATCCCGAAGCTGTGTCCGACGATGCTCGATCGAAAAGAAATCGAGCGGAGGTTTGTCCGCGTTGACGACTGGAACTTCGAATGCGACCGGTCCTCCAAGAATACGCTCACCGGCCAGCCGCAGCCGCTCGTGACCCAGGTGCAGCGGGTTAAAGGCTCCTGAGAGGATGCCGACGATCGGCGTTGACGGCTCGCGGGAAAGCTGACCTCCGGGCTGCGACCAGACGCAGTCGAGGATGCCGTTGCGAACGTCGGCGATCTCTGCGGGGGGAGTTTCCGATTCAACAATGACTGTTTCGTCGGCGGTGAGCTCAAGCAGCGGGCCTGGCCGCAGTTCGGCGGACTCACCGATCGCCTTCAGGATGAGGCTGCGGACAAGCCGCTCTTCGCCCGCTCGATCGCGCGCTCCTTTGGTCAGGATGAGTGAGTGGACCGTCGATCGGCCAGCGGACTCGACGGCGACCCAGCAGCGATGCTCGCCTTTTTTCGGGCGGTCACTGGCGAGAGACGCGGTGCACGCAACGCCGAGTTTCGGGGCCGTGGCCTCGCCCTGATCCGTAAGCTGACGCGCTCGCCACCACGCGGTGGTCGCCATGATTCGCGCGGTTTCCGCAGAGCAGTAGCTGTCGGGTTTTCGGGCGAGCCACGAGTCGAGAGCCGTCGCGGCGTACGGGACGACGGCTTCCAGCACGGTGGAAGATGCACCGGGCAACGTCAGCAGATCGGAAATCGCCAGTGATCCACCGCCGGAAACGGCGAGGACGATCTGATACGGGGACTCGTGCAGCTGTCTGATCAGGTCCTGCCAGGTCGCCATTTCGTCGTCCGTCATTTAGCGGTCTTTTGTTTCTGTGCGTCCTCCGCGAGCTGCCGGGCAGCCTGCGAAAACTGTTGACGAATCTCGGGAGTGCCGGCGTTCCTGTAAAGCAACTGAGTCACCGTCAGCAGTTTTTTCGCCTCGTCGATCTCGCCGAGGCGGATGTGACACTGAATGATCTCCAGCCTCGACTCCATCCACGGGTCGCTGCCCGGTTTGTATTTGCCTTCGATTTTCTGCCAGTGCTGTTTCGCCCGCAGCTGGTCATCACGACTGGAAAGCTGGCTCCGAAGTCTGGCCAGACTCCGGCGCACGGACAGGTCTTCCGGCTGTTCTTTGAGCAGACGGGCGTACGTGTCCGCGGCTTCGCGAGGTCGCTCGGCGAGCTCACTGGCTTCGGCAATCCTCAACAGAAACGGCATCCGCTGATCTTTCGGGAGAGTTGTGATGTCGATGCCTGATCGCCGAGTGACGTCGACCTGAAGCTCGCCCAGAGATTTTTTCACGGCGTCAGTCTGACCCGCCGTCGCGGCACTCAGACCGTCGAGGAGGATCAGCAGCTCGTCCGGTCCGCGGCTCGACGCACGATTGAGAATCGCAGCCGCCTCGGAGACACGACCGGCTCCGGCGAGGGACACGATCCGCAGTTGATTGGCCATCGCGAGCTGTTCGGCGGTCACGGTGTAACGGGCGACAGCCTGGGTGTCGAAGTCCGGGCTGAATTCGGGCGGCCTCGCCGTCAGGACTCGGTCGAGCAATAAGTTAGCCGCTTCGAAATCCGGTTGTGTCAGCGTGAGTCGAATTCGCGCTCCGCACAGAAGCAGTTCGGCCTGCGTCGTGCTGAGTAGCTCCGTCGGGGCGAGCATCGGCGTTGTGACGGACACCAGCCAGCCATTGACCGCCGCTTCCCATTCGGCGGCCGGTTTGTTGAGTTGACGGAGTCGCTTGAGAATCGACTCTGAGCAACGGGCAAAAGCGACCTGGGCATCTTCGCCGCGCGGATGCGAAACGGGGATCGTCTTGTAGAGCTGCAGTGCGGCTGTCGTCTGCAGGCGTCGCTCTTCAAGCTGCGCCAGGTACCACGTCGCCTCGTGGCTTGTGGGAGAATCGGCGAATCGCGTGCGGTGAGCATCCAGAGCGGCCGTGTACGCCTCGCGGGTCTCCTTCGCCGGCTTGTCCTGGTAAACCACGCCGAGGCAGTAGGCTCGCAACAGGTCCGCTTCCGCGGCGCGAGCGCCCCTGGGATTTGCCTCGACGACTGCTCCGAAAATCTGCGCGGCCTGAGCCGGTTGCTCTGACTTCAACAGGAGCGACGCGAACGTGTAACCGAGCTCGGCGGTTGTTTCCGGGTCGGCGGGCGTTGCTTTCTGAGCAATTTGAAATGCCTCAGCGTAAAGCTGTGTCGCGTCGGACGTTTTTCCTTCAGCGAATTTGATCTGCGCTTTCTGGACGAGCGGCGCCACGACGGGGCCGTAATTTCTAGTCACCGTTGCGGTCGAAAGAAGCAGCCGGCATCGCTCGCCCCAGAATCCGCCGGGGTCCGACTGAGCCAGCGCGACAAACGACGCCGCGTCCTGCATGAGTCCCTGCGCGAGTTCCGGCTCGCCGCGGTCGCGAGCCAGTGTCCACAGCTCGAGCATCGTTCGCGTCATCAGCCAGGTGAGTCGGCCCGTCAACTGATGCCGGGCTTCACGGCGGACACGGAGTTCCTCCAGAGCGCTGGCGAATTTCCGTTCGCGATGCAGCAGCTCGATTTTTTCGGCGATGACTTCATCCAGAATTTCGGGCGGCGGCTCGTCTTTCTCCATCGCGTTGATCATCCGCGAGACGGCTTCCAGATCGCCCCGCAGCCGATTGACCCGAAGCAGTCCCAGTTGACTTTGCCACGTCACCAGCACACCGGGTTCTCCCGCGGCGAGTCGCCGAAACAGTTCGTCCGACTGCGAGAGAGCTTCCGCTCGATCCGGCGAAGTGGACGGCAGAAGCAGCGATTTATCGAGCAGCAGCGAGGCCAGCCGGAACCTCGCGGTCCGCTGCAGACCGCGAAGCTCGAACGGCTTGAGTTTCTCGCCGAGCACATCGCGCGATGGGTCGCGCAGTTCGGCTCCGAGTTGTGTTTCGAGTTTCGCCAGCGCCGGGAGAGTCTCCTCGGCGAGAGCGAGGGCGCGCTTGCGGAGCTCGTCAGAAAACGGCGTGAGTTCCAGACGAAGCCGCAGCGTTTCGACCTCGCCCGCCGACACGAACAGCGACTGAGCCTGCAAAAGCGGACGTTGCGGGTGATCCGGCTTCTGCTCAAGCAGTGCTTCGGGAATTCGCCGGGCACGATCGAGCAGCTCCCGCTCCTCGTCCAGCGACGAGGCAAACGCGGCGTGCGCGGCAAACGTGCGGGACAGTTCGACGCTGTACCACGACCGTTCGGCAATGTTGAGGCTGCGGTCGTTGAGCTTTCTCAGGCAGACGGTTTCCGCGACCGTGAAAAGCCGTCGCTGTCGCAGTCCCTCGAAATAGGTGCGGGTTTCTTCGAAGGAGATCTCAGCGGAGACCGGCGCAGCACTTACCAGAAGTGTCAGCGCAGCAGCGATCGCCAGTCGGCAGGAGTGAATGTTGAGAGTCCTCATCGTGGCCGGGATACCGGGGAGTTCGTGGCGTGTCAACACGTTCCTTAGCCGAGGTTGCCCGAAGTGCCACAGTTCAAATTGCCGAAACGGCGCTGCGACTGGTCCGGCCTGCAGCCTTCTGATCTGAAATTTACAATCTCGAACCGTCAGCGCGTGTCGGCGCTGCGTGAATCTGTCAGGCCGGCTCGCTATTCTTCTCGCAGAACGGACTCACGAGGACTTTTTCCGCATGGCGATCCCACGGACGTTTCTGGACTGGTCGCAGCCCGCACTGCCGCAGGCGGCCGACTGGCTTATCCGCGACGCGCGGATGATGAGCCACGTCGACCTGAGCAACACGATCGTCGTCGTGCCAGGAAAACGCGCGGGACGGCGACTTCTGGAGCTGCTGATCGAGCGGACTCAGCAGCACGGCTGGCGGTTCTCCCGGCCGACGGTGACGACGGTGGGTCAGTTGCCGGAGCTGCTTTACGAACCGAAATTCCCGTTCGCGTCGGAGCTGGTTCAGAGGCTCGCCTGGACGCACGCGCTGCGACGGACCGATCGGCGAGAGCTGTCGCGAGTCATTCCGAAACTCCCGGATGAGAAGGACGACGCGCGGTGGCTGGAACTCGGCGAGCTGCTTTCGAAGCAGCATCGAGAATTGGCGGCCGACGGACTCAACTTCGCTGATGTCGCTGAGAAAGGAGTCCGCCGCGAATCCCGGCGCTGGAGCGTCCTGCGCACCGTTCAGGAATCGTACCTGCGGCTGCTCGACGATCTGGCTTTGTGGGATCTGCAGACCGCGCGGCTGTTCGCGATCGAACATCGGGAGTTTGCTGCGGAATCATCGCTGCGGGCGAGCGCCTCGATCGTGCTGCTCGGCACGGTCGACATGAATGTTGCCACGCGACACGTGGTGGAGCAGATTGCCGATCGAGTCACGGTTCTCATTCACGCTCCGGAAACGGAAAAGTCGGGCTTCGACAAGCTCGGCTGTCTTCGAACGGACAAGTGGACGACGCGGGCGATTCCGATCCGCGATGAACAGCTCCTTCTCGCCGACGACCCGGATGATCAAGCCGCAGTCGTCGCCGGCTGCCTGGGCGGCTTTGACGGGAAATACCGAGCGGACGAAATCACGATCGGGGTTTGCGACGAGCACATCGTGCGAAATCTTCAGGGGCACCTCAACCATCTGGACGTGCCGACGCGATGGCTCGTCGCGCAGGAAATCACCGAGACGCTGCCGTGCCGGTTTCTGTCCGCGCTCGCCGACTACCTCGACGATGAAAAGTTCTCGCGGTTCGCGACGCTCGTGCGGCATGCCGATGTCGAGTCCTGGCTGCTTCGCAAAGACGCGAATCCCGCCTGGCTGACCGAACTCGACCGCTATTTCGATCGGCATCTGCCGTCGCAGATGGGTGAGTGGCTTGGCCAGGAAGAAAAGCATCAGCAGATTCGCAACGTGCATGCTCTGGTCGAGCAGACGACGCGTGTCCTGCGGCGTGGCAGGCGGTCGCCAGCCGACTGGTCACCGCTCGTTCTGCGGGTCATCCTCGATCTTTACGACGGCGTCGAGTTCGACCGGGACGTCCCCGAAGAAGCTGCAACCGTGTCGGCGCTGCAGCAGGTTCACAAAGTGCTGCTCGATCTGACCCGAATTCCCCAGGAGATCACGTTGAAGCTGACGGCCAGTGAGACCGTCCGGCTCGTGCTCGATCAGCTCTCTGGCGAGTCGCTCATTTCGGAGCCCGACGAAGCAGCCATCGAGATGCTTGGCTGGCTGGAACTGCCGCTCGACGATGCTCCGGCCGCCATTGTGACCAGCTTTAATGATGGCTTCGTGCCGCGATCGATCACGTCGGATCTCTTCCTGCCAAACGATCTGCGAAGGACGCTCGGCCTGGTTGACAGTGCCCGCTACTTCGCCCGGGACGCTTACGCACTCAGCGCCGTGCTGGCCTCACGCGAGGATGTGCGTTTTCTGGTGCCGCGGCGCGGGCTTGAGGATCAGCCGCAGTTGCCGAGCCGCCTCCTCTTCACGAGCGGCGGCCGCGAAACCGCCGAGCGGTGCATCGCGTTTTTCGGTGAGGCCCCTGAAGCTGAGCCGGCGCTCCGAATCACAGTCGCCCGCCAGGCAAGTGGAGCAGGACACTTCAAAGTGCCGGTGCCATCCCCGGACGAGACAGTGACCGCTGTCAGCGTGACGGCGTTTCGCACGTACCTCGAATGTCCGTACCGGTTTTATCTGCGGCATGTCTTGAAGCTGGAGCGGCTCGACGACAGCAGTGTGGAACTCAACCCGATGCAGTTTGGAAATCTGGCTCACTCGGTGCTCGACTGGTTTGGAAAGTCCGAGCTGAAGTCGAGCGTGGATGCCGGACAGATTCGCCGCTCGCTCGAGAGCCGGCTCGACTGGATCGCGAGGCAGGATTACGGACAGCAACGGTTGGCAGCGATTGAAATTCAGCTGCTCCAGATGCGCCGCCGCCTCGCCGCGTTTGCAGACTGGCAGGCGGAACGTGCCAGCGCGGGCTGGGTGATCCAGCATGTCGAGGCGGAGCAACGTGAGCCCGTGAAACTGCAGACCGACGACGGCCGCGTGATCGAGCTGCGAGGCCGCATCGACCGGATCGATTACCACCCGGAGAAAAACGAGTGGGAAATTTTTGATTACAAGACGAGCGAGACAGAACGGAATCCCCGGCAGGCGCATCAGAAAAAGACGAGAGATGGCAACTGCGAGTGGGTTGATCTGCAGCTTCCTCTGTACCGGCATCTGGCAAAGCCGCTGGGAGTATCAGTCCCTCGGCTTGGCTACATCGTCCTGCCAAAAGATCGCGACACCGTCCGAGCCATCTACGCGGACTGGTCTCCGACGGAATTAAGTGAGGCCGACACCGAAGCTCGTCGGGTTGCGCGAAGGATCCTCAACAAAGAGTTTCTGCCCGTTGCCTCATTGAAACGAGAGTCGGACGACTTCGCCGCGATCTGCCAGGCAAACGTGTTTGAGAAACAACTGCCGCCGCCGGCGTACGCAGCGGACCCAATTGACGACAAGGAAAACTGGTAACCCGTTTAACCCGCCGCCGCCGCAGGCAAGGCTGGACGTGACGCCTCGCCTGCGGCAACGGGTTCAATGCTGGCTCAGAAAATCATGCCGGACACATCCACACAACCCGACGATCCGTTGCCGGTCCCAGACCCGGCGGACGAAACTGCGTCGCCGCGCCGCGTCCTCATTCGGGCATCCGCCGGGACTGGCAAGACGTTTCGACTTTCCAACTGGTTTCTTGGTGAGCTGTTTTCCAGCGCCGACACGGCTCAGATTCTCGCCACGACGTTCACGCGCAAGGCGGCTCGGGAAATTCTCGACCGAATTCTCGTCAGGCTCGCCGAGGCGGCTCTTGACCAGAAGAAGTGTGACGCTCTCTCTGGATTTTTGAATCGGCCTTTGACCTGTGACGGGTGCCAGACGCTGCTCGACAAACTGACGCGCGATCTGCACCGGTTGCGGGTTTCGACACTGGACAGCTTCTTCGCACAGATTGCGACGAATTGCTCGCCGGACCTCGGTCTGCCGCCCGGCTGGACAATTATCGACGGCAACAGCGATCGAGAAATGCGGCGCGAGGCCATCGAGGTGCTGCTGCGAGAAGAACAGACGAACCTCGCCAGTCAATTGGAGCTCTTCACCGTGGGCGCTTCGAACCGCTCGGTCACGCGACTGATCGACGCCGCCGTGAGCGACGCCTACCAGACGTTTCTCGAAAGTGACGAGTCCGCCTGGAAGCAGTTCCCGGAGTTCCATCCGCTCGGCCCGGATCAACTTCTTGTGGCCATCGCGGATCTGCAGGAAATGGAACTTCCGCTGACAAAAGCGGGGAAGGAACATGCGAACTGGCGCAAGTCCCGCGACAAAGCGCTCGCCGCATTCGAGCATGAAGACTGGGAAAAATTCATCGAGGGTGGCATTGCCGGCAAAGTGCTCGATGGAGAAGCCGCATACGACAGGAAGACGATTGAGCCGAACGTGCGAAGTCTCTTTGAACGACTGATCCGACACGCGCGAGGGGTGATCATTCCGCAGATGGCTGAGCAGACGGCCGCGCTGTTTCAGTTGCTGCAGCAGTTTCACGCGGTCTACATGCGACTCAAACAGGAACGCCGCTGGCTGACTCACGACGACGTAACGCGACGCCTGGCTGAGGCCGTCGCGCAGATGGACCTCGACCAGATCGCCTTTCGTTTGGACTCGAAGATGCAGCATCTGCTGCTCGACGAGTTTCAGGATACCTCGCTGCCGCAGTGGTCGATCCTGGAACCGTTCGCGCGGCAGGTGACGCAGGACAAACCGGGGCGGACCTTCTTCTGCGTCGGCGATGTCAAACAGGCGATTTACAGTTGGCGCGGCGGCGTGGCCGACATCTTCGACAAGGTCGAGTCACAGCTCAACGGCCTGAAGAAAGAGCAACTGCTCGAAAGCCGACGTTCATCGCAGGCGGTGATCGACACAGTCAATCGACTGTTTGGCGAGGAACGCCTCACCGAGCTGTCCGCACTGAGTGACGCCGAGAAGCAGGCTGTCGCGCGGTGGTCTGGTCGATTCGAAGAGCACTCGACGTTTCTGAAGGAACTTCCCGGGTACTGTGAACTGCGGACCGCGCCGCTGGCGGAAGACCCCGATTCGCAGGATAGCGCCGACTCAATTTCCAGCAGCACGCAGAAGCAGACGACGTTCGCTGCGGCTGCGGACCGGGTCGCTGAGCTGGCACGGCTTGCTCCGCACGCGACGGTCGGCATTCTCTGTCGCAGCAACGCGACGATCGCGCGGCTGATGTTCGAGCTTCGCGAGCGTCAGGTTGAGGCCAGCGAAGAAGGCGGAAACCCACTGACGGATTCGGCAGCGGTTGAGGTCATCCTCTCGCTGCTGACGATTGCCGATCACCCGGGAAACACCGTCGCGCGGTTTCACGTGGCGACGTCGCCGGTCGGAGCTCTCTTCGATTATTCAGATCACTCCTGTGATGAGGTCGCGCATGATCTGTCGCGCCGGCTGCGTCGAGAAATCGCGACGCACGGTCTGCATGCGATGCTTGAGTTGTGGTCGCGCCGGCTCGTTTCTTCGTGCAGTGCGCGCGACGCGAGGCGGCTCGAACAACTCGTCGCGTTGGCTTCGCGAACTCAGGCTTCAGACGAGATCCGCACGCGGCAGTTCATCGACGTCGTCCGGAACGAGCGGGTGCAGGACCCGTCGACTCACCGGATTCGCGTCATGACGATTCACAAATCAAAGGGGCTGGAGTTCGACATTGTCGTGCTGCCGGAGCTCGATTCGAATCTGCACGGCCCATCGCCGCGCGTTGTTTCCGGACGGCCTACGCCGACTTCGCCGATCGATCGAGTCAGTATTTATCGTCGCACGGAAATTCAGAAACTGCTGCCGGAAGAGTTTCAAACTGTGTTTTCCGGCTGGACTGAGGAAGCGGTCACGCAATCACTCTGCGTCCTTTACGTCGCGATCACGCGGGCCCGGCATGCGTGCTACATGCTCATCCCGCCGGCTCTGGGGAAGAAGGATACGCTTCGTTCCAGCCTGAGCGGTTTGTTGAGAAAAGGGCTCGCCCGGTCCGGCGCGTCGGCTGATCCGGATACTGTTTTGTTTGAGACGGGCGACTCGCGTTGGTACGAGCAGACCAACCCACCGGATTCGATTCCCGAGGTTGCGAGAGAAGTTGTTCGGCGAGGCCGGATTGAACTTGCCCCGATGCCGGCCGGCCGCCAGCGCGGGCTCGCCATGGTTGAGCCGTCCGGACTGGAAGGTGGCAGTACGGTGCGGATCAACGATCTGCTCAGTCTGGACCGAGCCGAGCGACTGGAACGTGGCACGCTGCTGCATCGCTGGTTCGAGGAAATCGAGTGGCTCGACGAGGGACCGCCGGACGAGCAGCGTCTGAGGAAGCTCGCCGGGCTGCACGCTTCGGCCGGAGTCGACATCGACGACGAGATCGCGCGGTTTGAAAAGTTCCTGCAGAAGCCAGCGACAATCGCACTACTCTCGCGACACTCGCGTGACGACGGCTGCCAACTCGCGATTTCGAAGGAGGCACAGGTTCGGATTGCGCAAGCGGAAACGCGGCTGGAAGTTCATCGTGAGTGGGGCTTCACCGCGCCGGATCGCGAGGGCACGCTCATGACCGGGATCATCGACCGGCTGGTGCTGGTCTACGATGCCGCGTCGTTTGAGCTGCTTGGGGCAGACATCGTCGACTACAAGACGGACGAGATTGATTCCGGCCAGGCGGCGGCTGATTCCCGTGCGGAATTTTATCGTGACCAGATCTCCGCGTACCGGCGAGCCGTCGGAGAATTGTATCGCCTCTCACAGAACCAGATTTCCGCAAGGTTACTCTTCGTGACGACCGGTGCCGTCTGCCCGGTGACGTGCGAGTGACCGAATTGAGGACCACCATGAAACCTCTCGTGACATTGTTCATTCCGGCGGCCCTTGTGGCTCTCGTGGCGGGACTGCCCGATCGAAACTCATCGGCGGAAGAGAAACTGCCATTCCGCCCGCGCGTTCTCATGAAACCGTTTGACGCCATCGTCGAGGTGCCATTGCTGAAAGCAGCGGACGTGAAAGACGAGGTGCTGCCGAACGAACTGGTGCTGGGCGTCGTCGTGAACGGCAAGGCGCGCGCCTATCCGATCAACCAGCTCACCGGACCGATCCGGGAAATCATCAACGATGAGCTGGGAGGTTCGGCCATCGCGGCCACGTGGTGACACCTCTGTCACAACGGCATCGTGTATGCCAGAAAAGTCAAAGATCAGAAGCTGACATTTGTCGTCTCCGGCCAGTTGTGGAACCGCAGCCTTGTCATGATGGACCAGGAGACGAGGTCGCTGTGGAGTCACATCCTTGGTGAGTGTGTGAAGGGCGAGCTCGAGGGCACAGAACTGAAGTCGCTGCCGTCAGACATGCTCACATGGGATGCCTGGAAGAAAGAGCATCCCGACTCGACAGTGCTCAACATGCCCCGCACTTCAAAGAATTTCACAAAGGAGTTCTACAAAGATCCGGAGCGATTCGTGGTTGGCTTCATGGGCCAGTACGGTCCGCATCATGTTGCGTTTTCGAAGCTGCAGAAGTCGCCGCTGCTCAATGTCGATGCCAGAGGCCTGCCGCTGCTGATTCTGAGCGAGTCAAAATCGACTTCGGTGCGACTCTTTGTCCGTCGCGTCGGAAAACGCGAGCTGACCTTCGAGCCCGCTGGCGAGCAGCTTCGCGACACGCAGACGAAGAGCCTCTGGGATCGCCGATCCGGCACGGCCGTTGAGGGCGAGCTCAAAGGAACGTCGCTCGAGCCTCACGTGGGAATCGTCTCTTTTGCCCATGCCTGGAAGACGTTTCATTCCGAAAGCCGTCCCGTGGAGTGAGTCTGTAAGGAAACCCGAAGCGTGAGCGCGGGCGGATCGTCGGACGAGTGCTGAAGCCTCGGGTGCTTTCGCGCGGCCATCACTCGGTCGGCTTTGGCACCAGATCCAGCTCCTCCGCGATCGCACTCATCGCGGCGATGCAGAATTCAATGTGCTCGATGAGGTCCATGCCGAGATCCTCGGCTCCGTTGACGATGTCGTCGCGATTGACAGCGGCCGCGAATGAGGCCGTTTTCATTTTCTTCCGCACGCTTTTCGCCTTCAGGCCGTCGAGTCGCTGAGGTCTCACCAGGGCGCAGGCGGTGATGAACCCGCACAGTTCGTCGCAGGCGTAGAGCGTTTTGTCGAGGCGAGAGACACGCGGGCAGTCTTCCAGATAGTCAGCGTGAGACTTGATCGCGTAGATGATTTCTTCTGAGTAGCCTCGCTCGGCGAGAATCGCGGATCCCTTCAGGGGATGATCCGGCGGGTCCGGCCAGCGCTCGTAGTCGAAGTCGTGAAGCAACCCGGCCGTGCCCCACTTCTCTTCGTCCTCGCCAGACTTCCGCGCGTAGGCACGCACGGCGGCCTCGACGGCGAACATGTGGCGGATCAGGCTTTCGCTCTGCGTGTATTCACGCAACAGGGCAAGATCGTCTTCGCGGCTCATGTCGGGGTGAGGGGTGAGGGGTGAGGGGTGAGAGGCAAGGGGAAGGTCTGTGAGTCTAGCGACGCAGCGAATTCAAGTACTCGTACAGATCGGCCAGATCTTCAGGCTTCAGTCCTTTCAGCAGACCCGCCGGCATCAGGGAGGTCGGCAGTTGCCTTCGTAAAGCAACGTCGCGGGTTTCGATGCGGAAAGTCTGATTGGTCGAATTCCGCAGCAGCACTCCGTCGACCGATTCGTAGATGATCAGACCGGAATAGACCTTGCCGTTTTCGAGTTCCAGCATCGTTGTGCGGTAGCGGGAGGAGACATCTTTATTCGGAAGCACGATCGCGGTGAAAAGATCCTCGCGAGAAAACCGGCCGGCGATTCCGTCCAGGTCCGGGCCCAGCGCCGTTCGACCGCCGTGGCACTGGATGCAGGCTCGCTTTTCAAACAGCATCCGGCCGCGAGCGGTGTCGCCAGCGCTCCAGTCGACGTCCGCCAGGAGAGATTTCAAGGCGGCGAGGTCCTGACTGCTGGCGCCTTCGATTTCAGCGGCCGCATTCGGAAACGTACCGCTGACCCAATTCGACCAGCGGTCGACAGCGTCCTGCTGGCGGTTGAATCCGGACGGACCGTCGACGAAACCAAAACTCTGCCCAGTGGCGGCTCGCAGGAGTGAGACGACGCGTTGCCTGGCAGGGAACTCACTCTTGTCCGATCCCAGCCGACGCAGACATCGGGTCAGCGCGACGATCTGCGATTCGTCTTTCGCGGGCGGAAGTTTTTCGAGCGCATCCAGGCACGCCGTGAGGATCTCCAGTTGCGACGAATCGAGGCCGTCGAGGAATTTGCTTCGATCTTTTTCCTCCGGCTTGCCGGACAGCACGACCTGGACAGCGCCACGCACGTTGAAGTGTTCATCGTAAAGGCTGCGGATCAGTTCGCGGTGCTCGGGCTTCTGTGACTCACCAAACACAAAGACGACGTCGTTCGACCACGGGTATGCTTTATCGACCGCGACCTGCTTTGCAAACGCGTCGATGGCTGTGTCGAGCAGCTCGCCCGGAATATGACTCATGAAGAGCACGTGGCCCGGCAGGCCAAAGCCTGCTTCCGCAACGATCGCATCCGGCAGCAGCGGATCGTGATCGATGAGTGTCTTGTAAAGTTCTTTCAGCCGCGGCTCCCAGTTGGAGTCCTGATTGAGCTTCCGCTCCTTCATTTTTCGTTCGATCGCGACAAAAGCCGACGCCGTTTTCTCACGGTGAGCCTTGTCGCGCGAAGCGGGCAAACGCGCGGCCACGATGAGATAGTGCAGATCGGCGGTCGGGTGCGATTCGGTGGTGATTTTTGCGAGGACTCTTGTGAGCAGCTCCGCGTTAAACGGCTCGAGCATCGCGAGCAGTCGGGCGAGCTCGAAGTCCAGCCGATCGTTGCCGGTTGGAAACAGCTCGGCCAGACGGATGCGGTGCAGGTCGAGTTCGCGTTCAACTTCGGTGAGGTCGATCGCCGGTGCGTATCCCTCGAAAACCGGTTTGACGCGTCCGACGGGAGCCAGATCGCCGAGTCCCATCTGCATCAGGCGAACGGCTTCGAGCTTCAGTTCGACGGGAAAGTCGCGTTCCAGCACCGGCAGCGCCGCTCGAAATGCGTGCTGGCTGTAGCCGGGATTTCGGCCGAGATACCCGAACGCGTTCGCGACGGTTGCCTGCCAGCCTGCTTTCGCGGCCGCAGTTGCGAGCTGTCGAAACGCCTTATCGTCGAGTTGTGGCACAAGCCGCGCAGCCGCCATTCGGTCGAACCGGTCAGCACTGTTCAGACGCTCGACCAGCGACTTGATCAACGCCGGATCGGACAGTTCGCCCGGTTGACCGAGCAACGATTCCGAGGCAACTCGACCGACGTACGGATCGGAATCAGCGAGGAATTGTGCGGCCAGTTTCTCGCCAGGCAGCGACGTTCGTCCAACGGCCCAGATGGCTCGCGCGCGGATTTCCGGCACCTCATCCTGCTGCAGTGCCGTCACTTCATCGGCCAGCAGCCCGCCGAATTCGGAAACGAGAATTTCGATCGCCCGCACTCGCTGCGAAGTCGGGCTCTTTGGGTTCACCGCCACCTTCACGAATTCGCCACGGCCGGCCGACTTTGACAACGGCAGCCAGACTTCGCGCGACCAGCTCGACAGAGGCTCCGGCGCGGTCACACAGGCAACTGCCTGTTGAACCAGAGTGCTCGCTTCGCCCGGCCAGTCAGGTCTGTCGCCAGTCGTTGCCGTCACCTGGTAAACTCCGCCGCGGGTTCCTCGACCGCCGATGCTCACGAACACGCTGCCGTCTTTGCCGATCGTCGCATCTGTCGGAGCAAATCCGAACTGACCTTTCTGCCTCATAAAAACGGACGGAGTCGGCGCGTAGCTCGCTCCATCCCGCTTCAATTTGACATTGAGAACCCGACCGTAGGTCCAGTCGAGGACGAAGAGCGAATCGCGATACTCGACCGGAAACGCGTTGTGGCGATAGCAGACGACTCCGGTCGGCGAACCGCGTCCGAACTCGGCCAGAACCGGCGGCATGTCCGTGAAGTCGCTTGGCTGTTTCCAGCTGCGACTCACCCAGCCGGCGTGGCCTCCCGGCACAACGTGATAAACCCGCGTCGGCTGGTACCAGGGCAGAGAGACTTCCCGCTCTCCTTCGCTGTCAAACGTGAAGGCATCGCCGAGCGAGTTAAATGCGAAGTCGTACGCGTTGCGAAATCCGTGAGCAACCACCTCGCCGCCACTGAGGTCCGGCTTCAGCCGAAACAAAGTTCCCGCCTGAGGCTGCTTGACCGGCGAGGTCGGCAGCGTGACGTATTTCGAATCGATGCCCGCGAAGTTTCCGGCGATGAGGTACCACCAGCCGTCCGGGCCTTTCTGGATCGAGTGAACATGGTGCTCTTCGCCGGTCTTCAGTTTCAGAAATGCCTGCGGTGGCCCGTCGGCCCGGTCGTCTCCGTCGGCGTCGCGATATCGCAGCAGACCGGCGTCGCCGATGCAGAACAGATCCCGCCCCAGGAAAAACATTCCTTGAGCTCCCGATTCCGGACCGTCGGCAAACGTCTTCGCCTCGTCGGCTTTCCCGTCTCCATCTGTGTCGATCAGGATTCGCACATAACCCGGCCCGGAAACGACAATTCGCCCCTGCGAATCGGTGGTCATGCAGTAAACGTCGTGTGCGAGGTCGTCGTCGGCAAACAGCGAGACCCGAAACCCGTCCGGGACGGAGATTTCGTCGGAGGCGTCAGCAAACGCGGTGGCCGGCACCGCTGCGACGAGGACCGCAAGCAGACAAAGCGACCGATACAACGTCCGGGTTCCGGCTGATTTCGGATGCGTTCCGAAACGTGTCGAAAGTCGAAGTGCAGGCAGGTGCGAGGTCACGTTCATGGCGAGGTCCGTCTCGTCGGCGACAGGATTTGTGTCGGAAACGCCGAAGAAAATTCGTTCCGCACAGCCGGTTGCGGACTATAGTCACTCCAGAGGGATGTGACACAGCTTGTTCTGGCTTCGTCGCAAACTCGGCGAATGTTCACTTGCCGGAGGGAAACGACCTCTCCATCGTCTGCCCTCTGCAGGCTTTGCGTGAGCGTCTTCGGATTGAGCACGTCGAACCTCTGCCCTTCACAATTCCCAATCAAAGAATTTCCGTCTGAGCCGACTTCTCCGGCCGCTGCGGAGCAGCATTTCAGAGTCCAGAATGTCCGGTTCGAAAAATCCGCGGTCCCGTGTGGCCGCGTTCGTCTTTGAGAATTCGATCTTCCTGATCGGCGGGTCGATCATCGCGCTGATCTGGGCGAACGTCGCGCCCGATTCTTACAACCATTTCATTCACCACGATCTGCTGGGAAGTGAGCACGCGGCTGTTGAGCACGCGGCTGTTGAGCACGCGGCTGAGCCTTCTACGGAAGCCAATGTAAAAGAAGAGTCCACAGGCGAATCCGCGGCGGCAGAAACACGGAACGGCAATGAGGCCGAAGAAGGCGAAGCGGCGAAAGAAGCTGAGGATGCCTCAACCGGCCACCACAACTTCTCGCTCTATTTCCTGATCAATGATCTGATGATGGCCTTTTTCTTTGCCATCGCCGGATCCGAAGTCTGGGAAGCTCTGCTGCCTGGCGGGGCACTCTCGAATCCCAAAAAGGCGGCAACACCGCTGCTCGCGACGCTCGGTGGGCTGGCTGGCCCTGCTGCAATTTACATGGCTGGCTGCTACGCATCTGGCAGGATGGACATCAGCAGCGGCTGGGCGATTCCGTGTGCGACCGATATCGCGTTCAGCTATCTCGTGGCGAGATTCATCTTCGGGGCGGGGCATCCGGCCATCGCGTTCCTGCTTCTTCTTGCCATCGCGGACGACGCGGCGGGACTCATCATTCTGGCCGTGTTTTACCCGTCAGGTGAACTCCATTTGAGCTGGTTGCTGGCAAGCGTCCTGGCGGTCGTGATTGGTTTCGCTTTTCAGAAATTGAAGCTGCACAGCTTCTGGTGGTACCTGCTCATTCCAGGTGCTCTCAGCTGGATTGGCTTTCTGAAGTCCGGCATCCATCCGGCACTCGGCCTGGTTCCCGTGATCGTCACGATGCCGCACGCGCATACGGACCTGGGGATCTTCGCGCGCGAAGAGCTCAACCAGGACGACACGCTCAACCGTTTTACAAACTGGTGGGCGGACCCCGTCGAATTGATCCTCGGCCTGTTCGGCCTGGTGAACGCTGGCGTTTCGTTTTCGAGCGTGGGGGCGGCGACCTGGCTGGTCCTGGCTGGCCTGCTGATTGGAAAGCCGATCGGTATCACCCTGCTGACCTGGTTTGCTCAGAAAGTTCTGAAGCTGGAAATCCCCGGCGGCATGAATTACCGCGACGTCGTCACGCTCGGCATGATTGCCGGCATCGGATTTACGGTCGCTCTGTTTGTCTCGACGGCGGCTTTCAAAGCGGGAGACAGCAACCTCGACGCGGCGAAAATGGGAGCGCTCGCCAGCTTCGGCGCAGCCGGGCTTTCGATCGCCCTCGCGAAGTTTCTCGGTGTGAAGCCGTTCGTCCCGACCGACGACTCGGACGAAGAGGCTTCCCCGGACGCGGCGTAGAGAACTCGCTACGGTTTTTTAGTCTCGGGACTGGTGGCGGTCCGGGGATCCTCAAACGCCTTGCCCGCGCCGGCAATCTTGATCCGGAAAGAGAGCTTGCCGGCGTCCTCTTCGTTGATCTCGGTCCAGGGCTGCTGGCATCGCAACACGAGCTGTCCGTCTGCCGGAGCTGTCCAGGTTCCGAACGCTCCCAGCTCAAACGGTTTGCCGATCGCGTACGTGTCGTCGTTGAAAATCGCGCCAACGAGCTTTCCGCGACCGTCGTCCGCTCCGTCGGCACTGACCAGCGGCGAGCCCTCCTCAGACTGCCATTCTCCGCTCGCCATGAAATCGTATTCCTGGTCCTTTTTCACGACGCACCGCGACGGCTGCCAGCCACCACGAGCCGACACGCTGGCGACCACCGGCGTCCCGGTTGAACGTGGAATTCGGTATTTCGATTTCCAGTCCCACGCACAAAGGTCAGCTCGAAATCCCACGCCCACGTGATCCAGAAAAAAGCGATACTCGAACGAAATCTCCTTCGCCATGCTGCCGTAAACGCCCTCGAAGGACGTTCTCTGTCCGGTCAGAATCCCGAGCCCCAGCGGACGGAATCGCTGACTGTAATTCGGGTTCGTCGCGAGCAGGTGGCACAACGCCCACCGCCAGGCATAGTTCTGCCACGAGTCGCCGGTCACTTCGCGGCCGCCGTTGACGATCTCGTTCAGCGACTTTGGCTCGACCGACCGAATGTACTCTGCGATGTACGGAGGACAGTTCACGGCGGCGGAGTTCTCAACCCAGTACTGACCCATTTCGGCCATGCCTTCGCTGTACCAGACCGGCCCCGTCTCACCAAACGTCTGAAAACAGTAGGCATGCACGGCTTCGTGCTGAGGTGTCCCGCGATCCGCGACGGCAAAGACGACGGACTTCGCGCGGAAACGGGTGCCCTGGGTCTGTTTGACATGCTTCGTCACGCCCGCTTTCGCCTCGATGCTTCGCAACCCGTCCGGATCGAGCGAACCCGCCGGCCAGTTTTTCAAATCCTTGACGACAAACATTTCGATCGTCTGCTGATTGGGTCGCCCCCAGTATCTGGAAATCAGTGCGAGCATTTTTTCGAGCTGCTCCACCAGCTCTTCCGAATCCGCATCGCCCAGGTCCGTGCGCATCGAGAAATTCCGCGAACG
>ERZ891418.202-NODE-202-length-21856-cov-6.559883_pt1 | contig 21856 bp, 4 predicted proteins | sample MGYA00521236_ERZ891418 | MGnify/ENA primary metagenome ERZ891418 (study PRJEB32303, sample SAMEA104408696) | aquatic metagenome | biome: Brackish water; feature: Chemocline; material: water | place: Baltic Sea | collected 2014-10-18T10:34:00 | depth 100 m ... | reverse complement strand
CGTTTCCGCCACTGAGGGTATCGTCCCCTGCGTCGCCTCGCAGAACATCCCAGCCTCCACCGCCGAAGATCAGATCGTTTCCACTCTGGCCAAAAATCACATCGGTGAAGTTCGTGCCAAAGATTCGGTCATCACCGGCGCCACCCGCCAGGAACGTTTTCTGTCCAGTCGTAAAGCCAGTCGCGTTGATGACATCGTCGCCGTCGCCAGCCGTCAATTCAACCATTTCAATGTTGCTCAGACTGTCAACACCGTTGGCAAACAGTTGAGTATTCGTGATCGTGATATTTCCCGTTGAGAACTCAACAAGAGTATCAATACCGGCACCACCGTCGATGAAGTCGTTTCCGGCTCCGCCGAGAATCCGATCGTTGCCGCTGTCTCCCTGGAGCGTATCGTCGTCGAGACCACCCCTGAGATCATCATTGCCGACTCCACCCCTGAGCAGATCGGCGCCCCGGTCTCCGGCCAGCAGGTCGTCGCCACTGCCGCCGTCGAGGTTGTCATTGCCGAATCCGCCGCGGAGCGTGTCATTGCCGACACCACCGCGGAGAATGTCGAACCCCGAGCCGCCAAGGATCGAGTCATTCCCGCCATTGCCGGAAATCGTATCGTTTCCGGACCCGCCCAGAAGGACGTCGTTGCCTGCTCCACCGATCAAGCTCACTCGTCCCGCTGAGAAACCGCTGGCGTCGAGAAGACTGTCTGTCGAACCAGCAGTGATGACAGCGAGCTCAATACTGGAAATAGCACCCATTCCGTTAAGTGAAGAATTCTTCAACACGACATTCGTGCCGTTGAGAAGAACTGTGTCCGCACCAGCGCCCCCGTTGATCGAATTGGTCGCCAACCCCGGGGTGATAACATCGTCGCCCGCACCGGTATTAATCACCAGACTGGCCGACGTGACCGCACCGGCATTGACAGTGTCGGCACCACTCCCCGTGTTGATCGTGTAACTGCCAGCACTGAGATCACCAATCGTGATCAAATCACCGCCGCCGGATGAATTTGTCGCGGCGTCGAGAATGACATTGGAAACGCTGGAGAACTCGAGCGGCTGAAACGTGACACCACCACTGGAACCGGTGAATCGATCCCGTCCGAGCCCGGTATTCGACAGATTCACGATGTCCGCATCGTTCGGTGTTACCAGCGTCAGGTTGGTCAGATTCGAGACCGAAATCGGCTCGACACGGGCGTAGGAAATCGACGACCCATCGATCGTCAGTGAACCAAGCCCGAACTGCACGGCACTCGGCGTGTAGAACCCGGTGGTACCACCGATTGTGATGAGCGTGTCTCGGCCTCGGTCGCCATTGAACTGCAGGCCCGTTGCGATTGGATCGCCGGATGAGAAGTCGACCGTCAGATTATCTTCATCGATTGATCCGTTAATCGTCAGTCCCGAAATATTGGCTGGCAGCTCACGAAGCAGCAGCGTCGAATTCACTGACACTTCGACGAAGCCAGCGTTAATCTCGACCAGGAAGTTATCTGCAACACCGTCACCGGCATCTCCCTGGGCATCCAGTGTGTAAGCGATTCCCAGTGCGGCGGCTTGCGTTTCAATATTCACAAAGTTGACGTCCGCAACGCCGGCTTTGGAAAACGTCCCGGAAGAACTGCTCGTCAGCGTGAGTGCTCCCGCTCCGTTGTAGAGAAGCTGGTCAGCACTGCCGGCTGCTCCATCAATCGTCAGGCCAGTTTGGGAAACACCACTGACAACGATGTCCGGCCCGTCTCCGCCACCAGCAACTCCTGGGCTGACAAAGTCGGTCGCCCCCCCCAGGAAGACAGAAGCTCCGTTCGCCGCCGGAGTCACCGTGAGATTGTCAGAATTGCCAGTACCAGTGACCGTAACCGTATCATTGTTGGCGGAATCACCGTTGACGTTCAGAGACTCGATCTCGGTCAGATTGATCGATGTGGCACCAAAGCCACTGATATCAAGGTCACCGGTCGTGGCACTCTGAAAAGTCAGCCCAATTGTACGAGCGCCATCACCAACGGCGTTTGCATTGAGGTTCACCGTGTCTCGATTGGCCGGGTTGGCTGTCGGATCGCTGCCGTCGATGGCGAGTGTCGCTCCAGACGCGAGTGAAGCTCCCGCGGCAACGTTTACATTAAAGGTGTCATTGCCGCTTCCGCCGCGAAGCTGATTCGCGGTCGCCGGAAGTACTCCTGCCTGAACGGAAAACGTGTCGGCACCATTTCCGCCGATTCGCAGTTCGACACCCTGAATGGTCACAGTGTGACTGGAAGTCGTGTAGGAATCCGTCATTCCGATTGACCAGCTTGCAACCCCGTTGAGTCCTGTGATCTGATCAGCGGCGGAACCGCCGATGACAGCGTCGATCGAGTCGGATGCCGTACCCAGCGGACCAGCTGCGCGAACCCGCAGGCCGTCCGTCGTTCCCAGACCTGTCAATTGGATCGACAGCGGAGTCGTGTAGCTGCCCAGATCGACGGTGTCGATCCCGGCACCACCATTGAAGACTCCGTTCAGAATCGCGGCCGCCGCAAAGGAGAGCGTGTCGTTTCCGCCTGCGCCATTGGCCGTCGCTGTCTGAGTACCGGTGATCTGGAATGTGTCCGCACCAGCGTTTCCATTAAAGATATCAAAGTCCGTCAGAGAGAGGCTCTCACCGTTGGCCGTGTAGGTTGGAGTCCCATCGAGATCGTACGTCGCTGTCGCGTTGATCCCTGTGATGGAATCTCCCGCCATCGACGTTGCCCGGATCGTATTCATTCCGGAGAACCCCCCGATCGAAGCTTCCGAGCCGGAGAACCCAGTCGGAGTTGAGGCCGCCAGCAGGACATTCCGGGGCGCTGGAAGACTTGCGAGGTCGAGCGTGTCGAGACCCGCACCACCCTGCAGAGTCTCAATACTCGTAAAGTTGAGCGTCCCATTGACCGTTCCGGCATTGGCACTTGTCACGCGGAACAGTGATCCCGCCACATTTCCGACCAGCGTGTCGTTGCCTGGAGTTCCAACAAGAACTTCAATCCTCAGCAGGCTGGATGAGTTAATAACGCGACCGGTCGTCAGATTGCTCAGGTCGAACACGTCGGCGGTACCCAGTCCACCATCGATCGTCCCCGTCAGATTGGACGCATCCGTCAGCAGGCTGATTCGGTCATTTCCGTCGCCAGCATTGACATTAATCGCATGTGTCCCCGTGACATTAAACACATCGTTCAGATTGGAACCGACAAGGCTGACCACGCCACTGAAGGCCAGCGTATTTTCACCAGCCTGATACGTGTTGCCAGTCGTATTCAGATTGAAGATTCCGGTCATCCCGATGAGCGTGTCGAGTCCGGTCCCGTCCACTACGTCGATGTCGGAGAATGCAGCCACCCTTGTCGACATTCCGGCAAAGCTGTTTGCCGTAAGAGTGACGACTTCGGCTGTCGTTCCGGCAAACTGAATCGTGTCCGTTCCGCCGCCGCCCGCAATCATCCCGGTGTGCGAAGCACCACTCGCCAGCGTGAACCGATCGTTGCCAGTTCCCCCGTTGAGGTTAACCGACTGGGCTCCATTAAGGCTGAACGTATCAACCATGGAGCCGCCGACATAACTGTCGACATCGTCGACAGCCAGCGAACGTCCGCCACTCACATAGGCATCGGCCGTCCCATTGTTGAGCGTCCAGCCTGAAATGGCATTCAGGCCAGTCAGAGAATCTGTTCCGCCGCCACCAGCAACGGAATTGATATTCACGAACGACGTAATTGGTGTTGCGCCCTCATGAACAGAACCGTTGAAGCCAGTCGTGGCCCCAAGTGCTGTCAGGGTAACGGTATCATCGGATGCCGAGAGAGTCAGCAGATTCGGGACTGATGCACCACCACCATCAAGGCCACCCGTCAGCGCACCGGCCGGATCAAACACGAACGTATCGCCTGCGGAACCGCCAACGAGATTCTCGAAACTCTGGAACCCGAAGACTCCGTCAATCTGGCCACTATTCACATTACTGATGCGGAACAGGGTCGCGACATTATCACCCGTAATTGTGTCTGAGCCAGCACCACCAATCGCACTTTCAATTTCAGTCAGCCTGGCAAGATCGAGATTAACCGAATTCCCGACTGTGTAGCTGCTGAAGTCAAGGGTATCGATGGCAACTCCGCTTCCGCCATTGATCGTCCCAGTGGTGACGACACCATCTGAGAACACAAAATTGTCCGCCCCCGTGTCACCAGCGAGATTCTCGACACTGGAAAAGCTGACTGTCTGAGCTGAGCCGACAACGCTTCCCTGGTCGGCCGCTGTGATGGACCACGTGTTGGTTCCGTTCGCGGAAGTCCGGAATGTGTCACTGCCATTACCACCGGTAATCGATCGCTGCACAGCATCACCGGCTGTGACGTCATCACCAAACGCCGATCCGATGAAGTTTTCAAAGATGCTGTCACCGCCAAACAGTGAAGTCGAGAGCGTAACAGTGTTACCACCGAAAACATTCTGAGCGACGACCCGACTGTCGAGATTGATCGTCACCCCTGCTGATGAGCCAGAGAAATTGAGCGTATCTGTTCCGCCCAGGTCCTCGACAACATCAACGCCTCCCGGCGTCAAGAGGTACGTCGTATTTCCGGAATTGCCGACGAGCGTGTCGTCCCCCAGTCCGTCGGCCAGAATATCGTTTCCAGTAGCGCCACCATTGATGTTGTTGTTGCCGGAATCCCCCGTCAGTTGATCGTCTCCGAGCCCACCCGTGATGTTCTCAAGCCCCGAAATCCCGCCCGCGATATTCGTTGAGCTTCCAGTTGCCAGGTTCACAGTCACACCGGCAGCAAAGAGCGAATAGTCGATCCGGTCTGAGCCTGCCCCACCGGCAATGGCTCCGCTCAGGCCCAGCGTGTTACCGATGGAGAAGATGTCGTTGCCAGCCCCACCGGAGAGGTTTTCAAAGCTGACAAAGCTGGTCGTCACCCCGGTGACTCCGCTCACCACACCGCGGTTGTTTGTGGCTCCGGTCACGGAAAAGTTGTCGTCCCCGGTCGAGCCGACGATCGTGTCGTTCAGTGTGGAACCAGTCACCATTTCAACATTGCGGAATGTGTCGAGATTAATCGAAACGGAAACGACACTCCCGGCAAAGCTCACGGTGTCGGAATCTGCACCGCCATCGAGCCCGGCTGGTACATTGGCGGCACCTGAAAACGTGAAGGTGTCGTCCCCGGCATCACCATTGAGCGAACCAGACACGGCTGCATTACTGGAAACAGAGAAGACGTCGTTGTTGACTCCACCCGACAGGTTGAGGGACGTCAAATCCGCAACATTGAATGCATCGACACCGGCTCTACCGATAGCAGATCCGATGCCGGAGAATGCAAGAGTGTTCCCAAGGTCTGCATTTTCGGCATAGTCGTTCGTGACGCCGATCGTCCACGTCGAATTCGCGTTGATTCCCGTCAGGGTGTTGGTGCCAGAACCACCGGCAACGCTTTCCACTCCAACGAACCCACCAGAAACCAGTGCAGCCGCTGTCCCGTCGAAACCGTCCGTTGCATTCCGCATTGTCAGCGTGACATCAACGCCGGTTGAACTCGCCGTGAAGTCGAGGAGGTCGTCACCAGACCCTGCGTCGAGTGCCCCTGTAACCGTGGCGCCCGTGCCAAAGCTGAGCCGATCGTTACCAGCACCCGTCGAGACCATGCCGGTCAGCATTGCCGCAGCCGCCAGGTTGATTGTGTCCTCGCCATTGCCGGCAGTAATACTCACCGCCTGAGTTCCACTCACGTTGAAGATGTCCTTTTGACTCCGCCCAACGAGAGTTTCAAACGCCGAAGCGGTGTTCAGAGTAAAGCCAACACTCGAAGTCGCTGCTGCATAGAAATTCGTCGCTCCAATCGTCCAGGTCGAATCCACATCCAGTCCCGTCAACGTATCGGCAGTCCCGGCACCGCCCTCGACGATGTTGATGTTTGAAAAGCCGTTAACTTTGCCGCCAGTCTCAGTGCCATTAAACCCGTCGACTCCGCCAGCACCGGACAGTGCGATCATCACGTTTGTCGTAACACCTGAGAACCCAAGCGTGTCTGAACCGGATCCGCCAAGAATTGATCCCGTCAACACACCTGCATCCATAGTGAACTGAAAGGAATCATTACCGAGGCCGCCATCAAGATTGGCAAAGTCGATAAAACCAGCACCGTTGATTGTCCCGTCATTCGCACCGGTAATCTCAAAGACGTCGTTACCGTCTGTTCCCAGAAGCGTGTCGTTCCCCGCAGTCGACCCTTCGATGAATTCGACATTCGTCACCAGTGATGTTGACAAAGCAATCGACGACGTCGAAAGGGCAAAGCTCAGGCGGTCCATCGTCCCGGCACCACCGTCAATACTACCAGTCAGTGTCACACCATCGGCAACATCGAATCTGTCGTCACCATCGCCGCCAGAAAGATTGAAGCGTCCATCCTCGATATCAAACGTGTCGACGTCGCTTCCGCCGTTCAGGTTTTCAAAGTCCTGAAAACCAACAGTTTTACCGTTTGCTGTGTAGCTGCCGGGGTCGGCAATCACCCACATCGCAGGAGCGTCAATACCCGTCAGTGAGTCGGTCAGACTACCGCCGGCTCGAATCACATCAATGTCAGTAAAATCGCCCATTACCTGAGCGACGGAACCGTCAAAGCCGCTTACGAATCCCTCTGATGCGAGTGCCACTGTTACGGTCTGACCAACGGAGAATGCTGAGAAGTCCAGGATGTCGTTTCCAATGTCTCCCAGCGCAGATCCGGTGATGGCGGCATCGTCCGTCACAAACCGGAACTCGTCGTCACCCAAACGTCCGTCAAGAGAAACGGACTGCAGCCCGCTGATCTCGAAAATGTCGGCCAGGCTCCCACCGACTAACTCATCGAAGTTGGCAAAACCGAGCGAGCGAACCGTGGCCGTATCGGTATCGGTGTAGGTATTTGTTCCGTCAATCTGCCAGCTCGCTGTCGTATTCAATCCGGCCAGGACATCTGTTGCGCCTGAACCGGCGAGGATATTGTCGATCCCGGTAAACGGGCCACCGATAATCGCCGCAGCCAGAGTCCCGGAAAATCCGTTGCTTGAATCCGAAGCCAGAGTCACCGACGTGGCTGTCGTGAAGGCTGACACGTCGATCGTGTCAGTTCCACTGCCGCCGACAACCGGGCTGGCAGTTTCACCAGTGACCTGAACCCCGTCAGCAAAGACGAACGAATCATTCCCGGCACCACCATTCAGATCCCCATTGTGGTCGACCTGAACATTGATGATATCGTTGTCAACTCCCCCGTTGATATTGACAAATGAAAGGCCGGTCGCCGTCATCGGATTATTGAGAATGATGGTGTCAGCATTCCCCAACCCGTTGACCACCGCCCGCACCTTGTTCTGGAACTGAATCGGAACAAACGCGTCGTTGAAGTCGACTTCCGTGAAGAAGGTAATATTCTGAAGGCCATCCTGAACTGTGATCACGTCGGCACTGGATGAGCCATTGATCGTGATCAGAGCACCGTCCTGCCGGTCAATCAGCATGCCACTTCCTGCTGGATTGATACCACTGAAGATCACGGTCTGCGTGTCTGCAGCAATCGTCGTCACGAGTGATCCCTGATCCGAAGCAGGACCGACCGTGTAATTAACAACGGCCGTCGCAGCGCTGCCGTCGAGCTGCAAATCGTCGTTTCCAGTCCCGAGGTTCAGCGTCAGAGTCCGTGTCGTACCACCGTCATAGGCAATTTCTACCAGGTCGTCCCCGGCACCTGTATCAATCGTCCCGCCAACTGTCGCATCATCCTCAATTCGAACGATGTCCGCTTCGGCACCGGTCGAAATTCCTCCAATGACTTTACCGCCGGATCCCAGGCCGTTCGACTCCACAGTCACGACGTCGCCACCGCCCAGATCGTTGATACTGCCGCCGAGAGTGCTCTGTCCGTCGATAGTGAATGAGTCGTCCTGTGTGCCGCCGGTGAGATTTTCGATCGCGCTGAAGTTCAGGATTCGGCCCGTCGCGTCGTCACGATAGGTATCACCCATGAAGTCGACATCCCACGCGGAGCTCACGTTCTGACCAGTCAGCGTGTCAGAGGTCGAGCCGCCGCCGGTCAGCGTGAAGATCTCTGCGAACCCTGCACTGACGAGACTCCCCGCCGTCCCGGCGAATCCGCTCACACCATTTCCGGTCAGAACCAGATTCGCTGCAACGGTTGACAGCCCGGCAAAACTCAGCGAGTTGGAATCGGCCCCGCCGGAAATACTGCCAGTCAATTTCGCAGCATCTGTCAGGAAATTGAAAGTGTCGTCGCCACTGTTTCCGCGGAGGCTGGTCGTTTGGGCTGTCGATACGTTGAACGTGTCAGCCTGCGATCCACCACTGAGAACATCAAACGACGAGAAGGTGACGCTGTTTGTCATGTTTGAGTAAGAATTCGTCGCGGCGAGTGTCCAGGTCGAGGCGACATCCAAACCGGACAACTGATCACCGGAAGCGGAACTACCGACGATATTGTCGACATTCTGAAATCCACCCGTAATAGACGTGACCGTTCCGGCGTAGCCCGTAGCCGAGCCGGCAGTCAGGTTGGCTGCCACGGAAGTCGTCGATGTCGAAAAGCTGAGTGTGTCCAGATCGGCCTGTCCATCAAACGTACCGCTGAGCCCTGCACCCGTTCCAAGGCGAAGCGTGTCGGCACCCGATCCTCCAGAGAAGTTCCCGGTCAACGTCGCCCCCGACGATACGGCGAGCAGATCATCTCCGCCATTTCCGTTGACAGCGAACATGACTGATGAAGAGACATTGAACGTGTCCGCAGCACTCCCGCCGTTCAGTGTCCGAAAACCAGAGAATGTCGCCGACTGGCTCGCAACGGTATAAGTATTCGTTGCCCCCAGCGCCCACGTGGCGACCGCATTTGCACCGTTGAGCGTGTCGTTGCCAGCACTTGTAATGCTGTTGATATTGTTAAATCCGCCTGCAATCGATGTTTCGGTTCCGGCGACACCATTGGCCGAGGCGTTGACAGTTGCGGCACCAGGCCCCGTGATGCTGACGATCACTGGGATTGGCTTCGCGATCATCAGACTGTCAGAACCATTTCCACCTTCGATCTGACCGGTAAGCGTACCGCTCGTCTGCATGGTAAAGCTGTCGTTCCCATCTCGTCCGTCGAGGGATTCGAAGGACGAGAAGGCAATCCCGTTGACCGTACCTTGATCTGCATCCGTAACGATAAAGGTATCATTCCCCGAACCGCCAGCAATCACATCGACGGCAGATCCACCGATGATCTCTTCGATACTCGTAAAGTCACCGACCGAGGCTGTCACCGACGATAGAAAAGCGGAGTAATCAACAACGTCACTCCCGGACTCCCCATTGATGGTACCTGTCAGTGTCGCACCATCGCTGAACACAAAATTATCGTCGTCGGAGCCGCCCAGTAAATTGGCGGTCGGAGCATTCGTAATGTTAAACGTGTCAGTGCGAGTGCCACCCTGGAGGTTTTCGAAGCCGGAAAACGCCACAATACGGTTTGTCGGGTCATCCTCGTAGGTATTCGCGCCATCGATTTCCCAGATCGCGACGACGTTCATGCCGGTCAGAGTGTCCGTGCCACTGGATCCTGAAAGCGAATCCACATTCCGAAACCCGCCAAGGATGGTCGACGTCGTCCCATTGAATCCATCGATCGCTCCATTAGCCGTGAGCGTCACCGACTGGCCAGTCGACAGGCCACTGAGCGACACGGTGTCAGTTCCATCTCCACCATCAAACGGCCCGTTCAGAAACGCGCCATTTGCTGTAATGTTCAACTGATCGTCGCCGGCCCCACCATTGAGTGTGACACTCTGGAATCCGGTCACATCAAACCGATCCGCCATAGACCCGCCGTTGACCACTTCCAGCAGACTGAACGCGAGCAATCTTGCCATGTTATCCGTATAGGTGTTTGACCCGTCAATGCCCCAGGTCGAGTCAACATCAAGCCCATTGATCTGATCCGCGGCCGCGCCACCACGCAGCGAGTCGATGCCGGCGAAAGTCCCAGTACCGGTCAGCAGTGACGATTCCGTACCAGAGAATCCCGTCCCGGACGACGATGTCAGACTGAACGCGAGAGATGACGAAACTGCCTGAGCATTGATTGTATCTGTACCCGCCTCGCCATCGACGGCGCCCGTCAACTGAACTCCATCGGCGAAGACAAACGAGTCGTTGCCCGCACCCCCTTCGAAATTTCCTGAGTGATCGGCGAGGAGATTGATCGTGTCATTCCCGTCCTCACCATCAACCGTGAGGGTCGACAGACCTGTCGCGGGATTGGGATTGTTCACATTGATCGTGTCATTGCCAGCGCCACCGTTGACTGTGACATTCGTCTTGTTTTCGAAGCGATACAGCTCGAATGCCCCATTGAAATTCACTTCCGTCCGGCCCGCTGTCGGGGCATCAATGACGTTGATGATGTCCGCTCCGACGGACGCGTTGATGGTGAGAGATGCCAGCGCCATCAAGTCTTCGATTGGCTCAAGACCTGAGAAGAAGATCGTCTGCGTCTGTGCTCCTGTCGTCACAACAGTTCCGACATCGGCAGCAGGCCCGACAGAGTACACTGTACTTCCGCCGGCAATCGTTCCCGTCAACCGCAGCAGGTCGTCACCTGTCCCACCGTCATAGGCGAGTGTGCGAGACACCGAATCGGAGTGATCGACAATCAGCGTGTCATTGTCTGCGCCGCCATTAATCGTACCGGCGACAGTCGCAGCGTCACCCACCGTGATCGTGTCGTTCCCGGCGTCACCATTGATGTTTCCGCCGACAGACTGCCCCGGTGCAATGTTAAACTGGTCGTCGCCGCCCATGCCGCTCAGCGTGCCAGTCAAGCTCGCATTGATATTGAAGACGTCGACACCGCCCCCGCCGCCAAGATTTTCAATGCTTGAGTATCCGGCGGGAACTTTGTCAGGCAACGTCCCGCTGTCCAACCCGGTGATCGTAAACACGTTTCCGTCGTCGTCCCCGTTGATCGTATCGCTGTCAGCACCGCCATTTATCGCGACATTGATCGACCCACCGTTCCGGAATTCGAAAGTATCATTGCCGGCATCGCCCATCAGCGTATTGCCCAGCATCGTGACGCCTCGGATTGAGAACAAATCATTTCCGGCGTTTCCAAAAACCGTTCCGTCAACCCTCGCGCCGTCCTGAAAGATGATCGTGTCGTCCTGAGTGCCGCCGTCCACATTGCCAATCACCCGGCCGCGAATCTCAATGAAGTCGTCCAAAGCACCGGCGTCGACGTTTCCTCCCACGGTTCCCAGCGTGTTGATGATGATTGTGTCGTTTCCGACGAGGGCCGAGACATTGCCATCCAGAGTGGCGTTGACGTTAAAGGTGTCGTTCGCAGCTCCGCCCTCGAGGTTTCTGATATTGAGAAATGCGGTCATCTTCCCGCTGAGAAGCCCCGCATTTGTCGCGGACACGGAGAAGTTATTTCCGTCATCATCGCCAACCAGTGTGTCGTTTCCGCTCACACCATCGACGGTGCCGGTGATGTTTCCGAGTCGAGTGAAATTGAATGTGTCATCGCCTGTTCCCCCAACGAGGTTCTCGACTTCCTGGAATTCGCTTGTTTTCGTGACCAGCGTTCCCCGCCCCGTCGCCGCAAGGGCTCCGTTTCCATGCACAGTAAACAGGTTGCCGTCGTTGTCACCCGTCAGAGTGTCGAAACCAAGTCCGCCAAACAGCGTACCGCCGATGGATCCGACGACACTAAAGATGAACTGGTCATTTCCGCTGCGTCCATTCAAATCACCGACCAGAAGTGAGTCGATCGTAAAGGTGTCAGCTCCGGCTCCGCCCGTGAGATTCTCGACATTGATGAATCCGACGGCGCCAATACCTGAAGTATTGATCTTGTCAACCAGATCACCGGAATCGTTATTAGAAACTGTGAACACGTTCCCATCATTGTCGCCGATGATCGTATCTGAGCCGCCAACCCCGTCAATAATGCCAGCAAGGCTGCCAGTGTTGGTAAACTGAAAGGTGTCCTGCCCGGTCGCGCCGATCAACGTCTCGATACCAGAATAGGTGCCGCCGATGATCAAGCCGGCGGGCGAAACGAATTGACCGCCATTGGCGGCGTCGATGATAAATATTTCACTGGCTCGGGAATCGTCACCGATCAGTGCGTCGAAGCCATTACCACCCGTGAGGCTCCCCGTCAGCGTGGATTGATTCGAAAATTCAAATGTATCAACACCGTCATTGCCGTTGAGATTCTCGATCAGCGAAAAGCTAAGAATGCGGGCTGTCGAGGATTCGGTATAAGTACCCTGGTCTTTCCCGGTAATATTCCATCGCGAGTCGACGGGCAGGCCGTTAATGACGTCGGTCGTGGCAAATCCACCAACGATGACGTCGATGCCAGAGAAGTCTGCAGTGACGGAGGCTTCTGTCCCGGTAAAACCGGTTGTCGTGCTGCTGGTCAACGTCACTGCACGCTTCGTTGTGAAGGCTGCGAGATTGAGAGTGTCCGAGCCAGCCTGACCGTCGATTCGGCCTACGAGTTGCGAAAATGCGGCCTGATAAACGAACGTGTCGTTGCCAGCACCTCCGAGGAGGTCGTTGGAACGAGTCCCCGTAATCTGGAAGACATCATTGGCACTTCCACCCTGAAGGTCTTCGAATGAGCTGAATTGAAGAACACGGCCAAGGTCGTCGATGTATCGATTACTTCCATCCAGTTCCCAGGTGGAGTTGACGTTAAGCCCCTGCAGCGAGTCATCGATGGAAAGTCCGCCGCGTGCGCTGTCGATCCCGAAGAAGCCGCCCGTAACGGCGACGGAATTCCCACTGAACCCGGTCACTGTTCCAGCCGTCAGTGCGACTGTTCGTGCTGTCGTAAAGTCCGACAGGTCCAATTGATCGGTGCCAGCACCACCTGTCACCGTTCCAGTAAAGATCACTCCGTCCTTCACGACGAAGTTGTCATTCCCTGCGCCTCCAACAAGATTGTCGACATTCTCGAAGTGGATTCCCGTTGCGTCACCGCTGTCAGCACCGAAAGCATTTGTGATCGACCACACGGTGTCATCATTAAACCCGATCAGGGTGTCATTGCCTGCGGCAAGGTCATCGCCACTACCGCCAATGATAGTCGCCGTGCTTTGCTGGTTGTTGACACTCCACCCGGACAGGTCAAAAACATTGTTGCTATCGTTGCCCGTGAGTGCAGCAATTTCTCCCGAAAAGTTCAGTAGCTGAATCGACGCAGGCGAGGCACCAGCCGTGCTCGTCAAGACGGCATTCGGCCCGGCCGTAACAAGGGTGAAGGCGACGTCGGTTTCAGCCACGTCATTTTGAGCGACCACACGGATCGTGTCCGTCGCGACGCCACCGTCGAGGGTCAGCGTGCCGCCCCCTGGTAGTTGAAATTCACTGTCCTCAATAACAAACGTGTCGTTCCCCTGGCCAGCCAGGATCGTGATGTTGGTCAGCAGGTCGGTTGGATCGAAAAGGAGGGCTCCATTTTCGATCGTCACAAGGTCGTTCGGTGAGGCGCCGTCGCCCGCTTCGAGGTTGATCGTCAGGTCGACAACATCGAGAAGCCGCACACTTTCAAATCCGACTCCTCCACTTGAACCGGAAATCAAGAGAGCGTCATCCGTGTTCGCAAAATTCCTCGCGGCCGAGAGTGTAATATCATCCTGGCTGTTCGGCGTCTGAAGAGTGAACGCCGCCATGCTGGTGACTTCAACCGGCTCCAGATCCGTAAAAGTAATGTCGTTTCCATCGACCGTGATCACGCCGTTACCGTTGACTGTTGCCGACGGCACATAGACGCCGGTTTCCGTTCCACTTCCGTCGATCCGCAGCCGGTCGTTGTCTCCCAGGGACGTCAGACCGTTAAATGTGATCGGGACAGGGAGTGGCCCGGTGCTCAGGTCGACCGTCAGTGTGTCATCGTCCGTCGAGCCGTTGACGGTGATGGAAGTCAGGAAGTTCACCGGAAAGACGCCGGCAATGGTCCCGTCAATTTCCAGCAGTCCAAACGAGCCGGAACGGAACAGGCGGAAGGCATCCACGTCACCGCTGTCCGCACCGTCACCACCAAATGGCAGCGCAACGTCGGCATCGACCACGAGATCCGGGTCGTTGAGCAGGTTGAGCCCTTCGATTCCATCCCACGTCATCAGACCGTGACTCGAAGACGTTACTGATCCGGTTCCATCAAGGGCCCCACCATTGACGTTGTCAACGATGACCGCGTTCATGATCGCGGGATCCAGCAGGAAGACCGAAAGCCGGTCACCTGGTGAGGTTCCAAATACAGGGTTGTTGCCGTGAAAGGCCAGCGTACCGCCCAGCAGCGGTGCGGCGGCGAAGATGTCCGCTCCGCCTCCACCCGAGATGTCGACCGAGCCGGCATTTCCAAGGCCAGAGTCACTGACAAAGACCTGGTCGACGCCGAGTCCACCGTCAACAATGGTCGTTCCACCGATATAAGTGACGGAGATGAAGTCGTCATCGTCGCCACCGGTCACAACATCGTTGCCCGTGCCGGTCGAAATCGTGTCGTTTCCAGCGCCGCCGTTGAGAGAGTCGTCACCGGCTTCGTCGACGAGTATGTCGTCGCCGTCACCGCCGTTGACCTCATCGTCTCCCAATCCGCCGGAGAGGGAGTCGCCGAGCGTTCCGCCAGTCAGCGTGTCGTTACCGGACAGGCCGCTGAGCGTTGTCTGCCCGTTGAACACTGACGCATCGATGGTGTTGTTGCCCACTCCACCGGTGAGCTGAGCGAGCTCGATCGAAGCCAGCGTGTCGTTGCCGAGACCGGTTAGAGTCGTGTCAGTCAGCGTGAAGTCGACATCACCAAACTCGATGAGCAGGTCCGTTCCCATCCGGCCATCGATCTGATCGTCACCGGCGTTTCCGGAAATCGTGTCATTGAAGTCCGTGCCCGTCAGAGTGTCATTGTCGTTTCCGCCAATTATGACGACGCCCGCGGGCATGATCGACGCGTCGATCGTGTCAGTACCGTCCTGCCCATTGAGTGTGACCACCGCTGCGGCTGCCGGGTCTTGTCCCACGTAGTTCCAGGTATCGTCCCCGTCGCCAAAGAGAACTGCCCGGGTCGCGGTCGCGTCTTGAAACAGCAGAGTCGCTCCACTGCCAACTGCGGTGACCTGGTTGAGGCCGTTCATGGTGTCGCCGTCGTCGCCAAATGTGACGGTGTCGTCGATTCCCGAAAACTGCAGAGATTTCGCGGGAGCGACCACTGTGTCAGTCACCTGAGTGATCCCGGAGAAAGTCACCGAATTCCCGTTAATGGCGAGCGATCCCGCGTTCGGTGCTCCGAATCCGTGAGTCACTGACGAGGCGGTACCGGTCACCGTCAGCGTATTCGTGCCGGTTCCCGCATTGATCGAGCCACCACCCAGCGGAATGACATTTCCACCCGCAAGAATGAACGTGATGGTGTCGTCGCCATCGCCAGACTCAATCCGAATTGAATTCACAAGTGTCGCATCAAAGGTCGTGACATAGGCCGGGATATCGGAATCGTCACCAGCCGGGCCGGTTCCGACCGTGTCATTTCCAATATCGGTCGACACGATGATGCTGGTACCGTCGGCGGTGACCGAAATCACGTCATCGCTCAGGCCATTGTCGCCGCCTCGAATAACGAGCTCACCCGTCGCTGTATTCAGCTGCTGGTAAAAGTTTCCCTGGAACGACGTCGGGGTGTTGACTGTCGCCCCGAAGGCATCCTGGATGATGAGCGCGACATAATCCGTGTTGCCGTATCGACGGCTGAATTCGAAAATCGCGTTTCCGTGATCGTCGGCTCCATGAAGATTCAACGGTCCCCGGAACGAGCTGGTATAGGCAATCGGTTGAGCCGGGTCGTTTTCTGCAGCCGTGTGAACAATGCGACCTCGATCCTGCCCCCCTGGGCCACCGTTATTTGTCGTCATGAGATGAGTGACGCTTGGACCGTCAAACACGAAGTACTCACCGACTCCGCCCGCCTCTGCGTTGTCCGGGATGTTTGTATCAAACGTCAGTCCGTTAATTGGATTGTGAAGCAGTGAAACAGGGTTGCTCGTAATCCCGAGGACGTGGGTCAATTCAAGATTGAAGACGGTATAGAAATCCGCCAGACCGTCAGCGGGGCTGGCAGCGGTCGTGTCGGCCGTAAATGCGTGCTGGATCATCCCGTCAAATTCAACGTTGTCGAACGGCCTGGGATCCAGATACCAGCCGCCTCCGTCTCCCAGTCCGTCGGCATTGAGGTCGTTCCCGCGGTTCAACGTGACATTACCGGATGTCGGATACCCGTTGGCATCGAAGCCGGTCCCGGCACCACCACTGAAGCCAGTTCCCCCTGCGCTCATGTTGACGACAATGTCGATGTTGTTTCCGCCACCCGGACGGTTCCAATCGACGATGATGTCTTCCCACTGCTGAATCACAGCATCGACCACGCCGCGAGCGACATTGGCATTCGCGCCGAAAGTCGATCCAAATTCGTCGGTGTCGTTGAGCGCGTTGCCACGATTGGTCCAGGTGATCGTCGAAAGAAGTGTCCGATCCTCGAGCGATTCCAGGCGGTTCGGGGCCGGTGAGGCCTTTCGAGCGGCGGAACGGGTTCGGGACCGGTTGCTCGACTTGCGGATACGGGACCGGACGGAACGAAGCCAGGGAGTCAGAAACATGGGGTGAGCCCTGTCGTGGAATGAGAAAGACGACCGGATTGGATTTAGGTCAGGAAATCAGCGCAGTCTGCGCAGATTAAGCTTGCCAACGTACCTGGCTTCCCCAGCAAACGCAAAGCGGGGTTTCGGGCTTTGGCTGCTCATCTGAACGAGCCTGTGGAAGTCTAAGGAATTGTGCTGCCGTACCGGCTAGTCAGGTACTTTCGGGTTAGGCAGTGAGACACCACAGGCAGTCGGTCATGGACGGTTCGGAATGGCTGGCAGTTCCCGGAAAACCAGGGCATCGCCGGACTCCGATTCGTCGTAAACCATTTCCAATCAGAGTTTTAAGAGACATTCACCTGTGAAATCGCTCGAGAGACTGCCTCCCTGGAGATTCCGCGCGTAGATCTGCCTCCGCCACTCCACCTGGAGAGTAGCCCCCAAAATCGCATCGTGCGGCAATTCCTGCCGCGGTGGTTTCGGATTCCGGCGACGGTTATACTTTGCTGCTTAGTTATTCCGGGGGAAGGGGATACGACCCAGCGACGTCCTCGCCAGCCCTCTCCGGCTCCGCGAGGCGCGAAGCACTCCTGATGCCGGTCCTGACGGAATTTCCCGATTTGTGGTCGGGACCGTCGATTCTGCGATCAGGGAAGAGGAAGTTGATCAGGAACCGAACAAGATCGCTTCCCGGCGTTCAGATTGTTTCGTGCGGCACGTACGTCCCGGATCTGGTGATTTCGAATCAGCAGCTCGAAACCGAACGTGGTTTCGACCCGGAATGGATCGAGCAGCGTACGGGAATCCTTTCACGCCGGTACGCGCCGGAGGGGCAATCGACGAGCGATCTCGCCGTCGAGGCAGCTCGTCGCGCGATCCAGCGAGCGGAAGTCGACCCGGCTGAGATCGATCTGCTTCTGGTGGGAACCTTTACGCCGGATTTTCTTTGTCCTTCGACAGCGTGTCTCGTGCAGGATCAGCTCGGGCTGGATTGCCCGGCGGTCGATCTCCAGGCGGCCTGTTCGGGGTTCATGTACACGCTCGTGACCGGGGCACAATTTGTCGCGACCGGAAACAGCCATCTGGCGCTGCTCATCGGAGCTGACTGCAACAGCCGCATCGTCAATCCGAATGACCGGACCATCGCCCCGTTGTTTGGTGACGGAGCGGGGGCCGTCATCATGAAAAAGGGTGAGCCCGATCAGGGTCTCGTCTGTTACCAGCTTGGTTCCGACGGCAGTGGCGGCCCGCTTCTGGAGTGCACCAGCGGAGGAACCCGGGTTCCCACGACCGCGGAAGCTCTGGCCACTGGCAGCCACTTTCTGCAGATGGACGGGCGAAACGTCTTCAAGTGGGCGGTGCGGACGGTCGACGAGTCGATCGAGCTGATCCTGGAACAAGCCGGAGTCGCGGCGAAGGACGTGTCCCTTTTCCTGATTCATCAGGCGAATATCCGGATCGTGGATTCGGCGATGGAGAAACTCGGAATTCCCCGCGACAAAGTCATCGTGAACATCGACCAGTACGGCAACACGTCGGCCGCTTCGATTCCTCTGTGCCTCGACGATGCGATTCAGGCCGGCAAAGTCAAACGAGGCGACCTCATCCTGATGTGCGGTTTCGGAGCGGGACTGACCTGGGGCACCGGACTGTTCCGCTGGTAATGCCGAGGGACGCACCTCCGAAACCTGAAGCGTGAGCGAAGGCGGGAGTCGATCGACGCTCGTGCCTGGCTTGCGGCAACGTCAAGCCAGTTCAGCGAGCATTTCCATTGAACTCTCCTCTCCGATTTGGCGAATCTGAACGGGCGGCGGCCGCGAGGCTCATCGAGCTTGCTCTCGCAGAAGACCTCGCCGGGGCGAGCGACCTGACCTGCGACGCGCTCATCTCGCCGGAAGACTGCGCCGAGGTACACGTCGTCGCGCGGCAGCCGGGAGTTGTCGCCGGTTTGCCGATCGGAGATCTCGTCTACGAGCGGCTCGACCGAGTCGTCGGCTGGGTGCCGGAAGTCAAAGACGGCGCGTTCGTTCAACCGGGCGATGTCGTTGCGAGGGTCTCGGGGCCGCTGGCTGGACTGCTCACCGGCGAGCGAACCGTCCTCAACTTTCTGACTCACCTGAGTGGCATCGCGACGCAGACGCGCGAGTACGTCGAGGCTGTTCGCGGTACGAATGCCGTCATCCTGGACACCCGCAAGACTCTGCCCGGCTGGCGGACACTCGCAAAATACGCGGTGTGGGCCGGCGGCGGAACGAACCATCGCATGGGTCTCTACGATGGCGTCCTGGTCAAGGACAATCACATCGCCGCCTGGTCTCAGCAGATTGGAAACTCGTCGCTGGCCGAGGCGGTCAAGCAGGCACGCGAATCCGCGCCGGGGCGAGCGGTCGAAATTGAAGTCGACACGCTGGAACAGCTTCGCGACGTGCTCAACGGTCACCCTGACATCGTTCTGCTTGACAACATGACGACGGACCAACTGCGAGAGGCCGTTCAGATTCGCGACGCGTCCGCGCCAGGCATTCTTCTCGAAGCTTCGGGAGGAATCTCGCTGCTGACGGTTCGAGGCGTCGCGGCGACCGGCGTCGACCGAATCAGCATCGGAGCATTGACTCACACGGTGCCGAACTTCGACCTCGGCTTCGATTTTCATCGAGCTGGCTGAGGACTACGCTGACGCGCACATCGCCGAAACGATGACACAATCAAACGGTCACGACCGGACGCCATGACCGAACCACAAGCCATCGAGGAACTTCGGCGGCGGTACGACCAACTCAATCCGAAACGCATTCGTACTGACGCGAACCTGCAGAACGCGCGGAAGCGACTGGAAGAACTCAAAGACCAGGCTCGAAAAGAATTCGGGACGGACTGTCAAACACATCTGGAGAACCCGATGACAAGAATCAATCGACGCCGTGCTTTGTCCCGAATTGGTGCTGTTGCCGGCGCGTCGCTCATCGCTCCGCGATTTACGGCGGCTGCCGGAGTCGCCGATCAGTACGCCGCTCTGGAATCGGGAAAGTACCTCTCCGATCTGAAGGCCCTCGCCAAGGTCGAGCACAAAACCGTTTTTACCGAAGGTCCGACCGTCGACCGCGCGGGCAACGTTTTCTTCACGAACGTTCCGGCCGACCACATCATGAAGTGGGACGGAGAAACGTTGAGTGTGTGGCGGGAGAATTCGAACAAGGCCAACGGATTGTACTTCGAACCGGACGGCAGTCTGCTGGCGTGTGAAGGGGGAGCCAGCCGAGTGACCCGCACCGACATGAAGTCAGGAAAGATTTCCGTAGTCGCTGATCAATTCAACGGGTTTCCGTTCGCGGCTCCGAACGACCTCTGCGTCGATGGGAAAGGGCGAATTTATTTCACGTCGCGGCCCGGTGTTGAGGATCCGAAGAAGGGCAATGTGAATGCGGTGTACCGGATCGATCGGGACGGCTCTGTCGATCAGATCCTGGCCTCGCCTGATATTCACATGCCGAACGGGATCGTGACTTCGCCCGACGAGAAGACGCTGTACCTCATCGAGGCGCACCCGGATGCGGACCGGAACCGCAACATCCTCGCCTTCGATCTGAACAACGACGGCTCGGTGAGCAACCGTCGAACTCACATCAATTTTTATCCCGGCCGCAGCGGAGATGGGATGTGCATCGACTCGGAAGGCAATCTTCTGGTCGCGGCGGGTCTGCATAAAACGCGAAAGACCAGCGAGACGCTCGACACGAAACCGGGCATCCACCTGGTCTCGCCGCAGGGCAAACTGCTGGCCTTCATGGAGACGCCCGAGGACACGATCACCAACTGCTCGTTCGGCGGGCCGGACCTGCGGACGCTGTACGTCGCCTGCGGAACGCTGCTGCTGAGTCTTCGGACGCGGATACCCGGAAAGGCCTCGTACCGGCCGAACGAGTGAGCTGGCAGAAGCGATGACATCACAAGCGGTTTCCGAAAATTCGACGATTCAGATCGGCTCGCGAGTTCTCTCGTCGAGGTACTTCCTGGCGCCTCTCGCCGGGTACACGCATCTGGCGTTTCGGCGTGCGCTGAGGGAACTCGGAGGGCTCGGGCTGGCGACGACGGATCTCGTCCACGCCACGGCACTCGTTTCTCTGAATCGGAAATCGCTGGAGCTGATTGAAACTCACGCGAAAGACAAGCCGCTGTCCATTCAGATTTTCGGCAGTCAGCCGGAGGCTCTGGCGAGTGCGGCGCGGTGGCTCGAAGACCGGGGTTACGGCGGAGTCGACATCAACATGGGCTGCCCGATGGCCAAGGTGAACGGCCAGGGCGGTGGAGCTCGAATCGCGTGCGAGGCCGATTCGGCATGCCGACTGGTCGAGCGGGTTGTCAACGCGGTCGACGTTCCGGTCACCGTAAAAATGCGTCTCGGATGGGATTCCGACTCGATCACCGCGCCGGAGCTTGCGGCGGCGTTTGAAGATCTCGGAGTCGCGGCGATCACTATTCACGGCCGGACGCGAGCTCAGGGATTTCACGGTGCGGTCGATCACGAAGGCATCCGAAAAGTCGTCGAGGCTGTCCGCGAAATTCCCGTCGTCGGCAACGGAGATGTACGGTCAGTCGAAGACGCGTTCGCGATGCGGCGGGAAACGGGATGCCATGCCGTCGCGATCGGTCGGGGAGCCATGCTCGACCCGTGGATTTTCCGAAAGATTGAGCAGGCAGTCCGAGGCGAGACTCCCGACGAGCCGTCTCCGGACGAGCAGATTGATTTTCTCCGTCGCCACTTCTGGTTGATGACGGCTCAGCACGACGACTACGCCTGCACGCTGTTCCGAAAATTCGCCGGCTGGTACGGAGCAAAGCTCGGCGTGCCTGAAGATCTGGAAACACGTCTGCGAAAATTCCAGTCGTTCGACGAGTTCGAATCGATCGTTGCCGAAATCCGAACGCGACACGGCGAGCGGGAATCGTCGGTCGCGACGGCGCTCATCAAAGTTCCCAACGGACCGGTCGAGCGATGGTGAGCCGTCCGGCAGCGAAAATCCCGCGGGCCGAATCCCGGGCCGCCGATTAAACTCTTTGCGGTGACGTTTCAGACTCGGCGGCCGTGCTGTGCGTTTTGTGGTTTTCGCTGGTTGAAGGACGACTCGTTGACCGTTACCGCCGTCACTC
>ERZ891418.199-NODE-199-length-21965-cov-6.915016_pt1 | contig 21965 bp, 16 predicted proteins | sample MGYA00521236_ERZ891418 | MGnify/ENA primary metagenome ERZ891418 (study PRJEB32303, sample SAMEA104408696) | aquatic metagenome | biome: Brackish water; feature: Chemocline; material: water | place: Baltic Sea | collected 2014-10-18T10:34:00 | depth 100 m ... | reverse complement strand
GCAAATTCAGCTGTGAAACTTCGCGCCCCCTCTGTGTCGCGGGGGGAGCCGATGCCATCCTCATCCCGGAGATCCCCTACGACATCGAATCCGTCGCAGAAGCCATCCGCAAACGCACCCAGCATGGCAAGCATTTCTCGATTGTGGCGGTGGCGGAGGGAGCCATGTCAGTTGAAGAGTCTGCAAAACTTGAAGCCGCACACGAAGCGAAGCGAAAGGCTGACGGCAAAAAGGAAAAGGAACAGGCCCGCGAACGCCTGACGGAACTCGAAGCACTGCATCGAGGCAACACGCTGCGTGTGACAGAGCAGCTTGAGCAACTGACCGGAATGGAATCCCGCCTGACGATTCTCGGACACCTGCAGCGAGGCGGCACGCCTTCAGCAGCGGATCGCCTGCTGGCCACGACACTTGGAGTCCGCTGTGCCGAACTGATCGGCGAGAAGCGGTTCGGAGTCATGGTGGCAGCCAGGAATGGCAGCACGGCAGCGGTACCACTCGAAGACGTCGCTGGAAACCGCAAATCCGTACCGCTCGACCACCCCTGGCTCATGACTGCCCGCCGCCTCGGGGTATGCCTGGGTGACTGATTGACAGGCACAAGAGGCAACCGCCGCCACCCGGCGGCGTAACGCCCGGAAATCTTTACGCCAGGAAATTGCGGGGTTACTCAACGGCGGGAACGGTGACCGCGCGGGTTTCGCCGATGAGTGCTCCTTCGGCCTTCGCGAATTTTTCATACGCGATTGCACGGACGACGCAGCGGAAGCCGCAGTGCCACGAGCCGGACATCATGTCGCCCTTCATCCGCGCGGCGTTGCGGTAGCCAGTGCAGTAGTTGGCGTTGCACATGAACGAGCCGCCTCGCTGAATGCGTTTTGGAATCCGGGGCTCGTTCGGGTCAAGGCTGTCTTCCGGGCCAGGCGGATTCCGCGGCGGGCTCTTTGTGTAGTAGTCGGCCCGGTAATAATCCTGGCACCACTCCCAGACGTTGCCGGACATCTCGTAGAGCCCATACCCGTTCGGCTCAAAGCTTCGCACAGGCGACGTGGACTCGAAACCGTCCTGATTGAGGTTCTCGTAGGGCCACTTGCCCTGCCAGATGTTTGTCATCCAGCGGCCGCTGACCTCTCGCTGATCTCCCCACGGGTAGGATTTCTGATCGAGGCCGCCTCGCGACGCGTACTCCCACTCGGCTTCCGACGGCAATTCCTTGCCCGCCCATTTGCAGTACTCAACCGCGTCGTCCCAGGCGACGTGAGTCACCGGGTGATCCATGCGGTCTTTGATGTCCGACCCCGGACCGTCAGGCTGTCGCCAGTTGGCTCCCTTTTCGTATTTCCAGACGAGGTAAATCTCGTGCGGCTGAGGTCGGCGGTCTTCCGGAAACTGGCTGCGGTCAAACTTCGGGTTGAAGCAGATTGAGCCCGCGACAAGGTTCTCCTCCGGAATTCCTGCGATCTCGGCCGGCGTAAGCTGCCCGGCAAAGTCCTCGCGCTTAGGCGTTCGCTCAGCGATCGTCACATAGCCGGTTGCATCGGCAAACCGTTTAAACTCGGCGACGGTCACCTCGGTCGTGTCCATCCAGAAACCGTCCAGTTCGACTTCGTGAATTGGCAGCTCATCGGGAAAACCGTCGCCGCTTCCCATTTTGAATGAACCACCGGGAATCCATGACATCCCTCGCGGTCGGGTGGCATCCGGTTCATCGACGATCAGCGGCTGATCACTTCCTCCATGAGTGGCCTCGGAAGGTTTCTGTCCAGGCGGAGTGATCGTCTCACCGGTTCTGGGACTCGCCTCATCGGAAGAAACCGTCTCGGCGGTTTCGACCGCCTCACCGCCACTTTGAACTTCCGGAACGGGGTCAGTCGTGTCGCCTCCACAACCGATCAAGAGACTGCTGATCAAGAGGCAGGCGGCAAACAGACAGATCATCAGACGCAGTGTCATCTCAGATTCCTCAGCGGAGCCATCGGGACTCGGTGGCGAAGCCGGCAATTCTAACCGCTGCCGAGAGGGCACGGCAAAGGTCCTCGGGCCATCGAACTGCCACAACACAGGTCCAGTGTCGGCAGAATTCTCGATCCGGGGATGCGTCGGCTTTCTGGCCGCGCTATAATGGTGCGAATCGATTTCGGTCTTTTGTGAGGAAAACTCTCATGCGAAAGCTACTGCTGATCGTGTGGTTGCTGATCCCGGTTGTCGCCGGGGCGTACCACTACGGGCCCGGCCAGGAACGGCTCGAACTCGATGAGGCAGCCGCCTTGATCGACAAAGCCGAGACGCACGCGAAAGCTGGCGAGCACGCCAAGGCTGCTGAAGTCTACGGCGAAGCTCTCGATCTACTTCCGACGAGGATGGTCGATAAAGCTCAGCGACTTCGACTGGAGCGGGCGAAAGCTCAAATGCTTTCGAAGCAGCTTCCGGAAGCCCGAGGCGACCTGCAGACGCTGCTCGCCGATTTGGCAGCCGACGAAAAGACGGACCCGAAACTCACCGACGAAGTGCGATCGACGCTCGCGAACTCGCAGTACTACATGACCTGGCTGATGCGGCTTGAAGGCCGAGGCCGTGATGAGTGGGAGCCGGAGATCGAGGCGTCCCGCCAGAACTACCGCCTGCTGGCAGAAAAATCCAATGAGTCCGGCGACGAAAAGTCTGTCGAACGACACCAGAAAGATCTGGAGTCGGCGATCCGCCTGGCTCGGCTTGACCTGAAAGACCTGCAGGGCCTTCCCCTGCCCAGCCAGTGACAAGGCTGTGGAAGCGGTCGCGGTCGCGGCCAACAAGGTAAGAAGCCAGGTCAAAAAGGTCAGAAGGCAAAAGACAATCGCGGAGCCAGCTCTGGCCCGCCGCCGGATGGTTCCGGCCACTAGGACTGGACCGCGTCTTGATCATCGAATCGAGACGCGGTCTTTTTGCACCGTTTACACCGTTTAACCCGTTGCCGAAGGCGAGGCTTCAGTCGCTGGTGCAGCAGCAGCTTTCCTGGCCTCGGCCTTGCCTGCGGCTACGGGTTAAACAACGAACCCGTCGTTAAACAGCGAACCAGTCGAATTCAGATCAATTATTCAGTTATCTCAAATCGCGGGTCAGCCATGCGTTTTCCTTGCCCGAATTTCGTTTTCCCATGTGTCTTCCTGCTTGCTCCTTTCTTGATCGGGCTTGCCGAGTGCGCTGCTCAACAAGCGGCAACGCCTGCCACAGCCGCCGCCCGACTGATCAAGCCAGCCAGGACGGCTTCCCAGCCACCAGTCGCTGGCACTGCTCCAAAATCCGAGGCCGACGCAGAGGCAGCCGTTGTTGTGCCGGAAAATGGAGAGGCCGTTCCTGACGCCGCGACACCGGTCGATCCAGAAACAGCCGCCAAAGCTGCAGAGTCCGCACTCAAGGCGCAACGGATGGCGAGGATTCAGAAGCTGACGTTCGATCGCCGACCGTCCACCATCCTCAAAGCCTGGTCGACCCCGTTGAAGTCGCCCGAGCAACTGAAGAAGGAAGAAGAAGCGAAAGCGAAGTCAGGCGAAGCGGAATCCGCTGAAACACAGCCGGCTGAGGCAACTCCGGAAACACCAGCCACGCCGCCAGACCCGAACGCTGAGAAACTGAAAGAGTTCGACCTTCAGCTGGCAGCGTTTCAACGAGACGTCACTCTGAGCAACTGGGACGCCGCATCAAGCTTCCTGAAGGAGCTGGCCGAGGATGAAGGCAAGGCCGCTTACCTGAAAATGCTCATCGGACTTCAGGCTCCACCGCAGGGGGTTCCCCCACAGATGGTGCAGTTTGCCGAGAAGCCGGTCTTCTCTGTCGACGATGTCTTCGCAGTGGTCGATGCCTGCCCGCACGAGCTCGACAAGACGGTGCTCCCTGGAATCGGCGCGACACTGCGAATTTCGATCGCATCCGGAAACGACATCAACAAATTCATTGAACGGTTTCGCGATGCAGCGAAGGCATCCAAGGCAGCGACGGGCGAAGAAGGCGGCGGGAAGCCACGACTCAATGGGCAGACAATCGCACAACTTCTTATCGGTGCGGGGCAGATCCTGAAAGCTGGCGAATTCCTGCCGACTCCTGAAAAGGCCATCGAGGTGACAGACCGGGATGGCCTCAACCTGCTCGCAAAGTACTTCCTCGCGAAACATCAGGCCGAAAAGAAAATCGAATTCCTGGAACAGGCCTGGGAAGTCACACAGGCAGCCCTCGCCGCTGGCGAGATCACGGATGAGCAGAAACAGGAGGCCCTCGCCCGCGCCGTCGAACTGGCTCCAAAGATTCGCGAAGAACTCGGGACTGCCTGGCTCGCAGAGAGTTTCACAACGCGTCCCGAGCGTGGCATGGAACTTCTCGCGACGATCGGCTCCGCGGTGTCAACCGGACTCGTCAGGCAGGCCTCGATTCCCGATGAGCGAGCCAGGGGACTTGAGCTGCAACACACCGCCGTGAACGCCTTGCTCAATGCCGCTCCGGAACGAGCCGAAGAGTGGTCGCAAACCCTCAACCTGCTCGCAAGAAACTGGCTCGTCGAGGCGGAACATTCCCGAAGCTATGACGCCTCAACCAGCAGACAGCCAATGATGCAGCGCGACATTTATGGCAACTATTTTTACGGGGCAGAAGGTTTCCAGCAGAACATGTCGAATTCGTCGTCGCGGACACCGAGTGCGGTGAGCACAGGCAAGCTTCTCGAATTGAAACCGGAAGGCAAATGGCTTGAGGTCGTTGACGAGCCGCTCAAACCCCGCTTCCGCACGATTCTGCCTCAGCTCTATTTGAAGGTGCAGGAAGAAGACAAAGCGTTCCCCTATATCGAGGAGATCGCGAAGACACATCCGGAAGTCGCGAAGGACCTCGCCGAGGAATTTCTGCGAGTCTGGACGACGAACCACGATCCAAACTCCAGCCGTCGCCGCACCAGCTATTACATGTTTTCGTGGGGCTTCAATCAACGAGCTCAGGGAATTCCGCTGACACGATCCAAGCAGGAACGAAACCTGACAGAACTCGCTGGCTGGCTGAAGCGGCTGCGGGATATCCCCATTGAGGATATTGACGAAACCGTCCTGACAAACGCATTCACGAATACTCACGGAACGGCTGAGGTTTATCGGCTTGAGAATATCGAACGCGTTTTCGGTTCGCTGGACAAACTGAAGCCGGCGACGCTCGCACAGCTCATCCAGAAAATGCGACAGAATCTCGCAGGCGTCTGGCGGCTACCAGAGACCCAGAAGGACTCGAACACAAACCGTAAACAGAAAGACGTTCAGGCCGAGGTCGAACGCGGCTACACCGTCGCCAACCACGTCCTGCGGAAGGGCATGGAGACGTACCCGGACCACTGGTCATTGCAGCTCGCCAAAGCGGCCATGGCGTTTGACGAGAATGAGTACTACAACGAACTGGAAAACAGCTCGGAGTACTCTGCCCGTCGGCGAGTCGCCGTTGCCGAGTACCGCACAGCGGCAGACCTCTACGCAAAAGCCGCAATGGACCTCGACGAGGACAAGCAGAATGTCAGCGTCTTTGAGTCGTGGTTCTACGCGAGTCTTGGTGCGAGCGACGTCGGCCAGATCAAGCCGGAGTCTCAGCCAGACCTGAAAGAGATTGCATTGATCCGCGAAGCAATCATCGCGCTGCCGGGCGAACTCGCCGAACGACATATGGACATGTTCGCGAACTCGCTCTTCACACGGCTCAGCGCGGTCAACGCCGCGGTCAAATTCCGGTTCCTGCGGGCCGGTTTCGAAATCGTTCAGGACAACAAACGGGCCGATGAAGCACGCAAAGTTCTGGACTACTACAACGACCTCGTCACGGAAATCGAGTTGCAGGCGGTGATCGACGGCAGCGACGTTGTCGGCCACAAAGAGCCGTTTGGCGTCTTCATCAACATTAACCACACGAAGGAAATTGAGCGGGAAGCCGGTGGTTTCTCCAAGTACCTGCAGAATCAAAACAACAGATACTACGCCTACAACTACGGACGTCCTACAGAGAACTATCGGGACAAATTCGAAGAGGCCTGTGTCGCCGCGCTGGACGAACACTTTGAAGTCCTGTCCGTCACATTCCAGCGAGAAGATGTTAATTCCAGAGCCACTTCGCAGGTCGGCTGGCGAATGACTCCCTACGCGTACCTTCTGGTGAAGGCACGGGGACCCGAAATCGACACGCTGCCACCCGTCCGCCTGGACCTGGATTTCCTCGACACTTCCGGCTATGCGGTCCTTCCCGTCGAGACTTCGCCTGTTCCGATCGACGCAAAAACCAGTCAGGCAGATCCCCGCCCCATCAGCAATGTATCGATTACTCAGACACTCGATGAACGACAGGCGGGCGAGGGGAAGCTCGTCCTCGAAGTGAAAGTAACAGGCCGTGGCCTGATCCCTTCCCTCGACAAACTGCTTCAAGTGGCTCCAGCAGAATTCGACGTCGTCAGTATCGACGACGAAGGCGCGTCGGTGTCTCAGTTCGACAAGGAAAGTGATGAGAACGCCATCGTGTCTGAACGAAACTTTCTGGTGAACCTTGAAGCAAAAAAAGACCTCAAGGAGCATCCAGAAGAATTTCAGTTTGGTGAATCACTCATCGCTGACGCACAGGTCGAACATCAACGATACGTCGATGCAGACCTCGACAGCGTCGAAGCCGTCATTTTGCTCGAACAGCAATACGGAGAACCAGCATCGACGTGGCCGTTGTTTCTTGGAGGGGGGATCGTTGTGGCCGTCGCCCTCCTCCTGGTCTATTTCCAACTGAGCAAACCAAAAACGCTGGTGGTCGCCCGCCGATTCAAGATGCCGAACGAAGTCACTCCGTTTACGGTCATCGGCCTGCTGAAGGACATCGAGTCCAACAATGGACTGAATCCGGATCGAACGACGGAACTTTCCGGGACAATCAACCGCCTCGAGCAGTACTACTTTTTCGATCGATCGGGGGACGAGCCGGATCTAACCCACATTGCCCGCGACTGGACCAGCAGGGCCGTCTAAAGCCTTGTCCGCAGCAGAATTCACGGGCCACCGCCCGACAGGTCTACTGCTCGATCTGCGCCGTTTTTAGAAACGCCCGAAAGTCTTCGTAGTAACCTGCGACAGCATCACGAGGTCCGTTCAACTTCACAAAAAAGTCCATGGGACGAATTGGTAATGCGACTCCGATCAGTCGCGAGTTCTTTGCGATCTGCTGTGCTCCGACACGACTGTTGAAGACTCCCCGCACATCAATCATTTTGGCTTCAACTCCGTCCAGGGTAATGACCGACTCCTCAGGAGAGTCGCCGGGCCCCTGCTTCATCTGCTGCACCCAGCGGCTCAAATTGGCGTCGATTCCGCCTCCCATCGAAGTCAGTGTCACTTCGATGTCTCCGTCGTCTGTTGAAATGATGTATTTCGAATCGACCATCTTCGCTTCAGCTTCTGTCCAGTCGTCCGGAATCTGAAAACTGACACCGTCATACTTCCTCCAACCTCCAGCAGCGGGGAGCGAAGTCGTGTCGTCGGCCCGTTCCTTCGGGGAGGCTTCGACAACCGGGACATCGGGAATTGCGGGCGGATCGGAATCGGCACAGCCTGCCAGTCCCCACATCGTCACAATACACAGAAGGAACACTGCAGAGTTGATTCGAACAAGCATGGCAGGCCAGACATAAAGCGAACAAGATTGATGCGGCAAAGCCAGGCGGTCCAGCAGAGACTGCTACCGGCAACGGCCGTTTGAAGCGCCCATGCTACCCGTTGCTGAAAGTCGCGACAAATCTGCCAGTCGCCAACGGATAAACGGGCGCGAGACTGCCCCGCTCAACAACGCGAGGCACGCTTTCGTGGAGCGTCTTTTGAGAGCGCGGCTGATTTGAAGCTCGCAAAACTTATTTGAAGCTCGCATAAACTGTGCTGCCGACCGGGAGAGTCGGCCAGGCTCGACCGGCAGGAGCGACGCGTACAGCAATGTGGCTTTCAAGTTGATCCCCGCGCGCGGGTGACGTCACCTGAGACGGCGCCTCCATCATCTGCCCTTCACGTTCCTCATCGCCCGGAAACACAAGCTTGACTCGTGCCCCCTTTCGGATCTGCTGAGCCATCCGGCTAGGAAATTCAACCACAACAAATTCGTCGTCCCGATCAAACAGATCGACGAGAACGTCCCCTTTTCTGACCTGACTTTTCACCGAGTATTGAATCAACCCGGTCATCCCATAGCCTGGTGCCTCAACGCTGTATTCGGCCGGTTCCGTTTCAAGGTCGGCAAGATTCGCTTCCGCCGACCGGAGTTCCTCGAGAAGTTCGGACACCCCAAGTGACGCCTCTGTCGATTCGGCAATCAATTCACTCCGTCCCCGCAACGTCTCCAGACGCCGCTCGCACATTTCGATTTTAGCTTCAAGAGACTCGACCTCGTTAGCAGATGTTGCGCGAGAAATGATCGCCCGAATCCTGGCCTCACCAGCATCAGGCCGTCGGGGAATAATGGCTGACCTCAGATCGACTGGCGCGGTCCGATTACTGGCAAGCGCATCCACGGGATTGAGGTAGTTCGTCCAGGCGGTCACCTCAAACTTATGCTGAAAGTGACGACGCAGGAAGTCCGCCAGTTGGAGCTCCGTTTCGAAAATTTCGGTGTTGATAATCGCGAGCTGCTGGCCCGATCGAATCATCGCATTGGCCTGTGCGGACGCAACCTGCGACTCCAGCTGACGGACCTGATTCTGAGCGGTCGAAACTCGCTCCTGAAGTTCCTCATCCGTGATGAGGAATAGCTTTCGGTCTGGCAGGATAATCTCACCACAGTTGATGCCGATCTCTGCGATCCGCCCCGTGACGGGCGACACCACAGACACGCTTTCGGTCATCAGTGTCCCAGGAAACTGCTCCTCTGAAAATCCGGCAACCAGTACTGTTGCTGCGACGCTGAAAACAAGCGCACCCGCAACGAAAGCCGCCGCGCGCAACACCGAAGGACATTTCTGAGACTCGGGCGACAGACCGGCTGGTAATTCCGATTGCGGTGGTGCGTTGGTCATGCTGAGTAATCTCGATCCCAGTAATCAGTCGAAGGGATGCAGGTTTCCCGATCGAATACGTCATCATGTCTTCGGAGTCCGGGTCTTCCTGGGATGACCTTTCCAGGCCGACTCGAACTGCTCGCGAGCAATTCTGTCAATTGCTTAGGTCGGACACGAAAAACCCGTAAAGTCTCACACGCAGTCAATTTCCAGACTCGTGACGGACTTAAACTCAAATCGTTCTCCCGCCCTGGAATTCGGTGGACGCGACTGGTTGTGAGGGATCACCTGGCGGTCATTGATCAGATCCTGATCAAGTGCGGGTAACGCTACAGACGCAGGGGTTCCCACTGTGTAGCCAATCGCGATGTGCAGCCAATCGCGACTCCGGCCATTTTAGAGGCCGAAGAACCGACGTGCGTTGGCCGTCGTAAGCTCGGCCATTTCTTCCGGCTCAACTCCGCGAGCCTCAGCCAGGGTCCTGAGTGTATAGCTTACGAACGCCGGCTCATTCCGTTTGCCGCGGTGTGGCACCGGAGACAGGTAAGGCGCATCTGTTTCAACGAAGATGCGGTCGACTGGCACTGCAGCAGCGGTTTCTCGCAGCGAGTGGTTTTTTCCGAAAGTCAGCATTCCAGTAAACGAAAGGTGCAGCCCCATCGTCACATATTCCTCAGCCGACTGGGCTGACTGACAGAACGAGTGCATCACTCCGTTCAAAGGCCCTTCTGCAGCAGCTTCACGGAGGACCGCTCGCACATCGTCATCCGCGTCACGGCAATGCACAACAAACGGTTTCCCAATGTTCCGCGAAAGCTCAAGGTGACGCTGGAAAAACTCCAGCTGCAGATCAATGGGAGCATAATCCCAGTACCGATCCAGGCCCGTCTCGCCCACGGCAACCACTTTGGCGTGCTCCGAAAGTTCCTGGATGACTTCCCAGTCGCCAGGCTTCACTTCCGAGCAGTAGTTTGGGTGAATTCCTACGACCGCAAAGATGCAATCGTAGTTCTCTGCAAGCTCCACTGAACGACGACTACTCTCGGCACTTGTTCCGATCGTGATAATCGCCTCGACACCGGCTTCGTGGGCTGCGTCGACCACGTTCGGCAGATCTTCGTAAAGCGACTCTTCGTCGAGATGACAGTGCGTATCGATCAACCGCATCGTCGGATACCTGCCATCAGTCGACACCATCGCAAGTCGATGTCCAGCACGCCAAAGCCGCTCCAAAACACGCCGGCTGGCCCCACTGCCCCATCCGTCCGTCGGGTCAAAGCTCGTTCAACCGTTTGAGCGTTTCTTCTTCGTCCACAATCAACTGCTCGAGAAGCCGGACAGCACCAGGATCACCATTGACGCAGGAAACTGCTTCTCGAAGTTCAGCAATCAGACAGGTCTCGTCCTTGATCAACTGAGACTTTAAAAAGTCAAACGTGCAATAGTTCAGCAGCGAACCATCGAACCGGTAGTTCCCCAGGGTAATGATGGCTCGACGCTCTGCAAGGAACTGGGCGACTCGGTCTGCCCCGAATTGCTGCCGGCGGACGAGACCATTCATGGTCTCCTGACCGTGAGTTTCCAGCGGATTGGTCCAAGGCCAGGCCTCACCAACGTATTGGAGAAGCGTATGAGTCAGGCGGTCCAGCACCGTGTTCAGAATCTGCAGACTAGCGTCAGTCATGGCCGATGCCGAATTCCTTGATCAAACAAGCCTGAAAGAGAATGCAAATGGCGTTGAGTCGCCACGCTATTCGAACAACGCTCGGGAAACCGTCCGTGCCAGCTCGGTCACCGAATTCGGCAACAGGCCAAGGAGAAGAACCGGAATTGCAATCAGCAGGGCGTAATTCCCCATCGACGGAAGAATGTCGACGCGTCGAGCGCCCTCCGCACGCGGCCTGATAAACATCGCCTTCAAGACTCGAACGTAATAGAAAAGGCTGAAGACTGTGTTGAGACCGGCAATCACCAGAAGAACCCACAGAAACCAGTGAATGTGTCCTGCCTGAAACAGAGACGCGAAGATCACCAGCTTGCCCCAGAAACCACCGAATGGAGGCAGTCCAACAAGGCTGAACATGCAGATGGCCATGCATGAACATAGAACGGGACACTCCCATCCAATTCCGTTGTAGGAGTCGATGTCTTCGCTGAAGGTTTCATTCCGAATCAGAGCCACAACTGCAAAGGCCCCCAGATTCATAAAGAGGTAGACAAACAGGTAGAACAGCAGCCCTTCAACGCATCGTTCTGAGTTTCCGGCGACGTCGAATCCGGCAACTCCGCTTCCCGCAGCCTGGATCACGATCAAAGCTGACACAGCCATGAGCATGTAGCCCGCATGAGCGATCGTTGAATACGCAAGTAGTCGTTTGATGTTGCTTTGCCCGTACGCGGCAAGGTTACCAAACGTGACGGTCAACGCGGCAATAACGCCAATAGCGACTCCCACCCCTGCCAACGTGTCAGACGCCACCTCAATGCCGCCAGTAAGAGCCAGACTGAATCGCACGAGCAGGGCGAACGCCGCTCCCTTGGATGCGACAGAGAGGAACCCTGCGACTTCGGCCGAGGCCCCCTCAAAGGCGTCCGGGCACCAGAAGTGAAACGGAACAAGTGAAAGTTTGAAGGCAAGCCCGACGAACACCATCAGCACAGCCAGAAGTGCAGTTCGAGCTTCAGCCGTCGAAAAACCATCACCCGACAGCATGGCGCCAAGCTGAACCGACACTTCCGGAATGCTCGCCGTACCGAGTAACCCGCACAGCAGACTGATCCCGTAAAGCATCACACCAGCAGCGCCAGCGCCGTAGACAACGTATTTAAACGCCGCTTCACTGCTCTCCCTGCGGCCTTTCAGAAAGCCAACCATGACATAGCTGGGAACACTCGCCATCTCGATGCCCAGGAAAAATATCAATAGGTGATTGGCCGATGCCATCAACATCATGCCAATCGTCGCACCAAACAGCAGCGTGTAGAAATCCGGTCCGTCTTCAGCATCCGGAATCCCAGTCAGAACCGTCAGAGCAATCATCAGGACAAGAAACAGTGCGAGAAGCCCTCGAACAAACGCTCCAAACTGGTCGAACACGAGCAGGCCGCCAAAGTGCTGATGAGATTCAAGCGTTGCCGAGATTCCGTCTTTGGGAAGTTTCGTCTCTGCAGAACCAGCCAGCATCACAGCACAAAGTCGTTGCCCCGATTCCTTGAGTGTCTTTTGAGCGGCATCGCCATTCAAAAACGTCAGGACCGCTCCAACCGATGCTGCACCGTCGCCGCCGGAAACTGTGACGATAATTTCGCCGGGGTTGATCGCGACTTCGTCGGATGCACCGCTGACAATCCGGACGGTCTGAACGTCGGACGCGACTCGCAGAGAAGTCTCTCCTCCGTTGACTTCCACTCTTGCCGAAGACAACTCACCTCGCCCGTCAAGCAGGTTCAACAGTTGGAAACCACTGAACCCGAGAGCAACCAGCGCTCCGGCGAGCGCCGTCACATAGGCTGGAATCCACCGGTCGATTGACCAGCAAAGTCGAAGCAGCAACAGCACGACAATCGTCGCGCTGAGGGCCAGCTCGGGCACAAAATGACAGAGCGACGTCAGCGTCGTTTCGGCGATCAGTTGCTCAAGAAGATTGCTGAACATGAGGATTCAGTCTCTACGAATATCTATCCGTCACAGGACGGGGATAACTATTTGGTGAGTGACGCGGTTCCGTTAACAGCCTGCTCGGCAACCTGATACCCCTGCTCAAGGGATTCGACCAGCAGAGCCATTGAGCCACGCATCATGTCAAACATGATGGATGGGTAGACACCCAGAAGAATGGCAGTCGCCAGCAGCACGAACCCAACGGTGGCTTCGCGAGCGTTGATCGGGGTAATTTCTTCCCCGTGAGGCCCCTTGTATTCCGGCCCCAGAAAGACCCGCTGCATCGTCCAGAGGATGTAGCCAGCAGTCAGAATCACTCCACCGGCGGCAACAATGGCGAGGACTGCGCTCTTATTCCAGGCACTCAACACAACGAATATTTCGCCGATAAACCCGCAAAGACCCGGAAGACCGAGGCCGGCAAAAAACAACCCCGCCGAGAGACCTGCGTACAACGGCATCTTACCGGCAAGTCCGCCGAACTGATTCAAATCACGATGGTGAACCCGGTCATAAATGACTCCGACCATAAAGAACATACCGGCCGAGGAGACTCCGTGCCCCAGCATCTGGAACATCGCTCCGTTCATTCCCATCGACCAGTGGTCGAAACTCCCGTCCTGCGAAATCTGCCAGACACCCATCCCAAGAACGACATATCCCATGTGACTGACCGAGCTGTAAGCCACCAGACGCTTGAAGTCCGTCTGAGCCAGAGCAGCGAATGCTCCATAGATAATGCTGATCACGCCGATCGCCACCAGCCAGTTGGCCGCAACATGAGCCCCATGCGGACAAAGCGGGAAGGCAATTCTCAGGATTCCGTAACCACCCATCTTCAGAAGCACCCCCGCCAGGATCATGCTGATCGGCGTGGGAGCCTCGACGTGCGCATCCGGAAGCCAGGTGTGGAATGGGAAGGTCGGGATTTTGATTGCAAACCCAATGAACAGCAGAGTAAACGCTGTCAGCTGACTCCAGTTGTCCATCGTTGCACCACTGGGATGTCGGCCCTGCCCGAGCTGCGCCAGCTCAGGCAGGCTGAATGTGTCGCCAGCGAAGTAAAACATCAGCATGGCGATCAGCATCAAGACTGAACCCGCCAGCGTGTAAAGGAAAAACTTGATGGCCGCATACTCTTTTCGAGGTCCGCCCCAGATTCCGATGAGGAAGTACATCGGCAGCAGCATGACTTCCCAGAACACGTAAAACAGAAAGAAATCAAGCGAGAGAAACACACCCAGCATGCCCGATTCGAGCAGCAGAAAGAGAATGAAATATCCCTTGTGAAGTTTCTTGATACTCCACGATGCCATGCAGGCAAAAACGCTGATGAAACTTGTGAGGAGAACCAGTGGCAGACTGATTCCGTCGTATCCAAGGCTGTAGTTGATTTTCCAGCCGGAAATCCATTCTGCCGAAACTGGATTCGCTGCGTCGATGGCTTTGCCACCCGCCTGAAGCCCTGCAATGTCAGGGTTGAACTCAGTCCACATCTGGAACGTCAGCAGCAGCGTGACAATCGTGACGATCAGGCTGTAGAAGCGCATCGCATCGACGGCTTTACTGTTGAAAGCCAGAAGCCCAATCGCGCCCAGCGTTGGCAGGAAAATCACCAGCGAAAGAAAAATGAGAGGATCCATTGCTGTCCAATACCTCAGACGATTTTCAGTGATGCCGAACCCGAACGGTCGGCAAGGACCGCAAGACGGTCATGCTTTTGGAACGAATACAAACAGCAGAGCAAACAGAACCAGAACGCTGACGGCAATAAACATGACGTACTGCCGCATGCGGCCCGTCTGGAAAACTCGAAGTGAAAGCCCAAATCGACGTGTACCAGTCCCCAGTAAATTGACGAAGCCATCGATGATGCCTTCATCAAACTTCCTGTCCCATCGAGACACGGAAATAACCAGGTTTGCAGAAGTGTGCAGGACGCCGTCAAGCACCACGCGATCAAAGGTCACACACCAACGCCCGACGACCAATGCTGGTTTCACGAACATGGCTTCATAAAGATTGTCAAACTGCCATTTCTCAACCAGGAAGTTGTAGACGCCTGGCATCTGATCTCGAATCCGCGCAGGATCGACCACCGGTCGACAGTAAAGCAAAAACGCAATGACCATTCCGAGCACTGCTGATAGAAGGGCCGCCGTACCAGCCGTACCGTGCACTTCGTGAATCTCATGGTGACTCGGCAGCGAGACATCAGTGACCGCGTGGTCGAACGATGCAATTCCGTGATCGACGCCGGCGGGGATACTGCCTTTAATCATGCCGAAGAGATGTCCGTGCTCTCCACCGATCGCACAACCCGCCGCAAGAACAGCCAGAACCACCAGCGGAGCGTATATGACCGACGGGCTCTCATGGCAGTGATCGTAAACATGGCTGTCACGAGGTTTTCCGGTAAACGTGTAGAACCAGAGCCGGAACATGTAGAAGGCCGTGATACCCGCCGTCACCAATGGCACAAGGAACAGCAGAAAATGCAGACTGTTCTTGCTGGTGTAAGCCAGGGCCGTTGCGAGGATCGCGTCTTTGGAATGGTAACCAGAGAAAGCGATCACACCGGGAATCGCGAGCCCCGCGATTGCGATCACACCCACAAGCATTGTGTACGCGGTGACCGGCATCTTCTTACGAAGGCCACCCATCTTTGTCATTTCCTGCTCATGATGGCATCCATGAATGACACTGCCCGAGCACAGGAACATGAGTGACTTGAAAAACGCATGAGTAATCAGATGAAACAGGCCGGCTGCCCAGCCACCCAAGCCGATGGCGAGCATCATGTAGCCCAGTTGACTGATCGTTGAGTAAGCCAGAACGCGTTTGATGTCGGTTGCCACGACGGCGATCGTTGCCGCGACAAAAAGCGTAATGCAGCCGACATAGGCGATCGTCAGTAGAACCTCAGCGGTGAAGACCGGGAAGAACCTTGCGGCCAGATAGACGCCCGCCGCAACCATCGTCGCTGAATGGACCAGTGCCGACACAGGTGTCGGGCCTTCCATCGCGTCGGGAAGCCAGGTCTGCAGTGGGAACTGGGCACTCTTGCCGATGCACCCGGCGAAGACGCCGAGACCTGCAACGACAAGCAACATGTACGGAATCTTCCGCTGCTTTGACTCATCGTGAGCGACGTCCCAATGGTCACCGTGTTGTTCTGTCAGCAGAGCCACATCGTCTCCAGCCGCAGTCAGCTCGCCATGATGATCGCGAAGCATGCTGAACAAACCGGGATTCGCGACGCCGTAATCGGCAAGGAACTCCACGAGGCCGCCGACAGTCGTCGGTCCTTCTTTGCTGCTGTCGAGAGTCAAGTGGATGCCACCGTCTTTATCAAAATCAACAGACGGTCCGTGACCTTTCAGGTCGAGCGCAGCGATGTGGATTTTCGTGTCCGCCTTACCGCGGAACCGGAGCCGGATTCGGCCTTCTGTGCCGAAGTCGGTGACAGCAAGGCCCCGATCGGCCCCTTCAAGCACAAGAATGACGTCTTCAAAGCTGGCAAGTTCAGCGGTCTCGTCGCCTGCGACAATTTCGGCGGTCAGCACAGATTTTTCATAATCGCCAAACTGAAACGTGCCGCACCACGTCCACAGGATCATCAGGCCGATGATGAAGCCGAAGTCGCCAACCCGGTTTACGATGAAGGCCTTGTTGGCGGCGACGTTGGCCGACTTTCGCTCAACATAAAAACCGATCAGCAGAAAACTGCAGATGCCGACGAGTTCCCAGAAGACAAATACCTGAAAGATGTTGCCAGCCAGGACCAGTCCCAGCATGGAAAAACAAAACAGCGACAGGTACGAAAAGAACCGGTAGAAGCGGCCAGGCCGATGAACGTGTTTGCCGTCGGCCGTATGGGCGAAGTGATCGACGTAGTCTTCGGTGAGTTCATCGGCCATGTAGCCAACAGCAAAGATGTGAATGCAGGTGGCGATAAATGTCACCATGCAGAACATCAGGATCGTCAGGCTGTCGATGTAGTAGTCGATCGAAAGTCGAAGGCTGCCAAACTCGGCCAGCGTGTAGAATGTCCCGGAAAAATGGCCAGGACTCGCGTGCGCCGCAGACTCCGTTTCCGATGACGAGGATTCGTCTGGAGTATCCGAAACGTAAAGGTGTCCCTTGTGGCCTTCCTGTTCATGCGATTCTTCGGCGTGTCCGGCCCCGACTTCGTCGGCATGAGCCGAGACATTCTTCAGGTACTGGTTGTCGGTTGCGTCTGCCCAGCGAAGGTACGCCGTAAAGCTGAGGACAAATCCAATTCCGATACACGCGATTGAGCACAGGGCGGCGCGTTTGCCGAGCCGGTCCCAGAGGTAGGCACCACAGATCAGTTCCACGAAAAAGCCGATCAACGGCAGAACTGTGGCGATGCCTAAATAAGTTGCAAGTTCAGGACCAAGACTGTCCATGAGACTCTCTGTTGTTTATCAGTCAGCGATCGAACCAGAACGGGAAACTCAACACGTAGCCGTCAGCCACGCAGCGAGTCACCCTGGTCAACATCGATCGTCAGGTGGTTGTTATAAAAGTTGAGGGCAATCGCGATCGCAACGGCCGCTTCAGCCGCCGCGAGAACAATGACGAATAGAGCAATCACCTGCCCGTCGAGGCCCAGCTTTCCGTATCGAGAAAATGCGACGAAGTTGATGTTTGCTCCGTTGAGCACCAGTTCCACCCCCATGAGCACGCCGATTCCGTTCCGCTTCGTGGTCATGCAGATCACGCCGCAGACGAACAGGATCGCTCCCACCCAGAGCACAGAATTTAAAGGAATCTCAGTCATATCATTCGTCCCGGTTCAGGCCGGTAAATTCGCAGCTTGATTTCAACTCTGCTGCTGAGAATCCGTCGGCACTCTGCGTTTTGCTCGCGCCAGATACGCGGCCCCTACAAGCACGACCAGCAGATGGACCGAAACGATTTCAAAAGGCAACAGGTAGCCCGATCGGCCAGGTGCGTCTGGCCGAAGACCGACAAACGACATGGCCAGCGGACGAAGCGTGTTTCCAGTCGCAGGTCCGCCTTCGACGTAGTTGTATCCACGAGTCTCCGGATTCGCGCTGGCTTTCCAGCTTTCAACACTGCCGACTGTGAACGCAATTGTGGCGAGGAACAAAACCCCGATTCCCGCAGCCAGAGCACCGTCGGCAGGAGACGCTTTGATCTTCACGAGCTTGGAACTCGATGTGAGCATGACTCCGAAAATCACGAGCACGATTGTGCCGCCAACGTAAACCATCAGTTGCGTCGCACCGACGAAGTCTGCACTCATCATGAAAAACAGAGCACTGACCGACGACAGGGAAACGATCAACCCAAGAGCCATCCGGACGACGTTCTGGCTGATGACAACCGATACTGCGCCACCGCATGCAACGACTGCAAACAGCCAGAACAGACCTGATTCCCAGAGCGAGAACGCACTTTCAATCCAGTCCCACATTACTCATCACCCTCCGACAACGAGGCGGTTTCCGCCTCGGCACCGTGCCAGATTCTGTCATTCGCCGACGGATGCCCGACTCGCTCACCCGTTGCTTCCAGCGGAAGAATCATCGGTCGGCCGGTCGCAGACACGAGAATCAGGGGATAGACCACCGCCGCCAGAAACAGAGTGCAGGCTATCGGGATGAGATATTTCAGACAGGTTGTCATGACCTGGTCAATCCGCAGCCGAGGCAGCGTCCATCGCACCCAGATTTGGAGGAAGACCAGCACGGACGCTTTTTTCATGAGCACAACGGCCCCAAAGAGATTGGCGGCAAGCGCTCCGCCCCAGCCGAGATTCTTCAACCAGGAGTGAATGCCCAGGCCATCGTCCCAGCCGCCGAGAAAGAGAATCGCCGCAATTCCGCTGACTGCGTACATGCTTGCGTATTCGGCCAGAAAGAAGAACGACCACCGCATGCCGGAGTACTCGGTCAGGAACCCGGCAACGAGTTCACTTTCCGCCTCAGCAAGATCGAACGGAGCTCGTTTACAACTGGCAGTGGCACAGACGAAGTAGCAGATAAAGGCGGGGCCAGCGACCGGGTGGAAAATCATCCAGTTGAACATCGGAGGGAAGCCACCCTGCCAGTCTCCCGCCTGAATCTGGACTATTTCATTCAGGTTGAGCGTTCCCAGCAGGACGATCGGCACGAGGCTGCAGATTGCCATCGGAATTTCGTAGCTGACCATCTGGGCCGCTTCACGGATCGCACCGAACAGAGCCCATTTTGAAGCGCTCGACCATCCGGCAAGGATGACGCCGATTACTTCCAGAGAAAGCATCGCCAGCATCATGAACAGGCCGACGTCTGAATCGACTGCTGCCCAGCCATCAGCGAACGGGAGGAACATGAATGCGGAAAAGGATGCGACGACGACAATGTAAGGGGCCAGTTTGAAGAGGAACTGGTCAGCCGCTTTCGGGGCGAGGTCTTCTTTCTGAATCAGCTTCGCGCCGTCGGCCGCGGACTGCAGCCAGCCAAACCGGCCGCCCGTTCGAGTTGGTCCAAGTCGGTCCTGAATTCGCGCAGAGACCTTCCGTTCCGCCCAGATGAAAATTCCGGCCGGGAGACCAAAGAACGCACCGACGAGGGCAACGTGCAGAACTCCCAGCAGAAGGGGAGCCCATTCAAATTCAGGTGCAGCCAGCAGAGGGTGCATCACCCGTCCTTCCTGGTACGGCCAGTGTCGCGATGCCAAATAATGTCGCGTTTCGGAATCGTCACCGTGCAGAGTCACGGCATCGAAGCACACTTTGCGACCGGTCTTCCAGCTGGCATTCCCACCGACACCCTGTCGATGAACAGCCGTTTGAGAGCCCGCCTCAACACGCGGGAGAAGCGTGAAATGTCCACCAGCTCCCGAGTTGCGGCGCGAACTATGACAGAAGGGTTTCAGGCGTTCAAGCGACCGAAACTGGAATTACCCAGCATTGGGCAGAGCTCGATTCTTTTCTCATCTCTGGGAATCGATCGGCGTCGCCAGCCAGCCATGTGCCGCCCCTGCGAACGCGCGCGGACGACACTTTCACTCTCTCAAAAACTTGTTCGAGAGCCTGTCGACTTTCGAACTGAAAGGCCGGACCGTCTCCAGAATCCAGCACAAATGCGGCGCTGTGATACACAACGCACAATCGAGCAAGGCGCAGTGTCTGTTTGCTGACCAGGCCATGTTCAGCCTCATCGGTGCTCATCCGGCATGCGACGGCGGGTAAAAGAAGTTCCGACCGAGCTAATCGGCGTCAGCTGCCGGATTGGTCAGACTCCGCAAATACTCGGCCACGTTCATTTCGAGCTGCAGAGCCCGCTGCCAGGCAACCCAGTCCAGTTCGTAAGGCGGCATTTCTCCACCCTCGCTGGCCACTCGACCCGCCGTGACGACAGACCGCAACCGATCGTGAATGTGGGCCAGCAGGTCCGCCAACTGAGCCACCTGGACTGGCCGCAGTTCGTCAGGAATCTCGGGAGCGCCGTCAGGAAAGAGACGAGGCAGTTCTTCATCGTCGTCTCGGCTGGCCGCATCGAGAAAGTCGAAATCTGAACCGGACTCGACCGTTGCGTTCCCGTTGGCCTTCAGATCAGCAGGGCGCCGGGCTTTGATTCGCTCTTCGATCTCAACGGCACTGCCGTACAGAAGCAGACAACGCCCGATCGAAACCTGATCACCGATCCGCAACACGTGCATCTGCACAGGGTGCCCGTTGACCCGGGTTCCGTTGGTGCTTTCGAGGTCAGTCAGGATGATCCGGCCGCCGTCTTCCTGCACTTTCGCGTGGAAACGACTCACCCTTTCGTCGTTGAGCTGGATCCCGTTGTCCTCTTCCCGGCCGATTGTGATCGGGGGAAAGAGGTTTTCGAGAACGCGGCCGCGCTCCATCCCTTCCAGAACCTGAAATGTCAGAGACTTCATTTGTTGTCGCTTTGAGTTTTCCGCGCGGATGAACTCCTGTTCGTACCCACCCCGCGGCAATTTCTTATTGAGCTGTCAGTTCGTACTGAAGCCAGAAAAGACGTCTGGATCGTCGTAGAAATTGTCGATTGCGGCCGAAACGGTGGCCATCAGATCCACACGACGGACCGGCTTGGACAGGACAGACCAGATATCGGCTTTGGTCGCCTTCTCAACCACTTCGTCCGTTGCGTCTCCGGTGACAAGAATGCAGGGCAACCGGGAATTAATTCGCTTGACGATTTCCACCGTCTCAATCCCGGTCAACTCCTCCATGTGCATGTCGAGTAGCAACAGATCGATCCGTCGGTCCTCGACAATTTCCACGGCACGCTCACCCGAACTGGCCTCGAACAGCTCAAACCAGGGTTCGAGCAGCGACCGCAGGACACTGCGAAATCGCGCGTCGTCATCCGCCACCAACAGGTGGTACGGCTTTGTTTTCCGCATGTTCCAGAACCCCCGAAATCAGACAGCTCGTCCTGAACTGACCAGACGCACAGAGAATCGCGACTACGGATATCAGGTATCCCGACGTCAAGTCAACACTCACTGACACCTGCCGTCACGACTTTCTCCATGACGGCGTTCATTTGTCAGTCATTAATCCAGTCGCTTCACCCGAATATTCCGGAACCGAACAACGCTGTCCGGGTCGTGAGCCTGCAGAGCGAACGTGCCCTTGTCGAGCTTTCTGGTGAAGTCCTGGCCGGCTTCCTTATCAGCCGGTTCCGTGTAGTCGACGACCTTTTTGCCGTCGACCAGAATCTGAATGTTCTTTCCCTTCACGATGATGTGCTGCGTCCACCATTTGCCATCCACGGCGGGAGCTTCCTTCACATCGTCGACCCCATAGAGGCTGCCGGTCTTCCGCCAGTCTTTGTGAGTATTATTGACCTGCGATTCGTAGCCGTATTTCGGCCAGCCCGTCTCCTGAAACTCCGTGTGGAAATAAATCCCTCCGTTCGAGCCTTTCTCGGTCATGCACTCGACCTTGAGTTCAAAATTCACAAACGGTTTGTCCGCCAAAAAGAACATGTGACTTCGAGGTCCCTCCGCCACAAGGACTCCGTCTTCCAGAGACCAGCTGTCCGTGTTCTCGTTGGCTTTCCAGCCTCTAAGCGACTTCCCGTCGAAGATTGTTGTGAATCCCTTTTCGCCTTCGTCGCGTTTCCCGTCATCGGCGACGGCCTGCGAAAGCGAGGCGAGCAGGAATGCCAGAGTGAGCCTGTTGAGTGTCTTCATCGAACTTCCTTTCGAGTTGGAATCGGCCTTTGGGCAGAGGGGGCGCGAAGTTTCACAGCTGAATTTGCAGTACTTCGGCGAGGAACT
>ERZ891418.197-NODE-197-length-22147-cov-6.511497_pt1 | contig 22147 bp, 20 predicted proteins | sample MGYA00521236_ERZ891418 | MGnify/ENA primary metagenome ERZ891418 (study PRJEB32303, sample SAMEA104408696) | aquatic metagenome | biome: Brackish water; feature: Chemocline; material: water | place: Baltic Sea | collected 2014-10-18T10:34:00 | depth 100 m ... | reverse complement strand
TTTTCAGGCCTTGTAAATACAGGTCCCTTCAATAAACCTGAGCCAAAAGTATCTAATTCAACAGATTTTTGGTTACCTATGACCCCTGGAATGAATCTCGAACAAGCATCAATGAGTGCTAGTGCAGCAAATTCGCCACCGCTAAGAACAAAATCTCCAATTGAAATCTCTTCGTCTACAAATTGGTTAATAATCCTCTCGTCGATACCTTCATATCTCCCAGCAATAATTGTTAAATCTGTATATTTAGAAAGTTCTTGCGCTTTCGCTTGATTAAGCTGCTTTCCTTGCGGGGATAAATTGACCAAGTGGCTTTCATGTACATTAGGAATACTTTGAATTGCTTCCTCTAAAGGTTTGGCCATCAATACCATGCCTTCTCCTCCTCCATAGGGCTTGCTATCGACCTGACCATATTCATTTAATGCAAAATTTCGAAGATCAATTAAATTGATAGTAATATCTTTTCTATCAATGGCCTGGCCTAATAAGCCTGCATTCAGTGCTGAGAATATCTCTGGAAATAAAGTAATTATATTGATAATCATAATTACCTTGAAGAATTAATACCCCTCTTCCCAATCTACTAAAATTACGTTCTTTGACTTATCTATAGAAATAACAAATTTATTTCTAATAAAGGGTATGAGTATTTTTTCTTTTTTATTTAACTGAGAATCAATCTCCAGGATATCACTGGCTCCATAATTATTAACAGTATCAACTACCCCTAGAATCTCATCATCAAGATTTATTACATTCATGCCAACTAATTCAAACCAATATGCCTCATTGTCTTCGAGCTCAGGAAGCTCAGACCTAAGAACGTAAACATCTCTTTGACCGAAAATCTTAGTTGAATCAATATCATCAATGGCTTTAATTTTAGCAACAATATTAGAGTTTGCTGTTTTGATATATTCAAAATTTACCTCTTCCATCAAATTAGATGCAAGGGTATAGAATTTTGTGAAGCTGTTTAAGCTATCAGGGTTTTCTGCAAAGGACCTTAAGAAAAACTCGCCTTTTAAACCTCTAGTCTTACCAATTCTGGCAATAAGAAGAAATAATGATAGATCTGGAGAATTATTTTTTCTCATCATCTGAAGATTCTTCTTCAGATTCTTCTGCTACTTCTGGAGTTTCTTCTTCAGCTACCGCTTCTTCAACTGGAGCTTCTTCAGATACTGCTTCTTCAACTGGAGCTTCTTCAACTCGAGCTTCTGGAGCTGCTTCTTCAGCTACCGCTTCTTCAACTGGAGCTTCTGGAGCTGCTTCTTCAGCTACCGCTTCTTCAACTGGAGCTTCTTCAACTGGAGCTTCTGGAGCTGCTTCAGCCTCAGCTTTAGCTTGGGCTCCAAGCTCAGCTACTTTCTTAGCATCAAGCAATTCTTTCTTTTGAGTTCTTTTGGTCTGCTTAGCATCTAGCTTAGCCTGCAGATCATCAGGAGATAAACGTGCATCTTTTGCAAGCTCAGCGACCTTGTCAGACGCCTGTGCTCCTTGTGTAAGCCAATGATCAAATCGCTCAATGTTAAATCTTAATCTTTCCTCTAGTCCTTTTGCTGATGGATTAAAGAAACCTAGGCGCTCAATAAATCCGCCATCTCTCGGTCTTCTGGAATCAGCAACCGTTATAAAGTAATAAGGGTTTTTTTTGGCTCCGCTCTTTGCAAGTCTGACTACTACCATATTATAAATTTAGTTTTGTATTAATATAAAAAGGTGCATTTTAGGTTAACCTTGATAAATTTGATAGTGTTAATATATAAAGAATACAAAAAAATAATATTACTGTGTCATTCATCTCCATAACATTCACTGCTCTTCTTGCATATTTCTTGGCGCGGCTGAGCCTTAGGTCTTCAAAGCAGGTCTTTGCAGGTCTAATACTCACGTTTTTAATTATCTCAATCTTCATGGCTATATCATATGGAGTAACTTTTCTTGCGATTCATATATCTATTACGAGTTTTAGCATAGCAATACTAGCAATTACTTTTTTTGAGACTACCTTGCTAGAAAGGCATATGACTAAGATCAAAAAAGGTGAAATTGGAACTAACGCCAAATCAATTGAAAGAGAATATAGTGAAATATTTAACCTTGTTGGGATAGGCTTGGGGTGCATTCTTCTATCTTTGCTATCCGGGATAATAATTGGTACCAACTTTTCACTTGAGCTGATGCTTAAGATTATGTTTACGCTTTTCTCTTTAATTATTTATTTGGTAACCTTTTTGGGAATTAAATATGCAAACCTAAAGGTTAAATATGCTGTTAGAGGTATAATGGTATCTTTCGCAATGATTATTTTGGCCTACTCAGTAAACTCTATTTTTTTAATTAACTACCTTTAACAATACTTCCTTGGGAACTAACTCAATATCTTTTTTGCTAACAGCACTAGTTGTCCTGTTAATTTTTTCTGCTTTCTCGTCGGGCTCAGAAACTGGCATGATGGCCTCCAATAAGGTCAAACTTAGAAATCTATCAAAAAAATCTAAGGGAGCAAGGAGAGCTCTAAAGCTACTAGAAAGACCAGATATCTTGCTTGCTTCAATACTAGTCGGAAATAATTTTGCTAATATCCTGGCTTCTGCTTTAGTCACAATTCTAATGATTGATTACTTTGATGGGAATGTGTTACTAGGCTCAATGATTCTTACGCTGGTAATTTTAATTTTTTCTGAAATAACTCCGAAAACTGTCGCTAGCGTGCATCCTGAAATTTTTGCAACTAAATCCTCATGGGTACTTAAGAGTCTAGTATGGATTTTTAGGCCATTGGTCTGGCTCACAAATATTATTAGCTCACGATTATTGAATGCTTTGAATATTGATCCTATGGAATCAGCCTCAAATGATAATTTGAATTCTGATGAATTACGAACTTTGCTTGATGAGCATGGGGAGCTAATCCCAAGCCAGTCTCGTGACATGCTGTCTTCTATACTTGGAATGGAGGAACTGACAGTGGAGGATATCATGACACCTCATGCAGAAATAATAGGTATTGATCTGAACGGCACTATTAAAAATGCCCAAGAGATTATCGCTTCCTCATATTACAGCAGGCTGCCGGTATTTTATGACTCTATAGATAGTATAGTGGGAATGCTCCATTTAAAGGACTCTCATCAATTTATAGAAGCCATGGAGAGCAAGATTGATGTTAAGAGCATTCTTTCGGATGCAATATTTATCTCTCAAAGCACTACTCTATCAAGGCAATTAAGCCAATTTCAAAAACAAGATGGCAACCTAGGTTTGGTGGTTGATGAGTATGGTGAAATACAAGGCCTGATGACCATGGAAGATATTTTTAATGAGATCGTTGGAAAGTTTGGTGCTGCCAAAGATGATTTAGATAAAGAGTTTGTACAAAGGAAGGATGGGTCTATTATTGCTGATGGAAATTCTAAGATTCGAGACTTAAATAATCATGTGGGCTGGGATCTAGATGAGGATGGATCGAAAACTATTAATGGAGCTATTATCGATCATCTAGATCAAATTCCTCAAGAGAATGTATGTTTGGAATTGGGTGGGTACAGAATAGAAATTCTCCTCATAGAAGAAAATTTTATTACTAAGGTGAAGATTAATAAAAAAGGGAGCTAATACTCCCTTTTTTAAATAGCTAAAAAATTTTATTCAATCATAAGTAGTGAACTAAAGCTCCAAATACCAAAGCCAGAACCACGCCTGAGTGAATTACAGCTTTAACTGAAGCTATTGCTGGATTCATTTTGCCAACCAAAGCATTCAGTTCAACAGCAACAATAATGGCTAACCCCACCCACAGACCAGTTAAACTTGTCTCAGCAATCAGAGGTAAGCCGCCACCATGAGCTGAGTAAACCATTAAGTAAAGCATAGGTATTGAAAACAAAGTATTGGTTCGAGAGGCTAGTCCAGCCTTGGCTCCAGCATCAGCAGCATCCGGTGCACCTGCTATGACTTTTTTCTGATTTGGCCAGATAATAAACCAAACATTTGCAGCCATAATAGTTCCCATTAGAGCACCCAGCAATATTCCAACGTTTACAGTAATGCTAAGAAAATATAGCAAATATAAGCCAGTAATAAATGTAAAGGCTGCAGCCCATCTAAAATACCACAAAGCATTGGGCACTAATTTTTGAACGACATCTGCTTTCGCTGAGGCTTCTGACTCCTTAAAGTATTCAGTTTGAACAAAGTTAAAATAGTAAAGAATTCCGATCCACAAAACGCCAAAAAAGATGTGGGCAAATCGAATGAGGACTGTTCCTAAATATGCTTCCATGAGTAAACTCCTAAAAAATTAAATGCTGAATTAATAAATTATATATCTTGCAAAAAAAAAACGGGGAATATATTCCCCGTTTTTTTAAACTGATACAGTTTTTACATCATTCCGCCCATTCCGCCCATTCCGCCCATTCCGCCCATTCCGCCCATTCCACCCATATCAGAAGCTCCGCCTTCTTTTGTAGGCATGTCTGTAACCATAGCTTCTGTTGTAATCATCATTCCAGCAATAGAACCTGCAGCTTGAAGCGCGGTTCTTGTAACCTTAGCAGGATCGAGAATTCCCATTGCAATCATGTCGCCGTATTCGCCAGTTGCTGCATTAAAACCAAAGGAACCTTCGCCCTCTCTAATTTTTGCAACTATCACTGATGCTTCTTCACCAGCATTGATAACGATCTGTCTCAAAGGGGCTTCAAATGCTTTTCGAACAATATTGATGCCAACATTTTGATCATCATTATCACCTTTAAGTTTTACAAGAGAGTCTAGCGCTCTAATTAAAGCAACTCCGCCGCCCGGCACGATGCCTTCTTTTACAGCAGCTCTAGTTGAATGCAATGCATCTTCCACTCTTGCTTTCTTTTCTTTCATTTCAATTTCTGAGCCTGCGCCAACTTTAATAACAGCAACGCCGCCAGCAAGCTTAGCAACTCGTTCTTGAAGTTTTTCACGATCATAGTCTGAAGAAGTGTCCTCAATCTGAGCTCTAACCTGATTGACTCGCGCTTGAATAGCTTTTTGATCACCAGCACCATCAACGATAGTAGTGGTATCTTTATTTAAAGTAACTTTTTTAGCGGTCCCTAGGTCTTCAACTGTAGCGCCTTCAAGAGATAAACCTACCTCTTCTGAAATTACAGTTCCACCAGTTAAAATAGCAATATCTTCCAACATTGCTTTTCTTCTGTCACCAAAACCAGGAGCCTTACAAGCTGCTGCTTTAACAGTACCCCTAAGATTATTGACGACAAGAGTGGCAAGGGCCTCTCCCTCAATATCCTCTGCAACAATCAATAATGGTCTTCCAGCTTTGGCAACTGCCTCTAGCAATGGAAGCATGTCTCTAATATTAGAGATTTTTTTATCGTGCAGGAGAATCAATGGATTATCTAGCTCGGTAGTCATGCTATCTTGATTGGTTACAAAATATGGTGAAAGATATCCGCGATCAAACTGCATGCCTTCAACAACGTCTAATTCGTTATCAATGCCATTACCCTCTTCAACAGTAATCACGCCTTCTTTACCCACTTTTTTCATGGCCTCAGCAATAATTCCGCCAACATCTGTATCGCCATTAGCAGAAATCGTTCCAACCTGAGCAATTGTTTTATCATCAGCACATGGCACGCTCATCTTCTCGACATAGGCTACAGCTGCTGCGATAGCTTTATCAATTCCACGCTTAAGATCCATTGGATTCATTCCTGCGGCAACCGATTTATGACCTTCATTCACTATAGCCTGAGCTAAAACTGTAGCAGTGGTTGTTCCATCTCCGGCCTCATCAGAGGTCTGGGACGCGACTTGTTTGAGCATCTGAGCTCCCATGTTCTCAAACTTATCTGCAAGCTCGATCTCTTTTGCTACAGAAACTCCATCTTTAGTTACAGTAGGTGCGCCAAATGACTTGTCTAACACTACATTTCTGCCCTTAGGCCCCAAAGTTACCTTCACTGCATCTGCAAGTACATTTACGCCCTTGAGCATTTTTACTCTTGCTGAATCCCCAAACCTTACATCTTTTGCTGACATATTCTATCTCCTAAAATTAAAATTATTTTGTTGAACTGATTGATTAAACGAAGATGCCATAAATATCACTTTCACTTAAAATGAGATACTCATCGCCATCGATTTTAATTTCGTTTCCACCATACTGGCCAAAGATCACAAGATCTCCAACGGATACTCCGATGGGAGCAAGATCACCATTATCTTGTCTTTTTCCTGGCCCAACAGCTACAACCTCTCCTTGAGATGGTTTTTCTGCGGCAGATCCAGGCAGAACAATTCCACCAGGTGTAGTGTGTTCTTCATCAGTTCTTTTGACTAAAACTTTATCGTGTAAAGGTTTTAATTTCATTGCAAGTCTCCTGCTTTAAAAATAACAATAATCCTTATATTAAAAGGTTATCTGTTATGTATGACTTAATAATATTAATTCAAGGGGTAATCTAAATATTTTTTATAAATTTCATTAAAAAACTTGCAAATAAGATGCCGCTAAAATCTGCCAAAATATCTAAAAATTCAAACGAACGATAAGGCAAATACAACTGCACAACTTCTATTAAAATTCCGTAGGACAGGACCATCACGTATAACCAAAAATCTTGGGTTACAATTTTAGCGAAGCTAAAGAGGATGGTGAGGTACGCGAAGCAACTAAAATGGAGCAACTTATCGTTTATAAGGTTGGAAGAACTGGACTCCAATTCTGCAGTCGCTAAAAAAAATATAAAAACTACTGAAAATGCTAGAGTAACTCTTGCACTAAGAAGTATGAGGCTCATGTAATTTTTTATAAATTATGATTAATATTAGGGCAGGAATAGACATAGCAGATGTCGTATAAAAAAAATACGCCCAGCCTGTCTGCAATGAAGAGATGGAGACATAGTAATCTGCAAGCACGCCAGAAAAGCCGCTAAAAAATTTACCTGGCAGCATCATGAATGATGTCAGCATCGCATATTGGACTGCTGTATATTTTTTTGAAACTAAGCTGGTTAAAAAAGCGATATTGATAGTGCCTACCAGTCCTGCCGCAAAGCTATCGAGACCTACAATTAATGATAAAAGTGAGATATTTGCATCAAGGTTAGCTACAAGTGCAAAGAATAGGTTGGTTGTCAGAACGGCAGCCCCTCCAATCAGGAGTCCACTAGTCAGAGCAAGATTTTTAATCAAGTACCCTCCCACAAAAAAACCTACGATAGAGGCGGCAAGCGCTACCGTTTTTACCAAAGCTCCAATTTCCGTCTTCGTAAAACCCATATCTAAATAAAAGGGCATAGCCATTGGACCCATAACTATATCAGTAAGGCGATAGGTAGAAATCAACAGCAAGAGGAGTGCAGCTGTCCAAATACCAAATCGACTAAAAAAATCTTTGAAAGAAAGCCATAATGCTTCATCCATTCTGAGAATAGCAATTTCATGGTTAATTGGTTCGTTCGAGATAATAGCTCCAAGCATGCCTATAACCATTAATGCACTCATCAATTGATACACATAACTCCAATCTAGTTGGTCTGCAAAAATAAGGGCTAGTGAAGTTGCAACTAAGATTGCAACACGATATCCAAGTTGATAACTTGCCGCGAAGTTTCCTTGATCTGAACTATCCGCAATCTCAATTCTCAATGCATCGATAGCAATGTCCTGCACTGAACCAAAAAATGCTGCTAAAAATGCAAAGAATGCAAGTAGTTGCAAGCTGCTAATTGGGTCTGATGCACTCATTCCAAGCAATGCAATGAAGATCATAGACTGACAGAAAAGAATCCACCCTTTTCTTTTGCCAAAATATCCAAATATGGGAACTGAATATCTATCCACAAGCGGGGCCCAAAGAAACTTTAGAGAGTAGGTTAAAACAAGCCATGCAAAAAACCCTATCTCAGTAAGGGAAATGCCTACATCTCTTAACCATGCAGATAGCGTAGAGAAAACTAACATGTAAGGAAGTCCCGAGGCAAAGCCAAGCAGCATCATCCCAAATAGCTTTTGTTTCATAGTAACGACTTTAACAAATTCCAGTTAAAATGAGGGCCTGGGTCTGTTTTTCTCTCAGGAGCTATGTCTGAGTGACCCGTAATTCTATTGAGCGGAATGTCGCATTCAATTCTTAAAAATTTAATTAATTCTGAAAGAGTGGCATATTGACCGCCAGTAAACTCCTCTGTATCGCAACCCTCTAACTCAACACCAATAGAAAAATTATTGCAATTTTCTTGGCCTTGAAACTGTGAAATTCCTGCGTGCCATGCTCGCTGGTAGATGGGTACAAACTGAACCAATGCACCCGACCTCGTAATTAAAAAATGGGACGAAACCTTTAAGTGGGCTACGCTATTAATATATGCGTCTTCCCCAGCGATCAGTTGATTCAAAAACAAATCAATAATCAACTTGGTGTCATAATTTTGAGGAGGCAAGCTAATGGCATGAACAACAATCATGTCAATAATCGTATTGTCAGGCCGCTCATCACAGTTCGGGGATTCAAAATATTCTATTCCCTGAATAATGCCGTCAAGCGCCCTCATGAGTTTTGATTAACCATTTGAATAGTTTAATGGATTAAATTGCTCTTCAGCAACAAGAGGTTGTGGCTTAGCGCAATTCTGGAGGTAAGCGAAAAAATATATCTTCTTTGTTTTCACCGAGCTCTCTAGCCTCTGCATTTAAGTTGCTGCATAAAGCTTCAACCACACCCTGAACGACTGACTCGGGTGCAGAAGCACCAGCAGTAACTCCAATTTTTTTATACTGGGTGAGATTTTTAAACACAAGCTCTTCTTTGCCATCAATCAACACGGAGGGTGTGCCACAATTCTCTGCCAGCTCCTTTAATCGATTGGAGTTAGAGCTATTGCTTGAGCCAATGACTACAATAAACTCAGATTCCAGTGCCAGCTGCTTCACGGCATCCTGTCTATTTTGTGTGGCATAACAGATGTCTGAGCTTTTGGGTTTTACGATGTAGGGAAACCTATTGTATAAAATGGACACGATTGAATTGGTATCATCAAGGCTTAAGGTTGTTTGGGTTACATAGGCAAGATTTTTGGGTTGCTGGACAATTAAGGAGGAAGCCTCCTCCTCGTTCTGAACTAAATAAATCTGGCTGCCTGAATCCTCAGGATGATGCCTTCCCAAGGTTCCCTCGACCTCGGGATGGCCGTTATGACCAATTAAAATAATATCTCTGCCGGCTCTAGCATGTCGCTGAACTTCACTGTGAACCTTGGTAACCAAGGGACAAGTTGCATCATATGAGCGCAACTTGAAATCAGCGGCCTCTTGCTCAACTTTAGCTGAAACTCCGTGCGCGCTAAAAATTACATGCGCTGACTCAGGGACCTCATCCAACTCGTCAACAAAAATAACTCCTTTGGCTTTTAATTCCTCAACCACTGTTTTGTTGTGGACCACCTCATGGCGCACATAGATAGGAGAGCCAAACTTGAGCAAGGCTTGATTCACGATGTCGATTGCGCGATCCACGCCAGCGCAAAATCCTCTGGGGTTGGCTAAAATAATCTGTGTCTTCATCTTGCCTTGGAGCCAAGGTATTTAATTAATTCGGAACCAAAGAAGAGGATTGCTCCAATGCTGATAAACGCATCAGCTAGATTAAAAATAAAAAAGGAAATATCCCTTATGTAGAAGTATAAAAAATCTGTGACGACCCCATCGATTGATCGATCGATCAGATTTCCTATGGCGCCAGACAGAATAAGAATTAAAGCCCAGCTGTTAAGCAATATTTTTTCAATGCGCAGCATTGAATGCAAATATACAACGAGCACAATGCCTAAAACGAGCAGGCCATAGCTTGTAAAAGAATTATTAAAATCTAGCATGCTGAACGCAATCCCGGAATTAAACACTAGCAATAAATCAAGGAAAGGGATTATGTTAATGCGCTCGCCAAAGCCCAGGTAATATTCAGCTAAAAATTTTGAGGCAAGATCAATCATCACTAGCAGCAATATAGCGAGGTATCCAAATTTTAGGCTAGGCAAATTTTCTATCCTCGCCAGCACCATCAATGTTTAGCTCGCATCTGCCACAAAGCTCAGGATGTTTTGAGCTGCTGCCCACGCTGTCATTGCGATGCCAGCATCTTGTGCATTTCTCATGCTGCGATGGTTTAATGCTCACCGCCAAATCGCCGCCCTTGATTAAATTGCATGAGGATACGATGAAAAAGAAATGGAGCTCATTAGCCAAACCACTTAAAAGCTGAAACTCTGATGAGCCCACTGTCAACTCGATGGAAGTATCCAGAGACCCTTTAATTTCTCCTGCGTTCCGTGACTCTTCAATTTTTTGATTAACGAAGTCCTTAATCTCAAGAAGTCTTGACCACTCTTTGTTGGCAAGGCTGCTTGTAATTTCTGGAATATCTTTCAACTCAGCCAGAAATACTGAAGCTTTTTTTACAGACAGCTCAGCATCATTTTGCCAAATCTCTTCTGCTGTGAATGAAAGAATAGGTGAAATTAGAACGACTAATTGATCGACCATTAACTTGATTGCCGTTTGAGCGGATCTTCTGATCTCAGAGTCTTGCTGAGTTGTGTATTGCCTATCCTTAATAATATCTAGATAAATGCCACCTAGCTGATTGACGCAAAAATTATGAATGCGCTGTACCACTAAGTGATAAGAGTAAGTTTGGTAGTGGTCCATGACATCAAGCTGGAGTTGCTTAAATTCCAATAGAATCCATTTATCTAGCTCTATTAAATTATTAAGATCTAAGGCATCTGTTTGAGAGTTAAAATCATTGATGTTCCCCAATAGAAATCTAAAGGTGTTTCTAATTCTTCTGTATTGATCTGACACACGTTTAAAAATCTCATCAGAGGCGACCATTTCACTTCTGAAATCTGTAGAAGCTATCCATAATCGCAAGATATCAGCGCCCAAGGTATCCCAGATTTTCTGAGGCGAAATCACATTGCCTAAAGATTTGGACTGTTTTCTGCCCTCTTCATCGACAACAAAGCCATGAGTTAAAACAGATTTGTATGGCGGCATGCCATTGATTGCAATGCCGGTCAGCAAAGAGGATTGAAACCATCCTCTGTGCTGATCTGAGCCTTCTAAATATAAATCTGCAATCACATCAGCCCCATACAGCTTATCCAACACACACATGTGCGTGACGCCTGAGTCAAACCATACATCCAGGGTATCTCTTACTTTTACATAGGAGTCCGCATCATCAATCAGAGAATTCAAATCTAAATTATCCCAGCCTTCTATGCCTTCTTTTTCAATGACATCTGCGATGTCATTGAATAGCAGGTTTTGTTTTGGATGAATCTCTCCTGTGTCCTGATGAATAATAAGGGGGATGGGTACTCCCCAATTTCTTTGTCTAGAAATACACCAATCTGGTCTATCCTCTAGCATCGATAAAATTCTCTGGGCGCCCCACTCTGGCTCCCATGTCACCTGTGATACTGCATTGATCGCCCCTTCAATTAATCCTGATTTCTTCATAGAAATAAACCACTGAGGGGTGGACATAAATATCAGAGGTGATTTATGTCTCCAGCAATGCGGGTATGAATGCTTATATTCTTTGGTTGCAATCAAGGCATTGGATGCTAGTAACAACTCAATCACTACTGGGTCGCCTTTGCCTGTGCTAAGTCCTGCCAAGGCACCAAATTCCTCTTTAAAGATGCCTCTATTATCTAAAGCTTTAATGGATTCAAGCTGGTGTTTGATGCAAATAAAATAATCATCCAGGCCATGTGCTGGAGCTGTATGGACACACCCTGTACCATTCTCGGTCGTCACATGCTCTCCGAGCAAGACTTTTGACTCCCTTGGGTAAAGAGGATGTTGCAGACTAATGTTGCCCAGAATTTTTCCTGAAACGCTGCCTAAAATCTTAAGCTCCATGCCCCATCGCTTGGAACAAGCATCGGCTAAGTCTTCTGCAATAATTAAGTGTCCTTGCTCGGTTTCTACCAGAACATAGTTAAAATTTTCATTGATACAAACGGCAACGTTAGAAGGGATAGTCCATGGCGTAGTGGTCCAAATAACCACTGAAATTTCTGGTAAAACTTTAACTGCAAAGGCAGAACAAACCTGTTCGATGTATTCAGGTAACACAGAAAACTTTACATCAATCGAATGAGAAATTTTGTCTTGATACTCAACTTCTGCTTCCGCTAACGCTGAGCGACAATCCATGCACCAATGAACCGGTTTCTCCCCTTTTTCTAAGTGACCGTTTGCGACGATGCGGCCCAGCGCTCTGACTGTATCTGCTTCAAATGATTTGTTGAGGGATAGGTATGGATTCTGCCAATCACCCAAAACGCCCAAGCGAATAAAATCTTCTTTTTGCTTGTCAACCTGAGATTGTGCGTACTCTCTGCAAGCCTTAATAAACGAATCTTTGTTTTTGACAAGATCACTATTTTTTCCATGCTTCTTTTCAATATTTAACTCTATCGGAAGCCCATGACAATCCCAGCCGGGAACGTAAGGAGCATCTTTGCCACTGAGGCTTTGAAATTTGATGGTGATGTCTTTCAATACTTTGTTAACCGAATGGCCTAAATGAATATCACCGTTCGCATAGGGAGGCCCATCATGCAAAATATATTGAGTTTTACCTTTGTTTTGCTCTCTAATCTTCGAATACAAGTCTATTGAATTCCAGTAACTCAACAGCTCTGGTTCTTTCGTAGCAAGTCCAGCCTTCATTGATAAATCAGTTTGTGGGAGATTTAAGGTATCCCGATAATCTTTGCTCATATAGAATTATTCCAGTATTTTCTTGGCTTTAGAGATATCTGTGAGGATCTGCTCTTTTAGAAGAGCAATGTTATCAAATTTCTTTTCATCCCGAAGCTTATTTTTAAATTCTACTGTTAATCTTTTGCCGTACACCATCTCATTAAAATCAAATATATGAACTTCAAGCACTGGCTTGGTCCCACCAACAGTTGGTCTAATACCCATGTTAGCAATGCCCTTATGGGTTTTTCCTTCTATAGAACAAGTCACAGCATAGACTCCAGCAATCGGCAGTCTCTGCTTAGGAATCCATAAATTTGCTGTCGGTATGCCAATGGATCGACCTATTTGTTGGCCAAAGACCACTTTCCCTGAAAAGGTATAGGGCCTACCGAGCAATTGCTCGGCTAAAATAAAATCACTCTCAAGCAAGGCTGCTCTAATTCTTGTAGAACTAATGCGCTCGTCCTGAAATGAAACAGTTGAATGGGCAATGACTTCCGTGTCATTTGCGGCACCCCACTCCTTTAGTAATTCAAAATCTCCAGCACGCTTGGCGCCAAACCTAAAATCATCACCAATAATTAGGTGCTTTAAGTTAACTTGTGACAAAACCTGCTCAAGAAATAATTCAGGCGTCATGGTCTTAAGTGAGCGATTGAATTGTAAAAAAAATGCAAAATCAATTCCAAAGTTAGTTAGAAGCTTGACTTTTTCTCTCCAGGGACAAATTCTTGGTGGCGGCTCAGTTGAGTCTTGCTCCAAGGCAAAATATTCTGAGGCATGCGGTTCTGTAAAAAAAACCAGGGAAGAGCTCCCGCTTTCTTGAGCCTTATCTTTCACTTGATTTAAAATAGCTTGATGGCCTGCATGCAAGCCGTCAAAATTTCCAATGGTTCCACTCATGGCTTGATTGGAAAATTTTCTCTTGAATGCTGAGAGATTGCCTATACCTCTAATCAAATACATTATTTAAAATCCTTTGCCTTGATGCCTAAAAGGTAGCTTGAACCAAAGTAAATAGCCATAGAAGCAAGCAAGACAAACAATAGATTGATAATTCTTTGAGTTTGAGTAAGCATCTCAAAGCTTGATGCATCACTCATGAACAAGAGAAATAGAATCAAGGCCATGCTGGCAACTAAAATTTTTGCTGCAAAAGAGCTGACCAGTATTTGAAAGGAGATTAACTTTTGTTTAGATAGCAACATACATAAAAGCGTAACACTAAGCACTGAAGCAATGGAGCTAGCCAGAGCTAATCCCAGGTGACCATATTGCAAATGAAACGCTAAAAAATAATTAAGCACGATATTTAAAATTAGGCTAAAAAGAGCAATGAGCATTGGGGTTTTAGTATCTTGCCTTGCAAAAAATGCTGGCACCAAGACTTTCATAGCCATAAAAAATGGCAAGCCTGCAGCAAAAGCAATCAAACTTAAGCTAGATTGCTCAACATCCGTCCACAGAAACGCGCCTCTTTGAAAAATTGTTCCCAGTAACGGTTGAGCAAATAACACCAAGCCAATAACCGACGGGATAGATAAAAACACAATGAGTTTAAATGCCTTTTCTAACTGCGATCTAAAGGCTGCTAGGTCTTCTTGCACAAAGGATTTAGCCAAGGTTGGAAGCAGAACTGTTCCTATGGCAATTGCAAAGATGCCCAAGGGGAACTGTATGAGTCTGTCAGAAACATAGAGCCAAGTTGGGCTGCCAGTAATTAAGAGGGAGGCAAAAATGGTATCAACCAATAGATTTATCTGGGCAATGCCCCCGGCAAGGATTGCAGGCAGTATTAATATAAGAAATTTTTGTTGCCCTGGATTATTAAAATCTAACTTTGGAATAGGAATTTTTTTTAATGCAGCAAGGGGTGCTATTTGAAACAGCAACTGCAGGATGCCTGCTAGCAATACCCCCCATGCCAAAGCCATGACAGGCACGTCCATTTTAGGTGCAACAACGGCTGCCGCTAGAATCAAGCTAAAATTAAAGATCAGGGGCGTGGCTGCTGGAATCGAGAATTTTTGGTGTGAGTTTTGAATGCCCGATGCAAAAGCCACTAAAGAAATGAGGCCCAAATAAGGAAACATGATCCTTAAAATATTAACTGCTAACTCTTGGGTTTCATTCTCAAAGTAAAAACCTGGAGCAAAAATTAAAATAAATACTGGTGCAAAAATGAGAGCCAGAATGGTAAAAATAAACAAAGTGGTTAGCATCAACCCAGCCAGAGCATTCAAAAATTGGTGGCCTTGGTCCTCATCCTCTTTGCTTAGGTACTCAGAATATATGGGGATAAAAGCTTGGCTGAATGCGCCTTCTGCAAAAAATCTTCTAAAAACATTCGGGATCTTCAGGACTACAACAAAGATGTCATGAAACACGCTGGCCCCAAGAAGATTTGTCGTAAAGATATCTCTAACTAGGCCGGCCACCCTCGAAGCAAACGTCCACCCACCTACTTTTAAAGTTGATAGAAGATTGGATTGTCGCTCGACTGACGCTGTCACTTAATTTTCAGAATCCTCTTTTTTAAAATCTAATGAAGCCGAGTTTACGCAATACCTTAAGCCGGTGGGCTGAGGGCCGTCTGTAAAGACATGGCCAAGATGAGCATCGCAATTAGAGCATCTGATTTCCGTGCGAACTCGAGTCAGAGAATTATCTTCTAGCTCTTTAATTTTTGTATTATCAGCGGCAGCGTAAAAGCTTGGCCAGCCACACCCAGCATCAAATTTTGTTTCAGATTTAAATAATTTTTCACCGCAGCAAATGCAGGCATAGACCCCATCTTCTACATGATCCCAATACTGACCAGTAAAGGGTCTCTCAGTTCCGCTTTCTTGAGTGACATAAAAAGATTCAGGGGAGAGCTCTTGTTGAAGCTCCTCTGTTGATTTGTTCGTTTTATCGCTCATGTTTAAAGGTTAATAATTATTGAAATATTATAATCCATCTTGCCAGCATGAATTTAAGTTTTGATATCCCAATTTCTAACCCAGTAAATAAAGAAGGTGTCCACCAAGGCAATGACGACCTTAAAAATATACTTGATGGCTGCCAAGCCAAAGGCTTGAGCAAAAGTTAAATCTGTTGCCAGCACCCAAGTAAATTGATAAATGAGTGTATCAATAAGCTGAGAAACCATGGTGGAGAGATTATTCCTAAGCCATAGTTTTTTTCCATTGGTTCGATTTTTTAACCAATGAAAAAACCACACATCAAATCGTTGGCTCACCAGGTAAGCGGTGAGAGAGCCTATGATAAAAATAGGTGAGTAATAAGCCAAGGTAGAGATGGCATCATGAACCTCGGCTGCAGATCCAGTTAAATCAGATGGAAGAAATTGTGTACTCAAAACTAGAGTGAGCATGACCGCAATATTGGCAACAAAACCAAGCATCACAGCTCTGTTAGCCTCTGTTTTACCATACTTTTCATTCAGGAGGTCTGTCGCAAAATAAATACCTGAGTATAGGATTGCGCCCATGCTGACATTGAGTTCATACCCAAATAAATCAAGCTGACTAATCTTCCCGCCCTGCAGGTTGCCCAGAACAATGCCCAGGATCACAGCACAATAAAGACCATACTTGCCAAAAAATCTATACAAAAATACGGCCAAGCATAGGTCATATAAAACCACGATGAACCAAAGAGTTTCTTGATCTAAATAACTGAGCATTCTGTACTTTTTTGTTGTGAGTAAAGAAATAATTATTGCATAGAAATCTTAAACTAGTGGTTACATTTAAAAGAAGGCAACGTTAGAATTGAAGATTAGATAATTAAGGAATGAATTATGAGTGAACTAGGATTCTATCGAAACGCCAACAGCAACCCAAACCAGCTTGCTTTGGTTGAGCCCTCAGAAAAAACATGGACGCGCGGAGAGTTGTTGGCAAAAGCCAATCAATTAACTCATGCCTTAAGAGGATTGGGTATATCCAAGGGTGAGGTTGTGGCCACGGTTCTGCCTAACTCGGTGGAGTATTACATTGCTTACCTGGCTTGTGCTCAGGCAGGCTTTTATATGGTTCCAATTAATTGGCATCTAGCAGGCCCAGAAATTGCCTACATATTGGAGGACTCTGGAGCTAAAGCTTTCATTGCCTCTGGATCAGTTCCTGCCATGGAAGATGCTTGTCGTAAAGCTGTATCAGCCATTAATTTTCCTGCCAAAGGGTGCATCAGCACCACTGAGATGGAAGGATTTATTACCCTAGAAGAATTTCTTGCAGAGCAACCAACAACAGATCCATCAGATAGAACTGCCGGACAGGTGATGAACTATACCTCGGGGACTACTGGCAAACCAAAAGGGGTAAAAAGGACTTTGGTTGAAGGTGACCCGGACGATATTTTAAGTATGTTTGCGATGATTTTGAGCTTTTTTAATATCCAGCCTGGCGAGAGTAATGTGCACATTGTTGGCTCGCCTCTTTATCACACAGCAGTATTGGTTCACTCCACTGCCGCCTTGCACTATGGGCATGCTGTGGTGCTGATGGAAAAATTTGATGCTGAGAAAATGCTCTATCTGATTGATAAATACAAAGTCACAACCAGTCATATGGTTCCCACCCAATTCCATCGACTGCTTCAGCTGCCCGATGAAGTGAGAACTAAATACGACTGTTCTTCAACTCGCGCCATGATTCATGCTGCAGCACCCTGCCCCGTGCACACCAAAAAAGACATGATTGCCTGGTGGGGCAATTCAATCTGGGAGTATTACGCTGCGACCGAAGGAGGTGGAACGGTGGTTGATGCCGAATCATGGAGTCAATTTCCAGGGACGGTGGGTCAAGCCTGGCCAGGCGCTGAGATTAAAATTATTAATGAGGATGGCAGCGAGACTCACACCGATCAACAGGGCACGGTATACATGAAGCTGGGTGAAGCCACAAAATTTGAATACAAAGGTGATCAAGCGAAAACTAAAAAAGAGCGGTTAGTCATTAATGATCAAGTGTATTTTACCGTGGGTGATATTGGGTACCTCAACTCAGAAGGTTACTTATTTTTATGTGACAGAAAGATAGACATGATTATCTCTGGTGGAGCCAATATTTATCCAGCAGAAATTGAGAGCGTTTTCTTGATGCACCCAAAGGTCTCTGATGTAGCGGTTTTTGGAATTCCTAACGAGGAATGGGGAGAGGAAGTTAAGGCAGTGGTAGAGTTAATTCCTAGCGCCGAAGAGTCCAGCGAATTATCTGCAGAGCTCATGGCTTTTGCCCAAGAAAACCTAGCCAAGATGAAGCTGCCTCGATCGATTGATTTTATGGATAAACTGCCAAGAGACGAGAATGGTAAGTTGTACAAAAGGAAGTTGAGAGATCCATTCTGGGAAAATCATGCGGTAAAAGTCTAGTGGAATTTAACGCAGCAGATATTTTTGAAGGCGTGGTTCAACGCATTCCTGACCGAGAGGCTGTGGTCCTTGGTGAAACACGGCTCACCTACAAAGAGTTAGACGCACGAGCCAACAAGGCTGCGCATGCCCTAAAAAAACTTAATATATCTAAAGGCAGCCACATAGGGATTTATGCTTTTAATTGCATTGAATGGCTGGAGATAATGCTTGGGGCATACAAGCTTTGCGCCATCCCGATCAATATCAACTACCGATATGTTGAAGAGGAGCTGAAGTACCTCATGAATAATGCCGATATTGAGGCTATCTTTTTTCATCAGCAGTTTTCAGACAAGCTCAACAACATTGCTGATGCTTTGCCTCTGTTAAAGACCTATGTGTCAATTAACGATGGGTCGGATGCAAAGAGTGATCTGGTTTGCGTGGATTATGAAGCCTTGATTGAACATGAAAGTGAGGAGCAAGTGCCTCAACTCCGCTCGGGAGATGATCAATACATCCTCTATACGGGCGGGACCACCGGCATGCCAAAAGGTGTGGTCTGGAGGATGGAAGATGTTCTCATGACGCTTGGGGGCGGCATTGATGCTGTGACAGGTGAGAAATACCCAACGCCCGAAGCCTTGGCCGATAAATGCTTGCAAGACCAAACAACGGCTCTAGCCTTAGCGCCCTTGATGCATGGGGCAGCGCAATGGCAATCTTTTAATGCTTTTTTCTCAGGATGGAAGTTGGTCTTTAATGATCAGGTAACTTTTGACGCTCATCATGCCTGGGACCTAATCGCTAAAGAGCGAGTCATGAACGTCACCATCACCGGTGATGCCATGGGCAGACCTCTGTGCGATGCTTTGCCTGCAGCCCTAGAGAGGGGCTTGGACCTGTCTTGTTTGTTTGTGATTGCTAGCTCAGCCTCGGTGTTTAGCTCTTCTATTAAAGATACAATGATCACCCTCTTGCCCAACCTTTTTATTATCGATGCAGTCGGCTCGTCTGAAACTGGAGCCACGGGGGTCAACATTCACACCAAAGACGGGAAGTTAAAAGATTCAGGTGGCGGCCCTAAGTTTAATAAACCAGACTTTAGTGCGATTCTTAATCTAGAGACCCAGCAAATTATTCCTCAAAGCGATACTGAGACGATTGGCTATCTTGCAAGAAAAGGCCACGTGCCTCTGGCTTATTACAAGGACCCTGAAAAATCTAAAAAGACCTTTATCGATGTGGAGGGGGAACGCTTTTCTGTCCCCGGAGACATGGCTAAGTATGAAAGCGACGGTCAAATCACTCTGTTGGGCAGAGGCAGCGTATCCATTAATTCTGGGGGAGAGAAAATATTCCCTGAAGAAGTGGAGATGGCCCTAAAAGCTCATCCCAATGTCTTTGATTGCCTGGTGGTTGGAGTGAAAGATGAGACCTGGGGGCAAAAGGTTGTGGCTGTGATTCAGCGACGGGATTCTTCTGAGCTGACGCTCGAGGACTTGAAGGAAACTTCTGCAAAATATATTGCAAGCTATAAGATGCCCAAGGCTCTTATTTTTTCAGACCTGATAGAGAGAGCGCCCTCTGGAAAGCCGAATTATCAATGGGCGCAAAACTTTGCCAATAAAACACTGCAGGGCTAGAGGAATATGAGAGTAGAAACATACATCCCGGGGCTGTCTAAGAATACAGTGGCCATTGTGAAGCATGCCGAGGCTTTGGGTTATGACGCCTTGGTATCGGGGGAGCTAAATAACGAACCTTTCCTGCCTGTCTTGCTTGGCCTTGAGCACTCCAAAAGCATGATAGTGCGCACTGGCTTGGCCATCGCATTCCCGCGAAGCCCTATGACCGTGGCCAACATGGGCTGGGACCTGCAAGCCTTTGGTGAGGGTAGATTTCAACTGGGTCTGGGCACACAAGTTAAAGGTCACAATGAAAGAAGGTTTAGTGTTCCCTGGTCGCCGCCGGCACCGAGAATGAGAGAGTACATTCTTGCGGTTAAGGCCATTTGGAATACGTGGAAAACTGGTGAAGCCCTTGATTTTCAAGGCGAGCATTACACGCATACCCTCATGACGCCAATGTTTACCCCTCCCCCAATGGACAGTGAGCTGCCGCCCATTTATGTTTCTGGGCTCGGACCTGGCATGGCCAGAGTGGCTGGTGAGGTGGCAGATGGTCTGCTCTTGCATCCCATGTGCTCTCCTCAATACATTCATGAGGTCATTATTCCTGCCGTGGCCGAAGGCGCCAAAAGAAGTGGCAGAAGCCCGGATGAGTGTGAGCTTCTTTGGGGTGGCTTTATCGCAACCGGGGAAACCGAAGAAGACCTTCACGCTGCAAAACGAGCCATCGCCGCACGCATTAGTTTTTATGCCTCAACTAGAACCTACAAGCCTGCATTAGAATTCCATGGCTGGGAAGATATCAATGAGGAGCTGCATACACTCTCGATTCAAGGAAAATGGGAAGAGATGTTTGCGCTGGTGACCGATGATATGGTCGATACCTTGGGTTTTACTGGGACGGGCAAAGAGGTGGCGCATGCCCTCAAAGACAACCTGAGCCCAATCTGCTCAGCTGTCATGTGGAATGAAGTTGAACACCTTGGGGTAGACCATTCAAAAGATGAGCATGTGGCTGGTTTGATTGAAATAGTAAAAGGCTAGATGTTACCTCTATTGCCTCATGCTTTTGCTGAACTTCCTAAAGCATTTTACAACCGCCAAGCCTGGGAAAGCTTTGAACATCCTTTTGTTGCATTTGAAAATCTCTCTTTGAAACAAGAACTAGGCATTCAGGAGGTCGATGGGCAAGAGCTTATGAAGATCTTCAATGGCACTGAAATCCTCCAATCATTAAAACCCTTATCCATGGTCTATTCGGGCCATCAATTCGGTCAATACGTTGAGCAACTTGGTGATGGTAGGGGGTTATTGCTGGGGCAGATGGACTCCGCAGATGGTGCGATAGATCTCCATTTAAAAGGCGCGGGTAAAACGCCCTACTCTAGGTTTGGGGATGGTCGAGCAGTTCTGCGCTCAGTCATTAGGGAGTATGTGTGTGGAGAGGCCATGCACGCTCTCTCCATTCCAACCTCCAGAGCCCTCATGATTGTTGGGAGCAACGAAATGGTGATCAGAGAAAAAAGTGAATCAGCGGCCATGCTCGCTAGAACCGCTAAAACCCATATTAGATTTGGGAGCTTTGAATATTTTTATTACAACAATCAGCCGGAAAATGTGAAAGCCTTGGCGGACTTTTGCATTGATCAATATCCTGCTTATTTCGTTAAAACATCCAAACCACATGAAGATTTTTTTAGGGTGGTGGTAGAGCTAACAGCAAGCATGATTGCTCAATGGCAAGCCTGTGGCTTTAATCATGGAGTCATGAATACCGATAACATGAGCATTTTAGGGGAGACCTTTGATTATGGGCCTTATGGCTTCATGGAAGACTATGATCCAGCCTATGTGTGCAATCACTCCGATCATCAAGGCAGGTACGCTTTCAAAAACCAACCTTACATAGGTCTGTGGAATTGTTCAGCCCTCGGTCATGCCCTCTCCTCACTCATCTCGGAAGAGAGCCAAGGCGAGATTCTACAAACCTATGAAGCAACCTTTCAAAATACTTTGGCAGAGCTTTATAGAAAAAAATTAGGACTGGAGCAAACGCAATCTGAAGATGCTGTCTTGATTCAAGGGCTCTTGGATATCATGAAATCCGAAAAACTGGATTACACCAATACGTTTAGGAATCTCACCCAAGCGCTTACTAAACCAATAACCTCAGAGCTGAATTCAGAGATTGCAAAAAGTTGGATCGTCTCTTTCCAGGGCAGGCATGCAAAAGAAGTCTTATCTGCAGAGAAAACAGTGACTCTGATGAATCAAGCCAACCCAAAATTTATTCTAAGAAACTACATGGCCCAAGAGGTTATTGATGCGGCAGAAGACTCTGATTTCTCTA
>ERZ891418.196-NODE-196-length-22156-cov-8.879327_pt1 | contig 22156 bp, 22 predicted proteins | sample MGYA00521236_ERZ891418 | MGnify/ENA primary metagenome ERZ891418 (study PRJEB32303, sample SAMEA104408696) | aquatic metagenome | biome: Brackish water; feature: Chemocline; material: water | place: Baltic Sea | collected 2014-10-18T10:34:00 | depth 100 m ... | reverse complement strand
AGAGTCTGGGATGCCCTACGCAATGTGAGGTGATCTTGTCTCATATAGGTCTGAATGCTGTCTGCATTCCTGCAAATCCATAACATTGTCTCTGCATTGATATATAAGCTATTGAGTTTACGCCCTTGCGCAGTACCTTGCAGAGATATCAACCCACCTTTGACTCCCTCTGCTACTGATACCACCTCACCCTGTCTGTTTTTCTTAGGCTTATCTAGCACTTGCTGTAATGGCGGTACATTTAAACTGATAGCGGTACCCTGTGTAGATATGCGCAGGTCACTACCCAATTGTGCATTGAGTGCGCTCATTAGATTGATATATGTGGCCTCTCCAATAACCCCAGACTTATGTAGCACTGTAAGCTCTTCTTTTTGTTCTGTAATTGTTGCCATGATAGTATGTCTCCTGTGCAGGTTGTTGAGCAATATGCCCGGTTGCTGAATTGTTGGGGGCATCTTATCCAATCGGCTCAACTTTGTAAAGCGTCAATGTTTTGGCTACCTAGTTTGTTGGTTCAATCGCTTAAATTTCTTTTCAAGGTTCAATCGTTTCGGCCTCTCAAATTTTCAACCTCGGCAAACCCGTGCCCAGCTTGATCGATCAAGACCCTGACTTTGACAAGGGCATTTTAGCTTGAACCGCCATTGGTTTGACGCTCCTCAACTCCTTTATTTATAAGGGTTTAGATGGTGTGATGGTTTAATATCGTTTATTAAATGGTTTTGGCTCGATTATTGCATATCAGGCAAGCAGTCTAATCTATTGTATTTGCTAGATAAATGGGTTTTATTAGATGCAAAGAGTATGCCATTCACTCTATACTGTACCACCTTCTCACATGAGAGAGAGTGCTTACACTGGCATCTAGATTAAATCAACTCTCAACCTGTGGCATTTGACGTTTATTGACGCTCCGCACCCTTGCTACGCCTACATGAGAGAGTGATAGTACAGTGCCTTTGACGGTATACCACCAATTTGCTTTGGCATGTTTCTTGCTTGCTCTATAATTGGTATGATCTTTGCTTGCTTGCAAGTATGATGCCATTCATTTGGCATGGTTATTGCTTGCTTGCAAGTCTGATGCCGTAGGTTGGCATGATTATTGCAAGGCCTTGCTTTGGCATGGTTTGCATTATGCAATTGCCATGCCATTACAATAAAATGATTTGGCATGGGTCTTGCATATACGCAGAGGCTTACAGCTACAGTGTATGTGTGATGTAGCGTTACATTTACTGTAGATGTGACATGCACATTTACATTTACAGTGAAGGTGACCCCGGAAACTGGGAATTATTACGTTATTTATACATGTCATCCTCAGCCGTAAACAATTTGACCAAAAAAAATATAAAAAACACACCACCCATATATTAAGTTAGGGTGAACCAATGTCTTACAAAACTTTCGGTTGACTTTGCCCTTCAAATATGATATAATTGAAAAATAATAAAGCACTTAAACCATAAAGACATTAACCCAAATAATTATTAAACCTTGTTAAAGACAAGGAATGATTAATTAACAAGATATACAAAGATATATAATCATTGATATGATGGAAAGGGGGTAATATGCCTAGTTTAACTACGTATGAGACAGGTGCAACGAGGAGTGCAGATGCTTCTGGTACTCGTTACGACTTGGTACCTGCTGAGGGTATAGAAGCAGTAGCTAAGGCAATGTATGTTGGCTCTGTAACGCATGGGGATAACAATTGGAAGAAGGGGTTAAAGAACTCAGTCTTAGTAAACCACGCTTTACGCCACATTGTTGAGTTCCTAAAAGAAGGTAGTGTGTGTGAGGATCATATAGGACACGCATTGGCTAATCTAATGATGTTGAAGTGGAATGAAGCTAACCTACCTGAGTTTAACGACCTACATAATACGTCACAAGAGTTTGCAGAGGAGATGCCCTCTGTTAAACGACCAGTAGGCCGTCCTAAAAAAAGCATCGAACAAAAAATAGGAGTGTTTAATGAGCGACTTGATTAAGATTGGTGGACTGTGGAAGAACAAGGACAAGAACAACAATGACTACTTCAGTGGCGGTTTTACGTATGGTACGAAACTATTGGTCATGGCTAACACCTTTAAGGAGAAGGATAATGAGCCTGATTACATTGTCTACATTGGCAAGAAAGACAAGCCAGAAGAGACTCAAGAGTAACTGTCCTTATAAAGTGGAGCCAGCATGTTCAAAGCAATCGCAGCAGTCTTCGGACTCGCAAGAGATGTCCTCGGACGAAGGGCACTTGGTAAATTTGACCGTGAATGGCAAGCGAACCAAGAAGAGATTAAAGAGTCTGTGGGCCATCGTGACACTCATCGGATTACTGCTCTTTTTAGTAAGCTGCGGAAGCAAGGTAGTTCTTCTGAAAAGCGGTGAGATGCGAGTGTTAGAGGATGGATGGTATGCGGTGTCCGAAAGCTGGGTGGAGGAACGCTTGCAATTCGAGAACGATATGGTAAAACGACTACAGGAATGTCACGCACCAAAGTAAAGGAGTGTTACAATGATTAAGACAGTAATTGGGCTGGTAGACAGTATGTTTCCCGGTCAAAAGACGTATATACTACTCGGCATCAGTATGGCTATGATGTTGTGTCAGGGTTTAGGGTACTACTCCTTCCCTGCTGAAGCATGGGGTATGATGGGTATTGGTGGTGCCGCAACATGGAAGATGGGTGCTGACCGTAAGAAAGAATGAATGGTTTAATCCGGGTTCTTCTAGTATCGTGTTTGCTTACAAGTCCTCCTCCTTCTTCCGGGCAGACGTTAAAAGCGGTATTAGAGGAACCTAGCTTTGAATACATGGTGGATTGGAAGCTAGACTTTGCATTGGGAGTTGTAGTTACAGTAGAGACAGATGACGGTCTACTGTATCTTGCATATCCTATCTTAGCGCAGAAACCTATCCGTGAATGTATGCCTTATCGACAGGTTGGTGATGAAGTGAAGTTGATGGAGGGTGGTACTCAATTTTCAGTACCGAGTCTACCCTCATTGTACCGTATAGATAACGAAGATTGGAAAATGTGGGATGGAACCAATAAACACAACAACTAGATTTATGAAGGGCGGGGTAGGTGGCCCCGGTAGACCTAAGCATGCTATAAATAAGAACCGCCTAGTGTCGGAAGTGTTAAATAAGTTAAACTTCGACCCCCTTACCGAAGCAGTTTCATTGTTTAGGGATGAAGAGACTCCGATTAAGGTAAAAGCAGACTTGGTAACTAAGATGATGAGGCTAGTTTACCCAGAGGTCAAACAAATTCAGCTTGAAAGCCACAGTATGGCTACAAACTTGAACCCAATTGCAGAAGCTATGATGCAGATACAGGATAAAGCGGAGGGCTTCTCCTATAAACCTAGGAATGTTAGTGGAACCAAAGACCCCGAAGAACCTAGTACAACTAATTAAGAGTAGGACATGGCGGTTAAACAATCTTTACCATATACGCCCTAAAGAGGGCAGTAATCTAATTCCCTTTCGCCTTAATTGGGCGCAGCAGGAACTATACGACAATATATGGAATAGATTAATCGTTCTTAAGGCTAGACAGTTAGGGGTTACGACCTTTTTCTCTGTACTCTTCTTGGATGATTGCCTGTTTAACGCTAACCGTGAAGCTGGTATCATCGCTGATACTAGAGAGAACGCAGAAGAAATATTCAGGACTAAGGTTAAGGATGTATGGGACAACATAGCCCGTGACATACCCGCATTACGGACTCTAATTAAAGATACTGTTAAGTTAGAGAGTGACCAAGGTAAGAGGCTGATCTTTAGTAATGGATCGGCCTTTCGTGTGTCCACTTCTATGCGCTCTGGTACCTTAAGTCAGTTGCTAATCACTGAGTACGGTAAGATATGTGCGAAAGAACCTGAGAAAGCTAGAGAGGTACGCACTGGCAGTATTGAAACTCTGCCTAGAGATGCTTTGTTAGCAATGGAGTCTACTGCTATGGGTAATGAGGGTGACTTCTTTACTAAATGCCGTGATGCAGAGCTTGCTAATCTAGCTAATAAGGAATTGACTACTATGGATTATAGGTTCTTCTTCTTTCCTTGGTATAAGGAGAAGGCTTACAAGCTAGAGACTAGCGCACCCATCCCACCAGATGTAGAAACCTACTTTGATCAGCAAAGTCTCGACCTAGACATGACCTTCAGTAAGGCACAGAAGGCTTGGTACTCTAAGAAGCTATCTGAGCTAGGTGACGATGTTAAACGTGAGTACCCTACTACTGCTAAGGAAGCATTTGAGCAGAGTATAGAAGGAGCTTATCTTTCTAGGCATATACAATCTGCTTATGTAGATCGCAGGATTGATGATATACCTTATATCCGTAGGCTCCCTGTACATACTGCATGGGATTTAGGTATTAATGACACAACCTGTATCTGGTTCTTTCAAATACACCAAGACTGTGTACGCTTTATTGATTACTACGAAAACTCTGACGAGGGCTTGACCCACTACATTAATCTACTGAAGCAAAGAGATTATAGATATGGCAAGCACCTTGCCCCCCATGATATTGAGGTCAGAGACTTCACTATTGGTAAGACCCGTAAGGAATTTGCTAGAGAACAGGGCTTAAACTTTGAGACAGTACCCCGTCCTAACGATGTCATGGATAAGATCGAGAGTGTACGTGCTTTATTTCCACAGTACTACTTTGATGAAAATAAATGTGGTCGTGGATTGACTTGTTTGAAGAATTACCGTAAAGAATGGGATGACAAACATGGTTGTTACAAAAATAGACCTCTGCATAACTGGGCATCTCATGGTTTTGATGCCTTAGCTACTTGCGCTTTAGGCTTTGAAGCGGGTTACTTAAATGTTACTGTTATGCAGGACAGTGCCGTAGCTGATTACGATGTATTTGAGTAGGAGATAATGTATGGGCGGTAAAGGCTCAATGCCAGCAATGCCAGCACCAGTAGTAACCGAGGCACCGAATGAAGCGCAGTACTTGCCTGAGAAAGCTTCGTTGCCAGAGATACCACAGGTGACTCAAGCTAAACTAGATGAAGAAAAGCGTAAGAAATTTCAACGATTAGCTTCTACTGATACTAGAGAAAATACAATCACTAACATTGGTGGTGCGTTGGGCGATGGTCTTGTTGAGGACGGGAGTATGGAGAAGCCTAACTTATTTATTACACCGAAAACAGTTGGAACAAGTTCTACTAAAGGGCTACTAAGCTCATAAAGGAGTAGGTATGAGAAGAGAACATGACCATGAGCTAGAGTATATATGGGACAAGCTGTTCCGCTTCGCAGATTTCGGTGGTGGTCGTAGGGCACCGCAGCCTGACTATGCAGGAATTGCAGCCAGACAGGAGAACGAGCGTAAGCGTCTACAGGCTATACAAGATGAGAAATATCGTGTACAGGGTGTGAGTGATTTCATTGATTTCATGTATGACAACCCAGAGCAATCTAAACATCAGTCAGCCACAGGTAGATACTTTACTGGTGTCAGCCCCGGAGCTACCCCAAATAAAATTCTTGCTAACTACCAATCCGATCAGTCAATTACTGCTAAGGCTCTCAAAGAGAATCCTGATAAGTTCTTTGACAGACGTACTAGCGAAGCATCTATTAAGCCGGGCCGTATTAAGTTCGGTAAGACTGCGGATAGGTCTTCTGCCGCACAAGGCAATATTCTAGGTGGTGGTGGACAAGAACAAAAAACATTGTTAGGAGCCTAGTATGTCTGTAGCAAATGATTTAATGAGGCGTTATGAGGTTCTAAAGAGTGATCGTATCCTCTGGGAGCCTTTCTTTCGTGATGTGCGAGACTACATTAGACCACGCAAACAACAGATCGACAGTGGTAGCCATATCAACGGTGAACGTCACACTAATAAGATGTTCGATTCTTCTGCGCCAGAGGCTAGTCGTATTATGGCTATGTCTATGCAGCAGGCGTTAGTTCCTCAGTCTACTGTATGGTTTGGCTTGTCTATTCCGGCAGGCCATCAATTGTATGCGTTAAATAAGGAGCCTAGTGTAAAACGATGGTTCAATGATGTGACGCAGAAGATGTTCTACAGTATGCACGAAAGCAACTTCTATACAGCGATAGGAGAAGCGTTTTTAGATTTCACTTCATTTGGTACAATCAATCTATTACTAGAAGAAAACGATGATGTAGAGAAAAACTTCGGTGGTCTGGCTTTCACTTCTATTCCTACTGGTCAGTTTGTATTCTCTGAAAATAAGAGAGGCAAGCCTGACACTGTATTCTGGGAGTATATGTTTACTGCACGACAGGCTAAGCAGATGTTTGGCATGAAGAAACTGCCAGACTCTATTAAGAAGGCAGTACGTGAAACACCGGACGCTAAGTTTACATTCGTTAGAGTAGTGCTACCTAGCGAGGATTACGCTGCTAACTCTATAGACTCAAATAATAAGAAATTCGCAGCTATAGATATACATTACGATTCTAAAACTGTAGTAAGACGAAGTGGATTTGATGAACTACCTTATGTGATTGGCCGATTTGAAAAGGCATCAGGCGAACTATGGGGCAGAAGTCCTGCCGATATCGCCATGCCAGATATAAAGACACTCAATAAGATCCGAGAATTGGAACTTAAAGGGCTGGCTATGGCTGTTCACCCCCCGTTGATTGCACCGGATCAGGGTATCATTGGTACCTTTAGAATGACTCCTTCTGCAATTAACTACTCCAGAGAACCGGAGCGTTTCAAGTTCTTACGTTTTGAGGGGCGCATTGATTTGTCATCCCTGAAAGCCAACGAACTTAAGAAGTCGATACGTGGAATATTCTTAGCAGATCAATTGGTGTTGCCTGAAAAGCTCAACATGACTGCTGAGGAAGTTGCTACAGTACGAGAACAGATTCAGAATCTACTTGGCCCTACCGTTGCAAGGTTTGAGGGGGAGGTATTGACACCTCTTGTATTGCGTAGTTTTGGTTTATTAAATCGTGCTGGGGCACTTCCACCCGCACCTCCAGAGCTTGCTGAATTAGATGAGATTGAGGTCGCTTACATTGGTCAGATGGCTAAGAACCAGAAGATACAGGACGTTACTGCAATACAAAGATGGTTGGGTGTGGCTGCAAACATGGCAGGCTTTGCACCTGAAGTTCTTGATAACATTAATGTGGATGAAGCTCTACAGATAATTGGCGATAGAATGGCTGTGCCAGCTACAGTCATGCGCTCTGAAGAGGAAGTTGCTGAGTTACGTGCGCAGCGGCAGGAGAAAATGCAGATGCAGGAGCAGTTAGCACAAGCGTCACAAGTTGCAGAGGGTGCAGGTAGAGCAGCCCCAATGATTAAGGCACTAGGAGGCCCGGATGCGTTCCCGCAATAACGAATTGGATGAGATTAGAGAAGCAATTGCAAAAACATTTACAGGGCAATACGGTGAAAAGGTACTACAGTTCCTAGAGGACACGTACATGAACCAATTGTCAGCAGAACCTAATGACCCTTACACGACATACTTTAACGAAGGTGGTAGGGGTTTAGTGCTAGGATTGAAAGCACAGATATATGCGTATAAGCATAGGGACGATAGACCAATACAGCAGGAAGAAGTTTAAATCTGATTACAAGGAGCGACAATGTTAGAAGAAACCGAGGCCGTGACAAGCGACAACCTCATTGATACAGTACCAGAGGTATCGGAGGCAACATGGCAAACGCAGTACCTGTCAGAAGACTTACAGGCTAATGACACGTTATCTAAATTTAAAGACGTTGGTTCACTAGGCAATTCTTATGTAGAGTTGCAGAAGCTAGTTGGTTCTAGGGTGAAGGTGCCTACTGACGATTCTACTGAGGAGGATATTAATTCATTTTATACTCAGCTTGGTAGACCAGATACCCCAGAGAACTATTCAATTGATTTGCCTAGTGACAACTACCCGACAGAAGTAATACAATCCTTTCTAAAGGAAGCTCACGCTGCTGGCTTGACCAACAAACAAGCACAGTCGGCTATTAACTTCTACAACTCCATCGAAACAGATGGACAGATTAATAGTGATGCGGCAATGCAACAGGCTAAAGTAAATGCAGAGTCTGCTCTCAAGAAAGAGTGGGGGCCGACAGAGTACGCTAAAGAGTTGGCTGTTTCCAGACGGGCCTTTAATCGGTTTGCTGATGATGACCTGAAAGCCTTTGTGAACGAGACTGGCGTTGCTAATAATGTAGCAATGATTAAGTTCCTCAATCGTATTGGTAAGGCTTTTAGCGAACCATCTATGGCTGGGTCTGGTAAGGATTCTGGGTCGATTGATTCTGACTCGGCTAAGATTGAGATTTCTGCCATGTTAAAAGACACAGGACACAAGTACAATGCAGCACTGTTCGATAACAAGCATTCAAAGCACTTAGAAGCTATTTCCTATAGAGATCATCTATATGATATTGTATATTCGGAGGATGAATGACGATTAAGGAAAACATTAAATGTTCTGACTGTGGACAATTTACTACCAGAGAGCGCACTCTAGGGAAGAAATCCACACCTGAACAATATGGGTACTGTAGATACTATGACCGGCAGACTTCTGCTGAGACATTTTATTCACTGTGCCCCGGTGGTTCCCGCATCATAGTAGTTGTGGAGAAACCAAATATTGTGAAGCCAGCGGCCCCGAAACGGACAACCAAATCTTCACGCAAATAGAGCCTACATGGTGTAGATAACTCTGCTTCTTAAAATCTCTTTTGCTAGAGGTATATTATGAGTACTGAAGTCAATAAAGCATTTGCCCAGAAGTTTAGGGATAGCTTTATCCACTTGGTACAGCAAAAAGGTTCACGTTTGCGTGAGTACGTTCGAGTAAATACGGATGTGCAAGGCAAGTATGACCATTTTGATCGTCTGGGTAACACTGCTGCTCAAAAAATTACAAGCAGACATAGTGATACTCCGTTGATCTCAACCCCACATTCCCGTAGACGGGTAAGCATGGAAGACTACAATTGGGCTGATCTAATTGATAAGGTCGATAAAGTCCGAATGCTTGCTGATCCCACCAGTGAATATATGAAAGCTGGTGTTTGGGCAATGGGTCGTACCATGGATGATATCATCATCAGTGCGATGTTGGGTAATGCTGTAAGTGTGGATGAAAATGATTCATCAAGTAATGTAGCTTTGCCAACAGCCCAAAAAGTTGTTGTTTCTGCTACTACGGATATGAATATCGACAAACTGAGGTCTGCAAAACAGATTTTAGATGCGTCTGATGTTGATCCTGATTTACAGAGATGTATTGTTATGAAATCTAATCAGTTCTACGATCTGCTTGGTGACACTCAGATTCAAAGTTCTGACTACAATACCGTGAAAGCTCTTGTAGCTGGTGAAATTGATACCTTTATGGGGTTCAAATTCCTACGCTCCGAGCGTTTAACTACTGACTCTAATGGTGATACCCAGTGTATTGCTTGGATTCACGATGGTATTGGTTTGAGTCTGGGTATGGACGTTAAGACTGAAATTTCTGAGCGTTCAGATAAAAACTATAGTACGCAGGTCTACGCCCAAATGTGCTTAGGTGCAGTTCGCATCGAAGACGAGAAGGTAGTAGAAATTGCGTGTACTGATTCTTAACGGAGGTGTAAAATGGCTACTTATAAAAGTACAGAGTACACCACCGCTACGGCTGGTACAGGTGTAAAAAATGCTCCTACTACTTGGAATGGAGTAACCTACCGCTACGCTAGATTTACTGGGCAAGCCCTAGGTTCTTCTGATATTGTGCAAGTTATGACGATTCCTTCTGGGGTGCGTATTCTTCCACAGTCAATGGTCATTATTAGTGACCTTGAAGCTTCGGCTACTGTGAATGTAGGTTACGCAGCACACACAACCCAGAGTACTGGGGCTGCTGTGGCACTAGATGCAGATGCTTGGATTAGTGCAATTGCAGCAGATTCAGCTAGAACAGTAACTAACTTCCACGAAAGCGGAACGCATGATACTGGTTATGTGACTACTGGAGAACTAATCCTAACATTTGCGTTGGGTGCTGGTACTTCGTTGGCAGCAGATACATTTGATTTTCATATAATGTACGCTGATCCTAACTAAACTGGTTGGGTGGTGCCTTCATGGGCCACCTTACTTTCTCATACAGTATGCGGAGAGTTAAATGGGTTCTCAAGTTGATTTAGCCAACGAGTCGTTATTGCTTCTAGGGGCTAATACGATTACCAGTTTTAATGATGACGATTCTAATGCTGTGTTGATTAATCGTTTTTACGCTAGTGAGAGAGATGCCCTCCTGCGTAGTCATAGGTGGAACTTTGCCATAGGCACCGCTAACCTAGCCTCATTAGATGCCAAGCCCATTATAGATTGGGAGTTCAAATTTACATTACCTACTGATCCTTATTGCTTACGTATACTAGATGTGCGTACAGTCACAGGCGATATATACCTTGACTTTGCCATACAAGGTCGTGAGTTGTATACTGAGGAGTCTACGGTTGATATTACTTATGTTCAGCGTGTGGAAGACCCTACTCAGTTTGATGCGTTATTTTACCAAGCGTTAGTATTTAGGTTGGCTTGGAAAATGTCGTACCCCGTTACACGTTCTTCTGCTACTATGACCCTCATGGGGCAGATGTACGATGCAGTTGTTCGTGATGCACGCACCGTAGACTCGCAAGAAGGCACTCCAGAAATTATTCAAACCGATACTTTGACAGACGTAAGGTTACGCTAAATGGCAAAAGTATGGCCTATACAAACCAATTTCACAGCAGGACAGTTATCGGCTAGGCTACATGGTCGAGTTGATATCAATAAGTACAAGAACGGCCTTAAGACACAGAAGAACGCCTTCAGTCTCCCGCATGGCGGTGTAGTCAGACGAGGTGGTTTTCATTATGTCGCTGAAGCTAAAGGCATGGCTAGTGGTGCAGAGCTAGTGGCTAATGGCACGTTCACTTCTGACATTGCGGGCTGGACAGATAAGAGTGTAGGGACTGGTTCCATTGCGTTCTCCGTGAACCTGATGAATATCGTTTCTACTGATGCCAGTAACTATGGCTGGGCAGAAGATGAGCTTGTTACTGTGGCTGGCAAACGATACGTAATGAGTTTTACGGTTGGTACTGGTGCCCTTAATCTACAGATTGGTACTACTACTGGTGACGTAGATGTTCTAGCTTCAACCTCCTATGCTATAGGCACCCACACAATAGAGTTTATTGCTATCTCAGCAGCGACCTTCATTGGTTTCAAGCATACAGCCGCAGCCACACATACACTAGATACAGTTACAGTGAAAGTAGCTACTCAAGATGCGAAGATACGCTTAGTGAGATTTGAGTTTAGTATCACACAAGCCTATATCTTAGAGTTTGGTAACTTATATGTACGTGTCTACAAGGATAACGGTAGGGTTTCTACTGCTGGTGCGCCTGTAGAGATTGTTACACCATTTACTACTGCACAATTATTTGACGTATACTTTGCCCAGTCAGCCGATACCCTCTACATAGCTCACTCTGCGCACGCCCCACGTAAACTAACACGTACTAGCGATATTGCTTGGACGCTCTCCATATTGACCTTCGCTACTAAGCCCGCAGATTTTGTGGCTGGCGCAGGAGACTACCCACGTTGTGTTTCATTCTTCGAAGAACGGTTGTATTGGGCAGGGTCAGATAATAAACCACAGACAATTTGGGCTAGTAAGTCTGGGGATTTTCTGAACATGGATCAGGGCACAGGTCTGGACGATGAATCAATAGCGTTCACACTGGCTACAGATGATGTAAATGTAATCCAATGGTTAAAGGCTTCAGACGTTCTACTGATCGGTACAGTAGGTGGTGAGTTTAAATTGCATGGTAATGGGGCACCAGTTACGCCTTCTAATGTACGTGTAGTGCAGGAAACGAAATATGGTTCAAGTTCAATCACGCCTATAACTTCTGGTAGGGCTGTTATTTTTAACCAACGGGCTACTAAGAAACTAAGGCAAATGATCTTTGACTTGAACGTAGAGGGTTTTGTAGCACCAGACTTGACCATCTTAGCTGAAGATGTGACAGGCGATGGTATTACCCACATGGCATATCAGCAGGAACCAGACTCGATTGTATGGTCAGTACGTGCTGATGGAGTATTGCTTGGTATGACTTACCAAAGAGATCAACAAGTCGTAGCTTGGCACCAACATCCTATAGGCGGTAATAATGCTGCTGTAGAGAGTGTAGCCGTCATACCCTCAGCAGATGGATTATCTGATGACCTATGGGCAAGCATCAAACGTACAATAGCTGGTGTAACAGTACGGACTATTGAGTACCTAGACAGAACTATGTTTGTTGATTCAGGCTTGTCATACTCTGGGCCAGCTACAGCTACCCTGTCAGGTCTAGGGCATCTTGAAGGTGAGACAGTTAGTATAGTAGGTAATGGGGCAGTCTTCCCAGACAAAGTTGTATCAGGAGGTTCAATTGTTTTGTCGTTAGCGGTAACAACAGCCTACATTGGCCTACCGTACATAACCGAAATAGTCACATTAAGTCCTGAAGTACCACAAACAGATGGTGCTAGTTTTGGTAAGAAGAAAAGTTGGAACCGTATCATCTTGAATCTATACGAAACTCTAGGCATTACAGTGAATGACAAGCAACTACATTTTAGAAGTGGTGGTGATCCAATGGATGCTGCACCGCCTACATTCACGGGACAACACGATATTACAAATTTTGGGTGGAAAGAGTCAGACGCTACGATTAATATAAAACAAACGCAGCCGTTAGGAATGACTTTAATATCCTTAGCAGGAGAACTGAGTGTTAGCGATTAGCCACGCACCGCTAGAGCGCATGGGTAAAATTACAGTTGTACCGTATAAGTTTTCTCATTTCAAAAGATTAGTAGTCAGGCCACACGAAGACATCATTAAAAAAGCAGTTAAGTTATCAGATACCGAATGGGCCAATTCGATAGGTAAAGAGGCAGTAGAGGCGTATACTTGCTTTGTCGATGGGGAGATATTTTGTATAGGGGGGCTAAACATACTCTGGGAGGGAGTGGGGGAGCTTTGGGTGATCGGTTCTGTCGCAATCCCTAAGCACAAGTTTTCGTATATGAAGATCGTGAAGTTCTACATGAAATACTTTAAGGAAAAATACAAGCTCAGACGAGTGCAAGCGCAGATTGTGGATGACTACGATATGCTGAAACGGTTCGCAGAGCGTCTTGGGTTTGTTTACGAAGGTACATTACATAATTATTGTGGTGGTGATTTAGATAATTGTATGTACGCTATCTGGGATCAAAAGTGAAAACTGTAAACTGGGAGATTGTGACGGGCTGTGAACGACTCACACATGGTTGTGATTCTTGCCCTTCTTATTGGTACTACGAGAAGCATGGGTTGGACTACTCAGTGAAAGTTGACATAAGCCAACTCTCTGTGCCGGGGCTAGAGAAAACCCCTACTAAGTACCTAGTGGCTCACGGTAGTGATTTGTTCCATGAATCTGTGCCGGTTGAGACATTGAAGGCCATCTTCGCCACTATGAAAAAAGAAAGCCACCACCTCTTTGAGATAGCTACTAAACGTATTGAGAGAGCAGCCTGTGTCGCTGATGAGCTTGAGTGGCCTGATAACATACACTTGGGTGTTGCGATAGAGTCTGGTAGATATAGGTGGAGGATAGATTACTTAAGGGACATTCCTGCTCAATACAGGTTCCTTTCTGTCTGTCCGATGCTAGGGCCATTCCCTAACGTCAATTTAAGTGCTATAGATTATGTAGGTATTGTGAAGGAAACATGGGGTATGAAACGACCAATGGATATCAAGTGGGCTGAAGAGCTAATGTTCCAGTGCGATGAGCAGGGCGTACAGCACACATTGAACGAAGTGTATACATGGGAGCCTAGCTAATGGTTGGTCTTGTAGCCGTAGCAGTAGGGGCAGGTGTAGCTAAAGGCGCTTCTGGCTATAAAGCTGGTCAGGCTTCTTCTAAGTCAGCAGCAGCCACAGCGCAGTACAATAAGCAAATTAGTGACATTAACGCCAAGATGGAAGAGGATCGTGGCAAGATCCAGAGAACCATCACAGAGCGTAACGCAGAAGTAATAGCAGACAGGGCATCCTACGATGGATACCTGCTGGATCGTCAGGTCATCGAGCAAGAGGCTCAGACTGATTTTGACGTACAAATAGCTACAAGGCAGTATGACATATTCACTTCCGAGAAAAGGGCAAAGTGGGGCAACTCAGGCGTTACTATGCAGGGTAGCCCAGCAACCGTAGCTTTCGCTGACGCTCATGCTGCTGCGGTCAACTTATCTAATATAGAATTTCGTGGGGCACAGGCTAGGTCTGGCATGGAACAGCAAGCTAATATGAGGCGTTACCAAGGCAAGTCGGACTACAATGCTACGATGCAACAAGCAGTTCTACAGCAATATGCTTCTGATATTCAGAGGTCTAATATAATCAATGAAGGTAATATGAATATGTACGCTGGGATGTCTAAGGCTTACCAAGCTAAACAGCAAGCGAATGCTGCTCTGGTGGGAGGCATTTCTGATGGAATTATGGCAGGAGCAGGAGCATATAAGGGTGGGGCAGGAACTGCTGGCAGCACAACAGTTTCAGGCGGGGGTGGCGGTTCCCCTGATTATGGTTCAGCTTTTCAAGGAAGGGGTTTATAGTTATGGCAATCGGTAAACCTCTATTAATTGCAGAGAGAAAAGGTATTGCGCAGCCTGTATTGTCGGCTCAAACGCAAGCATTAAACACTAATGTACCAGTGCAGAAACTAGCGATGGTAGATTATAGTATTGGTATGAACAACGCTAAAGCTTCGTTTGCTGTGTCCAATGAGCTAGTTGGCATGGTTGAGGCGGGTGCAAAAGCCGCTATCTACATCGACAAGGTAAACAAAGATCATACACGCCTAGCACTGACAGAGGAGTGGCAGCAGTCTAACCTAGACTACCAATCTGATTTTGCGCAAGCACGTACTCCACAGGCGCAAGCTGGTGTCATTGCTGCATACCAAAAGGATACTACGGCCCGTAAACAAGCTTACATAGAGTCCCAAGGTACGGATCTTAAGGCGAAGGGGTATCTTGCTGATTTAAGTAATATAGCCAACCAACAATATAGTAAATTTTCTGTCACGCAACAAAACGCATTATTCAAACAGACGGCTTCATTGCATGAGAATAGTATCCTTCAAGTAGCTAAATCTCTAACAGAAGATAGAACTTCTGATCCTGTTTCTGGCTTTCAGAAACTAGGTGGTACGTATCAAGATCTAGTGGAAATGGGGCAGTACACAAAAGAAGGTGCGTTCTATAAGTTTAACCTGTTGAAAGATGAAATTATCAAGGGTCGTGCGGGTATGTTTGCAGATGAGTACGCAACCTCAATTCTTGCTGATGAGAACCGTTCCTTGCCTACAGATGATGAGTTGAAGGCACAGATTCAGGGCGTTACCGGGATGGAGTTAAGTGATCGTAGGTTTAAACTTGTGTCTGATTCCTTCTCAGATACCTACTACAAGAAGCTAAAAGCTTTTAATAGTGAAATTGCTGCGGAAGACGCACACAACAAAGAAGCAATCAGTAAAGATTTAGCCGCTTTTGAAGTCACATATAAAAACGCAATTTTAGACGGGCTTTTGACCACAGAGACAAAAGAGGAACTGATTAAGACAGCACAACAATTTGATGGGGTAGAGGACGGGTACAGTGGGCGTATAAAAGTAATATTGGATGCGGTGCAATTTGGTACTGCGAGTCAACCGCAGATTGACCACTTTACAGGGGGTCAGGGCGGTTTAGATTTACAAGCCGTCTTGCACGCTGGTGGTAAAGCAGGTCGTGGCGTAGACTATTATGACTTAGAAGCAGTCGAATATTCTATGAGAAATGCTGCTGGAGAATATGCTGGCATGAACGAGAATACCATTCTCGGTATAGTCAGGTACTATAGGAATAAAAATGCTGCTCTAATCACACAGTTTAGTCAGCGCACCCCATTGTTATTAAAAACAAACATGGTTGCTGCGATGCAGAATCCAAAGCTGTTCTTACAGTCAGACGAAGCGGGCATGACTCCTGAGTTTTGGAATGCTATTAAATCCACAACTTCCGTAAATTGGGAGTCTGTGTTTGCTCAGGATATAGAATATGGCAAAGCGTTTACTAGAGTACAGGGGGTATTGGCCCAAGCAGCTTCATCTGGTACTGGGCAAGGTAACCCATTCAATAAGGATGAAATAGGTGATGATGTTACTGCCCGTACAGAAGCATTAAATACTTTTATACAACAAACCATTGTCACAGAATTTGGTGCTGCTACGGCACAAAAACGAGATAAGGTGCAAGCAGGAAAAGATAAAACGGCAGAGGAAGACAGGAAAGCCAGTGCCGCTCAATCTAGTGGTTCTTTTCGTTTTGGTGGTAAAACTGCGAAAGGGAAGTCCTACATTGGAGCAGATGACACATCCTCTAAGAACCTACAAGACACTCTAGCCGCACAAGGAGCAGAGAAGTACCAAGCGATTAAAGATCGCATACAGACAGACTTGAAGCGTATGAGCTATGATGCACAGCCGGGGTGGGTCAAAGCAATCGACAGCAATATACCGAATCTTGAAATTAAAATAGGTACTCCAGAGTTCAAAGCGGTTGCTAGATCTATAATGGGTAGTACTAATACTGCATACTTCACTGTCCTAAAAAATCAGCAATTAAAACAAGAGCTAGAAGGTATGCTAGAACGGCCTCTAACAGAAGCTGAACTAGCTGGTGGCAGCCCATTGATTAATGAGATGGCTAGTACAGTGATTAAGCGAGAGGAATCTTCTAGTCTTGGCAGGCTTGTTCGTGGGCTAGTGTCTTCTACTCCTAGCGATAGCGCAAAGATACTAGAAAATCTAGTGTATGAGTTTAAGCAGAAGTCTTTGGAGGGCATCCAGAAAGGACTGGAACCGGTTAAACCTAAGACAGAAGCTCAACCAACACCTACGCAAGAACCTAGTACAGCTATCGAAGATTTGGTGCAAGGAGCAGAGGGTAATCCATTGCTGCAAGGAGCCATTGAGCTTATGAGCAGCGTTATATCACCTTCTGATGCTGACGCAGCTTCTACTTATCAAGACCCTAACTTTGATCCTACAGCCCCCGGCCCAAGAGGTCTTGACGCAGCAGGTAACCCTGTAGATGCGACTAGGAATGAACTGGCTCAAGCATTAGGACTTCCACCTGATCTTTCTGAGGATAGATTTAAAGGGGGAACTTCTGAGGAGTCTGATATAGAAGGATTTACAGGTGAAGAAGTGGATATGCCACCAGTAGTAATGGATGAGATTGTAGTTTCTGAGCAAGCAAATAAACCGCAAGGATCGACACCCGAAGATTTGTTTGATGCTCAATTAAAATCTGACACATTTACACCAGACGCACTCCAATCTAAAGTAGGAGAGGCAATAAAAAAGATACCAAGTGGTTCTAAAAACCCACAGCAAATTGCTCAAGCAAGTATGAGTATTATGCCTGTACTTAAATTGTTAGCTCCAGTTCAGACGAATGTTTTAACAGGCTACCTGACAGGAGACGCACCAGCCCATCACCTGATTGCTTATGGTGGTAGGGGGGCTTTTTATTCTGCACAAAACGCACTTGGCCTTTTAAGCCGAGAGAGGAAACAAAATCTGACACGGTTAGAAAACTTTGTTACGGATAATGCAAAAGCAGCTTTTAGTCAAGAATTAAAGAAAATCAGCAACCACTTAGGACTCGGTGTTGATGACTTAAAAGAACACATGAAATTAATCTTGATGTCAGAAACCAATGTTGGCACGAATGTAGAAGATTCAATACCTACTCGTGCTGGAGATCGCCCCGCAATAGGGGATCTGCAAGTGATGGCAACAACTTTTAGAGACTTGATTGGCAAACAATTTGGTGAGGATGCTGCTGGCATAGCAGGTCTGGATTATACGGAATTGAAAAAACTGAAAGACAATAATGATGTAGCTGCGCTTGAATCTCTATTGAGAAATAGAAATGTTAATTTTGTAGCTGGTATGGCTAAGATGGTGCAGTACTTAGAAGTGAAGGCCAACCGTACACAAACATATAAGACTGAAAAAGCTGCTAAAGCTGCGAAAGCTAAAGCTGCTGCTGCCAAAAAGAAAAAACCATAAAGGTGAATAAAAGATGCCATTAGACAACCCATTTGAACCGTCTACTGAAGACGAAGAAAAACTGGATTTACTCAACAGGTATAGGGATCAGGCTCGTAATTTAGAGTTCACACCTATTATTGAGACACCACCAGAACGCCCTATTGAGGAGCTAGATTTTAAGCAAGAGGCCACAAGCAAGGCAATGGCTGAGGTTTCATATCTACAGCAAGGGCTTGGGGATCATCCTAATATGCGTGTTGCCAGTAAGCAGCTACATAAGATGCCTACACCCGATGAGGCTGAAGAACAAGGTATTATTGGTCAGTTCATGGATGGAGTGTCAGACTTTAGCTTAGGCTTGGCTACTGGAGTAGGCTATGGGATAGATGAGATGGCTGTATCTGCTAGTGCGCTGATTAACACATTGACTCCAGACGAGATGATGGAAGACTCAGACGAATACACTGGTCGTTATATCTCGAAATATATGGATACAATTACAGAACGTGCAGGGCTTGATGAAGGTGCTGGCGAGGCAGGCCGTGCTGTAGGTCAATTTGTCATTGGGTGGATACCTCATCTACGTGCAGTCAAAATGCTAGGCAAGGTCAACGCTCTAGGTAAGGTCGGTAAAGCAGCATCGAAAGGAATCCCTGCTAATGTCATCGCTTCTTCCTTAGCTGGTGGTACTGCGTTTTCTCCAGACCATCAGAATCTAGGTAATGATCTAGCTACGGTAGACAACCATTTAGCCGGGGCTGTGTCACGTTTCCTCGCTACTGATCCTAATGATTCAGATGCTACTAATAGATTGCGTAATGCCCTTCAAGAAGGTGGGCTTGCTCTAGTGGGTGATACAGTCTTAGTCCCAGCGTTAAAAGGTGCAGGAGGCTTAGTAGGGAAAGCAGTTAAGCCAGTACACGAATGGTTTATTGATCTTCTAGGCTTACACAAACAAACTGCTGCTGTCAAAATCTTGACTAAGAATGGTACTAAAAAAGCTCCTAGCAAAAAGGTCTTTGTCACTGAAGGTGATACGGTCAGAATGGTAGACGATGACTCGTTGATAAAAGAAGCTAGAAATTTAGAAGACGATTTCATGGGGCCAGTCAAGGGGGTTGTAGAGTTTACAGTCAAGAAGGGTAAAACAGTAGCACAATCTCTTGCTGATGAAGATGCTATCCAAGCTAATTTTAGAAGCTTGCGTAGCTCAGAAGAACGTATGGAGTATGCAACTAATCTAGGCAAGGCCATTGCAAGCGACACAACATCTACTACCGCAGATTGGTCAAAAAAAGGTCTACAATTTGCCATGAAAGCAGGGTTTGATGTAGACACTCTACGCCAAGTTCATAAAGAGGGCTTGGTCAGTTCCGATATGTTATACGGGCTAGGTCACATGGCAGGTGCCGTAGACAATCAACTCACTACAGCCATGGAGAACAGTAGGTTTTTGATGGGTAGTATGGAAGCTAGTAAGGAAGAAATAATGAATGCAGAAGCTTCGTTTGTTCGTTCCCTAGCTGATTCATTAGAGCTACAGCAAATGATTAAAGAGGCTAGTACTACTGCTGGCGAATCATTACGGGCAGTACGTGGTGTAGTCGATGATCTAGGTAAGAACTTTAAAAAGTCAGTTCTTAACTCTCCTGAAGCACAGGATGTTTTAAATTTCTTTAGAGCTAGTAAAGTAGGCGGTATGGAGATACCAAGAGTTATTGATATGCTCTACGAAGCAAATCTGCAAAAGGGCAAACAGGCCATGCAGAACGTCATTGGCAAGGGATTTAAGTCTGGTGGTATGCAGATGTTTATTGAGGCATGGATCAACCAAGGTCTACTTAGTAACCCTGCCACACACATGATGAATATGGTGATTGGTACTGCGAACTTAGCTAGTCAACCTATATCCCAGTTTACGGCAGCTACAATATCTAAGATTCCATACGCCAACAAAATCCTTGGTACAGATACAGTAACCTACAGAGAAGCTTTTGGGTCAATGTACGGGATGCTTGCGGGCTTAACTAAAGCTTTTCAATTATCGTTTAAAGCTGGTGTAAGCGGTAAGTCTGCATGGGGTGGAGCTAGTAAGATTGATAACTACGGTATGCAACATATTGCCGCCAAGAGCTTTGATATGGAAGACACAGCTATAGGCATGGGTCTGGACTATATGGGGTCTTTAACAAGGGCACCGGGACGATTCCTTCTAATGGAGGATGAGTTTGTCAAGACTGTAGCTGGAGAGATGAAAAAACATAGTCTTGCGATGAGGTATGCTTACGAGAATGCCCCACACAAGAGACTATTACGTGGCCTGTCACCGGGAACTAAGGCAGCAGATGGCGTGGCTAATACATACAAGGAAATCATTGATAACCCACAATACTTTAAAGAGCGTATAGGTGACGTTGATTACTCCTTTGACAGCCAAATACAAGAATTTGCTGACCTAATGACCTTTCAGCGTAAGACTGGCAAAATTGCCAATTATTTAACACAGGCCGGTATTAACTACCCATTGTTAAAACTGGGTATGCCTTTTGTTAAGGTTCTGTCAAACATACCAAAATTTACAATACAGCATTCTCCTCTAGGGGCTGTCTTCCAGAACCAAGAGTTCAAACGTGGTGGTCAAGCACGTATGTTAGAGATTGGGCGTATGGGATATGGTAGTATGCTAATGTGGTACGGTGCGCAAATGTACCAGAATGGTCACATGACTGGTAGTGGGCCTAGAGAGTACTGGAAGTCTATTAACTCACAGCAAGTAGGTGCAGAGCCACCACGCTCTATTAAGGTAAAGCCAGTCAATGCCCAACGCAATAGCGCATACTGGATTGATATATCAAGATTTAGTCCTTACTCTAATTTACTAATGATGGGTGCAGATGTATCTCAGATGATTGATGCTAAAGAAGAACTGAATAGCGTAGAGCTGATCCAGAAGGGTTTAACTAGTTTGCAGAAAAACCTAGTTGATCCTACTTGGGCACCTAGTTTGCATAAGGTTCTAGGTGTAGTTGCAGATTCATCTTCAGAGCCGGGGGATTGGACGAGAGCCTTAAAGTCTATTACAGGTACATTACAGCCAGCGTTTGTTAGGTCATACGAGAAGCTTAAGTCTCCCGGTGCGGCAGAATTGAAGACTTATGATTTGCACCCGGAGAAAGCCTCGATACGTAGACCTGAAGATTGGAGTGGCTATACAGCGCAAATGTTAGCTACATCTTCTGCGCACTCTGACTTGGTGCCTACAGCACGTAATTTCTTGGGGGATCAAGTTAAGCATGAGGCGGGCACAGATTCAGGACTACCGGGGATTTTCCACAATCCTATGTTTTCTTTCCTGACAATTAGGAAAGCAGATGAAAGCCCTGCTATAGTTCATGTGATGAAAGACCTAGAGCTTGACATTGCAAGACCTTCTCATATCATTAAGGTTGGTAAGAGAGGCACTGAGGTAAGATTAACGCCTCATGAATATGAAGAATACGTTAAACGCATCGGGAAGCGTAAAGATGGATACGGGCATGACATGCGGGGTGCTTTAAACCGGACATTCAAGTCACACGCATATCAGAAACTGTATAAAGTCTGGAATAACCCTGCGAGTGAATATGGTAAAGCTAACACACATGAGAAAATGACTGAACAGATGATGGGCAAATACAACCAACGTAAAACAAACGCTAAAAATAGCATCATCTCTGACTTCAACCTGCTAAGTCGTGCTAGAAAGCTTGAAAAGCAATTTGGGAGTAATCAATAATGACGGTTTCATCAACTACAACGAAGGTTTCCTACACAGGTAATGGCTCTACTACTGTATTCGCCTACACCTTCAAGGTCTTTACTGACACTGAGGTGAGTGTATACGTAGATAACGTATTAAAGACATTAACAACACACTATACAGTGAGTGGTGTCGGTGGTGCTTCTGGCGGT
>ERZ891418.195-NODE-195-length-22258-cov-7.139981_pt1 | contig 22258 bp, 12 predicted proteins | sample MGYA00521236_ERZ891418 | MGnify/ENA primary metagenome ERZ891418 (study PRJEB32303, sample SAMEA104408696) | aquatic metagenome | biome: Brackish water; feature: Chemocline; material: water | place: Baltic Sea | collected 2014-10-18T10:34:00 | depth 100 m ... | reverse complement strand
CGAGCGCAAGTTAACCTATCTTCCGCAAACTACCCTGAGTGCGCGCCCCGTCTGCAGCGGCATCTACCTGCGAGGCTGCCCGCAGGTGCAGATCTGGGACACAGAATTCGAAAAGTATTTCAGCCTCGGAAGCCAGAAAGGCTCCGGAGCCCTGTGGAACAACAAGGACAATCCGCGGTTCCCGGACGCCAAAGCCGACAAGCCGGTCGGCGAGTGGAACACGTTTTTCATCCGCCTCGCTGGAGACAAACTGACGGTCAAGCTGAACGACAAACTGGTCGTCGACAAAGTCACGATGGAAAACTACTGGGAGCGAGACAAACCGCTCTACGAAACCGGTTCCATCGAGTTGCAGAATCACGGCAACACATTGTGGTTCCGCAACCTCTACGTGAAAGAGCTCAAAAAGTAGGAAGCGTTTCGAGCGGGACCGAACGGCGTTGCACCAGAAATCACTCCCGCTTCGTATCCTCTGCCCGTGCGGTACGGGTCGCCCGCTGATTCTGTCGCCGTGCCGCGCAAATCCAATGTCACCAGAGTTCTGCTGATAGTCGCCTTTCGCTCCGCGAAAGAAGCGCTCCCTTCGCAGAGCGAAAGGCGACATTCAGCGGAACTCTTGCGCCGCTCCGCGACCTGGGCTTGGCTTTTCAATGGACGACAAGCAACGCTCCTTTTCGGCGGCGAGGCCTCAGCATATCATCCGCCATCGAACTCGCAGACCATCCTCAACAGGAAGACGGATGAGAATCAGCGTCAGCCTGCCAGCGGTTTTCTATTTTGTACTCCTCAGTGCAGGTCGCTTCGTCTGCGCAGCGGAGCCAGTTGACTTCTCACGCGACATCCGGCCGATCCTGTCTGACCGCTGCTTCCACTGCCACGGCCCCGACGCCAGCAAGCGCGAGGGCGAACTCCGGCTGGACCAGGCTCCGAAAACCGACCGGCTCATCGTCGTCAACGGGCAGCCGGAGAAGAGTCTCCTTTGGGAGCGAATCATTTCGGCGGATCCGGAAATGCGTATGCCGCCTGTTGAGTCCGGCAAGCCGCTCAAGCCGGAAGAGATTGCCCTCATCCGGAAATGGATCGAACAGAGCGGCAACTGGTCGGACCACTGGGCGTTTCTGATTCCGATCCGGACGCTGCCGGCGACGCATGAGGACCGCCGGAACATCGTTGACCGGTTGCTCGAAGAACGGTTCAAAGCGGAGGGAGTTCAGCCGGCTCCGGAAGCCGACCGCGTGACTCTCATCCGGCGCGTCTCGTTCGATCTGACCGGGCTGCCGCCGACGCCCGAAGAAGTCGACACGTTTGTGAATGACGATTCGCCCGAGGCCTGGGAGAAGGTCGTCGACCGATTGCTGGCCAGCGAGGCCTATGGCGAGCGGATGGCGGTTTACTGGCTCGACCTGGTCCGGTACGCCGACACAGTCGGCTATCACGGCGACCAGGATCACAACTCCTCTCCGTATCGCGACTGGGTCATCGACGCGTTTATCGACAACATGCCGTTCGATCAGTTCACGCGGACTCAGCTTGCTGGCGATCTGCTGCCGGAGGCGGGGACCGACGAACTCATCGCGACGGGCTACAACCGGCTGCTGCAGACCTCGCACGAAGGCGGCGTCCAGGCGAAGGAATACCTCGCCATGTACGCGGCCGATCGGGTGAGGAATCTGTCGGCCGTGTGGCTCGGCGGGACGCTCGGCTGTGCTCAGTGCCATGACCACAAATTCGACCCGTACACGACGCGCGACTTTTATTCGATGGCCGCGTTCTTTGCAGATATCGATGAGGTGGACCATCTGACGCGAGGTTCCAATTCGCTGCCAACCCGTCGAATGCCGGAGATCAAAGTTCACACAAAGAGGGAGCGGGCGCGGCTCGCGGAACTCACCGGGATCATCGAGAAAACGACGAAAGAACTTGCCAGCGACGATTCTGCGAGTGACCTTTCTCCAGAATCCAAAACAGAGTTGGAGCAGAAACTGGCCTCGGCAAAGGCCGAGCACGCTGCGATCACGAAGGCAGCTCGGCTGGCGATGATCACGAAATCAGTCAAGCCGCGCGAGATGCGCGTCCTGCCGCGAGGCGACTGGCTCAACGACAGCGGCGAGGTCGTGCAGCCGAGTATTCCGCATTTTCTGGGAACCATCGATCGCCCTGAGCGGGCAACGCGACTCGACCTGGCCAACTGGCTGACCAATCACAAGGGCGGAATCGGTCTGCTGACCGCTCGCGTGTTTGCGAACCGGTTCTGGTATCTGATGTTCGGCCGCGGGCTGTCGCGGTCGCTCGACGACTTCGGAGGCCAGGGCGAGCCGCCGACTCATCCGAGGCTGCTCGACCGACTGGCGTTTGAATTCGTCGACTCGGGCTGGAATGTCAAAAGTCAGATGAAGCTGCTGGCGATGAGTGACGCGTACCGACGCTCGAGCGTTTACCCCGCCACCCCCTCACCCGCCCTTCGGGCACCCTCTCCCCCTGAGGGGGGCGAGGGGACGAAATCGGGAGTGGATCTCAAAACGCGGGCGGAGAAACTTTTCGCCGTGCAAAGCCGATCGCGCCTGCCGGCCGAGATGGTTCGTGACAACGCACTCGCCGTCAGCGGACTGCTCGTCCAGCAGATCGGCGGAGCCAGCGTGAAGCCGTACCAGCCGGCCGGATACTACCGGCATCTGAATTTTCCGACGCGGACGTACTCGCATCACACCGACGTGAGGCAGTGGCGGCGCGGGCTGTACGTGCATTGGCAGCGGCAGTTTCTGCATCCGATGATGAAGGCGTTTGACGGGCCGCGCCGCGAGGAATGCACGGCTCAGCGTGCGAAGTCGAACACCCCGCTCGCCGCGCTGACGCTGCTGAACGACCCGACATTCGTCGAGGCCGCTCGCGCGTTTGCGACGCGGATTCTTGACGCAGGCGGATCGTCGGACGACGAACGACTCGACGTGGCATTCCGGCTCGCGTTGTCCCGGAAACCGGACGAGTTCGAGTCACAGATTCTCACAAGGCTGCTCGCAGAAAGTCGCAAGGGGTTTTCTGCTTCAAAGGAAAGTGCTCAGCAACTGGTGTCGACGGGTCAGGCTCCCGTTGATAACACACACTCGGCTGCTGAGCTTGCCGCATGGACCACCGTGGCGAGAGCGATACTGAACCTCAATGAAACAAACACACGCAACTGACACGTTGCCGGGCTCACACACCCGCACCCCAAATTTCACACGAGCGACAACCTGCCTGGACGGCTGGCTCAATGGGGCCATCGAGGTCTCGGGGTTCGTTGCCCCGTCTTCGTTCGCCCCGCACCGGGAGCCGTTGAGGAATCGCGCCTCGCGAGGTTTGGCTCGCACCGGCCGCAGGTCTGTGCCGATCATCCGACGACTTTCCAAGTCCATTTCCGACTGGGGCGTTGTCTCTGCCATGGCCGTGATGATGCTCATCGCGGTCGTGGGTGGTCTGGAGTTCGGCCTGGATGTGAGGCAGTTGAACATCGCCGCCACCGCCTCGGCAATCTGCGTCCTCAGCCTGTTCGCAGTCGTCGACGAGGTCCGGCATCGTCGACAGACCAGGCCGCAGACGGAACGTCGATCGCCTGTCTGAGCGGTCGTTCTCGTTTGCGGTCAGCGATCGCGAACCGATAGCTTTCCGGGTTGAGTCTGAAATCCTCATCCCGGAGAGCAGCATGCCTCGCTTCGATTTTCTGTTCACGCGGTCTGCCTGTCGCGGTGCACTGGCTTTGCCCGTGCTGTGTTTGCTTCTTAGCGCCACTTCGTTTGCCGAGGAAGAACTGCGGACCGCTGCCTCGCGGCCGGTTGACATTCTCCACATACGGCTCGATCTGGATGTAAAACTGAAGGAGAGGACCGTCGCTGGTTCGGCCACGATTGATTTTGCGGCGATTCAACCAGCTCGGATCCTCTCGCTGAATGCGGTGGGCCACGAGGTCAGCCGAGTGCTGGTGCCTGGTGCCGGTGCGGAATCGAAGTCGCTTTCGTTTGAGAACACAGGCAAGACGCTCGACATCGATCTCGGCCGGACACTGGCGCGAGGCGACAAACTTCAGATCCAAATCGACTACAAAGTCAGAGACCCCGAAGCCGGTCTCTATTTTTTCCAGCCGACGAAAGCCGAGCCCGATGTCCCGCTGACCGTGTGGAGCCAGGGCGAGCCCGTCGCAAACAGCCACTGGTTTCCGTGCCTGGACAACCCGAACGAACGGCAGACGACGGAACTGCTCGCGACGGTCGATGACGGATTCGAAGTTCTCTCCAACGGAACGCTGGTCGAAAAAAAGCAGCTCAAGGATGGCCGCGTGCAGTTTCACTGGAAACAGGCGAAGCCACACGTTGCGTACCTCGTCACCCTGGTCGTCGGTGAGTTTGAAGTCGGACGGGCCGAATGGCGAGGCCGGCCCGTCACGTACTACGTTCACAAATCCCGCGCCGTCGACATGGAGCGGACGTTTCGCAACACGCCGAAAATGCTCGACTTCTTCAGCGAGCGATTCGGCATTGAGTACCCCTGGGAAAAGTACGCTCAGGTCGTGGTTGAGCAGTTCATGTGGGGCGGCATGGAGAACACAAGTGCGACGACGCTTTACCCGGCGACGATGCACGATGAGCGGGCTCTGATCGATGGCAACCCGGACTGGCTGATTGCTCACGAACTGGGGCATCAGTGGTGGGGCGACCTGGTGACCTGCAAAGACTGGTCACACCTGTGGCTCAACGAGGGCTTTGCGACGTACTGCGAAACACTCTGGGCCGAGCACTACATGGGCCGCGACGAGCGGGATTATCTGCTGTTCACCGAGAGTCAGCAGGCGCGATCGGGCTCGGCCCTCACGCGACCGGTGGTCGATCGTCGCTACCCGGATCCGTCAACGATGTTCGACTCGCGAGCCTATCCGAAAGGCGGCTGGATTCTGCACATGCTCCGCAGCCGGCTTGGCGATGACGACTTCTTCCGAGGCATTCAGCGCTACGGCACGGTTTACGCTTACCAGACGGTTGAGACGAACGATCTGCGTGAGATCTTTGAAAAGCTCTACGGCGTCTCGCTCGAACGATTTTTTCACGACTGGACCGAGCGGCCAGGCCACCCGATCGTCCTGATCAAGTCGAGCTACTCGGCCAAAGACAAGCAGATGAAAATTGAAATCAAGCAGACTCAGAAGGAAGAGCCGTTTCACATTCCCCTGCACATTGAGTTCGCCATGCCGGATGGCGAAACGCCGGTCGTGCTCGACCGATTCATGACCGATCGAGAATTCACGGTCTACCTGCCCGTCGAGAAGCGACCGACTCAGATTCGTGTCGATCCGGAAGTCACTCTCCTGGCCGAGATCAAAGAAGAGAAAGCCAACGACTGGTGGCAGGCTCAGCTTTCGGCCCCGAGCGTCGTTGAGCGGATTCGGGCGATCGAGCATCTGGTTACCGGAAAGACCGATGCCAATCGGGAAGCCATCGCCCGGGTTTTGAAGGACGATCCGTTCTGGGGAGTCCGTGTCGAAGCGGCAAAAGCGATCCGCAAACTCGCGGGCGACAGCGGTCGGCAGGCGCTCCTGGCCGGTCTCGATCAGCCGGACGCCAGAGTCCGCAAGGCCTGCGTCGACGGCCTCAGCTCGTTCAGTGGCAACGCGGAAGTCATCGCCGCTCTGACGACAAAGAACGAGAAAGGCGACGAGAGCTACAACGTCGAGGCCGCGACGATCGCCTCGCTGGTGAGTGTGCTCAAAGAGACGCCGGTCGCTCTCCTTCAATCGGCGCTCGAAAAACCCTCGCACCGCGAGGCGATCCGACTCGCCGCGCTGCGAGGGCTCGCGAAGTCCGATGACCCGAAGATTCTCAACCTGCTTGTCGAGTGGACACAGCGAGGCAAACCCCGTGAGTGTCGACACGAAGCCATCCGGCAGATCGCCACCGTGGTCAATCGATCGAAACCGGATGCGAAAGTCACCGATCCGATCGTCAATCGATTCGTCGAGATGTTCGACGAAGACGAGGGACCTCGCACGCGACAGGTCGTCGCCGAGACTTTAGGCCGACTTGGAATCCGTGCGCGAGTGTCGGCAGACCGCCTCCGTGTGCTCGCTGATGCCGACCCGAACGGACGAGTCCGGGAGGCGGCAAAGAAAGCGGCGGATGAAACTCAGAAGGAACCGAGTTCAGCGGCTGAACTGGCTCGCCTTCAGAAGGAGGTGGAAGCCGCCAATAAGCGAAACAGCGACCTCGAGAAACGGCTCGAAAAGCTGGAAAGCAAATAGCGTATCGGGCTTCGCCCTGTGTGGCGGTGGGGGTTTCGGGTTGTGATCTGCCGGGAACATCGATCTCGCCATAACACCTCGAAAGCCTCACCAAAACATTTCATTGTGAATGGCGATTTGACGATACTCAATGAGCAGCCGGTCGTTTGCGTCGCATTGCCGCTGGCCCGCGCGCGGTGTGACGTGGCCGGCTGCATTTTTCAGTCTGATCCAGGGCCCGGCAGGAATTCTGCCGGGCCTTTTTGCTTTGGTCACTGCTCTGCCGGAAGTCTGCGGACTTTGTGGTTCTCGCTGTCGCCGACGTAGACATTGCCCGCCGAGTCCACGAACACACCGTGCAGCCGCGCGGTCCGACAGCGGAGCGGGCTGCCGTCCGGGCCGTCCCCTCGCTCACCGTCGCCAATGACCGTTTCCAGAATCCCGGACGCAGCCCGGATCGCGCGAACCGTGTGACTTTCCGTGTCGGCCAGGTAGATGTCTCCGTTTGGCGCAACGGCAATGCCCTTCGGCCCGGAGAGCGTCGCCAGCTTTGCCGGACCGCCGTTGCCTGTGAATCCTTTCTGACCGGTTCCCGCAAGGTGATGCAGCGTGCGGGATTTCAAGTCGATCCGGTAAACCTGATTGCCTTCCCGCAGAGCCAGAAACAGCGAATGTTTCCCGTCAAAGTCGAGAGCCCGTGGCCCGTTGAGCGGCGTGCCGTCGAGCGTGGCTCCGTCCGGCGTTGCCTTCTTCTCGCCCGTTCCGGCAAACGTTTCGATCTTGCCGGTTGCCAGATCGACGACGCGGACCCGGTGGTTGCCGATGTCGCAGATGTAAAGGTGACCGTCTTTGTCGAGGGTGATTGAGTGAGGCGATCTCAATTGAGCCTTCGTCGCCGGCCCGCCGTCGCCGGAGAACCCGGCTTCCCCTGTTCCGGCAACTGTCGAGATGACGCCCGTCTTCGCGTCGACGCGGCGGACAAGGTTGTTTTTCATCTCGACGAAAAAGATGTTGCCGTGTTTGTCGAATCGGACTTCGTAGGGCTCATTCAGCTGTGCCTTTGCCGCCGGTCCACCGTCTCCCGAATACCCCTGCGTCCCGTTGCCGGCGACGAGCGTCAGCCGCCCGGTTTTCTCATCGAGCTTTCGTACGACGTGCGACTTGATCTCGCAGATGTAGAGGTGTCCGTCCGGGCCTTTTGCGATGCCGTACGGCTCCCCGACCGGAGTCTGTTTCGCGATCGGAGTCCCCGCTTCGTATCCCGCCGTCCCCGTCCCGGCAATCGTGACAACGTCGGCAGCACTCGCCGTCAGACACAAACTCAAAACGGCGGGCAATGTGAATAGCAGTCTCACCAGGCCATCTCCATCAGCAAGGGGATCGGACAATTCTTAATACTGGTCCACAAAAACCGGCTTCAGCAGCGTGTCGACCGGTGCGTAGTCGTCCGTCAGAACGAGATTCCGAGCGGTGTGCAGCAGCGGTTTCATCTGACCGCCGTCGACGGTTTGACCGTCCTGCTTAACACGCGTTGCGAAAGGAGCGATCTGCCAGTGCTCGCCGGTGGACGGGAGATCGTCGAGCGGCAGCGGTTTCTTCGAGGCGGCAATGACAAACGTATCGCGCCACGGCGAGGGCGGGCCAGGCTCTGTGCTGAACACGTAAATGTTCGGAAATTCCTGAGCGATCGTGTTCACGTAGCTGCTGAGGAAACGGCCTGCCTGAGCCTGATTCGACTTTGTGTAAAGACGCTCGACACCTTTGACGAATTCCGGACTGGCCGGTGCGAGCTTTTTCAAATCGTCACGCATTTCGGGCGTCATCCGGCCTCGATAGCCAATGCGGTGCGTTCCATCTTCAAGCGGCTGTGTTTCGAATCCGGGAAACGCCGGCATCATGATCCAGTCCTCGGTGAGCAGATACTTGCCGAAGATCTCTGTCGGCAACTTCGGAATGCCGACCAGTGCTGACTCCGCGAGCTCTTCCGGCGGGTACTCCGCGCGAGGCCAGATGTCGATCACGTTCACCAGATACACCCCGTGCTCCGGGTCGAGCAGTTGTGAGACTTTCTGTGTGTACTCCTGCGTCGTCAGATGCCACGGCACACCAAAATCGTTGAAGGCATCTCCATACACAAAGTCGTAGTGGAGCTTTTTTCCATCGGCCTCAAGTCGCTGCTGCTCGCGCAACAAATCGTCGGTCACGTTTCGGGCATCGCCGATCAACGTTCGAACGAGCGTCTCTCCGTCAGGTGCGAGTCCCATTGCCTCCTGCACGGCGAGCTTGACCGCCGGGTCGAGTTCCGCAACGTCGATGCGGGCACTTTTGGGATACTCGATTTCGATCCAGCGGGGAAAAACGAAACCACCACCGCCGATGAAGAACGTACTGGTCGCCCGCGAATTCCGTGAGAGGCTCCGGACGACCTCACGCCAGGGGGCGTGCGACTTCGCCGCTCCGGCCGCACAGAGTTTGTCCTCGTCCTGCTCACTGAGCTCTTCGTAGACGTTGAGCTTCTTGAACGAACTGTCGTATGACAGCCGCTTCTTCCAGAAGTCGTCGGTCAGCGCGCCTTCTGGAATCGTCTGGATCGTTTCGGAGGAAAAGCCGCCCCAGAAGTCGCTGCGGGTTGAAAGGCCGAGCCGTTCGACCGCCAGCCAGTATTCGGCATAGGCAGACGCATTGATGAGATCTTTGCGGCGCGATTCGGAAACGGCTCCCGGCACGCTCAACGTTTTCGCCGCCGCGTCGTAAGTCACCCACGGGGGCAGTTTCCCGACGATCTCCGGCAGGCCCGGGGATGACGGCACTTTGACGGTCGTTCTGCGATCCCAGCCCGCCGCGACGCGGTCCGTAATCTCCGCGTAGATTTTTTCGTACTCGTAGTACAGCCTCGTCGGATCGGCCGGGTTGAAGTAGCTGTGCATCAGCTTGTCGAGCTGCAGTTGCTTGACCGACTCGCCGTCCTCAAACCCGTCGCTGACGTTGATGTACGAGTAGTTGCTTTCGTCGTGGTACTCACCCGACTGGTCGGACCGCAGCCACAGAAGAATGCCCAGCTCGTGAAGGTGACCCGCGATGTCCCCCGTGTGGTTCTGCCACGCCTCAATCGTGACGTTGTGCTCGTACTCGTGCTGGATTGCTGCCTTGATGGCGGCTCGTGTGTCGTCGGTGAGGTCTTGGCGCTGACCACTGCGCAGCCAGCGTTTAAGCTCAGCAACAGCTTCCTCATTGAGCCCGTCGACCGACCGGCTCCGACACCGCTCCAGCAGATCCTCTCGCGCGAAATCCGGCAGGCGAAGACCGGAGCTGTTGTACCACTCGTCGAGCTGAACGACCGCGGAATCGTGACTCGTTGTGACGCTGCCGATCCAGCCTCCGATGAGTCGCCCGGCGTCCTCAGTCGCGGCCGCGGCTGCTGTCGTGATCAGAAGGAACTGCAACCAGCCAAACGCGACGGCCGACCGGAACAGCGTCTGCCCCGTCGCGACGAAAACTCCAATCACGGCAAGCATCCCTGAGGTGCCACCGATGATCGCCTTCGTGCCGAACGTGTCGATCAGATAAAAGCCCGTCAGAAAAGTTCCGACGATCGACCCGAGTGCTCCCCACGCGTAAACGCTGCCGACTGTCATGCCCGTGCTGCGTCTCTTGGCAAGCGCCACGCTCGCCACAACGGGCGAGATCGTTCCCAGGACTGTCGCCGGAATAAAAAACATCTGAGCCACCGTGAGAAACACCCACACCGGCCAGTCCATGTTTTCCGGACGGTCACCCGTTCCGACCAGTTGATCGAGCCACAGAACGCTGAAACACGCGGCACTTGCCAGCAGGAAAAGCCGTGCGACGAGTTTGTTCGGGTCGAATCGATCCGCCAGCCAGCCGCCAATAAAGTTGCCGACAGTAATTCCGAGCAGGACGACGCCGATGACCGACGTCCAGGTGTAAAGCGAACTGCCGACGTGCTTCGCGATGAGACGCGAGGCCGTCAGCTCAAGCACCATCACGCAAACGCTCGCCAGAAACACAATCACGTTGCAACCGACCAACGATCCGCCCTTCTTCCTCGTTTTGGGCTTCGGTCGGGCGAGTGGATCAGGAGTCGGCGTCAGATCCGGTTTGACCTGCTGCACCGTCTGCCAGACCGGCTTATCACTCGCTCCGTAATTCGGTGGAGGATTCGAAAACGAATACGACTCGCCGTCGTCCGCGGCCGGCTCAATGCGATGTTCAAGCGGACTGTGATAAGCAGAGGCCGGTCCGCCTCCCGGCTTCATCGGCTCCAGAGGGTCTCGTGGCGGTTGAAGCGGGATCGTTTCGCCGGAATCGTCACGGTCTTTACCCCGGAAGAACGGGTCGCTGGTCTGATCATCGTCGGCTGGTGTCATGGTGGTCGCCCGGCCAGAGGTGTCGCTCACCGGCTGACAACGCACGTCGCCGGAGGCTTCTCAGGATAGCACGAGCGATGGGCGGATGCTCGACTCAGCCAGGCTCATTCGCCCGGCGTCTTCCGGTGTACGCCAGGCAGCGGACAACGATTCCGATTTGGCAGGTACGCTTCCGAATGTGTTTAAAACGCCTTGCTCACCGGCAGGGGGCGATAAGTGATTTCCATCAGATGATTGATGTTGACCTCCCACGGCTCTTTCAGAGTTTCTCCTTTCTGACTGAGCGTGATGAATTTTCTGAGGCGTTTGATTTTTTCCTCGTCCGCAATTTCGAGCGGATGTTCGTTGCCGGGAGGACGCCCCCAGATGATTCGCGAGCCACCCTGCGTCGTCACAACGAACTCAAGTTTGTCGTAAGCCTGCTCCGCCGTCAGCCGCGCTGGAACCACGATCGATTTCAGTTTCCAATCCCGCCACCACGGAGTCAGTGCGACGGCAATTCGCGACGCGCCGATGACTCGTGCATCGCCCCAGGTCGAACCGATTCCGGCAAGCGGCGTTGTGGCCATCCCGACGATCCGCGGATACGCCTCGACATCCGATTCTGGAAAGTCGCGCGGCGGAAGCAGGACTCCCGCATCGTCCACCGCGTAGAAACCGTCGAGAACTTCGACCATCGCAACGGGCTGGCGATACTCGAACGCCACCTCAATCCGCGCAGGCACCGACATCTTGACGGTGACTTCTCCCTGAACCCACGGATGCTTTTTGAAGGCCGCCGCAATCTGTTCGGCAAGTCCCTCGTCAAGAACGCTGACTTCGTCCGGGAGGCTTCCCTCTTCGATGACCTGATCAAGCAGTGTGACCGGTACCCAGCGCGGCGGGTCAGGGATCTGAATCTGTGACGTCGCAAGACGATATTCGTCTCGCTGAGTCAGGTCCGGCAGGAAGTTGAGCAACGACGGGCCAATGACAAAAGCGGCACCGGCCAGGCCAACCCACAGCAGCAGCGCTGGGCGAAATGCCGCTGCGAGCAAACGGTCCGTCCAGGACGCCGGATGTGTCTCGGCGGAGGCTTTCGTTTGGGAAGTCTTTTTCTTTCGCGTTGCCTTCTTCTGTCTCTTCGCGGACGCTGTTTCGTCGACGTTTTTTTCGGGTGACTGATTTCTGCTCATAGATGACGCTCGGGGGAGAGATCTCGGGGGTCCCGTTATCTGTTCGCCGAGCTGACTCGTTCGGCTTGAAAGATCTGCCAGAAGCTCCTCGGATTCGCCGTTCCTTTGTCACACTTTCCAGTCGGGAAAGACTCTCCCGTTTTAACTGTCTTCCCGTGTAAGACGGTTTAGCCGCCTCTGAGGAAGCCGCCTGTGCCGGACGGCCTGCTCGAAGACGTCACACCTTTCCATTTCGCAGCAATCCGTAAGGGCGAATCTTTTCGCAGAAACTGTGGACGCGAGCCTCGTTTTTGTGCATTCTTTCCGTCAGGAGTGCGATTTTCGCAGCTTCACTTCGGGCAACAGAGAGGTCCATTCACTCGGCAGGCCAGTTCGAGCGACGGGACAACAACAGGCCGATTCATCGATGACGCATCCAGACTGACTGTCCCGAGGAACCAATTATGTCCGCATGGCCCGGCGGCGACTGTCCAGACTGTGGACAGGACATGCCAGCAAATCTCGTTCACTGCCAGTTTTGTCGAGCACTCCTGAACCCCGACCTCTACCGCAGCGATGTCGAGATCCCTCAATTCTTCGAACTTCAGGAGATCAGCCAGGTGATTGAAGTCCAACTCGCCGGCTACCACGTGATGTGCCCGCACTGCGACAAAGAACTGCGCATCAACAAGAAGTACCAGGGCCAGGGCGTTGCCTGCAAATTCTGCAGCGGTCAGTTCAAGCTGGATGTCGGCGACCCGCGAATCCGCACAAAAGCCTTCTACATCGGCTGCCCGCACTGCACGAAAGAGTTGCGAGTCGCCTCGAAGTACCTGGGCATGAAGGTCGCCTGCAAGTTCTGCACAGGGCACGTGCAGATCCTCTCGGGAGCCGAGCAGGCCCGTTAGTCGTCTCTCGCCCGTATGAGAGACGGGGCGTGACGTTCAGCGAAACAGTCGCGTCCGGAGCTACTTTGCTGCCCCAACATTTGCCGCGTGAAACTGCATGATCTCAAGGCCGCGTTTCTCGTAGATGCCCGTCGCACTGTGTGGCACGCCTTCCACGATCAGTCGTTTGTACGGAATCTTCAGCGAGTCCAGAAACTCCATGTAGGCCAGGTTGTTTTCGTAATTGAAACCCTTCGTGCCCACATGAATGAGAATCGGCAACTTCGGGCGCGGGTTCAGCTTCGCAAACTCTCGCGCCAGGTCATAGGTGTTGTCGCCGGGAGTGAAAATCAGGTTCTCGCTCTCTTTGCCGTTCTCTTCAGAGATGCGTTTTTCGGTCGAGTGCCCTGCCCCTCCCGGCGCTGCTGAGCCGAACAGATGCGGGTGCTTGAACATGATCCGCGTCGTTCCGCGACCTCCCTGTGAGAATCCTTCCAGACCTCGTCCTGCGCGCTTGCCGATCGTCCGATAAGTCGCGTCAACGTGCGGAATCAGTTCCTTGACGAAAACGTCTTCGCCCATGCCGTTTTTCATGTCCGGCATGTTGTAGTGACTGACCGGGCCACCATTGACGAAGACATAAATCATCGGCGGCACTTTGCCGGACGAAATGTGCTCGTGAAATTGCGAGGCCAGTTTCACGCTCTTGAGCTCACTGCCCGGTCGCCCACCGTGCAGGTAGAAGACCGTCGGGTATCGCGTCTCCCGATTCTTCGCGTCGTCGTAGCCGGGTGGCAGGTAGATGCAGTACCCGACGTCGATCTTCATCGACGGGCTTTCGAACGTCGCGTGACTGACACCCGGGTACTCGCCTTTCAGCTCGTTGACCCACTTGAACGGGGCCGGTTTTTTCTGCACGCCGCTCTGACTCTTCGCCTGTTGAGCCTCACTGTGCGTGGCAAAAACCGCGAGCAGCGACAAAACGGCAATCACGCGAAAGATTCTCATGCTGTTTTCCCGGCACGCACTGCGAATTTCCAATGTCACTTCTCGGCAGACTTTTTCAGCGAAGCAATTCTGGCTTCCAGATCGTCGATAAGCGGCCGGAACGCTTCGACTTCTTTGGCATTGTTCCCCTGTTCGTGTTTCCGAAAGAGAAACAGATAAGTGATGTTCTGCGGTCGCCAGCTGTGAAAGTACAGCTCATTCTTTCGCACGATCGCTTCCCGCAACTCAGGCTTCACGCTTGACGGAAGAGATGCAGAGCCACCGAAAGCAGCCTCAACCAGGTTACGTGCCATTACTTGATACCCAGCTTCATTAAAGTGGAGGCCGTCGTCCGTATGGTCCGGTCCCAGTTTTGATTTCGCTGTGGCCGCGTAGAGATCGGCAAAGGCGACGCCCCGTTCTTCGGCCATGATTGCCAGGGCACGCGAATATTCACGCAGTCGTTCATTCTGCCGGGCCGGATCGGGCAGCGGCTTAGGCAGTTTTGTGAGCGGGTGCGGCGAAACAACGATCATGCTTGCCCCCGTCACCGACAGATCATCCATCAGTTGCCGGTATCCTGCGAGAAACCGTTCGAGGCCCGCCTGCCCGGCAAACGCTTCGTTGGCTCCATAGTTGAGCATGATGACCGTTGGCTGCAGCTCGCGAATCTGTTCGACCATTTGAGCGTAGCCGACTTCCGGTGTGTCGAAGATCCCGCGCGAGTCTGCCCACACGGTGTCGGCACTCCACGCAAGATTTCGCACCGTGAATTTGCGGTCCGGAAATCGAGTCTGCAGTGCCGCTTCCAGGAGTCCGTATCGCTGAGCCCGTTCGATAAAAGTACCGCCCAGCAGTACGACCCGATCGCCGTCGAGCAGCTCAAACGGTGTCCCCCGTTCGCGAAACTGCTGAAACTCGATTGGGCTCGCCGGCTTCGAAGCTGGCTTGAGTGTTCCCCACGGCTCGGTCCTGCCGACTTCACCGAACGAGTGGGCATTTCCCCAGCCGCCACCGTGCGCGTCGAGAGCCGACCACTTTGGCTGCAGGTTTCCGCGGGCCTTCCAGTGAGCTCCGGTTTCAATCAGGACTTCCTGGTCTCCGTCTTTTGTCTTGAGGCTGACCATGACCGCCGCCGCGCCTTCGTCATTGATCGACCGGACTGCGATCGAGTTTTTGCCGGACCTCAACGCCCGGTTGAGGATGTACTGATCCGGCTCAGCCCAGTCCTCGGTGAGTCGCTGCATTCCGACGAGCCCGCCGTTGACGTACACCGCGTACGAGTTGTCCGCCGTGATCGTCAGCGTCGCCTCGCCCGGTTTTTCGAGGTTGAACTCGTGCCGGAACCAGGCTGTCTCGCCGTGCTGAGGTTTACTGGAACTCCAGATCCAGTCGGCTGCGAAGCTCGACGTCGAGATCAGACAGACGGCCGTAATGGCGAGACAGCGAAATGAAATCGTCATCGAGAACTCCGTTGTGCGCGGGCACAGGCCGGTCAGACATTCTTGTCGCTCATTTCTGAAACAGAAGGAACGCAGTCACGCGCGGGCTTCGTTCTCTTCGTTCCTTCTGTTCAAAATCCAGTCGTCAGTCACGAATCAGGCCGGAGTCACGGATCCCTGAAGCTTCTTCGCTTCATCGTCGTCGACATAGTCGCTGTGGCAGGTGGCTTTGCCATCTTCGTCGGCTTTGACTGTGCCCCGCACTTTTGAGGCCAGCTTGTGGATTTCGTCGGGCGAAAGAACTCCGCGAGCTTCCAGCACGACAAGCTGCTCATCGTTGAGAGCTTCCGTGACTTTCGCTTTGTCCCAGGCGTATTCCTCGTCCTTGCCAGAGACGAACATCTCGATCTCTTTTGAGATGCGGACGCTGCACCAGTCGTGGCCGCACATCGCACAGAAGTCCGTGTCGACGTCGAGGTCCTCGTCGTGCAGGGCCCGCGCAAATTCCGGGTCGAAGCTCAGGTCGAAGTGCTTCTGCCAGTTGAGTGCGGCACGGGCTTTCGTCAGCTCGTCGTCGCGATCCCGTGTTCCTGGAATGCCGAGTGCCACGTCGGCCGCGTGAGCAGCGATCTTGTACGCGACGCAGCCCTGCTTGACGTCGTCCTTCTTCGGCAGACCGAGGTGCTCTTTCGGCGTCACGTAGCACAGCATGCTGGCTCCGTGATACGCGGCGGAAGTCGCGCCGATGCAGCTTGTGATGTGGTCGTAGCCTGGGAAGATGTCGGTGACGAGCGGGCCGAGCACGTAGAACGGGGCTCCGTGGCAGAGAGTCCGCTGCAGTTTCATGTTGTACTCAATCTGGTCGAACGGCACGTGGCCCGGTCCCTCGACCATGACCTGCACACCGCACCGCCAGGCCCTTTCGGTCAGCTCACCGATCGTTTTCAGTTCTGCCAGTTGAGCGGCATCCGTCGCGTCGGCGAGTCCGCCGGGTCGAAGCCCGTCGCCGATGGAGAACGTGACATCGTGCTGCCGCATGATGCCGCAGATGTCCTCCCACAGTGTGTACATCGGGTTTTCTTTGTTGTGCGTGATCATCCACTTGGCAAGCAGCGAGCCGCCGCGCGAGACGATTCCGATCAGCCGGTTCTGCACGAATTTCAAATGAGCAAACTGCACGCCGGCGTGAATCGTAAAATAGTCGACGCCCTGCTTCGCCTGGTGCTCGACCATCCGCAGAATGTCGTCCTCAGTCAGGTCCTCGATCTTGCGGCCGATGATCATCGAATAAATCGGCACCGTCCCGATCGGCACTGTCGAGCTCTGGATGAGCGCCTCACGGCACTCGTTCAGGTTGCCGCCGGTCGACAGGTCCATGACCGTGTCGGCTCCCCATTTTTCGGCCCACTGAAGTTTCTCGACTTCCTCATCGGTGCCGGACGAAACGGGCGAGGCACCCATGTTCGCGTTGACCTTTGTCTTCGAAGCGCGGCCGATACACATCGGGTCGAGGTCGTACTTCAGGTGATTCCGGTTTGCCGGGATGACCATCCGCCCTGCGGCGACCTCATCGCGGACCTGCTCGGCGGTGAGGTGCGGTTCCTTCTCGGCAACGCGAAGCATTTCGGCAGTCGTCACGCCGAGACGCGCCTGCTCCAGTTGAGTCACCGCAACGAAGCCGTCCGGTGTCTGCCAGGCTTCGGGCTTTTCGTAGTCTGCTTCAAAGCCGGCTTTGAGCGTCCAGTCGGCCGGCATGAAATCCCAGGCCGTTTTCTCAGACGGAGCCGGCATGCCGGGCGTGTCGGGCGAAGCAAACGTCATCGCACCCGCTCGGCCGGGAGCAAGCTGCGGCTTCTGAGCAAAGCTGCCGGGCGTCGTCCCCTGGGCCGTCGAAGACGGATTGAGACCGAGCGGCGGAAGCTGGTAACCAGGATCGTACGAAGAAGAGTCGGTGGTCTGGTCAAGGTCCGTCAGAGTGCCACTCATCACGAAGTCCTTTCGTTCGGCTTCTTTCGGAAAAGCCGATCGGGGCGAAGAATCTGAGCCAACTGCGGGACTTGCAGATGGCCGTTGAGCCCTGCGAGTCGCAGGGAAAGGTGCAGGTCTGTTGCCTGAGGCAACTGCGGGATCGTAGTTCCGGAAGGTCCGATTTTCAAAAGGTCGACTCAAGCAGGTGACCAATCGAACTCAACTCGCCCTTCCGTCGCGGTACGGGTTTCCAGCCCGGGAGTCAGATTTTCACAGGCTGAATGCCCGTGCCAGGACATTCTTACTCAACGAACACGAATTCGTTCGACGAGATTACCGCACGGCAAAGACTCTGCCAGGCCCTCAGTCGAGCTTCGTCGGATTTTTCCGGGAGAGCCTTCCGCCAGCGGCTTTCGTAGTCGTCGAGGAAGCTCAGCGAGGGCTCGACCTCGTCGGTGCCGGTTCCCGATCTGCGAGCGTCGCGGCCAAAAGCGTCGCGCCAGAGACGGCGGACCCGGTCAGAGTCCGTCGCAGATTCTTCAGCCAGCAGTCGCTCGGCCATGTGTCGCGTTTTCTGCGAAACGAACTCGCTGTTCATCATGAAGAGGGCCTGCGGAGCAACTGTCGTCGACTGTCTTTGTCCCGTGAGCACACTCGGGTCGGCAAAGTCGAATGCCTGAAACACATCGTAAAGGGCGCTCCGAACGACGGGCAGGTAAACTGAACGCCGATCAAAAACGTAGACGTTGGGATTCACGTTGGCCGTACTCGTCACGTAGCTCCGATTCGGCGTCGGCAGCATCGTCCCCGTCATCGATCGATCGAGATCGCCGGACAGGTCCAGGATCGCGTCTCGAATTTCTTCCGCCGTGAGCCGTCGTCGATTCATCCTGCCCCACAGCCGGTTTTCTGGATCGGTTTTCAGGATCGAACGCTCCATCGTGACCGTTGAGGCGGCCGCACTGGCGAGAGCCTCCGGCATCGGCGACGGTTCAATCGACTGCTGCCAGGTCGACGACAGAAGAATCAGCCGGTGCAGTTTCTTCAGAGACCAGCCGGACTCCATGAACTCGACGGCCAGCCAGTCGAGCAGTTCCGGGTGCGTCGGTCGTTCGCCGAGCCGACCGAAGTTGTCCGGCGTACGGACAAGGCCGGCGCCGAAGTGCCACTGCCAGACACGGTTGACGAAGACTCGCGCGGTGAGCGGGTTGTCGCGCGAGGTCAGCCAGTTCGCAAGCTGAAGCCGGCCGCTCTGACCTTCGGGGATCTGCGGGAGTTCTTCGCCAGCGAGAACTCGCAGAAACCGCCGTGGCACGGCGACGCCCTGAGTCAGATGGCTGCCTCGAAAATGAACCCGCACGTTTTCGGGCTTCGCGTAATCCTCAACGGCCATCGCGGCAGGCAACTGCGGCATCGCCTTTTCGAGTTTCGATTGTTCCTCGCGCTGCATCGCGAGTTCGTTGCGGGTTGCCTCGGGGAACTCGCCTTCGATCGAATCCGAAATCTGGAACGGACCTGCGTCGGACAGAATGAACGTGCGAAACGGCTCCAGCGTGCCGTCGACCTCTCCTTTGATCAATTCTGCCGATTCCTTTTTCGTGACGAGCGATTCCAGCAAGGCGGCGAATTCACGGAGCGGCTGAGGGTCTTTCAAAATGGCGAGCTCGTTCCAGCGGGCGGCGAGCTTCGGTTCGACCGGCTTGTCGAATTCGAGAAATTTCGCCCACTGATCGATGAAGACCGGGGCGAGCTTTCGGCCCGCGACAAGCGGTTCGATTTCCGGCAGTCCCGATTCGGAAACGGGAACCAGAAGTACCTTGTCGATATGCGGAAAGAAGGTTGGCTGTTCGAGCCGCACGAGATTCTTCCCGGCTTTCAAATCGACGAGGCCTTCAATTTCCCAGCGTTGAGTATCCGGAAACCAGCTTCCAGTGACGCCGTCGGCCAGGTCACTGCGAATCAGTTTTCCGTTGACGATCAGCCGCGTCGGCCTTGCCGCGGCGGCCGCGTACCGAGCCTCGACCTGAAACCGACCGGCCTTGGCGACCTCGATGTCGTACTCGGTGAAGTTGGGCGTCGGGCCAGCGTTGACGAGAACTCCGATGCCTTTGCCGTAGTTCGTCGTGTCTCGCAGCACGTTGCCCCGCTCAAAGCTCTCGGCCTCACGCAGGACAGAGCCCTCCGGCAGACTTTCGGGCTTGAGCATGCCGAACGGTTTTGCGCTGGCAAGCCATTTCTGCTCGCGACGGCGCGTTTCCGCGGCGAGCAGATAGTCTCCCACCTGACGGATCGCCTCATCGCGAACGACCTTCGCTGCTGAGTCGCGCGTCGCGTTGATCTTCGCCGTCAGAGCCTCAACCATCCTGCGATGAGCTTCCTGAGCCGCCAGCGCCTCGGCCGTCGCCATCGGTCGCTCGTGCCATTTTGCGACGACGGTGAAAGTGTCCATCGTGTGCGTGCTCTTGAAGATGCCGGCCAGCGAGTAGTAATCCGCCGTCGGGATCGGGTCGAACTTGTGGTCGTGGCAGCGGGCACAGCCCAGCGTCAGGCCGAGGAACGCTCGGCCGACCGTGTCAATCTGCTCGTCGACAATGTCCATCTGCATTTTGACCGGGTCGTCTTCGGCGAGCATTTTCGGGCCGATCGCCAGGAACCCCGTCGCGGCCATCCGCGCAAGTTTCGCCTCGGAAGTCTCGCCGGGATGCTCAATCAGATCGCTGGCGAGCTGTTCTCGAAGGAACTCGTCGAACGGTTTGTCCGCGTTGAAAGATGCGATCACGTAGTCGCGATACCAAAACGCGTTGGCGTAAGCGAGGTTTTCATCGAGGCCGTTTGAATCCGCGTAGCGGGCGACGTCGAGCCAGTGCCGGCCCCACCGCTCACCGTAGGCCGGCGAGTCGAGCAGTCGGTCCACCGCCCGAGCGAACGCGTCCGGTGAGTCATCCGCCAGAAACGAATCGATCTGCCTCGGCGTTGGCGGAAGCCCCGTCAGCGCGAACGTCGCTCGCCGCAGTAGCGTTCGCCGATCGGCTTTCGCGGCCGGTTCGTAGCCGGCGTCCTCAAGCGGAGCGAGGATGAACCCGTCAATCGGCGACGTCGGCCAGGTCTCGTTTTTCACGGCGGGAATCGGTGCCCGCTGCGGCGGCTGAAAGGCCCAGAAGTTTTGTTCCTCGTCCGTGAACGTGACTTTGTCCGGTGCGGACTCGCCTGGCGTTGTGACTGGTTTTGAGTTTGGCCAGGCGGCCCCGTCTTTGATCCATTGTGCAAGGATCGCGATCTCGGAAGCCGGCAGCTTTTTCTTCGGCGGCATCTTGAGGAGCTCGCCATGACGCAGAGCACGAATAAGCAGACTTTTCTCGGGCTCACCAGGCACGATCGCCGGGCCGCGCAGGCCTCCCTTCAGAAGTCCAGCGAGCGAATCGGCGCGAAATTCACTTTCGCTGTTGTCTTCCGAGTGGCAGTCGAGGCAACGCTCAACCAGAAGCGGCCGCACGCTCTTTTCAAAAAACGCTTCGGCGGGTGTTTGAGCGACAGCCTGCCTGGCGGACAACAGTCCGTGCAGCGCCAGAATCAACAGGAGAAAACGATTCATGAAAAGCACCGCGGAGTAGCGAAAGGTGGGCGACTCGGGAAGGACTGCATTGTCGGCCGCGTGGCACGAGCGATTCAAGGGAGAGTGTCGATCAACTCTCGTCGTGATCACGCTCGTCGAAAATCCGCCGCGGCATGAACCGGACTCTCGCGCTCCGCAAGGCGATTCTGTTTTATCCGTTTGAGAAATTCCGTTTGAACGGGCCACGGATCACCGCCGGTGGAACATCCCGTCCGAAAACTGCGTAGAAGTCGAGAAGTCGCTGCGATACGGTGCGTTTTTCTCGATTTTCGCAACGGGTCGGACGACACTCGTAAACAACAGACTTCGCGAAAGCTCTAACGGATTTCACCATGACTCGGGCCACGCCTGACATCCCTCAGGATTCCACGCAGGAAACCATCGTTCCAGCCGACCTGGTCCGGTCTCTCGTCAAAACCATCCTCATTCGCAAAGGCATGTTCGAGGCCGAAGCCGACATCGCTGCGGATCGGATGGTCGAGGCGGATCTGCGAGGCATCTTTTCGCACGGCAGCCGCTGCGTTCCGAAATACTGCCGGGCAATGGATGAAGGAAACATCGACCCTCGCGCGCTCGATATTCCTCCGCTGTGCGAGACACCGGCCATTGCTGTGATCGAGGCCAGCGGAGGGCTCGGCCATGTCGCCGCCACAAAGGGCATGCGACTCGCCATTGAAAAGGCGCGAGTCGTCGGAACGGGGACGGTCTCGGTTAAGAAGGGACAACACTTCGGAGCGGCGGCGGTCTACGTTCAACTGGCGATCGATGCCGGCATGATCGGTTTCTGCACGACGAGCACCGGCACAGCCACCGTGGCCGCGTTCGGCAGCCGCGAACCAGGCACCGCGAACAACGCGCTGGCCTGGGGATTCCCAACCAGCTCCGGCGCGCCCTTCATTCTGGACATGGCGGTCGCCGAGGCGTCGTGGGGGAAGATCGAGACGCGAGGCATGTACGGTCTGCCGATTCCCGCCGGCTGGGCCCTGGATGAGAACGGCGAGGAAACAACCGACGCGGCCGCTGCGAAAACTCTGATGCCGGCCGCGGGAGCGCGCGGCTTTGGACTCGGATTTGTGTGCTCGGCTTTGACGAGCTCTCTCATCGGACGCCGCTCGCCGATCCGGAAACCGCAGAACCCGTTTGGCCCCGGCTCGGACCACTTCTTCTACGCGATCGACCCGAGGCATTTTGGAAACCCGGACGGCTTCCTCGCCGACATGGACGCGACCGCCGAACAGATTCGCTCGCTCGCCCCCGCAGACGGCTTCGACAAAGTCCGACTGTGCGGCGAGCTGGAATGGGAACGCAGCCAGGCCTGGCGCAAAGACGGCATCCCGATGCACCGCGAACAGGTCGCGAAACTCACCGAGTTTGCAACGTCGCTCGGCTGCGAACTGCCCGACGGCTGGCCAGCGTAACGCCGCTCAACGCGAAGCGGACAATGCCGGGCTTTCTGCGACGACATCTCACTTGTTCCCAGTCTCAGTTTGGGAACGAGGCGGCACAGAGTGATCTGCCGGTGCCGCTGTCGGGACGCTGTCGGGACGCTGTCGGGACGCTGTCGGGACGCTGTCGGGA
>ERZ891418.187-NODE-187-length-22634-cov-19.359139_pt1 | contig 22634 bp, 24 predicted proteins | sample MGYA00521236_ERZ891418 | MGnify/ENA primary metagenome ERZ891418 (study PRJEB32303, sample SAMEA104408696) | aquatic metagenome | biome: Brackish water; feature: Chemocline; material: water | place: Baltic Sea | collected 2014-10-18T10:34:00 | depth 100 m ... | reverse complement strand
ACCGGAATACTAGCCGCAAATACCATGGCATTAACCGAAAGTGGTCTCTGTCTGGACGCGGTGCATCTACCTTACTTAATTTGGTTTAACTGAATTTGGTTTGGGCATTGCTCTTCATCGGTACAGCGCTCTTCAAAATCGAACTTGTACCAAACAACTTCATTTTCCATTCCATTCACATCAGGCCCTTCCAGCCCGATCAGATATGACTTCTGAAGCGAAGGAATGTAGCCGCCGATCCAGGCGGTGTTCTCCTCGCCGTCAAACTCCCAGATGGTGTATGACAAGTAGTTGGAATGGTTCAGATCTTTGAGTAGAACTTTATCCCAGAGAATGTCTCCTTCGTCATCCCAGGTTAACCAGAGGCCGTCCCAATCATTGGTCAGACTTAGGTTCGTGTATGAATGGACTGGTTCGTCTCCTGCTTCAAAGATGATGCTCTCCTGGTCATGCATGACAAACGACTCTCCTGGGCCACTGTACAAGGCACAATCATATTCATGATTCGAAGTAAACGACGTGAGGTCGAATTCCACTGAAACCTTTGATTCGGTCACAGTGGGATAATTGATGTCGCCGTACTTTTCAACGATTTTCTCAATAAAATCATGAGGGGAAATCGCGGCGTTCTTTGACACTGCAAACTTCTGTGATCCTTCTCCATCATCGCAGAACAGTTGTAGATTCGGGTTAGTGATGCCATACACTTCCACGACCAAGCCCGTTGGCCCTTGCTGGATGAGGTTGATTTGAGGGCTATCTGGGTGTATCGCCGATTCAGGAGCGTCTTTTGATTGCTCAAACGAAGAACCGAAGGTGTTGGAGCCTGCCCAAATCATTATGATTGACATGAGTACAACGACGACTTTAGCAATTGTCAAGAAATCAACTCCAGCATCATGAGAATTGCAATTCGCCTCATAACATTGGCACTAATAGTCTATTCTATAAAGTTGTTACCGACCCTGAAACATGAGTATTTAGTTATTATTATATTGTTTTATAGCCATAAAAATCAGTTTACGGTTGGATTCAAGAAATTTATGAATATGATTCTACAACTTTTGAAACCTTCTCCTCTAGACTTCATAAGGTTGAAGGTGTAACCACATATTCTGAGTATGATATTTATCCTTGGTTTGAGTTTGGGCAGGTGCATCCAGTAATATCTTGCCAAATCGAACATTGGTTGGTACTGCATCACTTGTAATCCAAGTGTTCAATTGTTCAGTCCAATCCATGCACGCTTGACATTTGTTCTTTCCAAGAATCAAAACAGCAACAGGTCGGTTGAGAAACTCTTCCCAAGTCGTGTGGACAGTGCTTTCGATTTCAGTCATCTGAGCTACTTGTCACAAAAAAAGCGGTGTGAGTTTGAAGTCAAGAACTTCAAATTGCACAAGCCATATCATCGCCGCAGCACATTGGCGACTTGATTTTGCCACAGCCTTCAGGGCAACGAGCAACTGCTACATTGCGCCCATCTGCAGTCGTGATCGTGTCGTGAACAAGGTCACAGTTACACTTAGCACATTTCATTCCGACGACGCCCATTCCACACGATGCACATGAATATTGAATCATGTCCATGCCAAGGAGGCTCGGTGTATATCCGTTTCTATCAAACAAGCAGTAACTCGACTTTAAGCGACGTCAAAGCGGTCAGCATTCATGACCTTGTTCCATGCTGTAATGAAATCCTCAACAAACTTGTCCTTGTTATCATCTTGCGCATAGACTTCGGCAACGGCTCGGAGTTGGGAATTGCTTCCAAACACGAGGTCATAGCGGGTCGCTCGACGAACGATATCGCCAGTTGAACGGTCGTGGGCTTCATAGGAATTGCTTCCAGTTGCCTTCCATTGGACATTCATGTCGAGGAGGGTTGTGAAGAACTCGTTGGAAAGGTTCGTGTTGTCACCAAACAGGCCACGGTCGTCAGAACTGACGCCCATTGAGCGAAGACCGCCAACAAGTACGGTCATTTCTGGTGCGGACAATCCGAGCAATTGTGCTTTGTCAAGCATCATTTCTTCAGGACTGACACTGTAGTTCTTCAAGAGGAAGTTACGGAAACCATCCGAGACAGGTTCGAGTACGGCAAAGGATGCTGCATCGGTTTGAGCCTCGCTTGCATCTCCACGACCAGGCATGAATGGAACTTCAGCACCTGAGGCCATTTCGATTCCGGTGTTTCCTGCAAGAACAATGGTATCTGCAATACTTGCTCCATGAGCCTCTGCAAGAGGTGTGAGCGTTGCAAGAACCTTTGCAAGTTGTTCAGGTTTGTTGGCAGCCCAGTCTTTTTGAGGTGACAAACGGATACGAGCACCGTTTGCACCGCCACGCATGTCAGAGCCACGGAATGTGGATGCACTTGCCCAAGCTGTTTCGACCATTTCAGAGACTGAAAGACCTGACGACTTGATGGCTTGCTTCAGTGCGGAGACATCATACGAAGTACTTCCGGATGGAACAGGGTCTTGCCAAATGAGTTCTTCAGAAGGAACATCTGGACCAAGGTAACGAGACTTTGGACCCATGTCACGGTGAAGAAGTTTGAACCAAGCACGAGCAAAGACATCAGCGAAGATTTCAGGGTTTTCATGGAAATGCTTGGATATCTTTCGGTATTCTGAATCTCGGATCATAGCCATGTCAGCAGTCGTCATCATGGTTGGAACCTTGATCGAAGCATCTTCTGCATCAGGAGCGAGGTCTTCAGGGTCAGGGTTCGCAGGAGTCCACTGGTTTGCACCGGCAGGGCTCTTGATAAGTGTCCATGAATCTTCATGCTTGAACAGGAGGTCAAAGTAACCGTTGTCCCATTGAATTGGGTTCGCAGTCCAAGCGCCTTCAATGCCACTGGTAATGGTATCTCGGCCTTTTCCGGAGCCGTGTGAACTGATCCAACCGAATCCTTGTTCTTCCATAGCTGCACCTTCTGGTTCTGATCCAACAAGGTCTGCATCTCCCGCACCGTGTGACTTTCCGAAGGTGTGACCGCCAGCAACTAATGCGACGGTTTCAGCATCGTCCATTGCCATTCGGGCAAAGGTTTCTCGAATATCTTGAGCGCTCAAAAGAGGGTCAGGATTTGAATTTGGTCCTTCTGGATTGACATAGATCAGACCCATTTGAACTGCAGCCAGAGGATTGTCGAGGTCTTGACGAGTATCGCCGTAGCGGTTGTCGCCAAGCCATTCATCTTCTGCACCCCAGTAGATGTCTTCTTCAGGGTGCCAAATATCTGGACGTCCACCACCGAATCCAAAGACAGGTCCGCCCATGGATTCAATAGCCACTATTCCAGTCAAAACCAAAAGGTCAGCCCAACTGATTTTATTTCCATACTTTTGCTTAATTGGCCAAAGCAAGCGTCGAGCCTTGTCGAGGTTGCCGTTGTCAGGCCAGCTGTTGAGAGGGGCAAATCGTTGCGCTCCTGTGCTTGCACCACCGCGGCCATCACCGATTCGGTAGGTTCCAGCTGCGTGCCAGGTCATTCGGATAAAGAACGGACCATAATGCCCGTAATCTGCTGGCCACCAGTCTTGGCTGTCAGTCATCAATGCGTGAAGGTCTTTCTTCATAGCAGCGTAATCGAGAGAGTTGAATGCATCTTTGTAAATGAAATTCTCACCCATTGGGTTTGATTTCTTATCGTGTTGGTGAAGAATGCCTAAATTTAATTGATTAGGCCACCAATCATTATTTTTCGTTCCTGTACTTGATGCGCTAATTGCACCGTGCATTACTGGACATTTTGCGTCAGAATTGTCTTCACCCATACCTTTCATATTTCGGCCTCAATTATCCCAGATTCGCCACTCTTATCAACCTGTAGTTATTTTTGATTAACAAAAGAGAAGGGGTTTTCACCACTCTAAAGAGTAGAATTGATGTCCCCCCTTGTCAAGCATATCTCATGGACTATCCCTCTCGAAGTACACTCGCAAAATACTGGGAACTCGACTCGAACCCTGCCCCGTATTGTTTTATCGCCCGTTTAGTCTTCTCTATTGTTGAGGAACTCCATCAATGTTGCCGCCAGTCCTTGGTCGATTCTTTTTTCTAATTCGGCAACTAATTTCCTGGTGATAAAGACAAGACCAAGTGGAGTCAAAGTCCCCCATACCGGAATCCATCCATACCAAGGTAATGCGTAATATGTTAGCCAAACTGGCAATACGAAAATAAGAGTAATCAGTGCAAATATTGCCGAGATTAGAAGCAAAATAATTCGCCCGATGTTGGCTTTTTGTATCCAATTATATTTTTCGATCGAATTGTGTAGTTCAACCATTTGATTGACTTCATTCAACCACTCTAAATCAATTCTATCCTCGGATGTGGAACTATTCTCTTCAGTTGCTTGAGATGCCGTAAAAAACGTATCAATTTGCTCATATGTACAACTGAATGATAGTAGTTTTTGCGCTAATGCTTCGACGGTTGGATGATCATAGATACGAACCCCCCATGCACCTTTGGCATAGGTGAATGTAATGCTCTCATTTGATTGTGAAAGCATTCCCTTTTCCAAAGCACTTGAGATTTGGTGCGAATCTGAAGTCTTGAAGAGGTTTTTTATGCCACCGATAATTAACATTATAGAAAGCAGTGAAGATACTATGAGCACCATAAGAGGCGCAATAAATGGAGTATAATGTTGGGGGTTAGCATCGAAATGTTCTGGATTCTCTGGATTATATGCAATCTCACGAGTTGAATTTGCTGGGTAATCAACTTCCCAGACACGGGATTCAAAATGAGATACCTCCTCTGATTCCTCAACATTAATGATGGTTCCATTAATCGTGTATCGAAGATGGTAGTTTACGAGATATTCTCGGCATGTGTCAGAACTTTGAGCGTCACCACACTGATATTCATAGATAGAAACTTCCAGAGATACAACAGTAGCATCGGTCGTTGGCCAAGATGATGCCTCTAACTCATTTTGGAAGTCGTCTATCATCAATACTGGCCAAATACTGCCCAGCAAGAACACAGTCATTCCAATAACAAAAAAAGCAACTGGTGGAGGCTTTATTTCGACACTAGGTGGCATTTCCATGAACTGTTTTCAAAACCCCTACTACTTGATACTGGCCCAGAATATGAGTCAAACTTTGTAGAATTCTCCTTTGCTTAGAAAGTTAGAACTTTTTCGCTATCTCTAACCCATGCTGAACATTCAGCCATTGTCGAGTAATTGGCTCCGTCATAGTATGGTTGTCCAAAGGCAACACCGCATCTTTGCTGACAAGTTCCACATACTTTGACAACCACGCCACTAGCGATCAAATTCTTGGTCATTTGAACCATGTCTTCAACTCCTGGTGGAGGCTCTATTCCATCACGTGCTAAATCTACACTATCGTTCATCAAGAATATTCTAACCTCTTCGCCATCATCAACCAATTGTTTCGCTAACCTCAACGCATTCCAAGTAACATCGGTTCCGTCATATGGTTGCTGGTTGAGAATTATCATTATTGCCATGTTATTGGCTATACAACATATGACTTTAATTGACTGGTATGATTAATTCTATGAAAACATGGTTTCAAAACCAAAGGAGGGCGCCCATAGGTCATGGGCATCACCTTTGAAGAGGTTTCTCAGTGGTTAATTCCACGCCGCCGCAAGGTTCACGTCGCGGTATTCCTACTGACGCTATTGATGATTCCTGGAGCGATGACTGCACTGCAACCAATAGACATGGAATCGTATGAAATGGACTCCCCTGAATTAACCGCACAGGAAATCATCAATGAAGAATTCAGTAATGCTGAAGTAATTCTTGGCTTCTTGGTTTCTGCAAGACAACCTCAGCATATCCCCCCAATAGATGAATGGCAACCTGTTCCTTTACTGCCAGATGGGACACCTGATTATTCGGCTCTGCCACCAGTACCTCAAATGGTTGCTGCTGGTGAGGAATGGCAAGGAATTAACCAACCAACTGCTGGTATTCTAAATCTTGAATTATTGAGGGAAATTGATGCAAAAAAGCAGGTGGTTGACAACCATCCTCTAGCACCTGCACTAAAGCCATTCATCAGTGACGTAACCGGACTACAAACCAATGGTAGTATGTCATTACCAGACCATTTTAGAGGGTTTATGAATGGTACTTCAATTCTTACTCAAGATGCTCTTTCACCCTTTGGAACCGCAATTCCTGCAGTCACCAATTGGAGCGATTGCGGTGAGTTAGAATGTCTCTTATTCGATGATCTAAACTTAACTCAGGATCATATAGATTTAGCAGCAGCAAGAATGGCTGAAGTAAGTCAAAATTACTTCTTGAGATGGCTATCACTGGACAGAGGTTTTGTTGCTGATGCAACATCCAATATCACCGGTCCTATCGGCGGTCAATTATCCGAAACCGGTGAATGGGAGTCACATCAAATGGGCAAAGGAAGATGGTCTGCAAGCGCCACATGGTTATTGGTTCAATTTGATAGAGGCGTTCTAGAAGATATGGGCTGGGAATTGAAATGGAAAGATTCACATCAAGAAACAGATATCAAATTCAGCGATGATGGAATTGTAATCGGTGGCTATAGAATCGCAGATGGAAATTTCGTCCTCCACCCACCACAATACGATACTGAGACTTGTAAAGCACTGGCTGAAGACGGCGCTGGCTGTTCAACAGAATGGTCTTACATGGATTTAGAAGGGCAATTAAGAAGTCATGATAGAACCACTATTACATTACTATTAGGCCAAGGAGTAAATGTCGAAGTTAACCGAGAATTACAAGCCAGTGGAGGATTGATTATCTTGATGGGTTTGGCTATCACAGGATTGTTATTCATAAGTTTACGAAGATGGTCTGATGTGCTAATCGTCTTGTTTTCCCTAGGTGCTGCGCTATTGTGGATGCAGGGTTTAATTGGACACTTTGCTGCATTCACGCAGATGTTTGGTTGGACAATAATCGCTCGCTCTCAATTCTCTAATCTACTGCCGATATTGGTTCTCGCCTTAGGTATTGATGATTCATTACACGCCTTACACCGTTACAAGGAGGAGAGAAATGCTGGTAATTCTGCTGAATCTGCCGCGACGACCACTTTGTCAAGAGTTGGTCGCGCAATCCTACTAACTTCGCTGACGACAATGGCTGCTTTTGCGGCTAATCTTTTCAGTGATATTGCTGCATTGCGTTCATTTGGAATTGAAGCGGCATTGGGAATATTTGCCGCATTCCTTTTGACTGGAATCTGGGCTCCATTGATTCGACTTTCCTTAGATGAATGGTTGGAGAAGCGAGGAGTTAACACAAGTACTGTGAACTCTCGCAAGAACCGGTCTACTGAGAAGGTTTTGAAAATAGTTTCAGCGGGTAGTGGTACTAGAAAAAATGCATTTATTATTACCTTTCTAGCACTGTTGGTAACGATTCCTGCAGCTATTGGAATGGCTAATTTAGAAGGTGATTTTGCTGTTGAAGATTTCCTTGACGAGCGTTCTGATTTTGCCCTGGGAGTCAATGAAATCGCTCTAAGATTCGCGGATGAAGGCGAACCTGCTGTATTGTTGATCGAAGGCGATGTTGCAGACCCAGACGTTTTCGCTGCAATAGATGAATTTAGAGGTGAAATGAATGTTCATGCAGAAGGCGTTCCGGACAAAATAACAAGACAACCAGATGGTAATATTGACATTCTTGCGCTAGATGAATTACTATATTTTGCCCAAGCGAGTATGCGATATAACACAACTCCATTTGAAACAGCCGGATGGCTGGTTGAAGAAGAAGGCCATGGAATGAATTGTAATTCAACTGCAAGTGGTACTATTGCAGACTTTGGCGATAGAGATTGTTTAATATTTTTCTATGGTTATACTTACCTATACGGCATTCCAGGTGCTGGACCTATCCCTTCTATTCCTGCATCAATCGTACGCCTATACATCGCTCCTGCTGTTGAATTAAACCAAACTCAACCTTGGCTTGACATCAATGGAGAGCCTGCACAATACCAAAGAATGCTAATCCGCTTTGGCATTACATCCCCAGAAGATTTCCCTAGTATGAAAGGTGGAATGGAAGAGTTGTGGAGAGATTTAAGCGTGTTCACTAATCTTTCTTCGGGAACTTATCTCAATGCTGGTCAAAAGGTCGATGACAAACCACTGACTTGGGTCATGCCATCGGAAAGACCTATCACAAGATATGTTGCTTCAACTGCAATGCAAAATGAAATGCAATCTTCCCTCCTACTCGGCTCATTATTCGTATTTATCACCCTGACAATCGGTTTTAAATCACCTAAGCAAGCTACTGTGACATTGGTTCCTATTCTTCTTGTAGTTGTGTGGTTATATGGGATAATGTATGCTGCTGGGGCATCTCTCAACATCGTGACTGTAACTATTGCAACGATTTCTTTGGGAGTTGGTATTGATTATTGTATTCACGTCACTGAAAGATATCGCGAAGGAAGAATAAATGGTGAAGACCACCATGCTGCGTTAATTGGTGTAGGTGGTGCTTGTGGATTGGCATTGGTAGGAAGTGCTGCTTCTGATATTGCTGGATTCCTCGTTATCTCACTATCACCAATGGGATTGTTCAGTAACTTTGGGATATATTCTGCTGCAATGATCGCACTCTCATTAATCGCAAGCCTAGTTCTAACCACTGCTGCTCTTGGCTTAATCGCTGGCCGTCAAGCCAATTTAAGCGAATCATAATAAGCAACTATTGGTTTATTGAGCCACACATTTGATGAAGGGTAGGCGTCCGGCTTAACTTGCTGTCTTTGGGGTTGACCCCGTGAAAGTGGTGATTGAAATGTCTGATAAAGAACAAGAGGACCCTGATGAAGAAGATTGGATGAAATACGCCAATGCTGGTTTCGGACAAACCGATTATTCTCTATGGGATGATGGAGAAGCAACTACTGAGAATCTCGCCCAGCCTGTTGATGATGGCGACATGGATGACGGTGAAATGGATGATGCTGCTCAACTTAGCACTCATATTGAGGAAATTCCACGCGCACCATCACCTGCAGGCCACAAGCATTTGGTCCGAATTGGAACCTGTGACCACTGCCTAGGAAGAATTGGTGGAAAGAAAATGTTTGACCAAACTATCCAACAGGCAGGAGAGAACATTCGCACCTCGATAATACGAGGCGACACACACTTAGAAAAAATTAGAGAAGATAATCCACTATGCCCATTCTGTGAAAACTTATACCAAGAATCAGCACTGTTAGCAGATATAATTTATGATTCTCTCAAACCATATGAATTGAAAAGAGTGCAATTGGGTGCTCGCTTTCCAAAGGACCAAATCGAAAACGAAGAAGAGATTCGAAAGCGCTTCGGCGCTGGTGGTAGCGACGCTTTGAAACCAGGTTTGATAGCAGAGATTGCTAAGAACCTAAGCAACCGACTTGAAGGTGTAAAAATTGTTAGTGATAAACCACAAATTGTTGCACTCATCGACGTACTAACCTTGACCGTTGAGTTGGACATCCGCTCCGTTTACATCTATGGGAGATACCAAAAACTGGAAAGGGGGATTCCTCAAACTCGCTGGCCTTGCCGTGCTTGTAAAGGAAGAGGTTGCAAGCGTTGCAATGAAACTGGATTACAATATTTAAAGAGTGTTCAAGACTTAATTGGCAATCCTTTAATCGAAAGATTTGGTGCTGTTGAACATTCATTCCATGGCATGGGAAGAGAGGATATTGATGTGCGTTGTATGGGTAGTGGACGTCCGTTTGTCATTGAATTTAAAGAGCCAAGAACTCGAACCATCGATTTAGTTCAGGCAATGGCTGATCTCAATGAAGCTGCTCAAGGTTCTGTAATAATTACTAGCATGCGAGAGAGCAATCGCAGCGAAGTTGTTAGAATCAAAGAAACTCCTGCTGAAAAATCATATTCAATTCGCTTCAAGTTAGTGCCGTTGAGTGAAGCTGAATTTACGATTCTAACCGGCCCGGTTGACCTTACACATATCGATGTCCAAGAAAGAGGAAAAGGTAAGAAAAACAAACGCAGAAAGAACCGTCGGGGCGATAAAGATGATGACCATACCATACCATTACCATCGGTCATTGAAGTTGAAAAGGCCGCGCCAAGCGAAGAGGAATTACTGGCTATGAAGAAGGGTGAACTAGTTGAATTGGCAACTTCATTGAGCCTCTCAAAAACAGGTACTAAAGCAGTCCTAGTCGAACGGATTATGCTAGCGGGACCACCTGCACCGGAATACTTTGAACTTCCAACCGATGAATTTATTCGCAATGTTGTTGATAATTTGGCGGGTGTCAAACTAGCGCAGAGGACTCCTGAACGTGTTGCTCATAGACGCGCTGATTTAATTCGTAGAAGAGTCGTTTATGAAACCAATAGTTTGGTAATTGAAACTAATGAAGAGGGAGAACGTGAAATTGAATTCACCCTTAGATGTGAATCTGGTACTTATGTCAAAGAAACTATTCATGGCGATAGTGGAAGAACCCAGCCAAGTATTTCTTCCCTCATCAAAGCCAAGTGTGATGTTATTTGGTTAGATGTTGCAGATATTCATGCTGATTGATGTTTAATTGCTAAGCAATCACCCTTTGAGAGTCTTATTAACGCGTCGCGGTTCTTATATGGCGAAGGCAGGTCGCCGAAGTGTTCCGAAGATGCGTTATTGCTAGTTCGGATTAATTGGAAGTCACCATCATGAAGCGATCAAAGGGTTCACGTCAAGGAACACGCAGTATGCTACGCCGTAGAAAGAGCGAGAGAAGCCAGCTAAATATTAGCCGTGTAATGCACAAATACGAAGAAGGAGACCGTGTTGCTATCGTCCTAGACGGTGGCCAACAAATGGGTATGCCTCACCGCCGTTTCCACGGCCGCACAGGATTTATTGAACGCCGTCAAGGAGTTGCATGGATTGTTGCTGTTAAAGACGGCAACATGCAGAAGACAGTGATTGCACGACCTGAACACCTACGCCCACTTGAGTGATTTACAATGACCGAAGAAGAGAAATTTGTTGACTTTGCAACTGTCCGAGATATGCTGTTGAGCGCTCAAGAGCGCCGTAATGCACTAACATACGAGCAAAAGGCTGCTCTGCAACATGCAGAATGGGCTGCTAGTACTAAGCGTAATGGCTACCCAACTACTCCAGAGGTCTTTGAATCTCTACGTGTTGCTTTGGCTGAAACTGAGCTTCTATCCCCGCACCCTGCACTTGCAGCAAAACTAGCGGAATTGATGCCGTTATATCCAGGAGATGTCAAAGCCGTTCTTGCAAGCCGTCGCATAACAATAAATGACGATGATGTTTCCACTATTTTGGAAATAGTCCGTCAACATATTGGATTTGGAGAATAACTTCCACCCACCCATGAGGCGTTGAAATGAGCGGTATTAATCGTGACCGTAAAACCAATATTCCTGCTCGTAAGAGCAAAGGTGAATCTGGGCAAAGCAAAGATATCTCTCGACCGGCAGAAGGGCGGGCAAAAGTTCCTGTGACTCCTAAAGTGAAGCCAGTGCAAGTAAAGAAGGAAACTGCACCCAAAGATAACAGTTCAAACAATAAACAAAGTGGAAGAAATACTGGTCAAGGCGATCGAACTCAAAACCGTTCTAATCCAAGAGGAAATAATCGAGGTGGAAACCGCACTGGTGGTAGAACTCAAGATTCAAGAAACTCTCCACAAAGACCTTCCCCCATTGAGGGCGAAAATTGGGCTCGTGTCATAGAGCACAATACTGCTGAAGGCGTAATTACGGCAATAACAGAAGGAAAATTATTCATGTGCAGGCTTTCTGTAAAGAAGGGTATTGAACCCCTAAATCCTACTGATAGAATATATATTGGACTTGATCAATCTAAGAAGGTTCATGTTGATTCTTTCATCGGAGGTGCAAAACTTGACCTTATGAGTAACTTTGCTCGTCAAGATATGCCACTGGTAATTCAACTATTTATTGAAGACAACTCTGATCATTTCGTCAAGTCATTTTTCAATGTCGCTGGTAATCTTTCTCTAAAGCAACATGCGTTTGAACTTCTTCCTAGCATTGGCAATAAAAAAGCAGTTCAAATGGTTCAAGAAAGAGGTTCATCAGGATTCAAAAGTATGGAAGCGCTAAATCAATCCTGTAATATTGATGCTGCTGAATTACTGGCAAAGCGCTTCATCAGTGAGATAGAAGACCAAAACATTGAACCACGCTTAGTAGACCTATTGCTTCCGGTGAAAGCATGAGAGGAGCCCGCTGGCTAGTCGATTCTTTGCGTGCAAAGCAAGACATTGACAAATCATTAGGGCAACATTACTTAATTTCTGATGAACTAATATCTCGTGCGGTTGAACTCGCTGAAGTTAATTCAAATGACCATGTTCTCGAGATTGGTCCTGGACCTGGTGTTCTTACTGAAGTGATTCTTGAAACTGGATGCAGATTAACAGCGATTGAAATTGATGAAGGCGCTGTTGAACACCTAAGAGGTATTTTCGCAGCCGAGATTAAATCCGGACAATTAAATTTGATTTGTGGTGATGCATTAATCTCGGCTTGGCCCAATGATTTGAGTAAAGTTGTAGCAAATATCCCCTATCAGATTTCATCACCCTTGATCGAATTACTAACCCGTAACCTAAGAAATCCTCACACTGAAGAAATATCCGATGTAGTAATATTGGTTCAAGAAGAATTCGCTGAAAGATTGGTGATGGAATACGAATCTGATGTCGGCTCCCTTGGAATGACTGCCCTATTAGATTGGAATAGTGAAATCGAAGATAAAGTCGCACCGCATAATTTCAGCCCTAATCCAAAAGTTCACTCCCGCTATATCCATATGACTCCCCAGCAAGAGGAATTTCCTTGTGACAAACGACTTGTGCGATTGCTAATTCATGCTGGATTTGCAGAGAGAAGGAAGAAATTACGTTCAACTTTAAAGCGTGTACCGAAAAGATTGAATCGCCTACCTGAATGGCATTCTACTCGGTGGAAAGCGGCATATTCTGCATTTATTGAAGATGAAAGAATGGATGCTAGGCCGGAAGAATTTGAATTTGAGGACTGGCTACAATTGGCAAATGATTTTGCTTCTTTTGGTGAAGAAGAGTAAATTTTCTACCCACGCAACTGTTAGAAGAGAGGCGACGCACCGCAGAATCATGTCCGAGTTGCGTTTACAGACATCTTCTGGTATAATTGATACCGGAGACTTCTCCCTTGAAACGGTAGTTGATGCTATCGAGGGCAAGGGTTTAGCGTGGCTAGACATCGAGAAGCCTGATGATTCAGTGAAGGACTTTTTACTCAATATAATGCAATTTGATGAACTTGCGGTTGAAGATATTTTTGGACACGCCGAAACTACTGCAATGAAATTTAGTAACCATCGTTTCGTCGTTGTCAATGCACGTGATGCTGATAATCAACTAAACACTGAACCAGTTGCGATTTTTATTACTGATGATTTGATAATTACTGTACGCCATACAAGTATTCCTGCTCTAATGAAATTCCGTCGTAGATTCAAGGAAGCTGAAGAAGAGGACCTAAATCTCGGAATTGATTTTTTACTGTATGAAATATTGGACGCAATTGCTGATGACTGGCAACCTATTCTCGGACGCTATTCAAAAACTCTAGATGAATTAGAGTTTTGTGTTTTCGATCCCCAGAAACAATATGAGAACTTACTGGAAGGACTACACGATTTGAAGAGACAACTTCGTGAATCGAGTAAGTCGATTGAATCGCTTCATACCGTTACTTTGCGAATGCAAAATCAAAAGTTGAAACTGATATCTACTGGAGTGGCAATCTACTTTTCTGATCTAAACCAACTTTGTATCGCATTAGTAAAGAGAGCCAACAACTATTCTGCAGGTGCAACTTCAACAAGAGACACATATCTTTCCAACATCTCAATGGAATTGTCACAATCTAATGCACAATTAACTGAAGTTATGACAACGCTAACAATAATCGGTGCAATCATGCTTCCATTGACATTAATCGCTGGAATCTTCGGTATGAACAATGAGGACTTACCCATAGGCCAGGTTGGCGGATTTTGGGGAATAATCAGTATGATGACTATCTTTGCAGTATTGATGTTGACAATGTTTTGGCGTCGTGGTTGGTTGAATAACTTCGCCAAGAAGTGAATTATTTATCAACCGATAGTTGAAGAACCATTGGCTTATTTTCACTAATATGTCAAGGGGTGCCGAGGTTACTACAGGCCCAATCCCCATCGGTCAATTTGTCACTTTAGTAAAATCAACTTTGAAACGAGACCCTTTGTTTCAACATCAAGTATTGAAAGGTGAAGTCAGCGGAATGAAACTTGCACGTTCCGGACATACCTACTTTGATTTAAGAGATGACCAAGGCCAGATGAATTGTGCTATTTGGAAGAATAGATGCCATATTGATAGTACGATAAAGGATGGAAGCGAAGTTGTTGTCATCGCCAGTATTGATGTCTATGCTCCAAGGGGAAGCATGACTCTTAATGTTGAAAAGATTGAACCGATTAGTAGCATTGGAGCATTGGAAGAAACTCGACGAAGGTTGATTGGCGAACTACGTGATGATGGCTCACTCGATAGAGTTCGCCTACGGATTCCACTAATTCCAAAACATATTGTCATCATCACTGGCTCTGCTTCGGCTGCATTATCTGATATGCAGAGATTGATTGAAAACCGTTGGCCTGGGCTACGCCGAACTATCATCGGGGTAACTGTTCAAGGGGATAGTTCGGCTTCTGAAATTTGTCAAGCATTAGCCACTGCGAGAGAAATGTGTAAACCTGAAATTGCAAAAAAATTGCAACGACCTATTGTTGATTTGATTATTATAGCTCGCGGTGGAGGTTCGCCAGAAGATTTGTGGACATTCAATCTTGAAGCGGTGGCTCGCGCAATTATCGCCAGCCCAGTCCCAGTAATCTCTGCAATCGGACATGAATCTGATATGTTAGTTTCTGATTTAGTATCTGATTTACGTGCCTCCACCCCTTCGGATGCCATCGAAAGATGCGTACCAGAAAAGAGTGCTCTGTTGATGTGGCTTGATGGTATCGAGGGACGGCTTGAAAATTCTGTATTACGAAGATTTGGTGAATCTCGCCAACATCTAGTTACATTAACTGCTAGATTACGTTTGGCGCCATTAGCAGGATTAGCAAAGGCTAAGGACAGATTGAATAACATGGAAATGCGTATCAAGAGTTCCTCCCAAAGAATGCTTTCGGGTGAAAAGGCTCGGCTGGTTCATATCGGGGCAATATTACAATCATCACACCCAAAGCGCGTACTCGAAAGAGGTTATTCAATGGCCCAAACAAAGGACGGGGAGGTTCTGAGTAGTGTAAAAAATATTTCTCCGGGACAAGAAATTACTATGACTTTTGCAGATGGATCAGCCCTTGCTGACATCAAGGAAATTATTGAGAGTGATGAAAAATGAGTGAAAAAAGAAGTTATAATGAAGCGGTATCTAGATTGGAAACTATAGTTTCTGAATTAGAGAAAGGAGGAAAAAGCCTTGATGAAACATTAGCGATGTTTGAAGAAGGGGCAGCATTACTGAAAGTTTGTCAACATGAGTTAGATGCTGCTGAAGGCCGCCTCGCCGAACTTAGTTTAGAAGAAATTAATTCACAAATTAAAGGATAAGGGTCTACATGTCTAAACGAAAACACAACGCCTTAAAACGCCGTGTTGTTCGTTTATTGTCCGATTGGAAAGACCCACACCAATCGGTTGGCTTGACACAATCAGATATAATTCAAGCAATAGATATCGCGGAAGATGGTGAAACTAATCTCACAATAAAACCATCACGACCACATTGCCCTTGCTGCCTTTTGGATTTAGATTCTTTACGCAAGAAGATTTGTGAAGTGAAGGGTGTGACTTTTGTACAATTCACTATTGTCGATGTACCCGCTTCTGAACGCTGGACTAGGATACTGAATCGCTAATTGAATTACGCCTACTTAGCACAATAAATGCTGGTATTGACCAACCAATTACTGCGACAAGCCATGCGATGATGGAGCCGATTAACACCCCAAATTCAGGTAATGACCAGATACTGACTATCGCATAAACTGCGACACTTGCACCTCCTAACATCATCGGTCCTGCAGCACCACGAGGGACTGTTGGCCCTTGCGCCATCCATAATGCCACCATGCTGGTTAAGAAAATTGCAGGGAATACTGCCGCTATACCGGCGATTAATGGTTGACCTTGCCCCGATAGCCAAACTGCAAAACCAATAGCGATCGCAGCGGCTAATCCCCTACATACCAAGACAAAAGGTGAAACTGTGTGTTTTCCTTTTGGTGTTTCTGTATTTTTCCAATTTATAATTACTGATAACAAGATCAGTAATAACAAACCAATAAATCCTAAATTAATTGCTAATAGGTTCTCGCCTAATGCAATAACTACGATTTTTAACATAATAATGGCACTAAAAGTCCAAATCAATAATGCTGAAATCGTGGTGATGGCTAGAGGTCTTTTTCTTTGTGAGAGATGAGGTGGAAGAATAATCCATACGGTCAAAAAGAGACCATTGACAAGCATTCCGAGTGGAACTATTGCCATACTTTCAATCAATGCAGCCTCCCCTCCAACCATATACATTCCAGCAGCTGCAGGGACAATTGTTGAAGGGACTGTTCCTAATATGCCGCCGGTTAGCCCTCCCCACTTTTCTATAGCCACAGTCACTAGTGTGGCCACAATTCCTGCGAATAGGGCAGAAATCAAAACAGATGGACCCAGAATAAAATCACCACCTAAATTACATCTGTAAAATCATTTCAAAGATATCGATTCAAGCGATTTGTTAGACGAGGTATATTTCCGCCAGCCCATTCTTTGACTCTTTCACCATCAAGATATATTGCATTATATGGTAAGACATCAACTTCTGAAACCCAAGGATGGGCGATTTTGAAACGTCCAAGGCCAGGGGTATCGAGAATTAGTTTTCCAAATCTTGCCCCTTCGGGTGATTGGCCAGAATCAAACCATTGTTGTAAATCTAAAGTCCACTGTTCGCAAGCGGCACAGCCGTTTTTGCCAAGTACTAATACTACTAGAGGAGCAGAAAGAAAATCTTCCCAATCATCTCTACCGAGAAGTTCTAATTTAGCCAATGGATTCACCTATTACGAATGATATGAAAAATCAAGCAGCGAAGTTGTCGCCTTTCTTCCAGTTTGCACCACAAAGTCCGCCAACCATTGTTGCTTGGCAGGTGCGTAGTACCTCTGAAGGTGATCTTCCAGCGCCCATATTGTTAATTGACCACATCTGAACCTTACCTTCATCATCAACCAAAACACAGCCACGGAATCCAACGCCCAAAGCATCGTTCATCATTCCGAATCCATTTGTAACTTGATGTGTAGTATCTGCAAGAACTATATGAGAAACTCCTTGTGGGAAAATCTCTTTGTCAGCAAACCATGCAGAGTGTGAGAAGTATGAATCAGTAGAGCAACCGATAACTTCGATTCCATCGTCAGCAAACTCATCCTTTAGAGCTTCAAAACCAACAATTTCTGTTGGGCAGATAGTGGTGAAATCAAATGGGTACCAATAAATTAGATGCCACTTTCCTACACAGTCTGTAGAAGAAACGACTTTCTTTTCTCCATTTACGCATGCAATTGTTTTCCATTCAGGAGCCGGCTTTCCAATCATATTTTCCATGTATTATATACCTCAAACAAGGCTAAATGGCTCAAGTATATCAATCACTGTATCAGGGCAACAAAACTGAAGAAAAAATTTCTAACATACCTTGAATCATTCCGATTCCAATAATAGTCGCTGCTGCCTTTTCCTGCGGGCCTCAAATTGATGTCTTAATTCAATTTCATCAAACTTCCTCTGTATTTTCCGCTTTAGAAACCAGATGATTATGGCTACAGCGACCACTAGAAAAGGAAGTATGATCCATTCTTCTAATCCCCATTCCTCAAACATTATTTCACCTCAAATCGGCGGTCTTAAATCGATATCAACATCGCCTCTCGGCAATCCAATACAGCCTAATATTGCACCTTCATCAACTAAAAAATCATCTAAACCAGGTGGAAGAGGCGATGGTAATGGAACCTCGCCCATCAGCAATGTGACCATGCATGAACCACAAGTTCCAGATTTACAATTTGTTGGAATCTCAACTCCAGCTTCAATCGCATGTTCAACCAATGTTTTCCCTTCGACGTATGGAGTCTGACCCATCAAGTGAATTCCGCGTAAGAATCTAATCACTGGGTCGCCTTCATAATCAAGTGTGCCAAAACCCACTTCTGCTGATACTGTCCCTGCGGACATAAATCCACCTCAACGAACATCCTTATGGCGAGTCCAACGGCCAGTCTGCTTATTGAAGAACAATCCAGCCTTCTTCATCCATTTGTTGAACTTAGTTGCACCTGCACCAGTCCTGAGAATGAAATCTTCTCGGTCTTCTTGTGCTTGGATGTAATTCTTAGCATCGAGTTTCTCGTCAATCCAATTATTAATTTCCATTAATCCGCCAACGAGTTCGCTCGCTTCAATCGCCTTAGATATCTCATCTGCGGAGGCACCGGTCTCTTCCAAATCTTGCATGATTTGTCTGTTAAATGAACTAAAGTCCAAACTTGCCGGCTTTGGAGGTACTGGATTACGTGGTCCTGCTTCTTCATTGATAATGATTCTCGTTCCATTGGAGAGTCTGTCCTCTACCATTGCGGCCAAAACTGGGACGAAACTTGTTTCACATTCCCAACAGATTAAAGCCCATTCTTCCATTCTCTCAGTGTCTCTAGATTGCCGAGGATCCATCTCATCACCACATTCTAAGCATGCGTGGAAAATCAAACCAGGAACGTGATTGCGGCGGAAATCTACAATGTCTTGAGGTGTCCCTTCCAAATCAAGCATTTCATGATCTCTTGCAGCCTCTAGACCTCTTGTTTCTAATTGGTCGCGGATTTTGACTTTCTGGTCTTTCTTATCCTCGTCGAACAAGTTGTTTTCCAACTTTACGATTAATTCAATTGTCTTACCAAGACGATTCATAACCAGTTTTTGTTCTCTAAATGCTTCGACCTTAGCAAGTTTAAGACGTTCCTTTTGTTCTGCTAATTCGGTAAGAACATCCTTTCTCTCACGCTTGAATTTGATTTCCTCAATCTTTGTTTCTTGCTTCCTCTCCGGTGCAAGAACCTTGGACAGATATCTTTCTGCTCCATGCGATGTGTGGCCAGCGGTGATGATTTCAATAACACCTTGAGCGATGTCGGGCTTTAACCCATAATTCTCTACCAACATATCTTTGTCGATTTTCTTCAAATCACCGATTTTTAAGCCAGAATCGGCTAATGTCTGCGCTGTGGTATTGTCTATTCCACGGCGTAATAGTGCAAGATATGTGTCCTTCTTTGCCATAACATCTCCTCCGACAGGTCAAGCGGAAGGGTCGCTCTTATCAAAACCCTTCTTCTTGATAGATTATTGATTTCAACAATATTTGAACCTTTGAACTGATAATTCCCTGCTATTTTTATGATTACTGAGGGATAATTCAACAATAACAACCACATTGTTCAAGGTATACCTGCGGGGACAGTCCAATATGCCAGCCAAGCCATACTCGTCGGGACACATTGGTGCGGTTGCAAGCAATTTTACTGACATGAGGTTATCCGGTGATGTCAAACAAACTTTGGTTGAACTTTCATGTTATGAAATCGCTCGTATCGTCCCCCTAATGGAATCAGAAACATTGACTCAAGACCCTGAAAGGAAAACATTAGATGACCCAAAACGAACACGCTTGAATTACAATAGAACTCGGGAATTAATGATTGAACAGTTAGTGAGTATCGAATCTGTAGGTTCGGCTGCTGTTCAGGCGGGTATAGAACAGGTTGAGGGCCATCTATCAATTCTGATAAAGCACGCAGAGGCTGCGGCTGCAAAGGACCGTGTAGCAACAATAAAATCACGACATTTAGAAATTGCAATTTCCGGCCTAGGACTTAGTGAAGAAGAATCAGACTCAATTGTAATTACTCCTCAGATTGAAACAGAAGAATTTACAATATCACAGGGTGGTGGTGTTTTGACTCATTCCTCTTTGATGGCGTTAGCAAAAACACATGCTAGAATGCCTGTTACCAATGATGCGGTAGATGAATTGATTGACACATACTACATGGTCATTGAAGATTTAGAATCAAAGATAAGAAAGCATGCCCAATTAGGTGGTAATCCGGTTCAATTCATTGAATCGATTAATCAGATGAGAACTTTGATGTCTTTGGGTTGGATGAGGAATATGCTAGCCAAAGCATCATATGTGGCTCGTGAAGCAGGATTGAAGCGGATCGATGTAGAACAAATTGTCCAGATAGACCCGTTTGAGTGAATTATTCTGTTAATCCGTCTTCTCTGTCCATTTCTTGCGAGATTTCCCAAGAATGGAGACACTCATGCCCTCCGAGGAAGCCACCGGCCTCTCTACTAGGTCCAATGAATTCTGCTCCACAGAATCTACAGAATACTTGTACAATTAATTCGTTCAAGTATGTTCCATTAATTGTCACACGTTTGATAATACGCTTGCCAACGTCAGACTCATCCCAATCTTGTTGCTTTTCTGTGAAATCATCATTCTCATCGATTGTTTTCCCCATTATTACCACTCCGTGACCCATGGGATTGCTCTATCCGCTGTAAGAGGACGCATTCCATCTTCATCTCTTACCCAAGTATCTTCACTACCGATACTTCCATCAGAATATACTAATTTCGGCTCTATTGCCATAGTGCCACCAATTGGGAGCGGCCTATCAAAGCCTTCTGCAACCACTGGAGTTTCATCCAACTGTAATCCGACAGAATGGCCAAGGAATTTGCTCTGATCTGGACCCATTCCCATCAGGTGGTCTTGATGACCAAATTCATCTGCTAATGCAAGCCCTTGCCTCCATGCTTGCTGGCAGGTCTCACCTGAGCCCAAAACATCGACTACGGTGTCTTTGACCGCCAATATATCTTCAAGTCGTGAATTCCATTTCTCATCTAAATGCCCCGCTACAAACATTCTGGTGGCATCAACAACATAGCCGCGATGAATATGTAATAAATCAACTAGAACTGTTTCATTGGCCTTGATTTTGTTGAAACTACTACCCATACTGGAGAGGGGGTGTGCACCGACTCCACCTAATGCCGAATCAAAGAAAGATGGGATTCCTCCAGCCCGTCCAGCGATGATTACACCTCTATCGCATTGCATTGGAAAGCGGCGCATCTGTACCGAACCACCGTATCCTTCTGCGCGACTAACCGCCTCAGCTGCAGCAACTAGTTCTAATTCAGTAACTCCTTCAGCACCAACTTCTGCAACTGCATCAAACATTTTTAATTGTATTACTGCACCTGCTTCTAACATTTCAATCTCCCATGTAGACTTGATTTCTCTTTGCCCATGAATCAATTCTGTTATGTCAGGGCATTGCCCGAATAGAGATAATTTCTCATTGAAAAACATGTAGATCGAAGCCGGTATTTCTCCATGTTGTAAACCGATTGACCCTTGAGCCCCCATGTCCTTTAGGTGCTGGGCGAATCCTTGCATCGAAGGAAAAGAACAGACATTGAGTGGTGCATCATCGCCACCTGCTTCGAAAATAGCTCTCCTCAATGAACGGCGGACAAAGAAAGTTGGACCATCTCCGCCCAATTCACAAGTTGCAGCGGTTCCTTTGGCCGGTACGAAAAGTGAGCCATTTTGTCTGCCACCCGCATAATAATACAAATCGACCGGGTGTTGAATGATTGCTCCACCGATGCCGGCTTCGGCCAAAAGAGACGATAGAAGGGTTAGGCGGGCCTCCAACTCGGATACAGGTACGCGCCAATCTTCGCCCTCTGGGCCAACGATATCGGCTTCCGACCAAGTTGTCATCGTGTCATTGGGTGTGCCATCCGTTCAAAATGACTCCGCTTGAGAAAATGCTCAAAAACGACTTAAGATTCTATTTCTGCGATAACAATCTCTTCGGTGACATCAATTCTCTGTTGTGCAATTTCACAGTATTCTTTAGAAAGATCGATTCCAATGTAGGTTCTACCGGTCATTTTTGCAGCCACACAGGTCGAACCAGAACCATTGAATGGGTCTAAAACGACATCACCTACAAAACTGTACATCTCAATACATCGTTTTGGTAGTTCAACCGGGAACGGTGCTGGATGGTTCACCCTGCTCGCCCTCTCCGTTGCAAAACTCCAAATTGATTTTGTGTGCTTTACAAAATCATCACGCGAGATTGTATCAATTCTACCTTGTTCTCTTTGTTTCTTATCACGTGGTAATTTGTAATCACCCTTGCTAAACATTAGTAAATACTCGTGAATATCTCTTAGACAAGGATTACTTGCACTTTGGAATGAGCCCCATGCACAAGAAGAACCAGCGCTTGCAGATTTATCCCAAATTACTTCTCCTCGCATTAAAAAACCAATTTGATTCATCATTAAGTTGACGTGGCTGGATAACGGAATATACGGTTTCCTGCCAAG
>ERZ891418.185-NODE-185-length-22767-cov-7.111791_pt1 | contig 22767 bp, 5 predicted proteins | sample MGYA00521236_ERZ891418 | MGnify/ENA primary metagenome ERZ891418 (study PRJEB32303, sample SAMEA104408696) | aquatic metagenome | biome: Brackish water; feature: Chemocline; material: water | place: Baltic Sea | collected 2014-10-18T10:34:00 | depth 100 m ... | reverse complement strand
TCCTGAAAAGAGGGAGCCACTCGAATTCACCACTCCATTCGAGGTTACAAACAACCCACCACCATCGTTTGTGGCAGTATTTCCTGAGACAGACGAGATACTGACCGTAACAACACCGTCCTGATTGAAGACGCCACCACCGTCAGTGGCAGTATTAAACGCCACCGTGCTGTTTGTCAGAGTCGCGTTCGCAGCCAATTCGTTATACAGACCGCCGCCATCTCCATCAGCAGTATTTCGCGTAATAGCACTATCAACAATAGTGACCGTCCCGGAGTCATTGTTGTACAGACCGCCGCCATCGCGGCCAGCCATATTGCCAGTGAGTGCCGACCCATCAATATTAACGGTTGCGTTACGGTCGTTGAAGAGACCGCCGCCAACAGTCAATGCACTGTTGAACGCGAAGGTACTGTCGGTAATTGACACGCTTCCGTCATCGTTAAACACACCACCGCCAAAGCCAGCCGTATTACCATCAACAAATGAGTCCACGATAGCCAGCGAACCGTTTGTGAATATCCCGCCACCATTTCTATCAGCCGCGTTCAGCGAGATTGATGCTCCCGAAAGGGACACTGTCCCATTGCTCCGAACACCGCCGCCATCCTTTCCACCTGTCACACTCCCGCCAGTCACAGTCAGATCAACAAGATTGAAAGTCACCCCTGAGGCGACATCAAAGACGCGATCTATCTGATTGGCATCGACGATTGAACTGCCAGCTCCTACACCAATGATCGTCAACGAACCGTTCGTCACATCGAGGTCGCCAAAGGCCGCACTGTCTTCACCAACGATCCAGGAGTCGGTTGCGGAAACTGCCAGGGAGTTCGCTGGCAGCGCAAAATCGGTAATCGCCCCTCCAGACGGATCAAGCGTGAAGACATAGGCACCATCAGCGGCAGTGACTGTCGTCAAATCAATCGTGTACTGTGTGTCGGAAACCCGAGTCACCACCAGCCCGGACAAGTCGACGCTCACCGGGACCATGCCGCCAGCCAGATCGGCGTCAAATGTCAGGTTGAAATCGGTTTCTGCATTGGCGAGATCGACACCCGTGACCGGCTCATCGAAATTCACCGTAACAACACCAACAAAGCCAATTCGCGGATCAGGCGTCACAGGCTCAATCGTGCCGACCGGAGCCGTCACATCGACTGCCACTACCCACGTCGTCGAATCCGTCCCGGCAAATACGTTTCCGGCTGCGTCCTGAATCACCGTCGCGGTCCCATCAAATGTCAGGACATACGTCCCCGGATCGGTCAGGCCGTTGAAGGCAGTGATCGCAGAGAGATCAAGCTGATATTCACTCAGCGAATTAAGCTGCACAGCCACACCTGAAAGCGGAACAGCGACAGCCCCCCCACCGAGCCCATCGTCATAGGTCAGCATGAAGTTCGGGGCACCAGCAGACGTGCTCACGCCGAAAACGTCCTCAGAAAACGTCAAGATGACAATTCCTGGATTTGTGGTGCGGGCCGCTGGAGTGACCTGAGACAGAAGTGCTGTCGGAGCGAAGACATCCGCTCCTCGCACAAACTGATCGCTCGCAGCGATTCCACTGCCGATCTGCGCTGGATCCTCTGCGAGTGGGATGAGCGCGAAGTCAGTGATGTCACTTACCAGGACATCAAACGTGTAACGACCGTCCGACGACAACACGTTTGTCAGACCTGAGATCGTATATCGAGTCCGATCGACCGGATCCTGTGTTAAGACTGCACCGGCCAGCGAAGGCGTAGTAACCGCCCCCTGCCCATCTTCAAACGTGAGGCGGAAATCACTGAGGTCAACCTGCAGAACGGGCTCATCAAACTGGACAACGATCTCATCGATTGGATCCAGTCCGGACAGCGCATCACCCAGCGGGTCAGGAGTAATATCCACGACGTCAACGGTCGGAGCCGTCGTGTCGATCTCCGTCAGACTCAGATCGTAGGTCGTCGTGCCAAGCAGGATCGCATTGGCAACAGACAGCCCCGAACTCGAAAGGGCATTGGCCTCCATGATTGCCGCACGAAGCGTTACTCGCCCAAAGTTGTCGGATACAACTCCGTCGCCCGGGTTAACGTCCACCGAGTCCGCCGTCGAATCGACAAAGAAACCACCAAATTCGAAGGCACCGATGTCCGTAAACCCGTTGCCGAGCACTCGCGGAATTCCACGCTGATCTGTCGAGGCCAGCGTTGCCGCACCGGCATCAACTGCCGGACTGCTCAATGTGAGTGCATGGGTAAACGTTGAACCGCCGTTGCCCTGCAGAGATCCGAGATTCGGATTGGCGTTAAGATCATTTGCACCGGAGAAGACTCCCATCGCACCGCCAATATCCTGAACCAGGTTATTGTCGAGCGAGACAAGGGCACTCGCCGCTCCCGGCACGGAAACGTCATTGCCGCCAGAAATCGCCGTATTGCCTGCGATGATCGTATTCTGAACGGTCATTGACCCACCCGAGGCCGACACGCCGCCACCCCGTTGACCAGCAGAGTTGCTCGCTATTGTGACATTAGTCAACGATCCGGAGCCACTGTTAAACAGGCCGCCACCACTGCCAAAGGTCACTCTGTTCCCGGAAATCGTCGAATTCGCAATCGTAATCGTCCCGCCGTCGAGATTGATGATGCCCCCACCGTTCAGACCAGCCGTATTGCGAGTGTCCGTCATGGCGACGGGATCGACGACTCCGCCAATCGTACTGTTGATAATTGTGAGATTACCAACGTTTCGAATACCGCCACCGTTATTCGTAGCAACGTTGCCAGACACAGTTGTATCCACCAGAGTCATAACGCCTGCGTTATCGATTGCCCCCCCGTCATCCAACGAACGGTTGCCGGTAATCACACTATTCCGGATCGTCACCGTCCCGCCATCGTTTCGGATGCCGCCCCCGTCCTCACTGCCGCGAACCTGACCGCCAGTAATTGTCACCCCGTCGAGAATCAGTGTCGCTCCGGACGTGATGTGAAAAATTCGTTCAATACTCGCGGCGTCGATCGTCGTGACATCTGCACCAGCACCCAGTATCGTTAGAGTTCCGGTCGTGTCGGTAATGTCAAGGTCACCACTTGCCGCAAACTGTTCGCCGATTCCACCAATCGACAGCGTGTAATTGCCTGCCGGCAGATTGATCGTGTCGTCGCCAGGCAAAGCACCAGGCTCCATAATCGCCGCCCGCAGCGAGATCATGTTCCCGGAGTCCGCGACGACCCCGTCACCTGGATTGACGTCGACAGTGTCTGACGTTGTATTAACAGTGATCGTTGTAATCGTCTGCCATTCGTCAAACACGTCGCTCAACAAAACGTCGCCTGTTGCTAAAGACTGAATATCCGATCCTTCTGCCCGAAGCGTAAGGCGGTAGATCCCGTCGGTCCCTGTTACCGACCCTAAGTCGATCGAGTATTGGTCGGCCCCAGACGGAGACTGAGCAAGCGTCACGCCACGAAGCGAAACCAGAAGTGGTCCCGCTCCCGTGTCTCGCGTCAGCCGAAAGTCCTCAAGACCAACTCCACTTACGGCTTCTGAGAAATTCACCGTCACAATCCCTGCTGACCGCAGACGAGGATCCGGATCCACAGGAACGATCATGGCCGACAGGTCAATGAGAGTACTGACCCAGGTATTGGAGTCTCCCACGGCCAACGGATTGCCAGACGCGTCGACGATTGGTGACAACGTATCCGTCGTCACAACACTCAGCGTGAAGGTCCCCTGAGTAAACGTGACATCGGAGAGGTCGAGCAGGTACTGTGACACGGAGCCCGGCGCGTTTTTGAGGCTCACATCCGAGATATCGACAGGCTGAGGGCCAGCCCCGAGCCCCTCATCACGCGTCAGTGTAAAATCGGCAAGATCGACACCAGAGACATCCTCTGAGAAGTTAATCGTGACAACACCAGCCGATGTATTTCGAGGCGTCCCCACATCAACGATGTCGACGGTCGGATCGACAATGTCGATTCCGCTAAACCACGTGTCCAGCGCGGCAACATTCGAAGGCCCGAGTAACGCATCTTCCAGTGCGTTGCCGGCAATGTCAGCAATCCCCGTGTTAGAAACCAGCCGCAGTTCATAGCTGCCCTGTGCCGAAGTTACACTCGCCAGGTCGATCGTATATCGCCGCTGCGTTTCCTGACGCACAGTGAGACTGGCGAGAGAGACCAGCACAGGGCCGCCCCCCAGACCATCGTCGAACAGAAGGTCGAAATCCGTCTCTGCATTTGCCAGATCGAGGCCAGACACAGCCTCGTTGAAAAGAATGTTGACAAGCCCGACCGCAGCGTTACGCGGATCAGGAGCGATGTCCACAATGTCTGCGAGAGGCAGTGTATTATCGATACTGAATGTCGTCCCTGCGTCAGCACCGAGCTCAATACCAGCCTGGTCAGTAATCTCCGAATCCGAGGCGACCAGCGTAACACGGTAAATTGCCTCTGCTGCAGTATCTGCAGAAAGGTCAACAGTGAACGTATCCTCAAACGCACCGCCGCCGCTGGGCGTGACGCTCCCACCTGTAATCGGAATTTCGACGAATCCATCACCCAGATCAATTTCAAGACGAAAATCAGATAGCCCGACCTGAGTTACGTCGACTGGCTTGGTGAAATTCACCACCAGATTATTTGCTGGCGTAGTTCGAGGATTCGGAGTGATTGACAGTGCCGCCGTCGGCCCGATGTTTTCGACCGTCCATGAGTCGAGTACGATCAAACCATTCTGAATCGGATTGCCCGACATATCCTGAATCAGCGAATTGGTCCCTTGAATAGACAGCGTGTAATTCCCCGCTGCACCTGTCACCAGATTCAAGTCAATCGTGTATCGCGACGGGGACACCTGAGTGACCGCCAGCGCCGTAAGCGGAATATTGATGGCGTCACGGGTCAAAACAAAGTCCGTTAGATTGACTCCGGTTACAGGCTCCGAAAAATTGACCGTAACAATTCCGACGGCTGTACTGCGAGGATCCGGGTCTACCGTAACCGTACCCGGCACGACAAACGGTGCAGTCGTATCCGCAAACCACAGGTCGAAAGAGTCTAGCGTCACTGGATTACCAGCAAAGACAAAGTCTTCAATGATGTCGTTTGCCTGCTTCGGAACAAGAACCCAGGTGTCTGTCGCGCTGGCGTCGAACACGTAGGCATTTCCGGTCGCGTCAGAGATTGAACCAGTATCACGCAACGAAAGGACATACGTCCCATCAATATCGGTCAGGCCTTGTCGGCTGAGATCCAGAACATAGGACTGAGCGAAGACTGTCCCGCCGGAAAATGGCAACACAGAAGCTCCCTGGGAATCCACAGAATTGATCGCCCGAACGCGAACTCCGACCAGTGACACCGGCTGAGGGCCATTCCCATCATTAATATCGCGAGTAAGTGAGAAGTCAGTCGCTGCGTTAAAGACATCGACACCCTGCACGGGTTCGTCAAATTGAATCGTCACCGCCCCGGCATGTTGAACCCGCGGATTCGGGTCGATATCAAGGATCTCCGCGCGTGGGCCAGTACTGTCCTGGATCCAGGTGTCGGCACTGATCACGGCAAGAGGTGCCCCGGTACTTACCAAAGAAATCCCTGTGCCTGGATTCAATGTCAACACATACACCCCATCGATGGGGTCGCCCAGGCCGTCAGACGTGACCGAAGACAAATCCAGACTATAGGCAGAAGGTGTATTACTGGTAATTGGAATACCCGCCAGTGGCACCGGCACTGGCCCGTTTCCTGTATCCCGAGTTAACGTAAAATGTGCAGCTGCGTTCAAAAGGTCAACGCCGGTTACATCTCCCCCGTTGAAGACAAACTGAACAGTCCCAGCTGCCGTTGTACGTGGATCTGGAAACACGTCGATGATGTCGGCACGCGGTTCATCGACGATCATCGTCCAGGATTCCAGTGCTGGAAATGTCAGAAACTGCCCCTGCTGATCCTGAATTCTGGTACTGTCATTTGTAATGAGAGTCAGTCGATAATCGCCGAACCCGTCGGTTAATGCAGCGAGACCATCAAGCACAAATGTGGTTGCGAGGCCATTCCCGGGATCGTCAATCGCTGTAACAGTCGCTCCCGATAACGAAACAGGGAACTGACCAGAGCCGATATCGCGGGACAGTCTGAAATCACTGACATTAACATTTCCCACAACCACCGGTTCACTGAACACGACTCTCACTGAATCGACCGCCGTACTCCGCGGATCAGGATCAACATCCACAATATCCGCAGACGGAGCAAGTGAGCCTCGCACCCATGTGACGGTCGCAGAGGCGTCGACGCCCAGGCTCGTCACTGAATACGGCCTGCCCACCGCATCGACAATTCCCGAGTCGTACGCAAATGAGCTGTTGCTGATCAGATACCCTGTGTCATCTGCGGACAGCGCCGTCGACAGTGTTCCGTCGCTTGAAAGGCGACAATTGTCGTCATCGTCGACGATCACCCGGTACGTCCCGTTCAATGTCGTCGCAGTTCCGAGCGTGGCTCCCCGAGTCCCAGAGATCGCCAGCGACTGCCCGGTCGAAAGACCGTGAGCGACTGCGTTTATCGCGATTTCACCCGCCATATTTACCGCAACACTGGCGATATTGATACTCCGTGGAGCATTGAGTCTCAGTCGATAGGAGCCTTCGGCCCCCGATACAGAGGACACGTCCACTGTGTATTGCGACGGTGTCACCGGAAAGACTGCCAGATTCGCTCCAACCTCGCTCAAGTCGACCGGCTGAAAACCATTGCCATCTGCAACATCACGCAGCAATGTAAAATCGAAGATATCGACACCGGACACATCCTCTGTGAAGTTAACTGACACATTCTCCACAGGAGTCAATCGGGGATTCGGAGACACGCGTACAAAGCTTGCTTCAGGTAGCTCGCTGTCGATTCTCAGCGAATACTGCCCATCGAGCCCGGTGACTGAGGAAAAGTCTACTTGATACTGACTCAACGATATCTGTTGGACGAACAGCCCGCTGGTATCGATCGGGACGCCATCTCGCGTCAGGAACAGATCGTCGATATCAACATTCGTCACTTCTTCTGAAAAAGTAAGCGTCACAATGCCGGTATTGCTGACCCGCGGATCCGGCGTGATGTCAATGACGTCGCTCTGCGGAAACGTTGGTACGTCAGGCAGCGGGAAGCTGTCATCGATCGTCTCATACGATCCACCGGACACGTAAGTCCCATTAATACCACGCGGAATCGAGATCGTATTTGCGTCGACGATGGTAATCTGGAATGTGCCATTCGCGGCCGGAATCCCTTCAACCCCCGTAATCGTGACTTGGCGATTGTTCCCCATCAGGTGGTTCGGCACTGTCACCAGCATGCGTGAAAACGGAGCCGACGGATCGGCAATGATGCTGGAAATCGAACCAATTCTGGACGGATTCGGCGACCACCCTCCCCAGGTTCCCGGAGAAAAATTGGAGCCGCTTTCGAACTGGTCGCTCGGAGCAGAACCGGCCGTATCAGCCCCCTGGGCAATCCGAAGCGTGGAGGCACCGGTCCCCGGATACATAAACGAGTCTGTCGTCGCAAAGAATCCGCCTCCACTTGTATTCAACTGGAAGTAGAGTACTCCACCACCCTGGTACGCCGGACCGTTGTCGTTTGTCGTGTTCCTGAGCCTGATGCGCGCTCCACCGACACCCGCCATTCCAGGATCAACAATATCCACCTGGTAGACACCATTTGCTGTATGAATTCCGCCGCCGACCGCATTGACGCCCTCGATCTCGACAAAGTCCCCGTCGTTGAAGGGAATGACTCCGCCGTACACACCGAAGAAATCAGCTCCCAGAGTGACTTCGAGTTCAGTGACGCCGTTCGCGACATTAACCGGCTGCACATCCGTGATCCCGAAGACCGCATCAGGTGCTGGATTGGCACCGTCGTTTTCGTCTGGAATCTGTGTGCCACGCGAAGGCACCTGCAGAATGCTGCGACCTCGCGTACCGCCATCGGGCCACGGTCCACGATTCGAGATCGGATTCCCGGGAGTCGTGTCGTCCTGGTCCACGTGATCCGGGTTATCCAATCGGTCCCGTGATTTGAAAACAGCTTCCCTGTTTGAGTACCCACCGCCGCCGGAGGTCGCATTCAACCCGTGTCCAACGTTGCCCTCAAAGACAACATTCATTCTCGCCAGAGGATCTGAATAGTATTCGCCCGCGCCAATGCCGAATGCGACATCCGTCCATCTTGCGATCACATTATTAATCGGCAATCCGGTCGTCAGCGGGTCGACTGTCGATCGAAACGTGTCAAACCGGACGTCGTCACCGAAGTTACCATCGAACGAGTTATTAACAACTCGCGTATTCGTCCGACTGTTCGGGCCCAGATCGTCTGGCGAACCGTACCCGGTCGGTGTGCCAGTGTAATTCTCGAAGTAGTTATTGGAATTACCCTGCGTCGAACCCTGCCGCACGATGAGGCCAGCCGCCCCAAACCCAGTCCCTGCCCCGTTGTTTTCAATTGTGTTCGTATCAACGTGCAAAACCGCATTTCCACCAGACCCGACCCCTCCGTTGGACAGCAGCTGCACTGTCGCTTCAACATTCTGGTTCTGCGCGCCATCCGCCGTCGAGACATAGTAAATCGCCTCCCGCTGGTTCCCAATCACTCGATTCCGTCCGGATTCACGTCCGTCACCAATCTGGACGTTACTCCTCCCACCGCCAGCCAGCAGAATATCGACACCACGACCAACGTTGCTGCTGATCAGGTTGCCGAGGACAACGACGTCGGTCGAACCAAACAGTTCAAGTCCGTCGTTCTGGTTGAACTGAATCGTGTTATTGCGAACTGAGAATTCTCCACCGCCGTTAATGTCAATACCGGCCCCGTTGTTGGATTCAATCGTATTGGCTTTGATGGCGACGCTTGCGCTTACCTCAATCTCAATACCGCTACCGAAGACGAGGGAGTTTGAAAGATTGGTCGCAGTCGTGTCGTTTCCGACAGCGTTAGCCAGTATCCGCCCGTTCCTCGTGATCGTGTTATTCGAAATCGATGCCCTGGCTCCGCTTGAACCAGCACTGAAGTGGACACCGAAACGCCCATTGGCAGAAATGTCGTTCCCGAGGCTCAAGCCGTTTGAGTCGACACCTTCCCGGCCAATCACGGCCACCTGCGTGACCCCGACTGCGCTGTCGAAGTCGATCCCGTCTTCATCGTTGTCCGAAATAACATTGGTCAGATAGGTCGCACTCACGTCCCGTAGGTCCGAGCCCGAGTTATTGCGATCTGATTGATGGACACCGTCAACCTGGTTGAATTGAATTCTGTTCCCGACCAGGTTGGCAACAATGCGTGCGTCCGCTTCGGCCCTCAGATTGACTCCGCTTATTTGAGAATAGTCCAGTGGAACATTCGAAGCGCCCCGGATTGGACTATTGGGTACCGGCAGGCCGCCCATTCTCTCATTAGCGAAAATGCCATTGTCGCTGATCGTCACATCGAAAACATCAAGCGTTCCATTCAACACCTGAATTTCGATTCCGGCCGCGAAGTATTCTAACTCTGGATCCGTTTCGTCGATGTTGGTATCGACATCCGGATTTGTCGCGTTACCACTCACTGTATTGCCACTGATCGTCACTGCCGTCGTCTGTCCGACAAGCGGGTTCACCGTCCGCGCTATGCCATCGTCTTCACGGAAAAACCGAATACCGTCGTCGCCGTTGTTGGCCACAATGTTATTGGTGATGTGGATATCCTCGATCGCCGAGAGTTCCTGAAAGAAGAAGTCGATTCCGCGGTCAAGGTTTGCGCCCGTAAGCGGCATGACAATCGCGCCAGCCAGGTGAGCACTATTGGCAGTCTGCCTGAAACCGGGAACCTGCACGGCACGAGTCACACTGAGCGTGTTACCTGTGATCGAATTAATCCGGACGACTTCGCCGTCGATCCGGACATTCTGGCCGTTTGAAAATGCGCTGGCGTCAGCAACAGTAAACACATTCTGACCAGCAGGCAGGTTGGCCCGCAGAGTCGTGAAGCTGCCGACACCGATCAGGTTACTGTCGATGATGGACCGGCGAAGGATGTTTTCTGCTTCAACGTCTACGTCGACACTGGTCAGGTTGATCGCAATCCCGTCCGCCTCGACTCCTGTGGTGCCAGTGATGACATTATTACGAATGTCAAACGAGCCCGCCGCGTTGTCCTGCAGCGTCACCTGGATGCTACCGTTATTGTTATCCGTCAGTGTATTTCCATCGCCAGACGACTCACCACCAATTGCCAGCCTCAGCGCGTCACCCTGAACGGCGATTACGTCAACATTACTGTCATGTAAACTTGCGAATGTTTCGTTGACGCCACGAGACACAGTCAGGTCATTTCTGTCGATCGCAGAAACCGTGAACTCTTCTCCTTCAACCATCACGTTGAATGGGAACAGGAAGTCCGAAAAGACGGACGCGTCGGTCACGCGGAGAGTGCCTCCTGTTCGTGAGATTCCTCCGCGGGCGATCTGTGTCGTGGCGGCGTGTGTTTCCCGCACAGTCACGTCGATCGCTCTGGACTGGTTCTGAGAGAAGACATTCCCACGAACGTCGGCGTTGATCGATGTGCCGGCAGCCAGGTCCGTAAAGAGGCCCGCACCTGCGTTCTGGCTGAAAGTGTTTCCTGAAACGTTCCTGGCGACGCCGCTGGCCGAACTGGTCACCGAACGAACAACGTCAGTGACACGATGTGATGTTGCCAGAGTGCCTCTCTCACCGCGAACAACAGTCAGTGTATTCCTACTGACTGCCGAGATAAACATCTGCTCGTTGCCGACCAGGATCACCTGCTGGGGCTGAAAACTGCGTCCGTCAGCGACAACCAGTGTTGTTGATGTCGAATTCACAGCGGCGGTGAGTGCTGTTTCAGCCGTGAAAGAATTGAAGTCGAAGACTAAGGGGCCGCGATTCGTCGTTAAGAATGCCGGGGTCGATGTCGCTGAGAAGCTCAACGCATTGCCGAGCGTCCTATCGACAGTCGTGCGTGTAAATGAACCGTACACGTTGCTGTCGACAGCGGTGAAAACAACGCCGTTCCCACCGCTGGTGGCGTCTCCTGCGATCATGTTGTTATCGATCAGGAGGTTGGTCAGCGTCGAATCCACCAGGTCAAAGCTGAGCGCGTCCGCCTGAGGGCGAGTCGCGTCGATCGTTGTGTCACGAACTGTCAGCCCGTCGATCGGCGAATCATCAAGCGAAATACTGATCCCGCGAATTGAGGCATTTCCTTCAATAATCAGGCCCGGAGCCCGTGTATCATTGAGGCTGATATCAACGCCACCAGCGCCGGTCGAGATACCGATTGTGTTATCAGTGATACGGATGTTATTGACAGTCGTAAAGACGGTTACGGTCCCGCCGCTGGAATAGAACTGGCCTGATCCGTCAGTGCTGTCGAGAGTAAAGACGTTTTCGTCGACACCGGTTATCGTGTCGATGGTGTTTGCCGCCGTCAGCCCTTGGACTCCAGTCACCGTCACTTCAGTGCCATCCTGAAGACCGTGATCCACGACAGTCAAGGCGAGAGGATTTGTGCCAGACGCAGTAAAGACAGATTGCTGAAGTCCGGAAGCTGCGATGGACACGCCGTCGATGGCCGACTCAGAAATATCCAGCTCACCGATTCTCGAATTACGGGTCTGGCTGGCAATGTTGATATCCAGACCGGTTCCGTTGGTCACGAGGATGGTCGACTGATATACCGAAAGGACAGGGAGTACGACATCGGTCAGGTTCAGATCGATACCCCCGCCGACACTGCTCGCGATGTTCGACTTCTGTACGACGAGCGAATTCAGAGTGACATTATTGAGCGTGATGTCGACGCCACTGCCCTGAGTGCCGGTAATGTTCAGTTCGTCGATGCTGATTCGATCAAGTGTCAGGTCTGACAGATTAATGTTGATTCCGCGTCCGGCAGCCCCGTTGAACGAAACGGTGTCAACCACAATGGAATCAAACTCGGGCGTACCGTCGTTGTTCACATCAATCGTCGTATTTGTGATGTTGATGACGCCCGACTGCGAATTCACGAACGCCTGATCGATGACAAACGCTGTCAGGAGTGTCCTTTCTTCAAGGGACTCCGTCCTCGTCGCAAGCCCCGTGGCAGCGCGGTCTGCAGCGGCCATCCAGTTTTGTGACTGGAGCGATTGCCCACGCCGAACCCGGCGTTTTGAGAGGAGTGACTGGCGGAAACTTCGTACCCAAGATGTCAACAGCATGGACGATCTCCTGGCCTTGGTCGGCCCTTTGTCCCCGAATTGACTGATTCTATTCGGCGTTGTCAGTGGCCACAGATTTGCGGACACCGTTTCAAAATCCGGTTCATTCTGCGAGACCGTTCTGCTCCGGAAAAAAGGGGCAGGCCGGCCGCAAGTGCTCGTTCGTAAGGTTAGTTTCCGTTAGGGGTTCCGTAAGTGAAACCACCAGAATTCCGGGCCTGAATCATCAGTTTCAAATCCGGTCAGCATCACGTGTCATCTTGCCTGGATTCCCCAGACGAAAGGTGAATTTTGTGTTCGACGTCTTGAAGGATGATCCGGTTCCCGGGAGTTACACAACGGGACACACCGGGCGCAGAACGTCCGGGTCTGACAGGTTTTGTCGTCAGATCAGACAGCTGTGCGCAACAAATCCAGCCTGCGTATGGGAACTTTCCCACTCATCGCACTCACCTGCGTCTACCTAATCGCCCCAGACGATTCGTCCGGAACCCGGCAGTTGGTTGATTACGCGGATCAGACGGCAAAACGGTGTCGAGCGGCTCGATCCTCCAAACCCCGTTCATCCAGACTGTAACTGCATCCCAATTCCCCCAGATTTTCCGCTCAAGCTCCCCGTTCGTTTCAGTCGATACCGATGTGGCGGATGACTCCGGTCACCCGTACACGCTGCGCGTGTGGCTCCTGAAAGAGTTCGTTGACCGCCTCGCAATCTGAGCCGCTTCCGCCCATGCGGAGGGACCATTATGAATCATTCTGGATTGGCACTCTCTCGCAAAGCCCGCATCATTGCGGTCGGAGCCACCGTCGCATCGCTCGCCGTCAGCGCGTGGGCCTGGCAGTTGCCGGGTGACTTCAGTGGGGGAACACGGCCGCTTGCGGTGCCAGGCAACGGCGAGCAGATTCTCACGGACCCTGCGGCCGCAGCAGCCCAACTCCCGCAGCCGATCTACACAAATCGTCCGACTTTTCGAATTCCTTTTCAGTTCAACCCGGATGAAATCTCGCGCCTCGGAGCCCGTGAAATCCGTCTTTACGCTTCGGGCCAACGCGGAGCGGAGTGGCGTCACGTTCAAACTGTCGGTCCTGATGAGGGAAAATTCAATTTCAAGACATCCGGCGATGGCGAATACTGGTTCACGGTGCAGACTGTCGACCGCAACAACCAGTTGCACCCGGGTGGCCCGGTGATGCAGCCAGGCCTGATCGTCATTGTTGACTCGACACTGCCGACACTTCAGCTCTCGTTGCAGCAGGGGCAGGCTGGCCAGGTTCAGCTTTCCTGGAACTCGATTGACGAGGCTGTCGATCCTGAATCGCTCTCTCTGGAATACAGCCAGACCGGCAACGCGGAGTGGCAGCAGGTGGGCGTTCTTCCAGCAGCAAGCGGCCAGACGTCATGGTCCGTTCCTCTGGGAGGCATCGTCTCGGTTCAGGGTCGAATTCGAGACCGGGCCGGCAACGTGGCAACGGCTCAAAGCACGATTCGGGTGGCCCCGGCTGGACCAGGGCAGGCACCTGGAGTTCCCGACCTGCGTGGTCCTGTTGCGAGCGCGACTCCTGGCCTGACGCTTCCTCCCGACGTTATTTCTGACCCCAGTCGGTTCGTCGGTCCCAGGCGGCTTCCGAATCCGGGCCTGACGGGTTCACCTCTCAGCATCCCGACCGATTCCGCCAGACTGACGCCCGTCCCAAGCCAGAATCCCTACGCGATTCAGGCACCGCCTCAAACAGCGACACAGTTTCCTCGTGGTTCAGATTACGGGCCGAACACAACACCTCGACCGCTGGCCCAGGCGGATGACTGGCAACCGGCTCAGCAGGGCGGTCGCCAATCGCAGACGCTTCCGCGGGGCTCCGGCACGACCGACCCCTTCTCGATGAATCCACCTGGCGCCTCGAATGAGTTCAATCAGACGATTCGGCCAGGCCAGACCATTGCCCGCAATGACTCGTTTGTGTCGAGCCGGCCGGGTGACGCGAGGCAGTTTCCGACTTTTAACGAGCCGCAGCGTGATCCGGGTTACCGGACCGTCAACAGCCGCAAATTCCACATCGACTACCAGATCGACGATGTCGGACCGTCCGGTGTGAGTTCGGTCGAGCTGTACGTCACGCAGAATAACGGGGAAAAGTGGTTCCGATACGGCATGGACGAAGACCGCCAGAGTCCGTTTGAAGTCGAAGTTCCGGGCGACGGGATCTACGGATTCACGATGCGGGTTGTCAGTGGAGCGGGTCTGGTCGATCCACCGCCGCAGACAAATCAGCAGCCGGATATCGTGATCGTTGCGGACTCATCGCCGCCGGTTGTCAACCTGCTCCCGCTTCAGCAGGGAACGGGCCGAAACTCGAACCGAATTCTGATTACGTGGGAGATTCAGGACAGCAAGCTGGCGGAACAGCCGGTTTCGCTGTCGTACTCAGCCAATCCGAACGGCCCGTGGGAGCCCGTTTCTGACTGGATGCCGGACACCGGGCGTTACATCTGGACGGTCGGTCGAGACATCGCACCGCGACTTTTCATCCGGCTGATCGCTCGAGACGCGGCCGGCAATGTGGCCAAAGTCGACACGCGGGAACCGGTTCTCGTGGACCTCGCCAAACCGACGGCACGTATCGTCGATGTGGAATCGAGTGTCACAAATCCCGTTGGCAGTTTCTGATCGTCTTCTGATCGTCCGCCGGTTCCGCTCACCAGGTTTATTTGTGTTTCGGTGCGCGGTGCGGCTCGAACGCTGTCTTGCGTGAGATCTCGGCCCGCTCAAACAGTTGCCGGGTCTGCGTGTAGATCCATTCCTGTGCGGGAACTTTCAGACTGGATGCCCGCTTGTCAATCGGTTGCCAGGTTCCGTCCAGCTGAAGCCGTCGGCCTTTGATCCTGTCTTTGAAATAGCATGACAGAATATCGATCAATCGATTTCGGCAGGCAGGCTCGTCGATCGGAACAAGCAGTTCAATTCGGCGGTCGAGGTTGCGAGGCATCCAGTCGGCACTGGAGATCAGCACGTGATTATCTCCGCCGTGGTGGAAGTGCGCTATCCGGGCGTGCTCAAGAAACCGGTCGATAATATTGACCACTTCAATGTTCTCACTGAGCCCCTCGACACCTGGCCGCAGACAGCAGATGCCTCGAATATTGAGCCGGATTTTGACGCCTGCCAGTGACGCTTTGTAAAGCAGCTTGATGAGCTCGGGGTCGACAAGTGAATTGAGCTTGGCTGTGATTTTTGCTTTCTGTCCCTGCCTGCTGAACTGAATTTCGGCTTCGATCATTTCGCGGAGCCGGTCGCGAAGCCCGAAGGGAGCTGCGGCCAGACGGCGAAACGGCTGCGGCTGGGAATGCCCGGTGATCGCATTGAAAAATGACATCGCATCCCTGCCGAATTCGTCGTGGCAGGTCAGCAGGCTCACGTCGCTGTAGATGCGGGCGGTGGCCTCGTTGTAATTGCCCGTGCCAAAGTGAACGTAACGCTGAATGCCCTGCGGCTCGCGTCGCACGATGATGCAGATCTTCGCGTGAGTCTTCAGCCCTTTGACTCCGTAAAAAACCTGCACGCCGGCTCGCTCCAGCGAACGCGCGCCCTCAATGTTTCGCTGTTCATCGAACCTTGCTTTGAGCTCGATAAAAACCGTCACGTGTTTTCCGTTTTGAGCGGCTCTGGCCAGCGCAGAGATGATCGGACTGTTTCGGCTGGTTCGGTAGAGGGTCTGTTTAACGGCGAGCACGTCGGGATCGTCGGCCGCCTGCTCGACCAGCTGCACGACGGGGTCAAAGCTGTCGTACGGGTGATAAAGAAGCACGTCCCGCCGCGCGATTGTCTCAAAGATATTTTCCAGCGGGTCGACATCGGGGGTCTGCATCGGCAGCCGGGACTCGTAGCGGTTCTCGTCTCCGATACCCGCCTCGGCCAGCTGCATCAGTGCGGACAGGTCAAGCGGCCCGTCGCAGCGGTAGACATCCCGATCCGGAACCCGCAATGACTTCTGCAGGAAACCGACCAGTTCGGGCGATGCCTCAGCAGCGACTTCGAGGCGAACGCAGTCGCTTTCCTTTCGAGCTGTCAACAGCTCCCGCATCTGCGCGAGCAGGTCGGAGGCCTCTTCTTCCTGAATCTCCACGTCCGCGTTTCGGGTGACTCGGAACGGGGCACAGTCGATGATTTTCTCGTCGGGAAAGAACTCAGTTGCAAACATCGCAATCAAATCTTCCAGCAGCACGAACGAGTACTGGCCTTCGGAAGGCAGCGTGACAATTCGCCGCGTCACGTTGCCAAACGGGATGAAGACGTAACGCGTTTCTATTTCCGGCTTGCCGTTTTCGCCGGTTTTTTCCCGTTCCAGTCGAACGCAGATGCTGACGCCGCGATTGGCCAGAAGCGGCACCTGTCCTCTGACGGCCAGCGGGGCGAGGACCGAGAACACCTCTTCAGAAAAGAACTGTGTGAGGTATCTCACCTGAGACGTCGAGAGGTCCGCCGGGCGAAACATTCGCAGCCCGGCGTCGCCAATCCGCGGGGCGAGTTCCTGCAGCCAGCATTCGTACTGATCGCTGACCAGCTTATGAGTCCGCCGCGAGATCGCGACAAGCTGTTCCTCGCAGGTCATCCCGGCGGGGTCACGCCGCGTGCTGCCTCGGTCGGCGAGCGTCTGCAGACCACCGACGCGAACCATGACAAACTCATCGAGATTCGCGGCCGTAATCGCGAGAAACTTGAGTCGCTCCAGAAGCGGAATCGACTCGTCGCGCGCCTCATCGAGCACTCGCTGGTTGAATTCCAGCCAGCTGAGTTCGCGGTTGAAAAATTGTGTATCGCTGTCGGCCATGGTGTCGTTTCAGAAAAAATGTCCGCTTAACCCGCCGCCGGAGGCAAGGCAAATTGAATTGCGAGCAGCCTTGCCTGTGGCGGCGGGTTAAACAATCTGGTTTGAGTCTATCTCAGTAAAACGGAGATTCCGTACGTGTCCTCGAACAGGCCGCACGACTGTTTCAGCGCAATCTGCTCGAGCGAAAGATCTTCGACGCCCGGTACAGAAATGATCAGACGGTCTCGCTTGATCTCGCACGTCAGCTCGTGGATCCGCTGACTGTAGGACCGGTCGAGCCCGTCCGCGACACGCAGGATGGACGCCAGCTTGGACACGATCACACGCTCCTCGCGACTGAGGCTCGCGTATCCCGTGTGGCTGGGTTTCGGTGCGGCGCGGCGATGATACCTCGCCACCTGCGCCACCAGCCGCAGGTCACGGCGACTCAGTCCAAACAGCTCGCTGTTCTGAATGAGGTACATCGAATGTTTGTGGTAGCCGGCGATGCCAACGAACAAACCGATCTCATGCAGCATTGCCGCCAGTTTCAACATGACTCGATACTGGTTGGCAAGCCGATGCTGCGACGTCATCGCATCAAACAGGAGGCCGGACAGGTGAGCCACATGCGCCGCGTGATTCTCGTCGACCGCATAGTGACGGCCGATATCGACAGCCGAATTCATCACCTGCTCCGTAAAATCTCCGCTCCAGACACCCTGACTGGCCATTTCCTGAAGCAGGCCGTCACGCAGATTGACGTTCGAAATCCGAATCTGACTCGTGCCGAGCCCGCGTGCGAAAGACAGCACAGTGAGCAATGCCGGCGCCAGCGTTTCCGCGTCGGGATACGTCAGGTGGTAGTCATGAACGATCTCGTCGACGGGCAGGCGAAACATGACGTCGACGAATTCCTCGAACGCTTCCAGCGGAATTGTCGGGAGCGATTCCTCGACCTGATTCGGTACGAGCTGCGCGGCGGCGAATCGGCAGTCGCTTCCGAGAACGACGATCTCAGCCGGCGCTTCGCCGATCGTCGAAACCTGCTGGACCGCCTGATGGACAAACCGGCCGATCTGATTCTCCATGATCTGCCGCTGTTTACGGACCGGCATTCGCAGTGAACCGAGCGTCTCACGAAGCCGCAGCGAGCCCAGATTGTACGTCTGCGAGAATTCCACTTTCGACTTGTGAACGACGAGCACCTCAGTGCTGCCGCCACCCACTTCGACGACCACCGATCGAGCGGCCGCGAGATCTTCTTCCCGCAAAGTTGGCTGGATCCCCAGAAACGTCACACGGCTGACTTCGGCTTCGTCGAGAACGTCCACTTGAATTCCAGTGGCAATATAAATTCGGTCGACGAAAGAGAGCCGGTTCGACGCCTCGCGCACTGCACTCGTCGCGACGCAGCGCAGGGCACCGCTTTCGAGGATGCCGTAAGAGTCGAGCACCTCGCGGTAACTTGTCAGGGCCCGCACGCAATCTTCGATCGTTGCCCGTTTGATCGTCCCGTTTGTGAACGTGTCCTTGCCGATCGCCACCGCTCGCGAAAGCGTTTCGAGCGTGCGGGTTCCGCCGTTCCCATGAATCTCTCCGATGGCCATCCGAATCGACGTTGTGCCGATGTCGATCACCGCGACCGCGCGGAGAGGCTCACTGCCGGGTTGAAGTGGGATCGCGGGTTCTGACTGAGTGCTCATTGCCGATTCCGGAAAACTGAACTCACGTTGAGCCGGGATGATAGCAGACCGGAGTGAAGGCTCGAACCACTCAGCTGGCGCTCGACTCTCGGCAGCCAGCCCCGCGAACCGTCAGTCGCGCCGCTTCCGGACATTTGGCGGCCCCGTTACTCTGCCGAGACGAAGGATGCCCCTTTCTGGAGAATTCACCATGAAGCGTTTCGCAGGTGTGTCGACAGTTCTGATCATCGCAGTGGCTTTGTGCCTCAATGCCGCGTTTCAGCAGGTCGATCAAGTTGAGGTCGCTCGGCTCGACAAAACCAACTGGGAAGCCTTCGCGCCGAAAGGCAAAGAGGTCGACGCGATTTACGGCGACTACGTTCTACGAAACGAGCATCTGACCGCAGTGATCGCTCAGCCGCTCGCCAGTCGAAACGCGAATATGACGGTTCGGGATGTTGGCGGGTGTCTGATCGACCTGACTGTCCGGCACGCTCAGAGCGATCAGCTCAGCGCGTTCTATCCGGGGGCGAGGGCCTTTCCGTATCGGTCCAGCGAGGTCCTCGACGCCAAAGGTAACGGGATCAACCTGCCGCTGGGAGCTTCGAACCAGGGCGACCGTCGCTCGGTCCGCGTCCAGTCGAAGGGCACGGGGACTCGGCCGACCGTTCTGGTGACGTACTCGCTGAGCCCGGGTGTGAAGTATCTCGACGTGACCAGCAAGTACACGAACGAGACCGATTCTCCGATGACGGTGCCGCTGGAAGACGACATGCGGATCGACTCGCGAAACGAGGACATCCTCAAAGCGCCCAACGGGACGGAGAAGCTGTACTGGGTCCACGATCGGCACTGGGGCCAGGCGTACGGCTTTGAGGCACCTGGTTTCGCGATCGCCTCCGACAGTAACTCGCGAACCTCGACGCTGCGTTACGAATCCGCGGCCGCAAACCGCAAAGTCATGCTGCCGCCAGGGAAATCGTTCGAGCTGAAACGGCGAGTCTTCCCCGCGACCGACCTGCCGGACGTCCGTGCGATCGCCGCGGAAAACGCCGGCGAGACAACGTACCCGCTTCGCTTCCACTACACGGACGCCAGCGACCGCCCGATCGCGGGGGCCCGCATCACGCTCAGGCAGGACGATGCGGTCTGGGGCAGCGTGGTCACCGGACCAGACGGCCGCGCGAAGACACGAGTGCCGAAAGGAACGTACTCGCACTCGGTCGAGGTACTTGGTCTCGAACTCGGTTCCGATTTCAAGGACCGCCCCAAAGTGATCGATGGCACCGAGGGTCAGGTCGCGCTGGTTGGAAAGCTCCCCAACTGGAACCCGGGAACCGTCAAAGCTGAATTCACGGACGCGGTCGGAAAACCGATCCCGTGCAAGGTCGAGTTCTTTGCAAAGGACACCGCGAAACAGTTTTCTTGGGGACCGCAGTCATCCGACTTCCGAGTGCAAAGTCTGCGGTACGCTCCGCGAGGCACCTTTGAGGAAATGATCCCGCCTGGCGATTACGAAGTCATCATCGCCCACGGCCCCGAGTATGACGCCATCTTTACCGATCTGACCGTGCCGGCCGGGAAGACGGTTTCTTTGACCGGAAAACTGAAACGCGTTGTCGATACGACCGGCTGGATCAGCAGCGATTTCCACAGCCACTCTTCGCCGTCGGGAGACAACACCGGCAGCCAGCTCGGTCGGATCCTGAACCTCGCCGCAGACCACATCGAGTTTGCTCCGTGTACCGAGCACAACCGCATCGACACGTATCAGCCGCACATCGATCGGCTCAACATTGGCGAATTCATGGGCACGTGTACTGGGATGGAGCTCACAGGAAGTCCGCTGCTGCTGAACCACCAGAACGCGTTCCCGCTGAAACACAAACCGCATCTGCAGGACGGCGGCGGACCGGTCACGGACACCGATGTCGAGAAGCAGATCGAGCGGCTTTCGCGCTGGGACGACAATGCCGAGAAACTGCTGCAGATCAACCATCCGGACTTCGGCTGGATGTTCCGTGACCGAAACGGCGACGGCGAGCCCGATGAAGGTCACCCTCGAATTCTGCCTCATATCGACGTCGTCGAAATTCACCCGGTCCCGGACATCCTGACGCTCGACCCCGAAGTCACGGCCTCGACCTACAAAGGCAATAACCGAATCTTCAACTGGCTGCAGATGCTCAATCAGGGCCGGCGGTTTGTCGGCGTCGTCAACACGGACGCGCATTACAACTACCACGAATCCGGCTGGCTGCGGAACTGGCTGAAGTCGCCGACCGATGACCCGGCCAAGGTCAAACCGCTCGACATTGTCCGAGCCGCCGAGGCCGGAGCACTCATCATGTCGAACGGACCGTTCCTGGAAGTCTCAATGAGAGAAGCCGGCAGCAAGGGCTCGGTCATCGGAGGCCAGGACCTCGAAGCGAAATCCGGCAAGGTCGAGATCGACGTGCGAGTTCAGTGTCCGAACTGGCTCGACATCGACCGCGTCTTCGTCCTGGTCAACGGCCGCATCGACAAGAAGCACCACTACCGCAAAGCAACCTCACCCAACATGTTCCGCAGCGGCGTCGTGAAGTTCGAAGAGAAGCTGCAGCTGGAACTGAAAGAGGACGCTCACCTGATCGTCGTCACGGGAGCCGACGGACGAACGCTCGGAACAATCCACGGCCCCACCTGGGGCCAGCACCACCCGGCCGCGTTCCATAATCCAGTCTTCGTCGACATCGACGGCAAGGGATTCAAGCCGAACGGAGACACTCTGGGACACCCACTGCCGGTGAAGTTCGGCGCCAGGAAGCAGTAGTATCGAAAAAACGCGCGTAGGACGGACGCCCACGTCCGGCCTGATGGGTCGGATCGTTGATCATCGTGGACAATCTGCGACACTCCCTGAGCTGTGCCGCAGGAAGCCCAGCCAGCCCGCTGTTCGAACAGAAACCGTTGACATGTCGCAGCACGAGGAATCTTCGACGAGCGCTCCCGTGCGGCCGGAACCGCCGGCCCCGATTGACGCGAAGTCGCTCAACCTGCCGAACCTCATCACGACCTGCCGACTGCTACTGTCGTTTGTGCTGTTCGCGATGATTTACGCCGAGCACAACTGGATCGCCCCGATCGAGGGCTACTGGATGTGGGCGGCCGCTTTGTTCGCGTTCGCGGCCGCGACCGACGCCGTCGACGGTTACGTGGCGAGAAAATACGGGCAGGTCACAACTCTGGGCCGCATCCTCGACCCGTTTGTGGACAAGATCATCATCTGCGGGACCTTCGTTTTTCTGCTCGAAAAGAAAGACGTGTCCGGAGTCAACGCGTGGATGGTCATCGCCGTGATCTCCCGCGAGATGTTCGTCACCGGACTGCGAGCCTTCCTCGAACAGGCCGGCAAAGATTTCTCAGCGGTGTGGATCGGCAAGATCAAAATGGTCCTGCAGTGTGCTGCTGTTTTTGGAAGCCTTGTGGTGATCTCCCCCAGCCTGCAGAACAACGAAGGCTGGCTGCTGACGCGGGACCTGTTCCTGTGGGCTGCCGTCGCAATCACCGTCTACAGCGGAGCCGCCTACGCGTGGCGAGGCTTCCAGATGCTCCGGCCGGCTCCGAAATCAACATAGTGCGTGGTCAAACCAGAATTCCGCGGTTGGTGCCGAGCGGCGGGACGTCACGTTTCAGAATCTGGACGGCTCGACCAGTCCGGGGCGGATCGATCTCCACAAGCGGGGCGGCTTCGTGCTGGAGGCGAAGCAGGGTAGCGAACAGACCGAACCCGGCGAGGACGTGAAGCTCGCCGCCGAACCGAAAAAGAGAACCAAACGTGGAACGGCCGTTCGCAGGCAGCCGGTTTTATTTCTTACCCGGACATTTTTTGCGGCAGTATTTGCGGGATGCCGGGTAACAAAGTCGGGCAGTCACGCGATCAGCGATTTCTCTGCCATTTGTGCTATGGTAATGAGAACAACAATTCGCATCAGCAAGGGCCAGGACTTCGTGGGAAAGTCAAAATTCAGACAGGTTGCGC
>ERZ891418.183-NODE-183-length-22960-cov-7.407466_pt1 | contig 22960 bp, 15 predicted proteins | sample MGYA00521236_ERZ891418 | MGnify/ENA primary metagenome ERZ891418 (study PRJEB32303, sample SAMEA104408696) | aquatic metagenome | biome: Brackish water; feature: Chemocline; material: water | place: Baltic Sea | collected 2014-10-18T10:34:00 | depth 100 m ... | reverse complement strand
TTCGAGTGTCCCGCTCGACTGTCTGCCACTCTCGATCAGGAGTCGAGGTTTAAGCATGGGAATCAGTCCAATGACAACAGCACCCACGAACAGAAGCACGGCGTAGCGGTCGATGGCGTTGAGAACCTCGTTGACGGATTCCGTTTTCTCAATCGCAAACAGCTTGAAGATTCGGGAAAGGTCGACGTCTCCGGTTCCCAGCAGAGCTGTGATCGCAATGGGCACCGAAGCCAGTAATGGCACCAGCAGAATCAGCGCCCCTTTCCCCCTGGCTGGAGCTCTGTCGCGCCAGTAAGCCAGCGCCCACGCCAACGCCCAGAAAACAAGCAGGACGAACGTCGGGAAAAACGCCCGAGTCAGGTCGTCCTGAAATCCGAGAGCTCCCAGCCAGGTCATTGTCCAGCTGAGGTCCAGACATCGGAACAACACAGCGATGAGAGCGCAGGCGGCGATCAGTCCACTGAAAACTACGACGTTGATCAGAAACATTCCGATCAACAGCCTGTTGAGGAACAGCAGAGGACGGATCATGCTGTTTCCACGCATGATCAGGCGACGGATTTCGCGAGGCTGCTGATCTCCTGTGTCCGGATTCAGAATCGATCCGGGATCCGCGTTGATCCGATTGTTTTTTCCGTTTGCAACGGATGAAACTTCGTCTTGCTGCTCGGATTCTTTGCGGTCTGCTGACTGCTCACCAGTAGTCTGCTTAGCCTGAATCTTCTTAGCGGGAGTCTGCTTTGCTTGTGTCTTCTTAACGGGAGCCTGCCTGGCTTGAGTCTTCTTGAGAGTCGCTGCGGCTGGCTGGCTGGAATCGTCCTTCGTTTCGGGAGTGGTCTCGTTGACGCGATTCCCTCCTCCGAAGATCTGCTTCGCATCGTCGCGCAGCGTCAGCGACGACAAATAACCGCCGACGTAACCTCCGCCGGAGACTGTCGACAAATAATCGACCAGTCTCAGGATGCCGAATCGGCGAAACGACTGCAGCAGTCCCAGGTTGAAGCTGGCTGAGCGGACTCCGCCTCCAGACAGAGCAAGTCCCATCGTGTCTTTAATGTCACCCGGCTGGCCGGTGGGCGATTGAATTCCCACTTGTTGACGCCGATCGGCGATGGCCTCCAGTTCCAGCTTCTGAACAGATTCGAGACCGACTTTTTGAGGTTCGCTGCCAGCCATGAGAGGTGCCCGCAATTGGCGAATCCGTTGCAGACTCCTCTGTCCCGGACTCAAATTCAAAAGCGGCCCGTCATCCGTTGCTGGCCCTGTGTGGCCCGTTTGTCGAAGTGCCGTCGGCAGGAAGCCAGCGCAGTGACGGCTGGATCTCAAAGACGTTCCGAATTCAGCAATGCACATTCGACAAGTGCGGCACACCAACCACACTACACGAATACTACCTGTCCGTACAATCTGAGAGAGGAAAACGAACAAGATCAATGGATCGGTGGCTGAGCGCCGATCGTCTCGACCGACGAAAAGTAGATCGGCATCGAGGCGAGTCGTTATCGCATGATCGTTTCCAGGATGATGCGGGCGACCGTTTCGTCACGAAAATAGGCGGTGTTAGAATCCCCCGTGACCGAATCCAGCGTTGTCACCGGAAGATTGACCAGCCGGCTTTCAAATCCTGGCGTACCGTCCGGCATGGGAACGGCGGAACACAGCCAGTCCTTGCCTGAGTGAACGTCGACCCAGAACCGGACAGCATCCGGCAATGGTGGCCTGAGTACCTGGCGGGCAAGCCTGTGATCGCGTGCCGCGAGGACTCTGGCGGGAGACGCAATTGTGAGCATGCCCACTGTCTGCGATCCCAGATTGATCCGCGACATCAGGTCGATCGCCACCATCGTGCCGAAACTGTGACTGGCAACCAGCACTTTGTCATAAGCGGGATCTTCCGCGATGGCCCGGACGACTCCTTCGACTCGATTGTGAATTCGATGCCGCAGGCTCTCTGATCCCGGTGTTGCAGGCAGGTCCCGCAGGTAGACCATCGTGAAGTTGGCCAGATCGACCACCTGATGAACCGGCAGCATCACAACGAGCAAAGACACAATGGCTGCAAACCACCAGAGTTTCTGGATGCCGCCAGCAAGTTCGGAGGCTTGCTTAAGGACACCGCTCTGGCTCTCCGGGTCAATTTGAGCGACGAACGCTGCGACGGCCGCCGGCACGACACCGACATACCACGCCAGTATCAGGAGCGATGAACCAATCATCCCGCCGATCAGATATTTGTTTCCTCGCAACTCACTCCAGACTCGGGAGACGATCCAGTACCACAGGACCCGTGCTCCCATGAAGACCTTTCGAAGCGGTGACGATTCACCGGCCAGATTCGGGATGAGGTCACCCCAGAACGCTTCAAACAGATCGACATCGACAGCCTCGCCGTCCACCTTCACGATGATCTGTGTGCCCGTCAGCCCTGCGGTTCGGCAATCCTCACCCTCCGAGGCAACCGACTTCCCCAAGCCGTTCAGGAGACACATTTTGAGGATCTCCACGCCTCGGCCAATCTCGCGACACCCGAATCCTGGCACAACAATAACTGCAGTTTTCACGATCCGGTCTCCTCACAAACAGCCATGTGTGCCCTGTGGGCTCGTATTCACGCATCACGAAGCGAACACCCGCTACACACGAAGGTACTCAATTCTCTGCTCGGCAGCACTCAGTAAACGGGCTCGAGATTGCGGCCTGGCCAGCCTGGTTGAATTGCCCTCATGTGATGATCAGTATGTTTCGCACCCGAATGTCAATTTTCGATTCGGGCGCCGACCGGCAAGAGTGATGGCCGCGTTCCTGATTCCTGCCGCGAGATCCCTCAGGTGTCTTCACGACTCGATCGACTTCTTTGCACGGCCGACAACGCAGCGGCACTGATCGAGCCAGGACAGACGGTCGTGTGTGGAGGCTTCGTCGGGGCTGCTCATCCGGAAGCTCTCACGGCGGCGATCGAAAATCGCTTTTTGAAAACTGGTGAGCCGCGGGACCTCACGCTGCTTTACGCGGCCGGACAGGGCGACGGGAAATCGCGAGGGCTGAATCACCTGGCTCATCCGGGACTGGTGAAGCGAGTCATCGGTGGTCACTGGGGCCTCGTTCCCCGGCTTGGGAAGATGGCGATTGCCGGACAGGTCGAGGGGGTGATCTTTCCTCAGGGGGTCGTCTGCCAGCTCCTCCGCGACATTGCCGCCGGCCGACCCGGCTGCATCACTCATGTCGGACTGGGCACGTTCATTGATCCGGATTTTGACGGCGGACGACTGAATCCAAATTCGCCGGGTGACCTGGTCGAGCGGATCGAGCTCGACGGCCGGACGTGGCTTTTTTACCGCGCCTTTCCGGTTCACGTCGGCCTGATTCGAGCGACCGCGGCCGACCCGTTCGGCAACCTGGTGATGACCCAGGAAGCTGTCATCGGCGAGGTTCTGCCGATCGCCCAGGCCGTACACAACTGCGGGGGAATCGTGCTCGCGCAGGTGCGGGAGATTCTCGACAAACCCGCCCCGCCGAACACGGTTCGCGTGCCGGGAATCCTCGTCGACCGCATCGTCGTCGCGTCGCCGGAGCAGCATCATCAAACGTTTGGCGAGGAATCCAACGCGGCGTACTACAGTCCGCAGCCGACAGGAGTCGACATAGCCTCGCTATTGGGCGAGCCAATGCCGGCCGGCGCGCGACGCATCATCGCCGCGCGGGCCTGCGATGAACTCGAAGCGGGCATGATTGCCAACCTCGGGATCGGCGTGCCGGAGGGGATCGCAAGGATCGCCGCAGAGCGAGGCATCCTCAACGAAGTCACATTGACCGTCGAAAGCGGTCCCATCGGAGGCGTCCCGGCCGGAGGGCTCAGCTTCGGGGCGAGCTCCTACCCCGAGGCGATCATCGACCAGCCGTCTCAGTTTGATTTCTACGACGGCGGCGGCCTCGACTTCGCCGCTCTCGGAGCCGCGCAGGTTGATCAGCACGGCAACGTGAACGTTTCGAAATTCCACGATCGAGTCGCCGGAGTCGGCGGCTTCGTCAACATCTCGCAGAACGCCCGGCGACTGGTCTTCTGCGGCACGCTGACGTCCGGAGGCCTGGAAGTCTCCGTGAAGCACGGTCGCCTGGTCATCGAGAATGAAGGCCGCCACAGAAAGTTTCTGCAGCACGTCGAACAGGTTTCGTTCAGCGGCAAGCTGGCCCGCAAGTCCGGGCAGGACGTCCTCTTCGTCACGGAGCGAGCCGTCTTCCGCCTCACTCGCGAAGGCCTGGCTCTGATCGAAGTCGCGCCGGGCATCGATGTCGAGTCGCAGATCCTCTCGCAAATGGATTTCCGACCGAAGATTGGAGAACTGCGGGAAATGCCTGCAAGTGCCTTTGCGGCGAACCTCAACTAAGCAACGTGTCTTAGGCAACTCTCCAAACGTAGCCCGAAGCGACAGCGAGTGGGCGTCACCCTTGTCAAACCCGGATGGCCCTCTTGCTGGCGCTTCGAGCTACGACTTCAGGCACCAAATCAGAGGCATTAGAAGCGTTTCCGGTCAAGGCACGAGTATTGACAAGACCGGACGGCTTGCGCCGTTCCGCTACTTTTTCTCATCCGCCTGGCAGCCACACGGGCCGTCATTTCGGGCCGATGCTTCAGCCGGTCTCGCACGATTCCGATTTTGGTTGTGGCTTCGGCGGAGCACTCACCTGATTCCACGGCATCTTTGACAGCAGCATGCCCATGCCGCAGGTGTCAGTCAGGCCGGCAAACACGAGGCCTGCTCCCACAAATGCCGACAACCCGATCCAGACGCGGTCCACCTGCCAGCCCAATACCGCTCCGATCAACACGAGCGAACCGGCTGCGATCCGCACCTGCCGGTCCAGGGACATGACCTTCCTGCCGGAGCGCTCTACCGGTAACCCAGCGGCGTCCCAGGCATCCGTTCCGCCGGTCACGTTGACGACGTTTCCGAAGCCAGCCTGAACGAACTTCTCACAGGCCTTCGCGCTGCGGCCGCCGGACTTGCAGATCACGTACAGTGGCTCGCCGGACGTGCCGTTCCGAGACTCCATCACGGCCGCCGGGTCGAGCGAATCCAGCGGGAAGTTTCTCGCTCCTGTCGCGTGAACCGCCTGGAACTCGGCGGGCGTCCTCACGTCGATGACGTCTGCCGCAGATTTCTCCGCGAGGGTACCCGGCTCAATTGTCGCAAACTCACTCATTGACGTTGTCCTGAAGTCAGACGCTCACCGCCGGACTTATAAAGAAAGCGGCGCGACAGCCCGATGCGGACGCGCCTTCTCAGAATTCTTATACGTTGCCAAGGCTCGGAATCTGATAGCCTTTCCGGTTGGCATCTTTGAGCAGTTCGTTGGCCGCGTCCGCGTGCTCGCCGGTGTGCAGTTCCGTTTTCGGATCGAAAGTCAGCCACGGGCCGACGACGTATTCGTTGCCGTCTTCGGGAATGCCAACGCCCTTGCTCATGATCTCGTGGAGCGTCGCGAAGTGCTCGGCGGCGTCTTTGTTGTCGCCGAAGCGACCCGCCTTTTTGTTGAACGGGACCTTGACTCCCAGCCGGTACGAGTTGTTCATGAGGTGGCCCAGGACGCAACCGTAGTGAGCGTCCATTGCGTTGCCATTGGCCATCGACGGGTCTTTCGCTCGAACGGCCGCGATGAAGCTTCCGAAGTTTCCGCCGGGGGTCACTTTGCCAGGCTCGACGGAGTATTTCTCCGCCTCTTTACTGCCGGACGGGTAATACTTGTTGCGGATGATCTTTCCACCATCTTCGAAGTAGTACTCATTCTCGACCTGCGTCTGGTAGCCGTCGTAACCGACGTTGCGGACGTTGAAGAACGCCCACTGGCCGTTGGGGTACTCGGCAATACCCATCATCGTGTTGGGCGTTTCGCCCTGGTCGTTCCACTGAAAGCGACCGCCGATCGCCATGACCCGGGTCGGGTGAGTCTGGTCGGTGTCGAGCGCCCATCGGGCGATGTCGAGCTGGTGAGTGCCCTGGTTATTGAGGTCGCCGTTGCCGGTTTTCCAGAACCAGTGCCAGTTGTAGTGCACGTAATTCGGGTGAAACTCGTCGATCTGAGCCGGACCTCGCCAGATGTCCCAGTTGAGGTTCTCAGGAGCAGCGCCAACGCTCTTGACGCCGATGGTGCCTCGCTTCTTGCAGCAGTAGCCGTAAGAGATTTTCAGCTTGCCGAACTTGCCGGCCTGGATCGCCTCGTGCAGACCGGCGATGCCGGCGTTGCTTCGATTCTGAGTTCCGTGCTGAATCACGACGCCGTACTTCTTCTGAGCCTCGACACAGATGCGGCCTTCGCCGACGTCGTGGCTCATCGGCTTTTCGACATAAACATGCTTGCCGGCCTGGGCCGCCCAGATCGTAATCAGCGAGTGCCAGTGGTTCGGCGTCGCGACGGACACGGCATCGACGGTGGGATCGTCGAGTGCCTCGCGAATGTCGGCGATGCCCTTCGCTTCGTATTTGCCAGCCGCTTTATCGTTGACCTGCTTCAGCCGACTGGCAAGTACGTTGGCGTCCGGATCGCAGAGGTAGGCGAGCTCGACATTGCTCTGCCCCATCCAGCCCGCAATATGGCTTTGCCCTCGCCCATTGAGCCCTGCGACTGCGACGCGCACTCGGTCGTTCGCTCCGTTAACGGCTCCCGATGCCCGGGTTCCCGTGAGGAGCAGTGAAGCTCCGGCAGCAGTCGATGTCTGCAGAAAGCGACGGCGATTCAGATGCGACATGAGATTCCTCCGGGAACGAGTGAGCATTTTCTGAAGCAGGGATGCTAACAGGAAACGCTCGTGCCGGACAAAGAAACCGACCGCGTCAGCGAGAACGATCGTCACTGAACCGCTCGCCGCTTTCACTTCGGACTCGCTTTCGAAACTGAAGTCCGATGAAAAGTCCGGCTGCGACGACAGCCCCGATCGGCTTCCATCCCCACGGTCCGAAAACGACAGTCGCGTTGATCATCATGAAGGCCACGAACCAGTCGATGAAGACTCGCCAGGTGTGGCTATTCAAACGGGCCTCGTGCCGAGTCCACAGCTGAAGAACATCGACAAGCCAGACTGCGAGTACTGCATAGTTGAAATAGATCCCTCCGCCCCAGTTGAGCCCGACCGTTGCGGCCGATTGTTGAGCGGTATGGGCAAACGCGGCGGCATGACTCCAGGCATGCTCGAAATGAAAAGCGACAAGAATGTGAACTCCGAGCAGAATGCCTGCCGCAGACCAGGCGATCTGCCACCAGCAAGACGCAGCCTTCCGTTCGGTTCGAATCGCGATTGCGAGAGACACAAGCCAGAGCAACGCACAGAGGCGAGCAGTCCACACGGTCGCCTGATGAGGATCGTTCATCGAACCTGGCTTCCTCCCGCTCACAGCAGGATGATGGCAACGCTACATGGCGTAAATCCATTCGTCGTTAACGATAAAGGCCTCGTCGATTTCACTGGCCAGTCCGTTCACGACATCACCCGGGTCGGCTGCCTGCTGACCACCGGATCCTCCCCCAAGCACATCTGTGCCACCATTGCCAATGACGGTGTCCGCGCCGGCTCCACCGGAAGCCGTATCGTCTCCGGCCCCACCGATGACCATATCGTTGCCCGCTCCACCGAGCACCGTGTCATCATCGTGATCTCCGATCAACGTGTCGTCGCCATCCTGTCCGGCAATCGCGTCGTCGCCAAAGCCACCGCGGATGGAGTCTGCTCCACTTCCGCCGAGCAGCGTGTCGTTGCCGTCGTCGCCAAACAACAGGTCATTACCAGATCCACCATAGACCCGGTCGTTGCCAGCACCTGCGAAGACACGATCATCGCCTTCTCCTGCCGTGAGCGTATCGTCACCATTGCCGCCTAAAAGCGTATCCCGATGTTCGTCGCCGAGAACTTCATCATTTCCGAAATCACCTGACAGCCAATCATTGCCCCGTCCGCCGCGGAGAAAGTCATTGCCCACTCCGCCAGAGATCGTGTCGGAACCATTGTCGCCGAAAATCCGGTCGTTGCCGGCACCTCCCTGGATGGAGTCTCGACCGTTGCCACCATAGATCGTGTCATTGCCGTTATCGCCGTTGATTGTGTCGTCGCCGTGATCCCCGTACAGCGTGTCAAATCCGCCGCCACCATTCAACACGTCGGCATCACGTCCACCTCGGATGAAGTCGCGGCCATCCGAACCCGCGACGGTGTCATTCCCATCATCACCGAAAACGCGATCATCGCCGGCCCCTGGATTGATGACGTCATTTCCGTCACCGGCGAATACGCGATCTGCTCCAGCCCCGACAGTCACCGTGTCGTTTCCGCCCAGCGTAAAGATTCGATTATCACCATCGCTGGAGACCACCGAGTCATCGCCGGACCCCGTCAGAATCGTGTCATTTCCAGAACCGCTGTCGACGGTCACCGCAACGTCGACAATGCTCGCGTCGATCAGATCTCCCGCGCTGCCAGTTGAGATCGTAATCCCGGACGCAAAGAGGTCGTCGACACTGTCAAACCGCACGACGCTCGCACCGCCACTGTCGGAGACCGCCAACGTCGAGGTCGGTACCAGAAACTCGATCAGAGTCCCGCCGTTTCGGGAAATGCTCATCATCCCGTCGTTTGAGGTCCCGGAATTCGCGATCACGACCGAATCGTTCGCGTCTCCAAAACGAAACTCCCGCACGGAAGCGGATGTCGAATCGGTGAGCGACTCGATCCGCGTGTACGAAACGACGCGGCCATCGACTCGAACAATCCCATCAACGCCGGTGGTAATCGAATGCGAAACTGACTGAGCCGTTCCCGAACTCAGCGAAAGGGAATCCGCGTCAGTCGAGCCGTCGTCTGGATTTCCGACAAAGGCAAACCCGCCAAACGGTAACGGATTCCCGCCCGTTAGATCGACAATAAGAGAGTCATCAAGTCCCGCTCCGTTGACCTGCAACTGGTCGAGCAGGTTGACCTTCAACCGAAGTAGAACCTGACCACTGTCGGAATCAGCGATCAACAGTTCATCGTTTTCGCGGGAAGTCGTGAGGCTGATCGGATCATTGAGCCCCGCCGAAAGCGAAATCCCCGCGAACTCAACGGCACCGATATCGCTGACCTTTGGTCCGCCAAGTCTGCTGACTCCGATACGAACCCGGCCGCGCTGGTCAACGACCGTCGGCAGGGCCGTCAATCCGCCATCAATTGCTGCGCTCCCGTAGAGCGGCAGATGTGTCAGATTCGGCCCACCGCTGTCCTGCAGAGGCGTCAGCCCCGGATCGATCGGGTTCGCAGTCGTCCCGACAAGATTACCACCAACTCCGTTGACAATCCCCGTCGACCCGACGCCGTTGCCAACCAGATTCGTTCCGAGACTCGACACAGACCCGCTAATGTCAGGCGAGCCATTAACGCCGGAATTCCGGGCAATAATCGTATTCCCGGACTGGGCGATTCCTGAGTTCCACAGTCCCCCGCCGAAGTCTCCCGACGTGTTATTCACGACCGTTGAACTTTGAAGTTCGATGGCACCGTCTGCAAAGTTGATAATGCCGCCGCCGAACGAACCTGCTGTATTTCCTGAAATCGTGGTTTGACTGACTCCAATGGTGCCCTGGAAGTTGTCAATTCCACCGCCAGACACAGCGGCCGTATTATTATTAATCGTCGTGCGGCGAATCGTAATCGCACCCTGTTCGTTATTGATTCCTCCGCCGGACGAAGCCGCCTGGTTGTCAGCAATTGTCGAATCGATCAGAAACAGGCTGCCGCCAACGACGTACAGCCCGCCGCCAAAATCGTCGCTGGAGTTACTACTGATTGTCGTCGTGGCAACGGACACAACCGAGCCGGACCCGATGGCAATGCCGCCGCCATCGTCGGTCGACGAGTTCGAAGAAACCGTCGAGCCGTTAATCTGAACATTGGAATTGACGAGAGCAATTCCTCCTCCAGAACGCGCTGCTGAGTTATTCAGGACCGACGACTCGTTCAGCGTGACTGCACTGTTTCTGACGTAGAGACCTCCCCCGTCGACCGCGGCGCTGTTCCCGGTAAGCGTCGCTCGCGTCAACGTGAGCGAACTGGATTCCATCGCGATCCCGCCGCCGTGCGAAATTGCGACTGATCCTGTTGCGGTGCTGCTCGCAACTGTGGCATCTTCCAGCGTCAACTGTCCTCCATTGACGTACACGCCGCCGCCGAAGATGTCGTTGCCATTCTGCACAGTGAGGTTTTTCAGTGTGAGACTGCCGCCCGGGACGACATGCAGAACTCGGAACAGATCGCCGGCATCGATGAAGGTTTGAGTCTGACCGGCACCCTCGATTGTCAGTTTGCCGAAGACGTCGAGGTCTTCGATTCCCGAGAAACTGGACGTCTCCGCCTCATCGAAATCCGCATCAAAGAGGCTCAGCTGGTGAATACCGGCCGGAAGAACGATTCGTGTTTCCCCCGGCAGCGCGTTCGCTTCCTGAATTGCCGCCCTCAGGGATGTCTCGCCCGCGTTGTCTTCTGCGAGTCCATTGCCAAACGAGACGTCCGTTGAGTCGGTCAGCACCGTTACCGTAAAGGTTCGAATGCCGTCGCGGAATTCGACGGCTCCGATGTCGACCGTGTCCGTCCCATCGCTGTTGCCATCGAGTATCCGAGACAAGCCGGTTTGATCTGTCACCGCCACGCCGTTTCCGTTCCCGGCGTCGATGGCCGGACTGCCAACAAGAAGTGCGTGCGAAAACGTCGAGCCGCCATTGTCCTGCAGCGGAGAGAGCATGGCGTCGAGGGGCGTGAAACCGCCGCCGACCTGGTCACCGTTGACTCCATCAGCCAGGCCGCTGGCGAAGCCGATATCTCCGACGAGATTGTTACCAAGACTGGTAAATGCTCCTGCCAGATCCGGACCGGATCCCAGATTTCCAGCGATGATTGTGTTTGCGAGTCTGGCCGTAGTGAGGTTGTTAATTCCTCCACCCACACCACTGCTCACTGAATTGCTGGTCAGCGTCGAATTCACAATCGTCACGGTACTCTGGTCGCCATTGTGGATACCGCCTCCGTTCAAATTGGCAGTATTCGCGGAGAACGTCGAATTGCTGATTCCGACTGTTCCGAAGTAATTGTTGAGTCCCCCGCCATTTTGAATTGCGGTATTTGCCGTGAGCAAGGAGTTTGTCAGTTCAAACAGTCCCGCGTCATTATCAATTCCTCCGCCGGATCGCCCCGCCTGATTCCCAGTAATCGTTGTCTCCGTGACGCCAAGGGTCGACTGGTAGTTCCGAATGCCGCCGCCAAATCCAGTACTCGTGGAGTTGGTGGTAATCGAACTGTCGAAGACGCGTAATTCACCGTCACCAATTACGTTGATGCCGCCGCCGTCTTCGACTGCGGTATTTCCACTGACTGTGATTCGAGTGGCTGTGACGTTGGCCCCGTCGATACTCAGCCCGCCGCCATCAAATCCGGCCGTGTTGTTGCTGATCGTCGAGTCAGCAATCTGAAGCGTGCCAGTGAAGATGGAGATTCCGCCTCCGTCCACTGTTGCGGAGTTACCGGAGAAAGAGCTGTCCGTAACGACGACCGAACCGCCGCTGCTGTACAGCCCCCCGCCGTGAACCGTTGCCGTGTTGTTGCTGACTGTGACTCGGGTCAGGGTCAACGTTCCGCTGGCATTGCCGATCCCGCCTCCGAGAGAATTCGCGGCGCCCGAGGCGTCGTTTCCGGTGACGACGCTGTCGATCAACTCAAGGGAACCCGCATTGCGAATCCCAGCCGCGTTGACAGCCAGTCCGTTCCGCAGAGTCACGCCCGTCAGGATGAGATTCGCTCCGGGCCGCACATCAAAAACTCGATCCAGATCGGCTGCGTCGATAAAAGTTCGGCTGGCGCCGGCTCCCATGATCAGGATGTCTGACGTGACGTCGAGATCGCCTCTGGCGGACGAGTCCTCATTAATTCCGGTAATGGCGAGCGTGTAAGTTCCGGATGGGAGGACAATCGTATCCCGACCAGCAAGAGCGTTGGCTTCCTGAATGGCCGCACGAAGAGAGGTCGCTCCGATTGTGTCCGCGGCGAATCCATCACCCGGCGAGGCATCGAACGTGTCGTTCAAAGTCGACACGGTGAAGACCGCCAGAAGCGTTCGATCTTCGAGCCGTTCTGCGGGGGGGAGGGTCTGAACCCGGGGACGCGCGCGAAGTGATCTTCGTCGGCGCAGTTGTCGCCAGGGAAAACGAACAGCCATGGGACATCCTGTCCATAAGTCGCAGGAAGCTGCGGCCAGATCCGTGAGTGGTGCAGAAGTCGGACTGGCTTTGCGGGAAGTGAGGCAGATGCGGCGGCTGGGGAATGCCGCGCCAGGAAGTGGTGCATCGAGGGGAAGAATCAGTCGCTGGGGTCACGACTGATTTCGTGTCGTTCGTCGCGAAACCGGATCAGTAGCGAAGACCGAAGCGGGCGATGAAGCCGCTGGAAACATCGAACTCGGTCGTGGCCTTTCTCAGGAAATCAACATTACGGCCAAAGACCCAGCCGGCTTCCAGGAAGCTGGTCATCCCGCTGCCGTGTTCGCTGCGGACACCCAGCATCGTTCGCCAGTCCTGCAATTGAATCTGGTTCTGGGTAAGGCCCGGTGTGTTGACGGAGACCTGGTAGGCTTCGATGTGGTATTCCCCAGCAAGGTACATCCACTGAGGAACGCCCCAGGGAGCCCCAATGAAGCAGTTGATCTCTGCCTGCGGAAAGAGGGCGCGAATTTCGAAGTGCTGATTTGGCGTGTAAACAATGCCGGCATACGGCAAAACCTGATCGTCGACCCGGTCCAGAAACATCGCTCCCAGAACGAGCAGGTACTGGGGACTGGTTCGAATAAAGAGAGCTCCGCGGCCGTCTAACATCAAGGCGTCAGATGTGAGACCCCGGTCGAAGTCAGTTCCGATGGACGGATTGAAGTCGAGTTCAAACGTGTAACCGTTCTGCGTCGGACTGGTCAGGCGAAAATCGAGACCGAAGCGAAACGCCTGCCCCAATTGAGGTGTAAAACCATTTCCAATTGCTGCAGGTGGCGTTTTAGGCCCATCCCATCCTCTCAGATTGAACTGCGGAGCGATCGAGAAAATGTGCTGCATCACTGTCGGCGCCGTGTATCGAAGTTCGGTGTTGAACTCGAAAACGCCAAACTGACCGAGGCCGAGGCCGGGATTGGTGGACTCTTTAGGAAGAATGCCGACGTCTGCCTGTGACTGCCAGCCGAAGCGGAAGGGTCGCGGGCCGTTGACACCCATCATCGAGCCCTGTGGCGGGCCGCCTCCCTGCATTCCATTTGGATTGAGAAGCGGCGTCCCGGGCCAGACTGGCTGTTGCGGAATCCACGAGCCGGTGGAATCAGAGGGAGGGATCGTCATCGACTGAGCCAGGTTCGGATTCACAGAGCCCGGTGGACCTGGGTCGTACGGTGGTGACTGGCCTCGCACCAGAAACGCGGTCTCATGCGAGCCGTGTTCGCTCATAAACGGAAACGGAAAATTGATGTCGAGCTTTGGCAGTCGGGCCGTCCAGTGAGGAACATCGCGCGGCGTTTGCCAGGCGAGCTGTTCGAAGGAGCGATCGACGGCCTGGAACTGAGCCGCCATGTGCTCGCCAATCTGGTTGACGGCCGGACTCGGCGTGGCGTCGGAATCGTTGATGCTGGCATTCGGGGTGGCGTTGCCAAGCAGAACGGCCAGGTAGACCAGGGTCGCCATGGCTGAGCATCCTTGCTCAATAGAGCTTTGAAGGGTTTGCAGCGGAATTTTCAAACCCGAAGCACGGTCTCAAAGAAACTGTGCGGGCGGGAGAGAAAGCTGCCGGAAAATGCACTGCCGGAACGAGCGGGAACCGATGTCCGAAGTGCGGTGAGGTGAATCTTGAGGAAATATCCTCGGGGGAGCGGATTTCTGGCAGATTCTCCAAAACAGGTCAACGCGAGTTCTGAGAGCTCTGATGGCCGGATTTGAACCGGACTCGCGGACCGCGCAAAAAGAAATCTCTGAGGACGGCAAGGGCCACTCCTCGGAGATTGTTCAATTTCAGATCGCGCAAGAAACAACCACACCCAGGTCAGCCGAGTGTGGTGAACGTCGAATGAACAGACTGCCTACCGCTTGCGGTGACGGATCTTGGCTCGCATTCGACGTTTACGGCTGCCAATTTTTCGGCGGCCTTTACCTGTTCGCTTATTACCCATGACGAAAAATACCCTGCGTTCTGTGAATTGTTGGAAGGATCGATGAGTTTATCGGCACATCCCTGAAGCTGCAACAGCCGGCACGGCGGACCGGAACGGCACTACTGGCTGTCGAGCTGGCTCTGGGCCTCGCGGAATTTCTGCACGGCGACGGCGAGATTGACAACATTGTCGACGGTCGAGAGCCCGATTCCCAGGTCTCTCGCAATTTCCTTGGTCGTTTTCCCTTCGACCAGCCGCTCCATCACTTCCGTTTCGCGCTGAGTCAACGAAGCCAGTTGAGTTCGCGTTCTTTTCAGCTCCCGTTCGAGAAGCCGCCTGGCCTGATCCCGAGCGAGGGCCTCGCGAATTCGCGAGATCATGTGCTGCGGCCGGTACGGCTTCTGCAGAAAATCGATCGCTCCCCCATGAAACGCCTCGACCGCGAATGAGACGTCTCCGTAGGCAGTGATCACGATGACGGGAAGTCGGACTTTCCGTTCCCGAAGTTCTTTCTGCAGCTCGATGCCAGTCATTCCGGGCATCCGGATGTCGGTCACAACACAGCCGGGTCGCGATTTGTCGATCGCGTCGAGAAAACCCTGAGCGGACGAAAACGTCTGGACGGGAAGGCCGATCGCAGTCAGGAGCTGCTGAAGTCCTGTTCGAACTTCCTGATCGTCATCCACGACGAACACAGTCGAGTCCGAATCAGGCGGAATTTCTGGGCTCGTCACGGGGCTGCTCTTGAAAATGCGATGATCAGGAACGTGGTGTTCCGAAAGCTCGATCGCAGGAACGATGGCGGATGCAGGAAGCGTATCCGGATCGCGAGTCCCTGACGAATGAGGTTTTCAGAATCCAGCTCGCCCATTCGTGTCAGCAAGCTTAAGGCGAACCGGGAAGTGCGAAGCGGATTGTCGTTCCTGCGCCTTCGGTTGACTCGATTTCGATGGAGCCGTAGTGGCTTTGAATAATGCTGTGCACGATGCTGAGGCCGAGGCCCGTTCCACTTTGATCCAGTCGCGATGTAAAAAACGGATCGAAGGCGTGCAGTCGTACGTCCTCAGTCATGCCTCGTCCGTTGTCCGAGACCGAACACTGCAGCCCGTCGAGCGTTTTCTCAATCGAGATGCGAATCTCGGCTCCTTCATTGATCGACTCAATTCCGTTTCGGATGAGATTGACGAAGACCTGCTCGATTTCGATTGAGTTCATCGGGATCCGGGGCAGACCTGGCTCGGCCGAAACTTCCACGGTGGCCCCGTGCTCGCGCGTGAACTGTCGAGTCAGCATGACCGCATTCAAAGCGGCCCGTTCGAGGTTGCCGTCCCGCTGGTCGCCGGCTCCCGAGCGGGAGAATCTCAGGACGTTGTCGACGATCGCCGCGCAGCGTTCCGCCGAGCGAACGACATTATCAAGACACTCGACAATCGGCCCGTCTCTTGTCACGTGAGTTGCCCGCGTTAGCGCCGCCTCGGAAGAAGACCACAGAGCCGCCAGTGGATTGTTCAGCTCGTGCGCGATTCCTGCTGCGAACGTGCCGAGCGAACGCAGCCGCTCGTCGCGTCGCAGTTCCAGTTCCGTTCGGTGCAGATCCTCGATGTCCGTCAGTTGGCCGACCCACTCGGTGATCTCTCCGGCGTCCGTTCGGAGCGGGACACCGCGAACGCGCGCGAGCCGAAACGAATTCGTCGCGGCATCGAACACCGGCGTCTCGAAGTCGAGCGGCTCGCCCGTGGAAGTGGCCGTTGCCCACGCGGCATTGACCTGTGAGCGGCGTGCCGGTTGAAACGCTTCGAGCCAGCCTCGCCCGGCAGACTGCTCCTGAGTCTGCCCGGTCAGCTTTTCCCACTCGGGTTGAGGCGACACGAAACAGCCATTGCCATCGGTCGACCAGACAAGCGATGTCGTGGCCGAAACCAGAGCCCGGTACCGCCGCTCACTGCGCTGCAGATCGACCGCCGATCGTTTCCGCTCGACGGCGTACCGCAACGAGCGAGAGATCAGCGGCCCGTTCATTTCCCGTTTGTTGAGGTAGTCCTGAGCTCCGTGTTGAAGGGCTGCGACTGAGTGTTCGTCTTCGTCGCTCACGCCGGTCAGCACGACGACAGGCAGCATGGGAAACACCTCGCAAAGTCTGCGACACGTCTCAACCCCTTCGGAATCAGGCAGGATCAGGTCGAGTAGAACGACATCGAACGATCTTTTGTTGAGCTCATCAAACGCCGTCTGCAGCGTCGTGGCCATCGCGACCTCATCGAGTGGCGACTGGTGAGCCAGCAGCCGAGAGATGCGCGTGCGATCAGCGGAGCTGTCTTCGACAAGAAGAATTTGCAGGGCATCCTGTTCAGTCATCGCGATCTCAGGTGAGTTGGGGATTTTGTGGAGACCGCAGAATTACGCGGTTTTGATGGCTCGTGCCAGTCGGCCAGGCTGTCGGTCGATTCTCACCGCCCTGGGATTTTTCCAGGTCACCTGGAGATTTTGGGAGTATGAAGATTTGCTGGCCCGGTTAGCATCGCTCCCGCAAATACAAAGACGTCTGAGTCAGAGCCAAAGGGATTGTGTGACAGTCGGAACTGTAAGGGAGATTAGCCGATGAGCATGGGAACGACGGACGGAATCAAGCCTGCCAGAATCGAATCCGAAGATCAGCTGATCTGGTTGCTGATGGGCGATGTTGCCGAGATTCTTGATGACGGGCTGGACGCGGAAAACATTTCCTGGCTGGGTCCGGTGCTCGATGTTCTGATGGAGACAATGGCCTGTCAGCAGAGGAACGAGACCGGGTATCTGACAGAGGTGCTTGTCGAATTTCCGAACTGGTCGTCCCAGGTCGACCGTCTTCGCTCAGAGAGGTCGGCTCTCGACAGATCACTGGAAGACTTACAGGCCCGGATTCGCTGGTCACTGCCGGTAGACATGCTCGCTTTCCGATTGCAGGTTCAGGTTCGGAACTGGCTGAACCGAATGCAGCTCCACCGGTGCGAAGAACGCGAGCTGGTTCAGGCCGTCTGGTACAACGACATCGGAACTTGCGATTGACGAAAACGCAGAGAAAACGCAGACCGGATGCGTGCCCAGGCTTCGAGACTTTCGCCTAATGACCTAATGAATGGACAATCCATGTGGGACAGCAGCCTTGCTCGAGATTTGATGGTCACAAAACTGATTATAGTGCGGCCCGAGTCGCCCGTACTGGACGGCATGGACCTGCTGCTTCAGTGCGGCATCTCCGGAGCGCCGGTCGTTGACGAAGACCGGTTTCTCGGCGTCTTCTCTGAGAAGTCCTGCTGGCAGGCGCTGAATCAGATGAATGAGGCGGTGTCTGATTCCGATCAGCTTCGATTTCAGCACGTCACCGCTCGGGACATTATGAGGACTGACCTTGTGGTGTTCTCACCCGGCACCCAGACACTTGAGGCAACGGACCGGCTGATCAGCCACCGCGTTTCCGGTGGGCCGGTGTTAAGCGTGCAGGGAGAATGGCTCGGCAGTTTCTCCGAACACACCGCCATGAAAGCGCTGCTCGACATGGCGATGTACCAGACGCCGTCCGGTACGGTTTCCTCCTACATGGATACCGACCGGGCTCGACTGGTGACGCCCGGCACGCCGCTGGGACAGATGATTGAGCAGTTTCAGGAGACGAAGTATCGCCGTTTTCCCGTGGTGGATCACGGTCGACTGATCGGTCAGATCAGTCGTCGTGACGTTCTGCAGGCGGCTTTAGGATGGCTTGTTGGCTCGGTCGAGAATGACCCGCAAGGACTGACCGAAAATCGTCAGACAAACGTGCCGTCGTCCGGCCGCAGGCTGCTTGTCAGAGATTTCTATTCTGACGATGCAGCGACGATCGAAGAGGACTTTGATTTCCTCCGGATCGTGCGGCTGTTCCACGACAATTCAGCACGCCGGTTGCCCGTACTGCACGGTAACCGCGTCGTCGGTCAGGTGAGTCGCCGCGACATTTTAAAAAATGCCATCCAGATTTTCCCGGTCGAACGTTCGAACGGGAATATGCCCCAGCCGCTATATCTCAGCTCAAGTGGAGATTCCTTTCCGCTCCCGGGCTGACCACGGGCCAAGCAGGTCGCCCGACAGGCAGGCAATGTCTGTCGGGCGTCTGTGCGGCGTGCTCTGTGCGGTTCCGCTCGAACCGGGCGAGCATTCGCACGAATCATGTGTCTTTCTTCAAAGAAACAAATTGTCCAGGAGCCATCGTCAAGGTCGTGCCGAAAAAATCGCGTGACTCAATCACAGAGAATTCTTCGGCAATTGGTTCTTTCCGGAACATTATTCAGCAGTCAGCGAGAATTTTCCTTGAGGAGTCCGTTATTTATGAAGCGTGACGAAGTTTGGTGAGGCACATTTTCTGCGTTATCGAAAATCGGAAAATCGAACGGGGGGCAAAGCAGTAAGAGAACGTCAGCGTATTGAGTCATGGCTGTCGACGCGTCGTCGACAGTCCCGTGTTGCAGTGATAGGAGCGATCTCATGAAAATTTTGATCCACGACAGTCTGAAGTCGAGCAGCAGCCGACGAGAAGCTTTCATCCAGGAACGGCTCACCGAGGCTCTCGAACGTTTTTATCCGGCGATTCACCGGATTGACATTTCACTCAGCCTGGAGGGACACAACGGAACGGCGCAGACGCACTGTCACATCGCCGCCAACCTCGCCTCGCTCGGCAACGTCGTTTCAGATTATCGAACCGGCGGTGACGACGCGGTTCATCACGCGGTCAGCGGTGCTCTTCGCAGCCTGACACGCGGCATCGAGAAAAAACTCGGCAAACGACAGAGCAGTCGCCAGCCGACGGAACTGCCGGAAGTGATGCCGGAGGCAATTGACGCCTGAGGGTGACGCCTGACGGATTTCTTTCCCAGCAATAAACCAAGGCTGCCGCTCAACATGAACGGCAGCCCTTTTCTTTTTCATTTCTGTAGCACGAAGCGCCTGCTACGCGATGACGTCTTCCGCAACGTTTCCTCCAACATCTGTCAACCGGAACTCGCGGCCCTGATATTTGAACGTCAGCTGTTTGTGGTCGATCCCGAGCAGACGCAGCAGCGTCGCGTGGAAGTCGTTCATGTGGAGCGGCTTCTCGACGGGGTGATAGCCGATCTCGTCGGTCGTTCCGTAGGTCATGCCGCCCTTCGCTCCGCCACCGGCCATCCACACGGTGAAGGCGTCTTTGTGATGATCGCGGCCGGCGTTGGGCTGAGGCTTGCCGTCATTCGACTTGCCCTGCAGCATCGGCGTTCGACCAAACTCAGCTCCCCACACAACGAGCGTGTCGTCAAGCAGGCCACGCTGTTTGAGATCCCGGATCAGCGCGGCGATCGGCTGGTCGACCTGCTGACATTTTTTCGTGAGGCTGGGAAACACGCTGCCGTGGTGATCCCAGCCCTGGTCGAACAACTGCACAAACCGCACGCCGCGTTCGACGAGTCGCCTGGCCAGCAGGCAGTTATTCGCAAAGCTCGCCTGGCCAGGCTGAGTCCCGTACATCTCATGAATGTGCTTCGGCTCGGCGGAAGTGTCCATGAGCTCGGGCACGGCCGACTGCATTCGATACGCCATCTCGTACTGGTTGATTCGAGTGGCGATCTCCGGGTCACCAACGTCGGCGAGCTGTTCTTCATTGAGGAAGTTGACTCGGTCGACAGTCTTACGCCGGTCCTCGTTCGAAATGCCTTTCGGGTTGGAGAGAAACAGCACAGGATCGCCCTCGCTGCGAAACTCAATTCCCTGATAGGCACTCGGCAGGAAGCCACTTCCCCACAGGCTGTTGCCCGCGCCGGCGACAGAGCCGGTAATCATCACGACGAATGACGGCAGGTTGCGGGTTTCGCTGCCGAGCCCGTACGTCGCCCACGACCCGATGCTCGGCCGGCCGAATCGACCGAAGCCAGTCTGCATGAACAGCTGGGCCGGACCGTGGTTGAAGTGCTCTGTGTGGAGTGTTTTGAGGATGCACAGTTCGTCGGCGACGCCCGCCAGGTGAGGCAGTTTTTCGGACAGCTCGATGCCGGACTCGCCATGCTTTTTGAATTTGAACTGCGTTCCCATCAGTGTCAGTTCGCCGCGGAGAAACGCGAACCGCTGACCTTCCAGGTACTCCAGCGGGCACGGCTTGCCGTCGTATTTCTGCAGGACCGGTTTATTGTCGAACAGGTCCAGGTGAGAAGGCGCACCGACCATGTGAAAGAAGATGACGTTCTTCGCTCGCGCCGGAAAATGCGTTTTCTTCGCAGCCCCCGGATCCAGAGCACTCGCCGGCGCGGCCAGCAGATCCTCGTTGAGAAGACTCGCCAGCGCGACCGAGCCAACGCCTGTTCCGATCGACTGGAAAAGCTCGCGACGGGTCAGCGTTCGAATAAGTTCGTGTTGAGGATCCACAGGTTCGATCCCGATAGAAGGCAGGAGAAGATTGTTTCTGCACATTTCAAAGGCTGATTCAGAATACCGTGAACACGAATCGAAATAAATCGCCGCATCTCTGAGCAGTCGTTGCGGGTCGCGCCGGAAACAGGACCTCTTCGGAACTGACACGAGGTATCGAGGCACGACAGATTTCGCGACGGGCTGAACCAACGTGTCAAACCTGTCCAGCCAATCCCGCCTGGGAATCACACTCTGTGTGCTGTCGTCTATCTCCGGATTGTCCGACATCGCGTGGTTTTCCACCCCACATTGAGTCACGGGGCCGCTTCACTCGGCGGTCGCCTCGTAACGCTTCGGACGGGCAACAACATCTGCTCCCTCGGCCAGACGCTGCAATTTACGGCTCAGCTTCTCTCAGCAGGCACACTATGGTCACCTCAACACCGACACCGACACCGACACCGTTTTCACTTCGCGTGACTGATCTGAAGTCCAAACTGGATTCCCTCTTTGACCTGTCGCTCTGCGAACAGTTCAATATCGGCCGCGGACCGGGAAACAGCATTCCCGTCGTCTGGGACCGCGAAGTTTCACGCGAACACGCAATCCTGAGACTGATTGACAACCAGATCCACGTTGCGTGTCTGCCAAGCGCGACGAATCCGATCCTGATGAACGGCACTCCGGTTCGGGAGGTCGTGCTGGATCGTGGATGCCGGTTTGTCATCGGCAAGACCAGCTTCAGCTTCGAGTTGCCAGGAGATGCGGAACCAGACAACGCGGACTTTGACGAAATCAGCCTGAACGACGAAGAGCTGAAAGGTGCGGCCTTTGGTGATCCCGGTCGACAGATGGATCTGCTCTGTACGCTGCCTGAGCTGATCGGCTCGGCGAGTTCCGACATCGACCTGGCACGACTGCTCGCAGAGGTTCTGCTCGACGCGATCCCTCAGTCGGTGGCGGTCTCGGCGGCTCAATATGACGCGGAAACAGTCAACGCACTTCGCGACGGAGTTTCGCCCGACGAGCTCAATCTGACTCGGCCGCAGACGATGCGCGTCTGCACTCGCGAGGACTACGAGGGGCGGTTCCTTCCCAGTCGCCGTCTGGTGGCAAGCGCGATCGAGCAGGGACAACCGACGATTCACGTCTGGGGTCAGCGCGAAGATTCCGGCGGGTTCACGATGAGCGACAGTCTCGACTGGGCATTCTGCGTGCCGGTTCCCGGTGCCGCTCAGGAACGCTGGTGTTTCTATGTCGCCGGCAAAGGCAGCCGCAACGGCGGGCTGCTTCTGGAGAAGGCGGATCTGATGGGCGATGTGCGCTTCGCAAAAGTGCTCGCACAGTTCATTGGGTCGGTCCGCCACGTGCGACAGTTACAGGACCAGCGGACACAGCTCAGTTCGTTCTTCTCGCCGAAGGTCATCGAGAATCTCACGGGAAGCGGCAGTGCCGATGTTCTCGCCCCGGCCGAACGGGAAATCAGCGTCTTGTTCTGCGACGTTCGTGGCTTTTCGCGGAAATCGGAAAAGCACGCCGACGATCTGCACTACCTGCTCAGTTGTGTGAAGGAAGCACTGGGCGCGATGACGCAGGGAATTCTCGCAGAGGATGGAACGATCGCGGATTTCCAGGGCGACGCCGCACTGGGATTCTGGGGCTGGCCGGTCTCGCTGAGCGACGGAGCCGTCCCGGCCTGTCGAGCGGCACTTAAGATTCAGGCCGAGTTCCGCCGCGAATGTCGCGAGAACGATCTGCTCGACGGCTTCTCCGTCGGTATCGGCATCGCTCATGGCGACGCGATCGCAGGACAAATTGGAACAAGCCAGCAGGCGAAGATCGGAGTCTTCGGCCCGGTCGTCAATCAAGGTTCCCGGCTGGAAGGAATGACCAAACAGTTCGGCGTTTCCATTTGTCTCGACGAAGCTTCCGCCGAGTTTGCTCGACAATGGCTGCCGCCCGAACAGGCTCGCGTTCGGCGACTCGCCCGAGTTCGCCCGAAAGGTATGGACACGGCGGTGGAAGTCAGCGATTTGCTTCTGCCCTGCGGCCCCGACTGCGAAACAACCGACTGCCAGATCGCCGATTACGAAAAGGCTCTCGCTCAGGTCATCGCCGGAGACTGGGCGGCAGCCATCAGCCTTCTTGACGAACTGCCCGCAGATGGCCCGCAGCAATTTCTGTTGAGCCACATGGCCAAACTCGACAACACGCCCCCGGCCGACTGGGATGGTACCTTTTCGCTGAATCAGAAATAAATCCGAGGCAGGTGAATCAGAAGGTCGACATGAGACGTGACTCGTGCCACCTTAAACGCTTCCAGAAACGGTTCTTCGCGAAAAGCTGGGGTTAATTGTTCGATTGAAAAAGCACGCTGAATT
>ERZ891418.182-NODE-182-length-22967-cov-7.946142_pt1 | contig 22967 bp, 19 predicted proteins | sample MGYA00521236_ERZ891418 | MGnify/ENA primary metagenome ERZ891418 (study PRJEB32303, sample SAMEA104408696) | aquatic metagenome | biome: Brackish water; feature: Chemocline; material: water | place: Baltic Sea | collected 2014-10-18T10:34:00 | depth 100 m ... | reverse complement strand
GTTCCGAAGGACTGCTCGTCGATCGCCAGCGCGCGGCGATAAAGCGGCTCGGCCTGGTAATACTGTGCTCGTACCCACCGATAGGTGCCCATGTCGCTGCAAAGCCGACCCGTGGCGTCCGGAGCGATCCCTCGGGGCCGAACCGCTGTGACCTCCGCGGCCTCAGATCTGCTCAAATCCTGACCATCGGCCCCATTTATCGCCGCCAGGGCAAGCTCGGAACCTTCCGGGGCTCCCTTGGGGTCGGCATGGTCCACCGCGGTCATCGCGTGGGGCGAGAGGCGCTCGTAGATCGGCCAGGTGGACAAGTCAGTTTGCACATTTCCCTGCAGCGCGGCGTCGAGCAACTGGACGGCGGCTTCGATCCAGCTGGCTTTTTGTGTCTTCGTCTGTCGCTCGCGGGCGATGAAGTGGATCAGCGTGTGCAGCGACAACGCCTCGTCCTGGATGTCGACCAGGCCGAACTGTTTCAGGGTGTGCAGGGCGTCACTGAGTTTGTCGGAGTCCCGCACGGTCGACTGCAGGGACCTGGGCAGGACGGTCGGGTCGGCTTCCAGCAGGCTCAGCGGGATGTCGCGGCGGGCGAAGAAGCTGCACAGGCTCATCAGGTTCGCGGCGGGTTTCGATCTCTCCTGGACGGCTTTGATACTAAGGTCGAAGGTGTCGAAGATCGTCTGTTCGTAAGCGTCCAGCGAGGATTTTCGCTTCAAAGCTTTCTTCCGGTTGGCCTGGAAGTCCTTCAGGTAACGCGACAGCGAGCCGTGCGTTTGCCGCACGTAGTGCCCGGCCTGAGCCAGAGCCAGCGGCAGGCAGCCCAGTTCCGCAGCCAGCGCTTTCGCGGCCAGCGCTTTCGCGGCCAGCGCTTCCGCGGCGTCCGCGTCCTGCGATCGGCTCAGCTCCAGCAGAAAATTGCGGGCCATGTCCGGCTCAAAGGGACGCACTTGAAGCGACGCGACCGAGGAGGACCAGTGGCTGCTCCTCGACGTGATGATGACATGGCCCCGGCCAGCCTGCGGAAGGTACGGGCGGATGTGAGCTTCCTCGACCACATTGTCAAAGACGAGCAGCCAGCCGTCGTGCATCTCGAGCCAGTCGCGGACGGCGTCGATGATTTCCTGCGGGTCGTCCGCGTTTTTGACACTGTCCGGCAAGGGCAGCTTCGCGGCGAGTGCGACGTAGCCAGCGGCCAGCGCGGGTGGCTCGCCGGTGGGATGGGGTGAGCGGTCGTCGTCGGTCAGGCCGCAGTCCAGCCACCACGCCACGTCGTAGTCCGTCCCGTCGATCGCCGTGTGGTAAACATACTCGCTGGCCAGTTGAGTCTTCCCGACTCCGCCCTGACCATGAACCGCCTGGACAAGAGCCGACCCTTCCTCACGCAGCGCCTTCCGCAGATCGTCGACCGACGGGTCGCGGTCCTGGAAGTTCAAGTTGCGACTGTACGGAATGAGTCAGGCCACAGGACGCTTGCCAGGTTCTCGATCGGGAAAGAACTCGGATTCGAGGTTCGATGCCGGCTCAGAAACCTGGGACGAATCGGAATCCTTTCCGTTGATGGTCAGATGGAAGTCTCCCGCAACCGAAGTTCCGTCGAGCGAGACAACCTTCTTGCCTTTGATACTCTTACCGTCTGGCTTTTGAGTCATGCCGGATCTCCCAGCTACATCTTCAGATTGAAGTCACCATTGACGGTCTGGTCTTTGATGATGACAAGTTTTTTCGCGCTGACGTTCTGGACCAGTGCGGACACGTTCTCGACCGAGTTCGTTTGCTGGAGCAATTTGACCATCTCTCTCATGAGGTCCTGGTCGCTGTGCAGTTTCTCTGCAATGGCCGATGCCAGGTCCGTGGTTGCCGGCTCTTTCGTCCAGCCAAGGAGCGATTTCGCCTTTGTCCAAAGGTCCTTCCCGACTTCCTTCGCGGCTCCTTTGGAACATTCGGCTGCAAGGACAGTCAGAGCCGCTGTCACAGTCGCAAGAGTGATGGGGTCCACACGGCACCTCAGGCAGTCTGATGAGTCCACAAATGGTCAAAAGTTCGGCTCATTTCATACTACCGCTCCTGGGCTGACAAATTACGTCGGCGGGAATGTCCATCACGATCCTCGTGAGCAGACGATCGGAGATTCCCTGCAGCCGCCGCGACCGGATTGACCCCTGATCGTGGACTTTTCGTTACAGGTCGCTCGACTTGTCAGGTCGGCCTGTTTGTTGCGGAAGCGGGTCTGATCCTCGGTCCGAGTTCGAATCCGCCCGTGTCGTGGCCAAATGCGAAAACAACACCGAACCATGTCTCAATATCGCAGCCTGAGTTACGATCCTTTATTCGTGGGACCAGTACTCAGCTAAGCCCTCTGGAGACAACATGTCAGAGTCAGCGCAGGCAGGCGAAGTGAAATCAGCCGCCGCTCAGAAGGCGACGCGGATTCGGTATCTCATCGTTTTCTGTGCGACGCTGATGTCATTTCTGCTGTACCTGGACCGGTTCTGTGTGTCGTTCGCCATCGACTACATCCGCCAGGATCTCGGGATGACGCAGGGCGACGCCAAGTGGTTCTTGAGCGCGTTCTTCTGGTCGTACGCTCTCGCGCAGGTTCCGGCCGGGTGGCTGAGCGACCGGTACGGCGCGCGGATCATGCTCGTTATCTATATTCTGACCTGGTCTCTGTTTACGGGGCTGATCGGGGCGGCGAGTTCTTTTTTTATTCTGATCGTCACTCGACTGGGCTGCGGTCTGGGCCAGGCCGGAGCGTATCCGACGGCCGCGTCAATCGTCGGTCGCTGGATGCCGGTCAGTGCCCGCGGTACGGCCAGCGGCACGGTCGCGACCGGAGGCCGCATTGGGGGCGCGGTGGCTCCCGTCCTGACGGCGTACCTCATCGTTCTGTTTGTGCCGCTGGGAACTCCGGTTGAGCTGACTTCGAAAGACGTCCTCATTCCCAGCGAGTTGATCGAGCGGCTTCAGGAAGACGGCAAGGGCAGTTCTCTGCGCAGCCAGCTGACTTCGGAACAGCTCACGTTGCTCGACGCGGCGACGTCCACAACAAAAGGCGAAGTGGACGACAAGGAGCGAATCTTCTCGGGTGTTGAGGCAGACGAACTCACCGCCATGCTGAACCGGATGATTAAGGCCGCCGACATCTACAACGAGAAGCAGATGGGAGCGGTCAAGCTCCCGAATGAAGCCCTCGATATGCTCGCGCGAGTCAACGATGGCGAGACCCTGACTGACCCGGAGCGTACGCGATTTCACCGGTTCCTGGTGGAAGGTGTCTTTCCTCGTGGCGTCGCCAAGCTGTACGGCAAGGGCTGGCGGCCGATCATGTACATTTACGGATTCGCCGGAATCTTCGTCGCCGCTTTCTTCTGGTTCTTCTTTTACAACCGGCCGGAAGCTCACCCGTGGAGCAATTCCGCAGAGCATGCTCTCATCCTGAAAGGGAGGGAACATCTGGCGAAAGAACAGAAGCCGAAGCCGGCGCCGGTGGCGGCTCTCATGAAGAGCCTCAACATGTGGTACAACTGCTTTTCACAGTGGGGCACCAATGTCGGCTGGGTCTTTCTGGTGACCTGGCTGCCTCGGTACCTGATGGACGTCCACAATGTGCCGATTCTGGAGCGTGGCACGATGGCGATGACGCCAATCCTGGTCGGCATGGTTGGCATGATGTGCGGCGGAAAAGTGACCGACCTGATGGCCTCGAAGTTTGGCATCAAATGGGGCCGCCGGATTCCGATCGCCGGCTCCCGCTTGACGGCACTGCTCGCCTACCTGGGCTGCGTTGGGATCACGACGCTCGCACCGGAATCATCGCTGAACACACCGTGGGTCTTTGTCGGTTTGTTTTCCATGGTCGCGTTTTCGACGGATTTCGGAACGCCTTCGAGCTGGGCGTTCAGCCAGGATATTGGCGGCCGACAGGTGGGATCAGTGCTCGGCTGGGGTAACATGTGGGGCAACCTGGGGGCAGCAGTCTCACCACTGATCTATGACTTTTTCCTTGGCGAGAATCCCAGTCTTTACGAATGGAATCTCATGTTTACGGTCTGTGCCGGAGGCTTCCTGTTCTCCGGGATCTGCGGCCTCCTGATGGATGCCACGAAGCCGATTGAAGGGGTTGAGGATTGATCAAGGCCCGTTTCCGAACAAATAAAACTGCAGGATTTCCGATGACGACTCGACGCGATTTCTTAAAGACAACTGCGGTTGCAGGTTCGGCTTTCGCTTCTGTGAACAGCCTGGCAAACGCGCTGGCCGCGACAGAAACGGCAAAGAAGATCGACCTGCCCAAGGGCAAGGCCGAGCACTGTGTGATGATCTGGCTGGGCGGTGGCGCCTGTCATATCGACACGTGGGATCCCAAAAAGAAGGGCGACGCGACCGCTGGCGAAAAGAAACCGGGCTCGTATTACGATCCGATTTCGACCGCGATCGACGGAGTCCAGGTGTGCGAGCACCTGCCGAAGTGTGCGGGGATACTCGACCGCTTTAACCTGATCCGTTCGGTTCATCACGAGGTCATCAACGAACACGCGGCCGCGACCAACCGGATGCACACGGGGCGGTCGACAAGCGGCACGATTGTGTACCCGTCGATCGGGTCGATCGTCGCAAATCAGCGCGGAGCGGCGTCCGATTCGGCTCCGCCTTACGTGCTGATTGGGTATCCTAATGTGACTCGCGGGCCGGGGTTCCTTGGAGCGAAATCCGGCTACGTCTACCTCACCGACACGAATGAAGGTCCGAACGGGCTCAGCCGGTTCAACGGCATTACCGACGCGCGACAGTCGCGGCGCGAGAAACTTCTCGGCCGGGTGAGAGACCTCTACCGAAACCAGGCAGCCCGCGACAAGAAGGTCGAAAACTACGACGCGTCTATTGATGAGGCTTTGCGTCTGTCCGGTCCGGAATTCATGCAGGCCTTCGCCCTCGACCGCGAACCGGACACGCTTCGCAACTCGTACGGCGGCGAGTTCGGTCAGCGGTGTCTGCTCTCGCGACGGCTAATCGAACGCGGCGTGCGGTTCATCGAGGTCTCGCACAACCTGAACTTCGTCAACGGCACCGGGTGGGACACGCACAACGACGGGCAGCTCAACCAGCACATTCTGATTCAGGAACTCGACAAAGCGCTGTCGACGCTCGTTCTGGATCTCGAAGAGAAAAAACTGCTCGACAAAACTCTGATTTGCGTTTCGTCCGAGTTCGGTCGTCCCGCCGGCTTCGACGGCGGCGGCGGGCGAGGTCACCACTCGAAGGCGTTCACAGTCGCCCTGGCTGGGGGAGGGCTGCAGAACGGCAAGGTGATCGGCTCGACCGACGACCTGGGGATGGAGATTGTCGACCGCCCGGTATCCGTGCCCGATCTGCACGCAACGATGCACTGGGCACTCGGCATCGACCCGACCCACGAGCTGTACGATGGGGAACGCCCCGTTCCGATCACGGATGGTGGCCAGCCGATTCGCGAATTGTTTGTTTGAGCCGATTCTGGCGTTGCTCAAGCCAGCCACCACAAACGCCAGGACAACAACCATGAAGACACAGGGGACCGTACGGCAGCATTGCGAGCTGGAACGGACTCGTGCGGCAGAGGAAGTCTCCGACGACAATTGACACTCAGTGGCTGCACGTGACGGGAAGTACTCAGTTCGACTGAGACCACACGCTGACTGGCAACGATCTTTTCAAGAGTCCTCTGCCAATGTCGTGGTCTCGGCCGAGGCAACCCGGGCAGCTGTTCTCGACGATGCTCATCCGAAATCAGGAGTCCACGATGCTGCGGTTCGCTTTCTGTTGTGCTTTTACTCTGTTGACATTTGCCGCATCCGCCGACGACTGGGCTCAGTGGGGCGGGCCTCAACGCGACCTCATCTGGCGTGAGTCGGGTATTGTCCAGGAACTGCCAAAGGACAAAGAGGGAGCCATCCCTCGAATGTGGACAGCGAAGATCGGTGATGGTTACGCCGGACCCGCTGTCGCGAACGGGCGAGTCTTCGTGACCGACCGGCTGACCGCACGGAACGGACGCAAGCAGACCGAGCGGGTTTTGTGCTTCGATGCGGAAACCGGCGATCCCATCTGGAGTCACGAGTACGACGCGCTGTACACGGTGAGCTACCCGGCCGGGCCTCGATCCACGCCGGTCATCGACGATGGCAGAGTGTTTACGGTGGGTGCGCAAGGTCACATGTTCGCCCTCGAAGAGAAAACCGGCGAGGTCCTCTGGCAGAAAAACTTTGTCAAGGAGTTTGGCACGGACCTGCCGATCTGGGGGATGGTCGCCTCGCCGCTGGTCGATGGTCAGCAACTCATCACTCTGGTCGGAGGAGCGGACGGGGCACTCGTCATCAGCTTCGACAAGGCGACGGGCAAAGAACTCTGGCGATCTCTGACCGACAAGGCGGTTGGATATGCTCCGCCGGTGATTTTCGAGATTGGCGGGAAACGACAGCTCATCGCCTGGCATCCGACGGCCGTTTCGTCGCTCGACCCGAAAGATGGCTCGGTGATCTGGGAAATTCCGTACGACGTCCGGGCCGGACTTTCGATTGCGACACCACGCCTGGTCGGCAACCGCCTTTTCGTCGCGAGCTTTTACAACGGACCGCGGATGATCGAAGTGGCCGACGATGGGCTGTCAGCAAAGCTCGTGTGGTCCGGAAAAAGTAACAGCGAAGGCGAGAATGAGACCGACGGCGTCCATCCCATTATGTGTACGCCGTTCTTCGACGGGGAAAACATCTATTCCGTTTGCAGCTACGGTCAACTGCGTTGCCTGGATGCCAGCAATGGCCAGCGTCTCTGGTCGACATTCGACGCGACTGGCAAGGGCCGCTGGTGGAACGGGTTTCTGATCCGACACGAAGACCGATTCTTTATCCACAACGAACAGGGTGAGCTGATCATCGCCAACCTGACTCCAAAGGGCTACGAGGAAATCAGCCGGGCTCAACTGATCAAACCGACTCGACCCGTGCAGAGGCGGATGACGATCTGGTCACACCCGGCATTCGCAATGAAAAGCGTCTTCGCCCGAAACGATGGCGAGCTGATCCGGGTAAGCCTCGAAAAGAAATGAACCGGCGGAATCCGCTCACGTTTAAGGCGGGTTCGGTTCCATGAGAATTCTGGAAACCGCTCCTGGCACGTCCCTGATTGTATTTGTCAGTACAATGATTGGCCGCGTGGTCAGAACTCCTCATCGATCGTTACGTCTGGAGAATCATCATGTCTCGAATTTCGACTGCCATTCTTGCTCTGTTTATCGGCAGTCTGCTCTCGGGCCCGGTCTTTGCGCAGGACGCGATTACCTTTCGCCTGAAAGCCAAGCCCGGCGACAAGCGGTACTACCAGATCTCCAGCACGATGGAGATGTCCCAGAAAGTCGCCGGACAGGAAGTCGATACAAAGATGACATCGAAACAGGCGATCGAGCGGGAGGTCACCGAGCCGGACAAGGACGGAAATATCACCCTGCGATCAAAGACTCTGCGTCTGCAGATGGATTCGGTGTTCCCCGGTGTCGGTCCTTACAAGTACGACTCAGACTCAACCGAGAACAACGACGGCAGCGCGATTGGTGCCGCAGTCGCGCCACTTTACGACGCTATCAGTGGAGCCGTAGTCGATATCACCGTGAATCCGCAGGGGAAGGTGACAAAGGCCACCGGGCTGGCCGAGGCAATCAAAGGGGCAATCCAGGGAAATCCGATCGCTCAGCAGTTTGCGGCAGGCTCCGACAGTGACGAGGCGTCGGCCATGGGAATGCGGGATCAGTTCATCGAATTCCCGAAGAAAGCCCTGTCCCCAGGTGACGAATGGGAAGTGCCCTACGACATGAGCCTTGCAAAACTCGGCAAGGCAACCGGCACGACAAAGTACAAATATGAAGGACGTGAAGATTCCACGCGAGGTAAGTCGATTCACAAGTTCACGTTTACCGCCAGCATGGATTTCGACCTGGATCTCAAAACTGACGCGGTGACCGGCACCGGAAAAATGAAGATCACCAGTTCCAAAGGGACAGCTCTGTTTGACGCGGAAGCCGGAAGGCTGATCTCGAAGAACAGCGAGACGTCGATCGACGGGGATATCACGGTGGTCGCCGGGGGAATGACGATCGCCATTCAGCAGGAGCAGAAACAGAAGATCGAATTGAAACTGCTTGATAGCCCTCCGAAGAAAGATTGACGCGATCCCCCGCGAATCTTTGAGCTCCCGTCGCGGCCCGGTTGTCACTGACGACCGGGCCGTTACAAATTGAGTTATCTACGAGCGCGACTGCCTCCCCATTGCAGTTGCCGAATCCGAACAGTCTTCGGAAAGCCGCTTCACGAGTCGTCGTCAAGATGGCGTACCGGACTCATCCGAAGGCAGGTTGCTCGGCAGGTTCCCAGGAGATCGAAGATGCGCGGATTGAGTGGAGTGCGGACAGTGGTCAGTTTGACGGTCGCGCTGAGTCTGGTATGCGGGCTGGCCCGTACCGTCCCGGCTCAGGACGTCATCCGACAACGCGTCTTCAAAGACGCTGACGGGGAACACAAATACGGCTTGTTCGTGCCGAAAGGTTACACCGCAGATAAAAAGTGGCCGGTCCTCCTGTTCCTGCATGGTGCGGGTGAGCGGGGCAGCGACGGAGTTCTGCAGACAAAAGTGGGGCTCGGGCCAGTCATCAGAAAACAGGCCGACACGTTCCCGTTCATCGCGGTTTTCCCGCAGTGCGAGGACGTCGAGGCTCGCTACCTGGCCGGCTGGGCAAGCGAGACCGTGGACGCAAAGCGGGCTCTCGCCATTCTGGATTCGGTTGAAAACGAATTCTCTGTCGACACGAATCGTCGCGTTCTGACCGGCTGGTCGATGGGCGGTTATGGCACGTGGAGCATCGCAGCCGCCACACCGGATCGCTGGTCAGCGATCGTCCCTCTCGCAGGAGGTGGCACACCCGAAATGGCGGCGAAGCTGAAGGGGAAATCGATCTGGGCGTTTCACGGAGCGGAAGATGACGCGATTCGACCAAGTCAATCACGTCGCATGATCACCTCTTTGAGGGAAGACGGCGGAGAACCTCGTTACACCGAAGTCACTCGCGGAGGGCACGAGATTGCGAAATTCGTTTACGGAAATGCCCAGGTCATTTCCTGGATGCTCGACCCGAAAAACGCGAAACCATCGGCACTGGCCCTGAGCGCACGGACGCTGACGCCGGCCGAAATTCTGATCGGTCGTGCCGAGGCGAAAAAGAAAGACCCCTTCGTGCCGGCTCTCATCCTAAAGAGTGCTGCCAAAGTGCGGCTCGGAAACCGGATGCTCGATGCACTCGCCATGGCAATTCCGGAGATGCTGCCGAAGGATCTGATGTCCGGCCGGATCGCCGACATTTATGACTCGACAGTGGTCGAGGGTCGGGATTTCAGTATCACGTTCGGCGGCATCACTTACTCAACAGAGATTTTCCGCATCCGGGTGAAGGCCTACAAGAAAGACAAAGTCAACGTGCAGATCGGCCTGCAAAACGCCTCATTGAGGATTGGCGGATCCAGCGTTGTCGGACGCGACCACTCGGCAAGCACCGGAGCGATCGACATCGTGATCGGGCACCGCTATCCAGTGTGGGTCAGCTTCGACGTGACTCCGTACATCGAAAATCAAAAGCTTCGACTGAAACTGATCGCCTCCCGGTTCGACATTCCGAACGACAACTGGTACGTCACTCAGCCGGCCGGGGTGAGCGTTCGCGGATTCGGGATGACCAGCAGCAAGGTCTCGGACGGACTGGTGAGCGGCCTGTACGGAAACCGCGGCCGGATTGAGCGCGAGGTGCGAGGAATCGTGCCGAAACTCGTCGCCGAAATGGAAAAGCAACTGTCGCTCGACGACGCTGACGAGCTGGTTGGCAGCTTCTGGCCGCTCCCCGTTTACAAACCGCGCGTCCGCGTCGTCCCGGAAGCGATCGCGGTTGACGAACACGGCATTTCGCTGGTGCTGGGTGTCGAGGCCGCGGCAGTGGAGGGGACGCCCGCTCCCAAGACACCTCAAACTCTGACCGTGGCGGATATCAACGTCGAGGATGTTTCGTCGAGCGAGAATCTGGTCGTCGCGGTGGCGCCGAACATGCTGCAGGCACTCACCGGGATGCTGGCCGATTCAGGTGTCGCGCGAATTCACGTTCTCGACATTCCCGAAGGCTCATTCGATTCCCTTGTTGACGTTGACAAAATGTCAGAAGCGATTCCAAGTCTCAAATCACTTGGTCCAAACGTCGAACTGTGGACCGAGCTGATTCTCGCAAAGCCGATCGAGGTTCGAGGCCGCGAGCCGGAAAAAGCCGCGGACCCCGGCAAGTCGACCGAAGAGCCTGTCGCCGCTGGTGGAAATCCGGATGACGTCAAAGCCGAAGCGGATGCGAAAGACGGAGAAAAGAGTGAGTCAGACGAAACGAAAAGCGGCGTTGCCGGGAAAGCGGAAACGGAAGCAACCAGCGCAGACGAACCAGAGCGGCTTTTCTTCGCCGCCCCACAACTTCAATTTGTGATGAAGGTCCGAACCGATCCAAAACAAAAGTGGAAGCCGTTTGCCGAATTTAACGTCAACCTGAAACAGCCTGCCACGGCGAAGCTCGTGTCGCCGAAAGAGGCCACGCGAGCTCTGCAGCTTGAGTGGGCTGGTGAGCCTGACCTGGTGATCACAGCACAGCTCGCCGATAAGAACGCCGATGAAAACGCGATCAACACGGCCGCTCTGGAAGCCGTCGTTCGTAAAGCGTGGCACGGCTGGACCGGTCTGGGGCCCGCTTCTCAGACGGTGATCCCCGATCTTGATTTCGGCTTGACGAAGTTGCGATTGAGTGAGGCTGCCTGGACAGCCCCGTGGCTCGGCGTCACGTTTTCGCCGCCGGGAGTCAAGCTCACGAACAGCACAGAGAAGCCGCTGGCCTACGAGACGAAAGGGCCGTACAGCAGTTGGGGCGGACCGTACACGCTCGCGCCGGGACAGACCCATCGCTACGAAATCGCTTACCCAATGACCTGGCGGACCCGGATCGGAGGACGACAGTCTGCCTACACACTGGTCCCCGGCACACACTCCGAGTTTCGCGCACCTCGCGACGGAGGCGAGCCCGAACTGTTTCGAGCTCGCGAAAACCTCGATGTCGTCTCGACACCGGAGGGGATACAGTAGGAACGTCGCCGAGGAATAAAGGAGCAGATTGCTTTAGACAAGCGACGACAAACGAAACAAAAACGCCTCAACCAGCGGGACTGGTTGAGGCGTTTTTTTGTTGGAGAGCAAACTCGATTCGCACGTCGAGTTTGCCCGGGGTCGCGTCAGTCTTCTTCTGTCCCGTGTAGGCTCAGGACAGAGAAGTGGAGAGTTGTCAGTCGAGGCGGGAGCCCAACCAGCAAACTCACCAGAAGTCGCACTCGGTATCAGTTCAGCATCGTGTCGTCTCAGCGTCGTGTCGTCTCTGCATCCTGTCTTCTCTGCAGTCGTCTGGCCTGGAGTCAGGCACTTGTGGCGGGCAGCCGGTTCGAGAACTCCGTCTGTTCCCGGCTGCCCGAATCCCACAAGCCAAACCTGCGCCTTGGCCTTTATGTCAGACCGACCAGCAAGGGCCGGTTACTTTCGAGTTAGTCGCGTTCGCCGATGTAGCCACTGCTGACGATGTCAAACTGGCCATCGCAATTGTCGACTGAGTCCTGGAACTCGCTACCCGCCGAGCAGCTTTTGCCCCGTGAGTGAGCTCCGTTCGCGTAGAACGACTGGTTCACCGAGCCGATGGCCGAGGCGACATCTTCCAGTTCGTTGTTAACCGCGAAGGAAACTTCCGTCAGCCCGACGACCAGACCCATGATCAGGATGGTCGAGATCAGGACGAGCTCGGCAGAGACCAGAAAACCGTTTTCGTCGTTGAGCAGTGCGGTGAAGATGTTCGTCATGGTGGTGTCCTCTCAGTTCGGCAGGTTTGAAAAGTGTTGAGGTCGTCTCGTCCGTGTTGCCTCGTTCGTTTGATGAGAAGGTGTAAAGCAGACTGAATGCCGTTCAGTTTCCGGTGCGCCAAATCTCCTCAACAAAACCGCCACAACTCGCCGTAACAAGTTATTGTCAAATGAGTTACGAAATCTTAAATTCTATTTATCCAGGAACGCGTGAGCCCGACCCCCGAATCCGATGTTGTCCCCAGGCAACGTCCGTTTGATCGAAACCGAGCTGCAAACCAGATAAATGGTTCCCCCACAGCGACTTACGCCGATGATGCCATCGCCGGCATCATCGTGGTGCAGAAGCAACATCAGACTCGTCGCGAGGAAATTGGCCTCCGACTCTTGAGAAGCCCTCCCGCCATCGGAGCCAGCTGAACGTTGACCGGTTCTCGACTTTCGGGGTACGGTGGAATTCGCAGAAGACAGTTGAAGTGCGGCAACCGCCTGGAGAATCACGCATGACGTGGCTGGACGACCAGAATCAGGAAGCAAACTCCTTCAGCCGACGCCGTCTCCTTAGAAACAGCAGCGTCGCCGTCGGTGCTTTCGCGTTGCCGACCGCGTTCGGCGTAGCGCAGACTGCTCGCGCGGAGCAACCGGCAACGGCCGGTCCGCCGGCGAAGCGAGCGATCGTGATCCTCCTGCAGGGAGGGTGCTCTCACCTCGACACGTGGGATTTAAAACCGGACGCTTCGTTGGAAATCCGCGGCGAGTTCAAACAGATCGCCACCAGCGTTGCCGGCTACCAGTGCAGCGAGCATCTTCCGCTGCTGGCTCAGCGAGTTCACAACTTCAACGTGCTGCGAAGTGTCTATCACGAAACACCCAGTCACGAGGCCGCGATTCACTGGGTTCTGACCGGCTACAACTATCCGGGCGCGAATACGACGACGAAAAACCGCAACGACAAACCTGCGATGGGCTCGATCGTGGCCCGAACCCTCGGCAGCAGGACGCCGGGGCTGCCGCCGTACGTCTGCGTGCCCGACAAAGGCCAACTGGGAGACCGAGTCCGGTATGCCTCGTCGCATTTTCTGGGGATGGCGTACGACCCGTTTGAATCGGGCATGCCGCCATCCGATGCGAAGAGCCCGTTTCAGATGCCGCCCAACCTGAGCCTCACGAAAGCGGTCGACCTCACGCGGTTCGATCATCGTCTCAAGCTGCTGGGCGAACTCGATCAGTTTTCGCGATCGCTCGATTCGTCTGACATGATGAGCGGCATGAGCCAGTTCAATCGGCGTGCCTTCGACATGGTCAGCAGCGTCGCAACTCGCAACGCGTTCGATCTGTCTCAGGAACCCGAAGCTTTGCGGCAGCGATACGGCAACACGCGAGTCGGCCAGGAAGCCATCCTCGCGCGACGACTGGCGGAAGCCGGCGTCCCGTTCACGCTGGTCAACTTCTCGATCAACCAGGATTGGGACACCCACTCCGGAGGATTTGAAACGCTCAGGAAAACGCGTCTGCCGAACTTCGACCGAGCCATTTCGACGCTGCTGGACGACCTGCAGGAACGAGGCATGCTGGATTCGACACTCGTCGCCGTCATCACGGAATTCGGTCGTACTCCAAAGATCAACGCGACTGCGGGACGGGATCACTGGTCCGATGTGTTTTCGATCGTCCTGGCCGGTGGCGGTTTGAAGTCCGGCCAGGTCATCGGCACCAGCAACTCGCGCGGCGAAGTCCCGCACGATCGGCCGGTCCACTACAACGATGTGCTGGCCACGATTTATCAGCAGCTCGGAGTGCCGACAGACCGAGTGCACTACGACGAAGGCCGGCCGGTCCCGGTGCTCTACAGCGGCAAGCCGATCGACGAGCTGCTTTGACGACGCGCCGGTCAAGCGTCTGTCACTCGCCTTTTGAGAGGATCGGCTGGAGCAGCTTCCGATAGTTCGCGCCGAGAATCAGTCGTTTGTCGTCGTCCGAAATTTCCGCGCCGAGCACTTTCGCCAGCTCCGTTCCCAGCGATCGTGACGGAAGGTGACTTCCAAATACGATCCGCCCGGCTCCAAGTTCACGTACCGCCATCTCAATAAAGCCGGCGGTCGAATCGAACCCGGATGTCTCAACGAGAATGTTGGGCGAGTTCTGAACCGCGCGGATGCCGCGTTCCCATTCTCCCCCCGCATGAGCACACACGAATTTCTGCTCCGGAAATTGTGACGCCAGCTCCGCGAGCTCAGACGGAGTCGATGCTCCCGGACTCAGCTTCCCGCCCGTCGTGAACCAGGTGTGCTGCATGATCACGCCGTTGAGTTCGGCAATCCGCTCAACCAGCTTGTGAAAATTCCGATGCGAGCACGGCAGCGCCGCCGGGCCACCACCTGGGAAATAGACGCCGAGCATCGGGCCGTCCCGGAGCCATCGATTCAGCGCGTCGAGCGACGCGCGGACATCGTTTCCGTTGAGCTGGATCATTCCCAGCAACATGTCCGGCCAGCGTTTCAGCGCCTTGAGTGTGACATCCGGATTGGTGCGGGCCAGTTTTTCGAAGTCCGCGTCGCTGGTTGTTCCGACGCCGACGTGAGGGAAGTAGCACAGCTTCTGAAACTCGCCCTTTCGGATGGCCGGCAGTGAACGCTCGATGTCAGCGATCAGTCGACTGCTTCCGTCCGGTCCGGGATGAGAATAGGACGGAGTGAAATACGAATCCCAGATGCGGAATTGTTTCAATCGTTCCGGAGTCGGCAGCCCGAGTTGTACGTTTGGGGAATTCATGCTTTGAGTTTTCCGGAGAACCTGTCGGCGTTCCCGGCGAGGACGGCGTTCAACCTCGAATCGTCCAACACGCCGGACTCGTGGACTCGAATCAAGGCGGCTTCGGGAACCAGAAACGGAGCGTGCGTACCGAACAGAACTCGACCCGGCGGAACAGCATCGACGAGCTTCGGGACGCCGTCCGTCGAATCGACGCGAGCCGTGTCAAAGTAGACGCCAGGCGTTTTCGCCAGCTGATCGAGCAACGGCGAACGCAGGCGATGATTCAGGATCTGAACTCGCGCTTCTGAAAGACCGGCCACGATTTCCGGCAGCGGAGCGAGATCAACGTCCGGCACTCTCACAAGGTTGTGTTGAGTGCGAACGTCTTCCATCGCGGACGCAATCTGCACGAACCGGCCCGCTTTGGTCGCAGATTTCAACAGACTCACAAAACGCGGGTCATCCAATGTGTACCCATGATAATTCGGATGCAGTCGCACTCCCGGCATCGAGTGTTCGGTGATGCACGACGTCAGGTCCTGCTCCCAGCCGGGTAGCTCGAGGTTGATCGAGCCGATCGGAATCAGCTCGGGATGCCTGCGGCAGGCCTCAGCCAGTCGCCGGTTGACTCCCGCGAGATCGCGGTGAAGGAGCCCCTCGAAGCTTCCGGCCCAGGCCTGAGCGATTCCCAGTGAGCGAAGCTTTTTGACAAGCAGATCCGGATCGTCGAGCGGCAACCGATGGAACGGCCACCGGAAGAGGCTGACGTTCGAATCGACGATTCGAAATCGCGGAGCCTCATTGCCTTCTGACCGGGCCGTCGCTGGCCGCACGGCCGACGCGGCGCCGGCAGCGATCGCAAGACCAAGCACATCGCGGCGATTCATCATGAGCAGCTCTCCGCAGTTGTTGTCAGCTCAGAATTTCCGTGACGACGCGCGGCGGTTCGAAGCCGGTGAGCCGCTCTTCCAGACCACTCCGCCTGAAAAACAGATGCTGGTGATGCAGCCCAAGCAGGTGCAGAATTGTTGCGTGGAAGTCGTGGACGCTGACCGGGTTCTCGACGACGCTGTGACCGAACTCGTCGGTTGTGCCGTAGCTCGTTCCACCTTTCACGCCGCCGCCGGCCATCCATGACGTAAAGGCCTGCATGTTGTGGTCGCGGCCGGAAAAGCCGTTCGCGGATTTCTGCGTCGTCGGCGTTCGTCCAAACTCGCCGCCCCAAATGACCAGCGTTGAGTCCAGCAGACCTCTCTGTTTGAGGTCCCGCAGCAACCCGGCGACCGGTTTGTCGGTTCGCAGACACGCTCCGCGATGGTTTGGGCCGAGATCCGCGTGGCTGTCCCACGGTTGCTCTTCGAGAAAGATCTGCACGAAGCGGACACCACGCTCGACCAGTCGCCGAGCCAGCAGGCATCGCCGGCCGAACGAATCAGTCCATTTCTAGCCGATGCCGTACATCGAATGTGTGTGTTTCTCCTCGCGCGACAGATCGAGGGCTTCGCCTGCCGAAAGCTGCATTCGTGCGGCGAGGCTGTACGACTCGATGCGGGCATCGAGCTCGGGGTAGTACGGTCGCTCTTTCCGATGAATTTCGTCGAGCCGGTTGAGCAGGCTTCGCGCGGACTCGGTCACTGCGGACGGCTGTTCGTACTGCGGTTTCAGATTAAGAATCGGCGAGCCCGTCGGTCGGAACGGCGTTCCCTGATAAAGCGGTGGCAGAAATCCCGCCGTCCAGTTTCGAGTTCCGTTCTTCGGCGGCCCCAGCGGATCGTTCAGCACGACATACGCCGGCAGATTTCGGTTCTCCGACCCAAGCCCGTAGACCGTCCACGCTCCCAGAGTCGGGTAGCCCATGAACAATCGGCCGCTGTGAATTTTGTAGAGCGCGTTGTCGTGATTCGGATGGTCGGTCCACATGGAATTGACCAGACACATCTCGTCGGCGAGTTGCGACGTGTGTGGCAGAACGTCGGCCATCCACATTCCCGATTCGCCATGCCGGGCGAAGTCGAACTGCCCACCCATCATCACGCCGATGTCGACGGAGTCCGAATTCCCGATCTCTTCGACGTTCCCTGGAAACGGTTTTCCGTCAAGCCTGTTCAACTCCGGCTTTGGATCGAACAGGTCCATCTGACTCGGTCCACCATTCATAAACAGCTGGATAACCGATGTCGCTCGCGCCGGATGATGCGTCCGTTTGGGTTTCAGGTTGAAGACCTGCTCGGCCTCCGGCGCAAGTGATTCCCCGGCAAGTGCTGACGTGCCACCAAAATCGTCTTCGCACAGCAGATGCGTCAGCGCAGCACCGAGCAGTCCGTCGCTGGTACGGGCAAAGAAATCCCGGCGGGTACTTCGAGGTTCAGTCATCAGTGTCTGCTGGCAGCCAGGGAGGTTCTGTCGTAACCCGAAGCTTGAGTTGTGAAGTTGCGTTTTTTAAGCCGAAGGCGTTTCATCCAACAGTCTGGGGTCAGCCGCGTAGCGGCGTCACCCCAGGTTGGAATGTGGGAAAACAACTACCCCGAAGGGGTTGCACAGGCCGGCGATCGTTTTGTGGAACCCTTTCAGGTACTTCGCTCACTTGGTCAGATCCTGGGGTGGCGCCGCTTCGCGGCGCTGTGGAAACAAATCCGAGGGTGGCGGCGATGTCGCGGTGGTTCATCGCGAGCTCCGCCACCGAAGTTCTCGCCTGCGGCTCAACGTTAAACGACCGACGCAGAGGCCGTGCCGAACAGTATTGGCTTCCAGCTTCCGATTTTCGGGCTCGGCAAGCTGGAAGCTTACCCCGCTTTCACTCCGTGTTATGCTGCCGGGATGGTCAGCGCAGCGAGGGACGGTTGACGCGAACAGTGACGTCTCCTGCTGCCCGCACGCGAATGGAATCGTTTAACGCCCGTACGAAGAGGACTGCCGCGAGTGTCAGGCAACGCCCAGGACCCGACGTCAATGAGTCTGCTTCAGCGCGCCCGATCCAACGATCAGGAAGCCTGGAATCAGATCGTCCATCTCTACGGGCCGCTCGTCCAGAAGTGGTGCCGACAGGCGAGCCTCCAGGACGACGACCTCGCCGATGTTTTTCAGGAGACCTTTCGAGCCGTCTCAACTCATCTGAAATCGTTCAAGCCGATGCGCGACGTCGGCTCATTTCGCTCGTGGCTGAGGACGATTGTCCGGACGAAAATCGCCGATCATTTCCGCAGGCTCAGCAACCAGCCGGCCGGGCAGGGGGGGGACTGATGGAGCTCTCCGAATCGGCAACATCCCCGATCCACTTTCGGATCCTCTCGCGGACGACGACGAAGAGGAAGCGGCCGGCGAGCATTCGATGCTCGTCCAGCGAGCCATGGATCTGATCCGCCCCGACTTCAGCGAACAAAACTGGGCCGCGTTCCTTAAAGTCACCATCGACGGGCAAAGCGCGACGGAGATCGCCGAGGAACTGGGAGTCAACCCGCAGGCTATCCGCCAGGCCAACTACCGAATCCGTCGCAGACTGCGGCTCGTTCTACAGGATCTGATTGAGTAGGCAGCCCTCCCGTCGAAGCCCTAACCTATCGTGGCGGAGCCCGTTGAAAAAGTAGCGGCACCGTGTAAGCCGTCCGGTCTGAGCGCATTTTTCCATCCAAAACCGGGCGGCTCGCGCCACTTCGCTCTATGCTTCAAACTTTTCGACGTGCTGCTGAAACCTGTGCGGAAAGAAGAGCTCATGATGAATCGAAGAGACTTTCTCGCTGTTAGTGCCGCGGCGTTGTCTTCCAGGTCACTCGTCCCGACAGAGTCTGTGGCCGCGACAGAGTCTGTGGCCGCGGAAGAGTCTGTGGCCGCGGATGCACGGGCCGACTTTCAGTTGAAGTACATCCTCGCGACGCCGATGTACGGTTACGCGCCGCTGGCGGAGATTGTTCCCGAAGCAGCGAAGGTCGGCGCGACTCACATCGACATCTGGCCGAAGGTGCACGGCAACCAGCGCGAGCAGCTTGACGAAATGGGCGAGGCCGCGTTTACGAAACTGCTTGCCGACCACAAAGTCAAACTGGGCTGCATCACGCAGTACAAGCTCGGCCCGTTCGGTCTGCAGGACGAAATGAAACTCGCCCGGCGACTCGGTTGTGAGCTGCTCGTTTGTGGCGGGCAAGGCCCCAAAGACGCGAAGGGCAAGGAGCTCAAGGCGGCCGTCGGAAAGTTCATTGAGCAACTCAAACCGCATCTCGCCGTGGCCGAAGAAACCGGCACGACGATCGCCATCGAGAATCACGGCAACAACCTGATCGACTCGCCGGATTCCCTGAAGTGGCTCGCCGAACTGCGACCATCGAAACACCTGGGCATCGCCTTCGCCCCGTACCATCTGCCGCAGGACGAGAAGCTGCAGTCCGACCTGATTCGCACGCTCGGCAACAGCATCCGCATGTTTTACGCATGGGAACACGGCATGGGCTGCCACGTGAAACTGCCGAAGGAGCAGGAACTGATGCAGATGCCGGGGCGAGGCACGCTCGATTTCGCCCCTCTGCTGGCCGCGCTGCGAGACATTAAATACGACGGCTGGTCGGAGATATTCATGCACCCCGTCCCGCGTGGAGTTCCGATCCTCGATTCAGGCGAGAAAATCACAGCCGAGATTAACCGCTCACGAAAATACCTTGCCGAGCGGTTGAGTTCGATCTGACAACTGTGCGGCCTCTGACTCAAAGCCGCGGAGACGCAAAGGTTCGCAAAGGGTTTTTGAGTATCACTGGCGCTGCGGGCTCCCATCCGGAACGACTTGAAACAGGCAGGACATCTCATGCGGGTTCTCACTTTCTTTTTTGGATTCCGACGCCTCGTCGCGGTCTGCCTTGCCGTCGTTTTCTTTTTTCCAATCGGGGTGAGAGTCGCTCACGCGGAAAAAGCCGACGTCGTGAAGTCGGTCAATCAGCGTGACGAGACGACCTGGCAACTCGCAAAGAAGATCTGGGAGCACGCGGAACCGGGCTACCTCGAAGAGAAATCGTCCGAGCTGCTGGCCAGCCACCTTGAGAAATCCGGCTTCGAAGTGGCGCGCAAGGTCGCAGGAATTCCGACGGCCTTCACCGCCACGTTCGGGAAAGGTGAGCCGGTCATCGGCATTCTCGGCGAGTTCGATGCGCTGCCTGGCCTCTCGCAGGACGCCGTGCCGTACCGCCAGCCTCGCGAAGGGAATACTTACGGGCACGGCTGCGGGCATCACCTGTTCGGAGCGGCTGCGGCCTCGGCAGCGATCGCGATTGCCGAGCGGATCAAGGCCGGCGATTTGAAAGGCACGGTCCGGTTTTACGGCTGCCCGGCAGAAGAGGGCGGCAGCGGCAAAGTCTTCATGGCACAGGCCGGACTCTTTCAAGATTGCGCGACGGTCCTGCAGTGGCATCCCAGTCACGAGAACTCAGCGGGTGATCGGTCCAGCCTCGCGCGGATGGCGGTCAAGTTTCGTTTTCGAGGCAAAGCGTCGCACGCGGCCGGAGCTCCCGAGCGAGGCCGATCGGCACTCGACGCGGTCGAACTGACGAACTTCGCGGCGCAGCTGCTGCGCGAACACACGCCCGATTTCACTCGGATTCACCACGTGATCCTGTCCGGCGGCGAAGCGCCGAACGTCGTGCCGGCCTTCGCCGAAGTTTACTACTACATCCGTCATCCGGACGGCGACGTCGTGCGGGACCTTTACAAGCGGCTTGTGCTGTGTGCTCAGGCGGGAGCGCTCGCAACGGAGACGAAACTTGAGATTCGTTTTGAGGGAGGCATCCGGGAAATCCTGCCGAACAACGTGCTGGCTCAGATCACGATGAAGAATCTCGCCGAGCTCACCGACCTGAGATACACCGAAGAGGAAACCGCGTTCGCCCTGCGGATTCAGGAAACGTTCGACCTGAAGCCGCCGTTGACGGCGATCCAGGAAACCGTGGATCGCAGCGGCAGCGTTGGAAAGGGTTCGACCGACGTCGGTGACGTTTCGTGGCTCGTCCCGACGACCGGCTTCACGACCGCGTGCTGGGTGCCGGGCACGTCGGCTCATTCGTGGCAGGCCGTTGCCGCTGGCGGGACGACGATCGGGCGAAAGGGCATGAACCTGGCCGCGCGAGTTCTCGCCGCTTCCGCGTGGGACTTCATGACGAACCCGCAAGTCATTCAGGAAGCTCACGCGGAACACAATCGCCGGCTTGGGGCTCGCGAGTACAATTCGCTGATGGAGCCCGGACAAAAACCACCGCTGGATTACCGCAAGCCTTCGAGGCAGTGATCAGTTCTGATCGAACCGCTGATTCAGTTTTGCGAACAGAAGTCGGGACCTGGCCGGACTTTTCTGCGAGGCGTCCGTCACCGGTCCCGGTGGAGTTCGTTCCGGGGCGAGACCGCTGCGGGCAATGCGGCTGAGATTTACCGACTGAAACACGCCGGACGCTTTGAAACTGTCAGGCGGGAACGAGCCGAAGATCGAGTCAACGATGCCGCGATTCCACGTGGCGGAGACGGGAGCCGCGTCCAGTTCCGAAAATCCGAGACGGACGCCAGCCAGAACGAACTCCCACACCGGTTCGTCGTTTGACTCGATGAACTGCTCCATCTGACTCTGGCCGAATTCGAGCGACCGGCGGCTTTCGAATGCGAACTGCTCAAGGTCGTACTTGAGGGCCAGGTGGCCAATGAGCAGATCGGTCCAGCGTTCCGCCTTGCGGCGAGTCCGATCGACTTCCGCCAGCGCTTTCAGTGGCACCTGCGGCCCATTGACCAGCAGCCTCATGGCGCGGTTGCGTGCCTGCGTGTGTCCGTCGGTCGTGTTGCGAGCGATCGGGCCGGCACAACAGGTTCCGTGGTGTCGGTCGTGAGCGGTCAGCGTTGCTCCCCAGACTCGCGTGAGAATTTCCGTCACGAAGATTTCATTCAGGACTGGTCTGAGCGATTCCCAGATCTCGACGTGCTGACTCTCGCAGCTCGTGCCGATTCTGGAGTGTCCTTCGTCGAGCTTCCGAATCCAGTCGACAGTGCGTCCTCGCGAGTACTTCCAGTACGCCTGCAAAGGCTCGTCGGCGATCCGTGTCGGGCTTTCGATCAGCAGCGTCGACTTTGCAGAGACGATCGCGGCGATTTCCGCCATCTGGCGAAGTGTCAGGTTCATCGTTCCTCCGAAGAAGTGCCACGTCCCGAATGGACCGGGAAGTCGACACGACTCGAACTGGCTGAGGGCAGGTCACTGGTTGCCAGAGGAGGAAAGCAAACCTGGTGCCGAAGCCACGCCGGCCGGCAATCGTTCCGGTAAGTCACGCACGGGGACGGACTCAAAGGGGGAAGCCGGCAGAGTCGTCGCATCCTGCGTGCGGCGTTTGGGCAACAGGTCTCAAAGCGGCAACGGCACGTTGCAAAGACTCAACCGGATCGGTTCGGAGACGAGTCGCAAAGCGCATGAAAAAACGGCTGCCGAAGCAGCCGTCAGCTCCTCTTGAATCAATGTGGTCCGCTGGCAAGGTCAGTTCGCAAGGATTGCCGACTGGAAGACCGCAGCGGCAGTCAGTCCTGCCGTTTCGACCCGGAGAATTCTCGGGCCGAGACTGATGAGTCGCGCGCCTCGAGTTGCCGCGTGTGAGACTTCGTCGATCGTGAACCCCCCCTCGGGGCCGATGGCGACGATTACGCTCTTCATCGAACTCTGCTTCTGCGACCGAGCGGCCTCTGTTGCCAGGGTGCTGACCAGGGAGTCCGTAAACGGCACGCCGCCGGGATGAGCCACGCAGGAAATGTTGTTCTGCATTTCGGAATCGACGAACTCGCCCCAATTGACGGTCGATTCAATCGTCATCAGTCGCGACCGGCCACATTGCTTGCAGGCTGAGACGATGTTGCCTCGCAGGGCGTCGAGTTTCAATTCCCGCGCATCGACCACGCTGCGGGAAGTTTTCAGCGGCACGATTTTCGACACACCCAGCTCGACGGCCTTCTCGACCAGCCAGCCGGCACGCGACGATTTCGGCAGGGCGACCGCCAGGATAAGCTGCGGTTGATCGAGCTCCGGGATCGCCTGAACCTTTCCAACCTGCAGCGTCGCGGCGTGCCGGGATGTAAAGGTGATTTCCGCGTCGGCTTCCCGACCGGTTCCGTCGAACAGACGGACGGTGTCTCCCACCTGATGGCGGGTCACGCGGACCATGTGATGAAACTCGGAACCGTCGAGCGACAACTGTCCGGCTTTCAGATTTTCCGGAACGTAAAAGCGCGCAACCATGACTTGACCTCTGCCCAGGTGCTCATGTAACTCAGTGACCA
>ERZ891418.180-NODE-180-length-23070-cov-6.742385_pt1 | contig 23070 bp, 17 predicted proteins | sample MGYA00521236_ERZ891418 | MGnify/ENA primary metagenome ERZ891418 (study PRJEB32303, sample SAMEA104408696) | aquatic metagenome | biome: Brackish water; feature: Chemocline; material: water | place: Baltic Sea | collected 2014-10-18T10:34:00 | depth 100 m ... | reverse complement strand
CGGCGATCACTGCCGCAGCAGCGTAGGTAATTGCACCGGACCGTGAACGGTTACTTTACTTTCCAAGGTCGTTGTCTCGCACCGTTTTTAGTTTCGAGGCCAGCTTGTCCTTGAATCTGCTGACGACTTTTTCAAATCCGGGCTGATCGGCCAGGTTGGTGTATTGATTCGGGTCGTTTTCCATGTTGAACAACTCGACTCCTTTTTTTGCGTCTTCTCCGTACTGGATGTACGCCCATTTCTCTTCGCGGAGCAGGAATCCTCGACCGTTGACACAGAAGGCCGCGTCGCGAACCTGGTGAGACGGGTCGTCCAGCAGAGGCGAGATATCTTTGCCCTGAATTCGAGCCGGGACGTTCAGGCCGCAGAGACTGGAAACCGCCGGGTAAAGATCAAGCAGCTCGACAAACGAAGAACACACAGCCGGCTTTCGACCCGGGACACTGATAATAAGAGGGACGAGTGCCGACTCTTCGTGCAGACTGACCTTCGCCCAGAAATCGTGCTCACCCAGGTGGTAGCCATGATCGCTGGTGAAGATGACAATCGTTTTCTCATTCAGTCCGGAATTCTCGAGCGCGTCCAGTACTTTGCCGACCTGCGCGTCCATGTAGGCCACTGACGCGTAGTAGCCTCCGACCGCCTTCCTTTGGCGGCGCAGGTCCATCTTCATATTCAGGCTGGTTTTGTAATTGATGCCGGCTTTCGGGATGTCGTCCCAGTCACCCTCCAGTTTTTTGGGCAAGGTCATTTGGTCGAAAGGAAACGGGGCGTAGTACGGCCGCGGTGCGACGAACGGGACGTGTGGTCGGACGAATCCCACGGCGAGAAAAAAGGGCTCGTCTTTGTGTTGGGCGAGCAGCTCACAGGCTTTTGCCGCCGTTCGCCCGTCCGAATGGACGAGGTCATCACCGTCAGCCTCGACCACGACGAATGTGTTGCCACCAACGGCTGGCTTCTTCCCGTCGGGATTATTTTCGAGCGTTTCGCCGGTTCCCGGAGCCCTCCATTCGGGACCCTGGCTGTTGAACTTCTCCGTCCATGAGGCCGGATCGTCGGCGCCGTCGGAGCCCTCTTCGATTCCACCAGGGACTCCCATGTGAAATATCTTGCTGACCCGTGCAGTGTAGTAGCCGGAATTTTTGAAATGCTGCGACCACGTGGCTCGATCGCCAATGGCCTTTCGCGGGCTGATGTAGCCCAGCACGCCAGTCGCGTGCGGATAGTAGCCGGACATGAATGACGCCCGGGACGGGCCGCAGAAGGTGCCTTGGCAGTAGGCTCCGGTAAATCGCGTTCCGCGGGCGGCAAGGCGGTCAATACTGGGAGTCTGACACACCTTGTTTCCGTAGCACGAGAGAGCCGTCGAGGTGAGATCGTCCGAGATAATGAACAGAACGTTGAGTTTCTGATCGGTTGCTTTTGCGGTCGCCGCGGCGTCGCGGATTGAAACGAGAGTCAGAAGGCAAAAGCAGAGAAACGGGACTGCTGAAGTTGGCATCTTGAGGTCCATCGCGGTCTTGCGAAGTTCAGGCCGAAGCGGCACGGATTGCTCGATGGTAGGGGCTGGCCCCGAGACTTGCGACACCCTCGCGGGAGATGCGGGGCACGCACGAGCGGCTGCTGGCGGCGGCGTTCGATTAACGCCCCTTCGCCCTATTGGACGCCACCTTGACAGCGATCCGACTGAGCACGACCTGAGCCCGTTGAATCCCCTCCTGCTGTGCGTGGTGGTAGGCCGACTGCATGCGGTCGCACAGATTCTGAATCGTGCGTCGATGAAACTCAAATTCGCCGCGGGCTTCCTCCATCCCGGGAAATGGCGTTTGCGTCGAAATATCATCCCGGTAAATCTGCTCAAACCACTGATTCTTTCCGGCGTAAGTGGTCTCCCCGGCGATCAGCTCTTTGACGCATTTGCTCAGTCGGTTGCTGGAGTCGCGAAGCCATCGGCGAGCGTCCCGCCAGTCATCGTGGTCCGACCGCTCTGCATACAGAGCTTCGTCCGGAGTCAGGTCGCGGTTCATCGTGGTCAGTCGCGTCTGCATGTCGAGCAACTCTTTCTGCAGCCCATCCAGTTGTCGCTGAGCGTTTCGAGTCGACTTCCAGTCTCGCTCGAAGCTCCGAAAAATTGCTCGCTTGCGATCGTTCGAGGGGCCGTCTGAGTCCGACGTTGCTGATGACGGGGCCACTGCCGGCGCCTCGACGTAGATCACGACGTTGGGATCGGCGCCGGGAGGCGGCCCGTTCACAGGCTGGTCGAACTGTGGCGAAGTGCCGCCTTCGCCAGAAAACCAGAGCCCGAACAACGAGCACGACTGAACCGCGGCGGAGTCGACTCCGAGTGCTGGCAATATCTGCCGAACCGTAAACGCTGGCGGCTGAGTTGCCGCCGCTGGAGGGACCTGCAGCATGATCGCCGACGGAGCATGCGGAGGTTTAAACCAGGCCCAGAGAGCACCCGGCGGATTTGTCGGAATGGAAACGATTTCCCAGGTCTGCGATGCCGGTCGCTGAGCGAACGCGACTCGACAGTCAAGGCCTGAGGACGGGTCCATCGCTGGCACTTTTGAGCAGACACAGGACGGCTGGCCGTTTGGTCTTCGGCGGCGAGTCCTCTTCCAGACGCAGCAGCCACGCGTGGACTCGACCCGACTTGTCACTTTGGAAGCTGATCTTCGTTCGGCGGATTTCATTATCACCCGATTCCTGGATCGTCCGCACATCGAGCGGCACTTGGGCCTCTTTGCCAGGCAGAGGCCCCATGACGCGCTCAAGACCGGCGAGGATCTCTTTTCGCTGGGCAGTCCAGGCATCCGGCGTGGAGACGATTTTCAATTCCGCCGCGTCGGCGATTCTGCCGACAAACAACAGACAGACGGCAAGGCTGACCAGCGAGAAGCGGTGATTCATGTTCGACTCATAGGGCGAATCAGGAACGGGACTGTGACGGGAGACGTGGCTCTCGATTCAGACGGCGTATTCTCGAATGACGTCTTCGTCGACTTCAATTCCCAGGCCGGGCTTCGTTGGGACGGCGATTTCTCCGTCGACAACTTGAGACGGCTGCTTGACGATTTCAGTCCGCCAGGGATTCTCCGACAGGTCAAGCTCCAGCAGCGGCGTGTCAGTCGGGAGTCCCCAGTGCGGGTCGGGCAGCAGTGACAAAAGCTGCACGGACGCCGCAATCGAGACGGCCCCTCCCCAGCAGTGAGGGATACAGCGAACGCCGGAAAGCGCCGCCATCTCGGCAATGAAGAGTGCCTCACCGATTCCTCCGCACAGCGCGGCGTCGGGCTGAATGATGTCGACGGCCCGGCGGTCGATCAGATCCTTTGCCGCGATGCGCGAGTCGACGGCCTCGCCACCGGCAAGCGGAAGCGGGAGCTTGTCACGCAGCTCGGGGTAGCCGGCATAGCGGGGCGACTGCGGCAGCGGCTCCTCGAAGAAATCAAAATTCAATTCGTCGAGGACTCGCCCCATCTGCACGGCGGAACGCAGTGTGTACGCCGCGTTGCCATCGACCATCAGCCGAACGTCCGGTCCGACGGCTTCCCGGACAGCTCGCGCGACCTTTGCTTCCCGCGCGACGCTGTAGCGGCCGAGCCTCATTTTCAGAGCCTTGAAACCCTCTTTGGCTCGTGCGGCGGCCTGGCGAGGATACAGGTCTTCCGGCTCCTCGCCCTCGATGTAGTTCATCGTCGATCCGTAAACCGGCACGCGATCCCGCAGCCGACCGCCGAACAGATCGGCGACAGGCAGACCGAGGGCCTTGCCTCGCAGATCGTTCAGAGCCATTTCGACGGCCCCCACGGCGAGGCCGTTGCCGAAGTTGGCTCCCCACAGACTTCGCCACAGCTGACGGTACTGCAGAGGGTTCTGCCCGATCAGCTTCGGGGCGAGGTGATTGTCGATCGTTCCGCGAGCTCCACTGATCGGCCCGGTCTCGCCCCACCCGACAAGGCCTGAGTTCGTTTCAATCTTGACCATCAGTGCCGACCGCGTCGTGCTGAGCGGCACAGACACGGAAACTCCAAACGGCCGCTTCAATTTGTGGAGCAGTTCAAACGTCGTGACCTTTGTGATCTTGTGATCCCACGGGCGGCCAGCGGTCTCGTACGCCTCTGTGACTTTCGACGATGTCGAGATCGCCGCACCGGCGAAGGCTGCTGTGGCGATTTTCAAGAAGCCACGACGGTTTTCAGGCAGGTTCATAAGTCGCTCCGAAACGGTGAGTTGATCGACGAGCCGTCCCCTGGTCGGACGGGGACAGTGTCAGCGAACGTGGCCGAGATCGAAAGCGCAGCGGTGATCGGCACGGCCTCAGCATCGGTCGTTTAACGTTGAGCCGCAGGCGAGAACTTCGGTGGCGGAGCTCGCGATTAATCACCGCGACATCGCCGCCACGCTCGGATTTTGTTCCAAAGCGCCGCGACGACCCAATTCTCGCCTGCGGCTCAACGTTAAACGACTCTATGTCATAAAAACTGCGTGTCGCATCGACAGGAAAGAACACGCCCTACTTTTCGCACCTGCTCGGGCTGATCAGCAAACGAGGATTTCTAGTCTGAGTCTCGCATCGGTAGAATTCTGCGATGATTTCTGAAGTGGTACTGAGGTGCGGGCACCTCAGTGGAGCGAACTTTCTCAGCATGACCGGCGATTCCGAATGAAGAGTTTTCATTTTGTAGCGGGCTTCGTTTGTGTCGCGGCAGTTGCCGCCTCCACGGTCGTCGCGGACGCGGATGAGCTCCGTGCCAGCATTGACCAGCGGATCGAAGCGGCCTGGCAGGTCAACAAGGTGAAGCAGGCGGAACCAGCGACAGACGCCGAGTTCCTGCGTCGCGTGTTCCTCGATCTTCACGGCGTCATTCCGTCACGCGAAGAAGCGGCGGCGTTCCTCGACGATGCCAGCCCCGACAAACGGTCGAAGCTGATTGACACTCTGCTGGAACATCCCCGTTTTGCGATTCATCAGTCCGACGTCTGGGACCTGATTTATTTCACGCGGAACCCGCCTGGATACGACACGGACAAACGCCAGGGATTTCAAAACTGGCTGCGCGAGCAGTTCGAAAATGACGTTCCCTACAACGAATGGGTGAAGTCCATTCTTCGAGCCGAAGGCGACACCGTCAAAAACGGCTCGCCGATGTTTTACGTGATGTACAAGTCGCAGCCGGAAGACGCGACGGAGGCGATCACACAGAAGTTCCTGGGCATTCAACTGCAATGTGCCCGTTGCCACGATCACCCGTTCGAGGAATGGAAGCAGACCGACTTTTACGGCTTCGCCGGATTCCTCTCGCGGCTGCAAGTCGTCGACGTTGGCACGGTCGACAAACAGAAAGCGTACGCGATCGGAGAAATGAACACGGGCGACGTGCTCTTCACCGGGCCGGTGACCGAACAGAAACGCGGCCAGAAGGGCGAACCGGTCAAACCGAAGTTCCTCGGAGGCGACCCGCTCGTCGAACCGGAACTGCCTGAGGACGTCAAAGACCCTCGCAACTTCCCCAACGGAAAACAGCCTCCCGCCCCGCATTTTTCCAGGAAAAACGCCCTCGCCGACTGGATCACAAGTCCGGACAACCCGTACTTCGCGCGTGCTGCGGCGAATCGAATCTGGGCTCAGTTCATGGGTAAAGGCATCGTGCACCCGGTCGACAATCTCAGCCCGGCCAATCCGCCGTGCCATCCGGAACTGCTTGACGAATTGTCGAAAGAACTCGTCGCACACAAGTTCGATCTGAAGTGGTTGATCCGGGAAATCGTCAACAGTCGCGCCTATCAACTCTCGGCAAGTGGCGACAACACAGAGGCGATGCCGTTGTGGTTTGAGCGGGCGAGGTACCGACCGCTTTCCGCCGAAGAGCTGTTTGAATCCTGGCTGCTGGCCAGCGGCTATCAGGATGCCCACAAGGCCAGCGGAAAGGAACCGGAAGACCGCTTCAACGTGCGCGGCTTCACGTGGGATTACATGCGACGCTTTTTCGGTCGGCCGAACGACGGGATGGGCAATTTCCAGGGCGGCATGCAGGAGCACCTTTACCTTAACAACGGGCAGATCCATCAGCTCATCTCGAAGGACAAAGGCAGCCTTTACGATTATCTCGCGACGTCGGAATCTCCGATGGAGGAACGTGTTGAGCGACTCTTTCTTCAGGTTCTGTCACGTAAACCTGACGCCGAAGAGACGGCACAATTCGTCACCCATCTGTCGGCGGAAGACGATCAGCGTAACCGAATCCACGAAGCCATCTGGACACTCATGTCGTGCAGCGAGTTTCGATTTAACCACTGATCCGTGTTCGCCCCGCTCGATCTGTTTCGGGCGCTGCGCACAGGCGAGTCAGTCCACAGTGACACACAGCGTTTTCACAAATCAGTGACGCAAGGAGTCAATCCGTGAATTCCAACTGCCCTATCAACGAACATCTCAATCGCCGGTCACTTCTGAAGAGCAGTCTGGTGACCGCATCCGGCGCTTCGCTCATGAACTGGGGCGGACTGTTCAGTTCGGACGCTCACGCCGCCGAAGCCGGCAAGAAAAACAAGCACTGTATCCTGATCTGGCTTAATGGTGGCTGCAGCCAGTTTGAAACGTTTGACATGAAAATCGGCCGACCGACCGGCGGGCTGTTTCGCGACATCTCGACGAACACCGGCGAGTCGCGGGTTTGCGAGCTGATGCCGAACATCGCTCAGCGAATGGACAAGCTGGCCGTCATCCGCTCGATGAAGACGTCGCAGATCGACCATCCGGGGGGCATTTATCTGATGCACACCGGTTATCAGGAGACGGCCGCCGTGCGGTTTCCAGAGATCGGTGCGATCGTCGCGAAGTATTGTGGTGAGAAAAAATCCGACCTGCCGAACTTCGTGAAGATTTCCTCCAACGGAAATGCCGGTGCCGGCATCATCGGTCCGCAGTACTCGCCGTTCAGCCTCGACAAAGACGGTCGCCTGCCAACGTTTTCCGAATCGTATCTCGCAACGCCGATTGAGACGCGGCGGCACGGGCTGCGGGATTTCATGGAAGAGCGATACGCGAAAGCTCACAAGGCCGAGCCGGCTCGGATGCACCGCGAGTCCTACGACCGCGCTCGACGACTGCAGAACGTGCGGCAGGCCTTCGACGTCGATTCCGAGTGGGAGAAGTACCGGGACAGGTACGGCAACTCGAAGCTGGGTCGGCGACTCATGACAGCGCGATGTCTGGTTGAGGCCGGTGTCTCGTTCGTCGAAGTCGGGCAGAGCGGCTACGACACGCACGCCGACAATTTCGAGGGACACAAATCGCTCGTTCCGACAATGGACATCGGCTGGGCAGCCCTGCTCGACGATCTCAGCGAGCGAGGGCTGCTTCAGGATACGCTCGTCGTCTGGATGGGCGAAATCGGCCGGACGCCGCGGATCAATAACCGCAGCGGCCGCGATCACTACGTGCGATCCTGGTCGACGGCTCTCGCCGGTGCCGGAGTCAAAGGCGGAATTGTCTACGGCGAATCTGACAAGGACGGCATCGACGTCAAAGACAAGCCAGTGACGGAAGGCGACTTCTTCGGGACCGTTTACACGGCGCTCGGCATCAACCCGCTTGAAGAAAACTACGCCGGCGTACGGCCCATTCCGCTCGCCCCGTTCGGGCACACGGTGGTCAAAGAGATTCTGGCCTGAGGTCGTGCCTTCGGAATCAGGCACCGCAGATTCACGACATCGTCAAATCTTCGCACACAAAGCCACGAAGCCACGAAGCCACGAAGAAAACAACGCGACCTCTTTGTGGCTTCGTGTGAGAATCAAGAAATCTTCGCGGGAATCGATCGACCATGGAAATCAGCAAACCCGCTCACATATGGCAGCTCTCGTTTGACGGGGACTGGCCGACTTCGGTCGCGTTTCTTGGATCGAGTCGAAAGCTCGCGGCTGGTAGTCGTGATGGGCGGATCTTTGTCTGGGATCTGCCGGAGTCGCCGCCGGAAAGTCAGGAGAAAGACACTCCGCCGGATGCGGCGCCAGTCAGGCAGCTCGTCGGTCACGAGAACGGAGTCACGCATCTCATCGCGACGGACGATGGCAAAACACTGATTTCGTCGAGCCTGGATCGCACGATTCGTATCTGGGACGTCAATGCTGAGGCGACTGGCAAAGGCGACGTGATCCTCGACAAACCGGCGCGGGAGCGTCTCTCCAATCGCAAGTCGGCCGCCGAAAAGGCAGCAATTCTGGAGGCTCCTGGCGCCACCGTCGAAACAATTGGCAGTCAGCACACGCTTGAGGGGCACAAAGACTGGATCAAGGCACTCGGAATCAGCGCGGACGGGCGGCGACTGATCAGTGGAGACGACACCTGCCTGACGATCGTGTGGAATCTGCAGACGAAGAAGCAGATCGCCAGCTGGCACGGGTACCAGCGAGTCTGGGTGACTTCCGCGGCACTCAGTCCGGACGGGAAGACTGCCTTCGTCGGCGAGTTCGCCGGACGCCGCAGCAGCTTCGACGTGCCGGCCGCACAGGCTCGGCTGTGGGATGCCCAAAAAGGACAGATGACGCTCGACCTGCTGAAAGTCTGGACGCCGACCGTGAAGGACGAAGACCGGGTCGACTCGTACGGCTACGGTCAGGCCTGGGGCAAGTTGCTCAGTCGCGGCCTCGTGTGTGCCCGGTTTTCTCCCGACGGAACGCTGCTGGCCGTCGGGCAAGGGGGAGAAACGGACAAGGGTCAGATCCACCTGGTGAATGTCGAGAGCGGGAAGATCGAACGAACGGTGTCTGGCCATCAGTCCGGGGCGTGCGACGTCCGGTTCTCAGCGGACGGCAGGCTCGTGCTGTCGAGCGGCCGCGACACCGTGATTCGAGTGTGCCAGGTTGCGGATGGCAAAGAAATTGCGACTCTCGGGAAGGCTCGCGGCGGCCAGTTCAAAGACTGGTTCTATGGCATCGCGATTTCCCCCGACGAGCAGTTTGTCGCGGCGGCTGACATTGCCGGGCTGGTTCACGTGTGGCAGTTGAACTCGTAGTGGCATCAGGCGTCGACTCGGGCGGTGATGCCAGTTCATTGGTTCTGACTCAGGAGAGTCTTGTGCGATTTCAAATCTGCTTCAGTGTCGCCGTTCTGATCGGCCTCACCCAGACAATGTCTGCCGAGGACGCGCCTCCAGCCGTGAAGATTCACCTGGAAGCTCCAAAGGGATGGCGAGGGGAAGCGATCCAGTTGCCGCCGAGCTTCGCACCGAAGATGACCTGGAAAGGGCTTGAGGAAGTCCGCTTTGCTCCCGGGATGTTCGATCCGAAAACGGACGACTTCTTTTCTTACGTCTTCGTTTTTTATCTGCCAGCGCAGGGCGAGCCGAATCAGAAGGCGCTTCAGCGGGAACTACTGACGTACTATCGCGGCCTGGCGACCGCGGTCTCCCGGCAAAAGGGAGGCGTCGACGCGGAGGCTTTTCGGTTGAGCCTCAAAGAAGTCAAAGACCCCACCAGGTCGGACGAAAAACTACCGGCGAGATACCTGGGCACACTGAACTGGACCGAACCCTTTGCGACGATGAAGCCGCAGACGCTGCATCTCGAAATCCAGTCTGCCGCGTGCAAGGACCGCGATGCCCGCTACCTGGCAGTCGCCGTTTCTCCTCAGGATCCGGACACGGCAAAGCCACTCTGGATGTCGATGCGCGGCATCCTCAAGACTGTGGAATTTCGTGCCGCCTCGTCCAGCGAGGACGAGTAATCACAGTCGCTGTTTGTGACTTCACGCTGTTTGTGACTTCACGCTGTTTGTGACTTCACACTGACGGTCAATCGACTCACACGCACGGTCAATCGACGCGGTCAGGATTCGAGCTCGACATTCCAGTACGCCTCGCTGATGAACTTCGACCAGCTGTCGATGCGGGTCCCCTGAGAGGCGTAGAACGGTCGCCATTTGGGTTGCGCTGGCGGCTTTCGGAGCGGCATGTGAGCCTGCTCGGGCGTGCGATCGGCTTTCTTCGCATTGCACTCAACGCAGGCTACGGCGCAGTTCGCCCAGCTCGTCACGCCGCCATGGGATTTCGGAGTGACATGGTCAATCGTCAGTTCCTCGCTGCCCGGCCGGCGACCGCAGTACTGGCAACTGAAAGCGTCTCGCTTGAAGAGGTTTCGGCGGCTGAACGCGACCGAGCGGTTTGGCAGCCGGTCGTACGTCGTCATCGTGATGACCTCGGGGACACGCATACGGAAGGAAGTCGTCTGAATAAACGGCTCGCCGTCCTGCGGTTCAAGCCGGCTCCAGTCCTGCCACGTGTAAAGCTGATAGTCCGTCGGGTCGACGACCCGTGCGGTGCCGTTCCAAAGCTTGATCAGGGTCCGCGCGACCGTGGCCACGCCAACAGGTTGCCAGTTTCGATTCAAAACCAGCGTCGGACGAGTCAACACTCCTGCCGTCATCAGCGATCTCCCGAGGCCGGAACCCTCTTCAAGTTAAGCCGAAGGACACCGCCGTTCCCGACAGAGTTCGCCGCCCGATCGGCCGATTGAGAATCAGGCCGCTTGAAAAGCTGTCACCACATTTTGAGATCAGGAGGCCGCCTCGCATCGAGCCGACACGCTCCTGGAAAGCCGCAGACGCAAACGGGTTTTACGATAGTGAGTCGAATGCGGCTTGTGGAGGGCCGAGCCGCGACCGGCGCGCATCTTCTCTGCAAATTCACGAGAGAGAGTAGCGGGCACGCGAACCAACCGGCTACGACGTCGCGAGGATCCCGCGGATCAGCCATTCGTCGAGGTCGCGCAGCATGTTGCGCGAAACCGGCAGGTGCGAGTCGTCCAGTCGCGTTGCGACATCGGCCCCGGCGGCGATGAGCATTCTCGCCGCGTGTCGAGTTTGACCTGCACTATTCAAACCGGAGTGAAGGACGGGGGAGTTCAGCCAGAAGCGTTTTCCGTCGAGCTTCGGCTGCTGTGGAATCAGCGAGGCGGCAGCGGGATATCCTCCGCTGAAACTGATGCAGCCACCGAACCACTCCGGCTGGTGCATCGCAACCAGCATCGCGGTGGAAGCCCCTTTGCCCACACCCGCGATGAAAATCCGCTCGGTATGAACGTTGATGATTTCGCGGAAGGAACGAACCGCAGCCACGATCCGATTTTCAATATCGACCAGCTGCCGAAGATGTGTGACGGCAGAATCCAGCGGTGATTCGCTCGCCCCGGTGCCGAGAACACAGTCCTCGACGGCGAGACCGAGGTAATTCTGCGGACTCATGTTGCCGATGTGGCCGAGAACCTCGTCGGTTTCGCACTCGGAACTCGGCAGCCACAGGACCAGCGGGTACGGATACCGCGGCTCGTAGTTTTCCGGAATGAGTCCGGCGGCGTATTCGTTGACCTGACAGTGCAGCGCCTGAGGCATCCCAGGAAGCTCTTCCGCTTCGGGAATCCAGGGCAGGTCCTGCGTTTCGGCAGCGAAGGCCGACTCGAGCCGATTGACATGAGATTCTGGCCGCGACTGACTCATCGCACGGGTCTCCCTTCCGCTGTGTCAACATGGTCCGCGTCAAACTGACTTTGGACGATCGGTTTCGCAAAACTCTCAGTTCCGGCAAGTTGAACCGTGGCGACCGGAACGGCAAACGTTTCGGAAGCTACTTCAAATGACGGTTGCCCGGCTCCGCTGAAAAGAGGGACCAGGTGGCTGCTGCCAACTTCTGCCAGCGGAAAATTCTTTCCCGGACACGCAGTCGCTTTGACATCCTTATGAGCGATCACGTTTTCCGACGGAACTTTGTACTCGTGCTTTAGCGTTGCGACGAGCCGCTTGACCGAAGCCAGCTGAGCCGAACTCGGATGTGTTTCCTGGAAGTTACCCACCAGACAGATGCCAATGCCATGCTGATTGTATTCATTTTTTCCAGCATGAGCTCCGTGCATCTGCTCTCTCCATCGATAGGTTGGCTCGATCTCTCCGTCACCCATCCCGTTTCCGTTCCCGATGACAAAGTGGTAGCCGATTCCGTCCCAACCCTTTTCCAGGTGAGCCTCATGAATTGCCGGCACGGATCCTCCCGACGAGGCCGTATGGTGAATCACAATGTGCCGCCACTCACGGTCAGCTGTGCCGACATCAGGCTTCCAGGGATTAGGAGGGGCAAGAGGTTTTTGGGCGACCATCGGGGCCGCAGGAGTCATCGTCCGGGGTGTCCAACTGGTCCGGGCCGACTGCTGCGACGGAAGAGGGCCGTACGCACAACCTGCCAGAACGCCGAGGCAGCAAACCAGCGGCGCAGACCTGCAGAACGTGAGCATGGGTGTCATCCTTGACGGTGCCGGAACCGGCGATTGGTCGACACGCGAGAATTCGCGAGCCCGTGCCGACCGAAATTGCAGAACGCAGATCGTGAACGTTCCTTCCGTTCAACGAGCGGCGGGACTGTAGTTGCGGTCTCGGAAAGGTGTCAACTTCGGGATCCCACGTACTCAGCAGCCCCTTGAGGATCACCGCAGAGAGGTCAGGTCGTGCGGGTTGTACCGATTACGCAGGCCGGGTAAGTACGGTAAACCGAATGATTGGCGATCTTGCGGAAAGCCGTGTCCGTTCCGGTCCAGAGATTCAGCGGCAATTGGGAGGCCGGAAAGCCGTCTTCGAGAGTGCACTGGGAGGCTTTCCGGGGGCGTACTGCCTCGTTAGCGTCCTCGCCACGACCCACGCGCCGTGGAGATTTGTCATTAGTTATTTGTCAATTCTCATTTGTCATTTCTCATTCCGGTCTGCGTCCGTCCTGGCAAAATGAGAAATGACTAATGACAAATCAACGGCCTCCATCACGCCTCACCACCTTGAGATTCCCATGCCCGTCTTCACCGTCTCCCAGCTCCACACAATCGCAGATCGAATCCTCACGGCCGCAGGCGTTCCGGCCGAGGACGCCGCCACCGTTGCTGACGAACTCTCCGCGGCCAACGCGGTCGGGCACGACAGCCATGGCGTCATGAGGCTGATGCAGTACGTCGAGATGATTCGTCAGGGATTTGCGAAGCCGGGTGCTCCCGTCGAGGTCGTCCGGAGCGGCGGCTCGTTCACGATCTTCGATGCCAATTTCAACTTCGGTCAGGTCGCTGCCAGAAAGGCGCTCGAGACGGGTCTCGAACAGGCGCGGGCTGTCGGCACGTCGACGGTCATGATCCGAAACTGCAATCACGTCGGCCGCCTCGGTGCCTACGCGCAGCAGGCGGCACTGCGCGGATTCTCCAGCATGATGGCCGTCAACGCTCCGGGGCCGGGCGGTGTCGCTCCGTGGGGAGGCATTGAACGGAAGCTCGGCACCAATCCGATTTCCATGTCGGCTCCGTGGGGAGACTCGGCCTTCGTTCTCGACATGACCACCAGTGCGACCGCTGAAGGGAAAATCCGAGTCGCTTTTCAAAAGGGTGAGTCCGTTCCGGAAGGACTGCTCATCGATGCGGAAGGGAACGCGACGACCAATCCGGCCGACCTCTATGCCGACCCGCCAGGAGCCATCCTGCCACTCGGCGGCCCGCTCGGATTCAAGGGATACGGGATGTCGGTCATGATCGACGTCTTCGGCGGAATGCTGTCCGGCAGTGGCGTCTGCCGAACCGATCTGCCTCGCGGCGCGAACGGCGTCTGGATGTACTTTGTGGACATCGAGCAATTCCTCGACCGTTCCGAATTCGACGCCCTCGTCGAAAAATACGTCGACAGCCTCCGCAATTCGAAGAAGCAGCCCGGCGTCGAGGAAATCCTCATGCCAGGCGAAATCGAGCAGCGCCGCGAAGCCCAGCGCCGCGGCGAGGGCGTGTCCGTCCCCGACGAAACCTGGCGACAGCTGAAAGAGCTCGCGGAGAGCCTCGGAGCGGACCTGAGCGAGCTGTCGTAGGCCCGATCAAACGCAGCGCCGCTCCGGCAAGATCGCTGATGGACTTGTGCCGGACCGTCGTCGCTTCGCTCCTCGGCCCGGCCTACACCTCTTCCGAAACCAGCGCATCCACGAAGCTGTCGGGATCAAACACGGCCAGATCGTCGATCTGCTCGCCCAGCCCGACGTACTTCACGGGAATCCCCATTTTCTGACGGATCGACACGACAACCCCGCCTTTGGCCGAGCCGTCCAGCTTCGCCAGAACGAGCCCTGTGCAGTCGACGATGTCCGAAAAGTGCGAGGCCTGGCTGACGCCGTTCTGCCCGGTCGTTGCGTCGAGTACCAGCAGACTCTCGTGCGGAGCTCCCGGAATCCGTTTGCCAATCACGCGGTGGATTTTCTCCAGCTCGACCATGAGATTCGTGTGAGTCTGCAGCCGCCCGGCCGTGTCAACAATCACGATGTCTTTCCCTTTGTCTGCGGCCAGGTCACAGCCGGCAAACGCGACGCTGGCCGGATCGGTCCCGGACGGCTTCGTCACGATGTCGCAGCCAAGACGCTCACTCCACAATGTGAGCTGCTCAACCGCGGCCGCCCGAAAGGTATCCCCGGCGGCAAGGACAACTGACTTGCCATCCTTTTGCAGCAGGTTCGCCAGCTTCGCGATCGACGTCGTCTTGCCGACTCCGTTGACACCGGCGACAAGAATCACCGTCGGCCCGTCGCTCTGCAGGTTGAGCGGCGACGTCGGCTTGTTCGGGTCATACCGCACGTCGCCGTCGCCCTTCAGGAGCGACTTGAGCTTGTCCTTCACCGTCGTCCAGATGTCATCAATGATGACGGTTCGCCCGACGTGCTTGACCCGCAGCTCTTCAACGATCGCCGACGTCGCTTCGAAGCCCATGTCGGTCAGCAGAAGCCGCTTTTCAAACTGCTTAAGCTTCGCTTCGTCAAGAATTTCGCCAGCTCTGAAGATGTCCCGGACGTCCGTTTTCAGAACATCCTTTGTCTTTTTGAGCGCTCCTTTGAGCTTATCAAAAAATCCCATCGTGGAATCTGCTTTCTCTTCGTAAATGTCACGGTCCGGCATCTGTTACGGTCCGGCATCTGATCTACGCCGAAGGCGTTAAAGACCAAAGCCTGGGGTCAGCGAGCGGTGAAACCGCGAGCGCCACCCCAGGTAGCGGGATCGTTCGACATTATTCACTGGTGGTCTTCCGACGGGGCTCTCCCGCCAGAAGGATCTGCCCTGTTTCTCAAAGTGCCCTGCCAGCGGGAGAGCCCCGTCGGAAGACGTAATAGTGAATCAAACTTTCTGGTGCCATGACCTGGGGTGGCACCGCTGCGCGGCTGACCCCAGCCTGACCCCAGGCTGAGATGTGTAACGCCTTCGGCGTATGCTTTCCTCGATACGCACTCGACACGTGCCTCGAACTTCGCGACTTTGCGTTAGACGAAGAGCATTTATCAACTTTCCAGCCGTCCCGCAAACTCAGCCAGTCTCGCGTCGGCCGCGTCCCACTGTTCCATGTCGGTCGGTTCGTAGCGGTTCATCTCGGAAGAATTCCGGACGACCTTGCGAATCTCGGCGAGCGATCCGATCTGACCGGCCGTGCGGGCCTGGATGAGCACGTTGCCAAGGGCAGTCGCCTCGACTGGCCCCGTGACGACCGGGCAGCCGCACGCGTTCGAGGTGAACTGATTGAGCAGTTCGTTCTTCGTCCCGCCTCCGACAATGTGTACGACCTCGACTTTGTCGCCGCCAAGTTCCTCCAGCCAGCCCAGCACTCGACGGTACTTCAGGGCGAGGCTCTCCAGACAACAACGGATGAACTGTCCCGGCGTTTCCGGTTCCGGCTGATCGGTGTCGCGGCACCACGACGCGATGGCTTCGGCCATGTCGTCCGGAGCCAGAAACCGCTCGTCGTCCGGTTCGACGAGGCTGCGAAACGGCTCGGCTTCGGCGGCGAGGGCGGCCAGCTCGGCGTATTCCAGGCGGTTCCCTTTCCGCTCGAACGAAGTCCGGCACTGTTGCACCAGCCACAGGCCCATGATGTTTTTCAGCAGGCGGAACGTGCCGTCGACTCCGCCTTCGTTCGTCACGTTCAGCGCGAGGGCCCGCTCGGTGAGCACTGCCTCCGGCACTTCGAGTCCCATCAGCGACCACGTGCCGGAGCTGATGTAAGCCCACTTCGCCGTGCCTGTCAGCTCGGTCGGCACAGCCACAACCGCCGAGCCGGTGTCGTGCGTCGCCGGCGCGACGACGTCGAACCGCGCACAGTTTGCCTCGCGAGCCACTTCCTCACGCAGCGTCCCGAGCTTCGTCCCCGGATCGACCACGTTGGGGAACATCGCCCCGGGCAGACCCAGTTTGCCAAGCATGTCGAAAGCCCACGTCCGATTCGCCGCGTGAAAGCACTGCGTCGTCGTCGCGTTTGTGAACTCGACGACTCGACTGCCGCACAACAGCCAGTTGAGAAAGTCCGGGATCATCAGAAACGTCGCGGCCTGGCTCAGCAGTTTCGGACTCTGCTGGCTCATCGCGACGAGCTGATAGAGGGTGTTAATCTCCATGAACTGCAGGCCGGTGTGCGAAAAAATCTCGTCGCGCGACACCTGCGTCAACGTGTGATTCATCAGCCCGTTTGTGCGGTCGTCGCGGTAGCAGTACGGCAGCCCGAGCAACTCTTCCTTGTCCGTCATGAGGACGTAATCGACGCCCCAGGTGTCGACTCCGATTGACTGAATCGAATCGCCGAACTGAGCGGATCCCTTCGCGATGCCGATTTGAATTTCTCGCCACAGATTCACGAGGTCCCAGCGCAGCGTGCCACCGACCGAAACCGGCCCGTTCCGAAAGCGGTGAAGCTCCTCAAGCTGGACCGTCTTTCCATCGAAAAGTCCCGCCACGACGCGGCCGCTTTCCGCACCGAGATCGATCGCCAGGTAAATCTGTTGTGCCATCCTCAAAATCCTTTAAGAAACACCGTGCCTGCCGGGCAACGAAGGCGAAAACCAGAAGCACTGATCGATTCAGGCGGCAGTTTTACATCAACACACCGCTCACGATCCAGTACCCTTGAGTCAGCGGCGACAATTGTCTGACCGGCATCTGCCCTGAAAGAAGGCACCAGAATAATGTCCAGCGACGCTCCTCGACCTTCACCGGCTGAGCCAACTCGCACACCGAACCGACGAATCCGTTTCGGGGTCGTTTCGCTCACGATCGTCGTCGCAGCGACCTCGCTCACCTGGCACCTGTCCCGGCCGACCGCTGTCGAGCTGACTGCCAAAGCCGCACAGGAAGCCGCACTTCAACATTTTGAAAATGCCGCAGTGCTGGCCAACCAGGCTCTCGACCTCGACCCGGATGCGGCAAAAGCACACCTCGTGGCGGCAGAATGCGCCCTCCAGCAGGGTGAGGCGGACTCCGCGAACCACCACCTGAACCTCCTTCAGCCGCTCGAACTCGACACCAACGACAACGCGAAGTGCGGTCTGTTGCTCATGAAGCTGGGCCGCGTGTTTGACGCGGAGATCTACTTCAGAAAAGCGCTCTCAACGCAACCAGCCCACTTGATCGCGACAACACAATTAATGACTCTGCTGCGAATCCAGGGACGGAACTTCGAAATCCTCACACCGCTGCTTGAGTCGCTCAAAGCGGGTCTCGTGCCGCACGAAGCACTTTTTCCCGCCGGATGCCCGACAAGGATCTGGGTCGACGACCAGGACCGGGAATTTATCGATCTCTGCCGGCAGAAGTCTCCCGACGATCCATTGATCGAAATGGGGTTTGCCGTTCGGTCCGCGAAATCACTCAACGATCCGCAGCCCGCAATCCGCCTGCTGCATGAGATCATTCTGGCTCGCCCCGATCTTCCTGAACCTCACGCGCAATTAGGCCGCCTTCTACTTGAATCTGGAGCTGTCCAGGAACTCAAGGCGTGGGAAGCAAATCTCCCCCGGACAGCAATTTCTCACCCCGACATCTGGTTCACTCGAGGCACAAGAGCCCGACTTTCTGGGCAGATGCGTCAGGCCATCCGTTGCTTTTACGAATGCCTGGTACTCTCCCCAAACCATCGAGCGGCAAACTACCAGCTCAGCCAGCTGCTTCTGGAGAAGCACCCCGAACCGTCCGCAGCGCTCGCCCGAAGAGCGTCCCACCTCGCTGAACTGGAGGACCTCATCCTCTACGGCGACGGTCAGGGAGGCCCCGCAACACCTGCCACAATGACCCGAATCTCCGAGAAACTGCAGACTCTCGGCCGCATGCGCGAGGCCATCGCCTGGACAGCGGGCCTCAATACACCGGCCGCCCGCCAACGAATCTCCGCCCTGCGTTCTCAACTTAACCCAGACACCGGGTTGGTCGCCGCAACTCATTTGCAGGATCTGAGCTCAATAATGAGCGAATATCCGTTGTCTGAAATTCGTCGTGTGGACGATGTCCCACCGACTGACACGCATACGCAGCCAGTCCAATTCGCCAATATTGCGAAATCAAGCGGCCTCGAATTCTCATACTTCAATGGCGCTGATCGGAAGTCAGGGAAGGCACTCATGTTCGAATTCAGTGGAGGAGGAATAGCCGTCCTCGACTACGACGGGGACCTATGGCCAGACATTTATCTCACCCAGGGCTGTGCGTGGCCGCCCTCAGGCGACCCACAGATTCACCGAGACCGCCTGTTTCGAAACCTGGGCAATGGCCACTTCGAGGATGTCACTGCGGCGGCATTCCTGGGAGACACGCTTTATACTCAAGGGGCGACGGCGGGTGATTATAATAACGACGGCTGGCCAGACCTTTATGTCTGTAACATCGGTCGAAACCGTCTTTATTTGAATAACACCGACGGAACATTCACAGAGACGACTGCAGAAGCTCGTGTTGCGGGTGACGCCTGGACAATCAGTGCTGTCATTGCTGACCTCAACAATGATTCGTTCCCGGATATTTACGCCGTCAATTATTTATCAGGCGACGACATTTACTCTCGAAGCTGCAGCGAAAACGGGCACCCGGTCCAATGCGCACCGACAATGTTCCCTGCCGCTCAGGATCGCCTGTACCTCGGACAGGGAGACGGCTCATTCCGGGACGCAACGGACGACACCGACATTGTACTTCCAGATGGAAAAGGCATGGGAATCGTCGCCGCGAATCTGAATGGAACGGCCCTGAGTCTGTTCATCGCAAATGATACCACGGCCAATTTTCTTCTGACACCGGCCAAAGAATTGCCATTCCGTTTTGAAAACTCTGCGACTGCAGCAGGGATTGCATTTGGAGACTCCGGGCGGGCGCAGTCATGCATGGGAACGGCGGCGGGAGACTGTAATAACGACGGAATGATCGACTTTTTTACTACAAACTTTGTCGTGGAATCTAACAACCTGTTTCTTCAGCAGCAGCCGGGAATTTTTCAGGATGAGATTCGAGCAAGTGGACTACAAAGTCCCGGATACAGCGTCATGGGATGGGGTGCTCAGTTTCTCGATGCCAATCTCGACGGACATCTTGATCTGGTTGTCGCAAACGGACATCTACAGGAATACGGCGAACCGCAGTCTAAATCGCTCATGCCGACACAGGTCTTCGTAAATCACAGTGGCAGTTTTTCCCAACAAAGCGCAAGTTCCTGCGGTGGCTATTTTACAGAAAATCATCTCGGGCGATGCGTCGCGACACTCGACTGGAATCGAGATGGCCGAAAGGAATTCTGTGTCACACACGTTGATGCCCCGGTGGGCCTGATGAGAAATGACACAGAAACCACTTCCGAGTCCATCACCATACACCTTCGCGCACGACAGACGGCGCGTGACGCGATTGGAGCACGTGTCACACTGATTGCAGGAGGAAGGCGAATTCCCAGGCAACTCACAGCGGGAGATGGATTTCAGGCATCCAATCAGCGAACCATCCTGCTGGCCTCAGGCAAAAATGAAACCGGAGGCAGCATCGAAGTGATATGGCCGTCCGGCAGACAACAGACATTTGGACCCGTTTCGACCGGTCGCGAACTGATTCTTGTGGAAGACCTACCGGATCCGTTCGACGTCACCAATCGAATCGGGAAGTAGTGATTCCTGTCGATTTGCCGCTCGATCTTCTCGCCAGTGCTTCAGGTCGGCCACGATCACTGAGCTGATAATGACCAGCAGAAACCAGGACGAGACCTTCTGCCACGTAACGACTTTCCATTCAGAAACCTGCTCCGGATAAACCCAGGCTCCAAAGAAGGTCGAGATATTTTCCGCAACCCAGATGAAAAATCCGACGAGGAAAAATGCCATGACGAGCGGCATGTGCCTCTCACGGTTTTTCCACACGGTGAAGCAGACTTTCGTACGGGCAAAAATGATCAGCACGAGAGGAATCAGAACCAAACGTGCATCCCGGACGAAGTGATTGGCAAAAAAGTTGCCATAAATCGCCAAGCAAAGTGCGATCGTCAGCCAGCGTGGCGGGTAGTGAATCAGTTTCATGTCGAAGATTCGCCAGGCCTGGCACATGTAACTGGCCACAGCTGCGTACATGAAACCGCTGTAGAGCGGCACCGTTCCCAGTTTCGACCAGGCGTCCTCGGGATAGCTCCACGAATTGACAGACGGATGAGTTTTAAAGAGCTCCAGGCACAGGCCGATAATGTGAAACAAACACAGCGTGCAGGCTTCGGCTTTGGACTCGACCTTTCCTGCGAGCAGAGCAATCTGGATCGCAATCGCCGCCAGCAGGATAAAGTCATACCGCGGAACCGGGCCGAGCGGGATCCAGTTTGAGATAACGAGTACAGCCATGAAGCTGCCGGCAAAGATGCAGCATCGAGCTTCCTTCAGTCCGAAAACCAGAAACTCAAGGCAACCTTCCCTGATTGCGGAGGCTTCACCCGGAATGGCTGACGCTGGTTGAGTAACTGCTGGATTCGTTGACTGCATCTGACGTCCTTTGCCGCACTGGTAACCGAACGGTAAACGTGCTTCCCTTGCCTGGCCCATCGCTCGCGGCCGACAAACGTCCGCCATGGTCGGTGACGATCCGGTCGCTGATGGACAGGCCCAGACCGGTGCCCTGCCCCGTTTCCTTGGTCGTAAAGAACGGCTGAAAGAGATTGTCGATTGTCTCTGCCGACATTCCGCAGCCGTCGTCGGTAATCTGAATTTCGACCCGGTCGACCTGCTCGACAAGCTCGACTGTGACTGTTCCTTTGCCATCCGTTGAGTCCAGCGCGTTGGCGACCAGGTTGAGCAGCACCTGCTTGATTTCATGCCCGCTGATTTCGATCTCGCACTGCTCCGGTGAGATCAGCTCCAGCCGTGCCTCGCGAAATTTTTTCATGTGAGTGATCAGCGAGAGCACCTCGCGAATAATGCCAACCACATCCTGGCGGCCTTTGTGCGAGTCCTGGCTGCGCGAAAAATCGAGCAGCTTCTTCGTGATCTCCTGGCAGCGTTCCGACTCGGACTGAATCATCGCGACGTACTGCTGCACGACGGCCACTTCGTCGTCCGGGCAGTCCGTCAGCAATTCGGCGAGGCGCGACTCCAGCGACTCGCTCGACCAGCGAATTGCTGTGAGAGGGTTGTTGACCTCGTGGGCGACTCCGGCCGCGAGGAACCCGACACTCGCCAGGCGGTCGGATCGGACAAGCTGTCGGGACCGTTCCTCGACCTCGCGTTCCAGGTTCTCCGCGATCTCCTGAAACCGTTCGGCCATCCGGTTAAACGACTCGGCGAGCTCGCCCATTTCATCGTCTGAGTCGATCGCCACGCGGTAACTGAAGTCGCCCTGAGCCACTCGGCGAGCTCCCTGATGGAGCGTGTTGACCGGCCGGAACACGTGCCGAATTCCAAATACGACCAGAGCCAGCAGGCCGAAAAAGACAAACGCACTGCTCACCCAGACGACCGTCAGAGCCGTCCGGTAATCGTCACGGGCCGCGTCCAGCCGCGCGTGCAGACCGGGCAGTTCCGGCAGATCTGCCGCCGCCACCGCGAGCAGATCGAGCTCGAACAGAAGCTGCGGAATGCTCAGCGCCTTTCGCAGCTCGACGACACCCTGCACCTCCGCAAGTCGTCGTTCAATCAGGCCGAGCGGATTCCACCCGGCCGCTTTCTGAAGTCGCAATTCCGGCGCGTTGAGCCGGTTTCGATAACTGACGACGATCGCCCGCGCGTCGACGATCCGTTCGTAAAGCTCGTCAGGATCGAACACCGGCAGCGGATCCGTCGGCGATTGCCGCTGGCCAGCGTCCGGGATGACGGCTCGAATGCGGACGACACTGGCAACAACTTCTGATGCGGTTGCCGCGTCGAGCGACTCGTCCTGAATGATCGCCCGGAGAGAAGCCAGTCCCCACAGGCCGCTCGTCAGCAGCGCACCGAGCATCACGACAACGAGCCCCAGCCCGAAGACCATTTTGCGGCGAATGGACTTTGTCAGAAACACGACGTGGCTCCCTCCGTGGACGCTGCTTCGCGGGGCGGAATGTAGCAGATGGCCGCGGGACGAGGGAGGACCTGAGAAAACTGAAATCCGAATCCCCCCGGAACACGTCCCGAAGCCAGCACTTCGCTGACCGGCATCCCTCGCAGAACCGAATTCCGCCTCCTATCCTCATCGCAGTCGCGTCTCACGAATCCCGGAGAATGCCATGAGCTTGTCAACTCGTTTTCTGCTCACTGTTTGCCTCGCCGTCGCTGCATTGCCCGCTTCCGTCAGCGCTCAGTACGAGCTGTTCGGTGTTCCTCAGCGAGCAGCCCTCGCCGACATCGATGCTCGCACCGAGGAACTCAAAGCGGTCAACAAGTCGATCTGGGAGTTCGCCGAGGTCGGTCTTCAGGAGCACAAATCGGCAAAGCTGCTCGTCGATAAACTTCGCGAGAACGGTTTCGAAGTGAAGCACGGCGTATCGGACATGCCGACCGCTTTTGTGGCGAGCTACGGCAGCGGCCAGCCGATCATCGGGATCCTCGCCGAATACGACGCGCTGCCCGGAATGTCTCAGACAGTCGAGCCCGTCCGGACTCCGCTGAAAGAGGGCGAGCCCGGACACGCGTGCGGCCACAGCGGGCTCGGAACCGGCTCACTGGGTGCGGCTCTCGCCGTCAAAGCCGCGATGGAGAAATACAAACTGCCCGGAACGATCCGTCTTTACGGGACTCCGGCGGAAGAAACCGTCATCGGAAAAATCTACAT
>ERZ891418.177-NODE-177-length-23187-cov-7.884273_pt1 | contig 23187 bp, 10 predicted proteins | sample MGYA00521236_ERZ891418 | MGnify/ENA primary metagenome ERZ891418 (study PRJEB32303, sample SAMEA104408696) | aquatic metagenome | biome: Brackish water; feature: Chemocline; material: water | place: Baltic Sea | collected 2014-10-18T10:34:00 | depth 100 m ... | reverse complement strand
ACTCACCGGATAGAATACACTACACAATTACCCCCAGCTTTTCGCGAAGAACCGAAAGCTGATTGAAGAGAATCCGTTCCGAGATCAGAAAGTTTCGATAAACGGCAACCAGGAGAAGAACCGGTTCTTTCTCAGTCGTGAACTGGCGGACAGGATTCTTGAAACTTGCCCTGATGCAGAATGGCGGCTGATCTTCGCTCTGATGCGGTTCGGCGGGCTTCGTTGCCCGAGTGAGGTTCAGGCTCTGAAATGGTCCGATGTGAACTGGGAGAGGGATCGATTTTTGATTCACTCGATCAAAACTGAGCACATCGACGGGAAGCAGACACGCTGGTGTCCGCTGTTCCCGGAGTTGAGGTCTCACTTCGAAGCGTGTTTTGATGCAGCAGAGGACGGCGAGCAGTTCGTCATTTCCAAGCGGCATTGTATGACGCATCGCGGCCTGACTGCTCAGTACAGACAGATTCTGCATCACGCAGCGGTGCCAGAATACCCGAAGCTGTTTCAGAATCTGCGGAGCACTCGGCAAACTGAGCTGGCTGAAAAGTTTTCGCTCCACGTCGTCACGGCCTGGATCGGAAATTCACGCGACGTTGCTCTGAAGCATTATCTGCAAGTGACTGACGAGCATTTTGAGCAGGCGGCAAAAAGTGAGCGAGTTGTTGCGGAAGCGACTGAACTCGCTCAAAAAGCAGCTCAGCACTCGCAGGCGTCTTGAGGAACAGAACGGAAGTCTTGACCTCAGGAAACAGAAAAGCCCGCAGAAATGCGGGCTATTCTGGCACTCGTCGGAACCAGCAGGAACTGACGGGAAGTAACCGAGTGGGCGATACTGGATTCGAACCAGTGACTTCCACCGTGTGAGGATGGCACTCTAGCCGCTGAGTTAATCGCCCGGGAACGTCGCTTTTATCGTGTCGGTGCGTGGTGTTCAACTCTGAGTTCTGCCTGGGCGGGCGGGAGTTACCCGGTGATAAATGGTCGCGACGAGAATTCAGGCCTAATACGGCTTGCCGATTGGAGAGATGGCGGCGCGAAGTGAAGCTCGCATTTCTTCGGATGGGCAGGGCTGGCTGGTGAACAGCTCGAACTGGCGGGCGGCCTGGCGGACAAACATTTCGATGCCGGTGACGACTTTGCAGTTGCGTTCGCGGGCGTGTTTGATCAGCAGCGTTTGCTCGGGGTTGTAGACGGTGTCGAACACGAGCATGTTCTCGTTCAGCCAGTTCGCGTTAAACGGGGTGTCGTTCACGTTGGGGTGCATGCCGACGGGGGTCGTGTTGATGAGGATGTCGGGTTCGCCGGCGCCTCGGTTTTCCCAGCCGCAGTGCTGACAACCGATTTCATCCGCGAGCGTTTCGGCTCGCTTCCGAGTTCGGCTGGCGATCGTGACCAGAGCTCCGTGGGCAGACATGGCAACCGCAGCGGATCGAGCTGCGCCGCCCGCTCCCAGCAGGATGACTTTTCGGCCGGCAAGGATGGATGCGTCGTCCGATTCGACTCCCAGCCCGGCGAGGACGCTCTGCAGAATCGCGTCGTAGTCCGTGTTTTCAGATTCCCACTGACCGTCGGGAGTTCGGATCAGCGTATTCGCTGCACCGATAGTATGAACGGTCGGCGATTCGCGAATTGCGATCGAGGCGGCCGCTTCTTTATGAGGGATCGTCACACTGAAACCGCGGATGCCGAGCCAGTCGAGATCGTTGAGCGATCTGGCGAGCGTGTCCTGCGGAATGCGGAATGGAATGTAAACGGCGTCGATGCCGGCTTTCTGTAGAGCAATATTGTGAACCAGCGGGCTCATGCTGTGAGCGATCGGGTCTCCCACAACACCGAAGACCTGCGTGTCCAGGCCGATCCTGTCGTAGTGATACAGGTCCCGCATCTCCTCAAATTGAATCTGTCCTGGTGCGAGTTCCCGATCGGCGTTGAACGTGCAGTACGTCAACGGCGAACCGTAGCGGCCGCACAGGATTCGGCTGGGCAGACCGATTTCGCCCATGCAGAAACCGGCCGTCGGCTTGTCCGAGTGCTTGACCAGTTGCAGCATTCGGGTGATGTCGCCAGGCGAGTTGGCCATCGTGACAATCTTGATGATGTCCGGGTCGAGCCGCGCCAGGCGGTTATGAATCTGCTGCAGGTCGACGGGGGTTTCATCGAAGTTGTGATAGCTGACGATCCGTTTTGTCTTGCCGTAACGGGGAATCGTTCGAGCGACGTCTTCTTCCAGATCGACGTATTCGACTCCGGAAACGATGGCGGACCGCAGGAGCGTCTGACGTTGTTCTTCGGTGCCTCGCCAGCGGCCGCGATCTTCGGCCCGGCGACAAGTGATGATGACGGGTGTCGGACGGTTTTCGATCAGACGCCCGACGTCGGGAAGATGCGAAAGCCAGTCGAGCCGCAGTTCCACCAGCTCCGCACCTCTCTCGGCGAGGGCCCGGTGTTCGGCGACAACCATTTTGTGACGGGTGCGTCCCAGCGACACGCAAATCATTGTGAGCTCGTCAAAGTCAGTTGCGGTCGGGACCGCTTGGGAGTTGCATTGAGAAAACGCAGGACCAGCTACGATAGCCACTCGACGACGACGTCGCCAATCTGCCGCCCGCGAGTCGGGCCGGCGAATCGCATAAGCAACGTCAGGCTGCGAAATCTTAATCGCCAGCTCTCGCCACCTGATTCCGGCGTCAGGCGGCGACGTATTTTTCGAACCCGACGCGACCAGGTTTCGGCGAGGACCGAATCAGCTTCTGCATGTCCGCGCTAATGAGCATCGTGCCGGAGCTCTGCAGAATGTCGGCACACTGTGCGGCAATCGCGGAATCGAATTTGGAGAGTCTGCTGAGTACGGCTGCGATCTCGCCTTTCTCTTCGGCAACGATCGCGCGGGCGTAGCCAAACGCGGCCGTTGGGCGACCGTCACCATCGGCGTCGATCCAGACGGCCCCGCTGCAACCGATCACGTGAGGTTCCCAGACCGGAGACGAAGGCTGATAGGCCTTCGCCGTTCCCCAGTAAGGGCCGTCGATTCCGGGGCCGATCGCGATCGCGACCAGGTGCACGTCGTGCCCGGGGCGAGGCAACGTCCACGAACCCTGCCACTTTACGCCAGGCGAGCTCTCCGGCTTTCGTTGCGGCGTGATTGGTTCTTCGCGAATCAATTCGCCATTCGAGAACAGGAGAATCTTCGAGGCCTCAATCCAGTCCGGCGCGAGGACTCGCGCGGCGACGGAGATCTCCTCGCCCGGAATCCGAGCCAGTTCGCCCGACGTGTATTTGCCTTCGACCGTCAGTTCGGTGAGCAACCCGTAGCTGATTCGAACCCGTCCCTGCAGAAGACTGTTGACCGCGGAGTCGACGTCGATGTTTCCAGGATCGAAATCGTCGCAGCGGATGTAGGTTCGCCCCTGGCCGACGAAGTGCCGAGCGACGTCGTGCGAGTCACTCGAGCCGATCGGTGAGATCCGGTGGCCGCGATTCAGAAGCGTCATCCAGTCGTAAAACAGCTGCATGATGTCCGTCTGAGACGCCGAGGAATTGACGACTTCCATCGCGTTCGCGCGAAGCTGCCAGCCGTCAACGTTGACTCCGACGGCGTCGTTAAACAGCATCGGGCCGAACGGCGTGACTCCCGAATGAAGATCGCGGGCGTGGTTGAGGATGACAATCTTCGCGCCGGGGACGCGGTCAATCCGGGCAAACGTTTCGCTCCAGTCGGGCGATCGATGATCCGGCACCGGCGAGCCGGCCTCGACCGGAAAGATGTTGAAGTGAGCGGTTCTCGTCGTGACCTCGTTGCCGATGACGGGCGTAAAATACTGCCGCACGTTCATCTCGCGAGCGAAAGGGGCGTGGTCGATGTGAACGTTGTGGTCGGTGGCGATCGGCAGTTCGATGCCCTCGCCAGCCAGCGTGATCATCCTCTCCTGAACGGTCGAGTCGCCGTGGCCGGAATGCGTCCTGGTGTGAACGTGAGTGTCGCAGGCGACGTAGCCTTCGGTCGGAACGACGCGACGGATCGCCAGATCGATTGACTTCTCGTCCCCGGATTTCAGCTCAACGGGAAACTGCGACAACGAGTACTCGAAGCCTCGCCCGGCATAGACGGTGTACTTTCCTGCCGGAAGCGGAATAACCGCTACGCCAGTTGAGGTGTAGATCGTGCCCGGCCGAACCGCGAGCTGGTTGTTCGAAATGGCTCCCGTCTGAACCAGCGATCCGGCTTCGTCAACGATTGTGATCCGGCACGGAGTCGCCTTCTGCGTGCCGTCAAGCTGCGTGTCGTCAAGGACGGTGACGGTCAGCGTCGCTTCGCTGAGCAAGTCGGTCATCCTTCGCGGTTTCAGTCGAACCTCGCCAACTCGAATGTCATCCGGACCGCGTTTCGAAGAGCAACCAATCGTCAAGGAGTTTTCGCCGTTGACCAGCAATTCCGCTGAGACCGGAAAGGCGACGCGCATGTCGATCTCGTCGACAGGCAGCCGCGCGAGTTCTTTGCCGTTCAGTCGGACCCGCCAGTCCTGCTTGATGTCTTCCTGCCGCAGCGACAGCGTCCAGTCGCCTCCGACATCCTTCAGATTGAAAGCCAGATTGAGCTGGTCAGACTCCGCCTTTTCTGGAAAGTCGGCCCACTCGCGATCGCCCTCGTTTCGCAGATGGTGCATCTTCGACGTCAGCGTGATCTCCTGAGCCAGACACGGCGAAACGGCGAGTGCGGCCAGAAGGGTAAGACCGAGTTTCAAGTTGAGCATCGTCCTGCCTCGTAATGCGGGTCTTCGTCAGGGTCATTGGATGATTCCCAGCCGAGCCGTGCAACTCAGCGGTGCTGTCCGTACCGGATTTTCAATCGCTGGCAGGCCTGTCGAAGATGCCTCACACTGGCGGCGATCTTTGACACTTCCTCGGAGACTTGCAGTGAGCCAGCGTAAAACTTCTGCCGCGTTCATCCTCTTCGTCTGGCTGATCTATTCGGCTGCGGTTCACGCCGACCACATTCGAGATCTGCAGACGAACGCCGTGAAGGAAAAGAAAGCCGAATGGGGCTACTGGGGCTCGGACCCCGCTGTTTATTCCACCTGGATAAGCCACTCGAACCGGCTGATCCCTGTTTACACGTTTGGCATTTCTCTCGACTCGGTTCGCGGAGAATCGAGTCCGTACCGGTCGGCTGAGAAACTGACTCAGCTTTACGGCCAGATCCCCACTGGGACACTCAACCCGGAAGCGGAGTATTTCGACCAGACTGACGTGTACCGTCTGCAGCAGCTCGCCGTGAAACAGGGGAAAAAGCGGATCGTGCTGTTCGTTTTTGACGGGATGGACTGGCAGACAACTCAAGTCGCCAGCATCGTCCGATCCGGCAAAGTCGCGTACCGGAAAGGCCGCGGGACTGGCCTGGCGTTTCAGGATTATCGCGGCGCGCAGACTGACTTCGGATACTTTGTGACGGCACCACATTCATCCGACGCAAAGACTGACGTGGATGCTCAGAAAATTCTGGAGCCTGGAAAGTCGCTCGTTGGCTACGACTTTCGGCTGGCCGGGCCGTTCCCCTGGTCTCAGCCGCTCGATCCGCTGTACCCGATCGGAAAGAACAAGGAGCAGCCTCACATTTATACCGATTCTGCGTCGAGTGCGTCGGCGATGACCTCGGGGATCAAAACTTACAACAACGCGATCAACGTCGATCCGGCCGGGCATCAGGTCGTGCCAATCGCCAGGCAGCTTCAGCAGACGGGTTTTGCAGTGGGAGTCGTATCGAGCGTGCCAATCAGCCACGCGACCCCGGCGTCTGCCTACGCGAACAACGTGTACAGAAACGATTACCAGGATCTAACGAGAGACATGCTGGGACTCCCGTCTGTTTCCCATCCGAAGCCTCTGCCTGGTGTCGATGTCCTGCTGGCAGCGGGATTCGGTGAGACGAAAGCCACCGATGCGGACCAGGGCAAAAACTTCGTTCCCGGCAACCGCTACGTGACCGAAAAAGATCTGGAGCAGGCTGCCAACGGGCCAGGAGCGTTCGAGGTGGTCACAAGAACAAAAGGAAAATCCGGGAGCGACACCCTTGGCGAGGCCGTGCAGACTGCCGTTCACAATCGAAAGCGGCTCTTCGGACTGTTCGGAGTGTCCGGCGGCCACCTGCCCTTCGCGACGGCTGACGGGAAGTACGACCCAACGATCGGTGCTCCCACAAGCGACACGGCCACGGAGACGAAAGCGGAGAAGTACTCCGCCGCGGATGTCGCCGAGAATCCCACGCTTGCGGATTTGACGGGCGCAGCACTCACCATGCTGTCTTCACGAAGCGATCGGTTCTGGCTGATGGTAGAGGCCGGCGACGTTGACTGGGCAAACCACAAAAACAGTATCGATAATTCGGCCGGAGCGGTCTTCAGTGGCGACGCGGCTTTCAAGACAACCTGTGACTGGATCGAGGCCAATGGTGGCTGGAGCGAAACAGCCGTGATCCTGACCGCCGACCACGGTCACTACCTGGTGCTTAAGAAGCCTGAGCTGCTGGTCCCAAATCGTTGATGGGGGCGTCCCAGCGCAAAAAAAAGCCAGCGCATAAAAAAAGGCCCTTGAGGCGACAAACAGGCTGGTGGGCTGGGTCTGCGATGATGACAGAGTGGGGCGAACTGCCATCTCACCAGTCAGATTTGCACGGCGAATCAAGGGCCAGGCTGGGTTGACTCAAAGCAACTGTCGGACCAATTCCAGCGGGATGAGGGAATCTTGTGGAAATCGAGGCTCAGTCGTTGCAAATTCAGCAAAAGGTGTGGACGATCAGGCGCTGACCTCAGCGCCGAAACGACCGTCAGCGCTCGAGAATTGACTCCAAAACGGGCGCCGACAGTCTCGGCGCCGAGATTCGACACCGTTTGAGCTCGCGATGACAGATCCTTCCGGACGAAAATTCCTGGTTGGCAGCCTTGGGATTTCAGCGATCATCTATTCCGTGGTTGTGCTGGGTTACGTTGGCACAACCCCAGATGTTCGTTTGCGGTCGCTCCTTGCCGATTCTGAAGACCTCACGCAGCCTGGAATCGTGATCCGGAGCGTTGAGGGAGTGCAGCTTCCGGTCGATATTCCTTCCCGGCAGCCTCGCGAGGGAGACGTGCTGACTCGGCTTGCCGATCGGCCCATCCGCAGTTTTCTGGACTACGTCCGGACGCTCCAGTACCTGCGCGACGCTCCGATTCTGACGGACGGAATTCTGGATGTCGGTGCCGACCCGTTTGAGCTTGGGCCAAAGGACTTGCCTGCGGTGATCGAAATCGGCACCGACCGTTATGTTGAGGTGTACCTGTATCGAGCGACCGATGGTGCGACGATTCAGAGCTGGATCCAGGTGCAGTCTCTTCCGCTGGGTGAGGTCCTGCTGTCGTTTCTCTGGCTGGTGCTGCAGCTTGCGATCTTTGCTGCGAGTGCTCTGGCCGCCTGGCACAGACCATTTGACAACAGCGCCCGGCTGTTTTTTCAGATGTGTGCGGTCTCGATGGTGGCGTTCATCGGCGGATTTCACTGGTGGGTTCTCAGCGGCAATCTGATTCTTAATCTGCCGTTCCTGTTTTGTGCTCTCCTGCTGCCGGCGGTGTCACTGCATTTCTTCCTGACATATCCACGTCAGCTGCGGCTAATCGAGCACTACCCGAAACCGACCATGATCTCGCTTTACGCTCTTCCCGCGATGGCCGGGATCGTGATGACGGGGCTTCTGGGGGCCGCCTGGTGGATGACGAGTCCGGATATGTCACCGGAATCAGTCGAGGGTGTCGCCTGGTGTCTCACTGTCCTGCGTGACACGATTTACGCGTATCTGGTTTTTGCGGCGGTGTGTTTTTTCGCCATTCTGATCGCTCTCGCCGGGGAATACTTCTCCACGTCGAATGTGCTTGAGCAGAGCCAGATGAAGTGGATCTTCCGAGCCGGCATCGTCTCAGCCGTGCCGATCAGTTACACGCTTTACCTGGCTCTGTTTCATCGAACAGAGTTTGCTCTTGGCAGCGCCCGATTACCGATGTTCCTGGCCAGCCTGTCCTTCATGCTGGCCTACAGCGTTGGTATCGTCCGCTACAAGTTGATGCTCGTTGACGACTTCGTCAGCCGGGGCGTCCTCTACTTTGTTGCAAGTCAGGGATTAACTCTGGGGTACGGCGTCTGCGTGGCACTCGTTGCTCTCTTTGCCGACGACCTGAATGTCCACTGGCTGATCCCCGGCCGTTTTCAGCATCTGCTCTCCGTCGGAGTTCTACTTACGTTTTCTGTGGTGGTTCTCAGCTGGAGCCGCGATCGCCTGCACCAGACGATCGACCGTCGTTTTTACCGCGAGAAATATCAGCTGGACAAAGCTCTTCAACGGGTCAACCGGGCGACTGACAACGTCGTCACCCGGCAAACGCTCGGGCAGCAGATGCTGGATTCCTGCCGCGATGTTCTGGGTGCCCAGCTCGCCGCACTCTACATGCGAGACGCCACCGGGAAGTATTTTCGACTGGTGGCCATCGAGGGCCAGGGCAGCTTTCCGGAGCAGCTTGAGGCCGACGAGGAGATCCTCAAACTGCTGCTTGCTGATGTGGCGATTCAGCGGGTTTCTGCCGGCAACGAATCAGTAGTCCCGCCGCGTGACAATCTGAGAGAATTGAATTGCGAGCTGATGTTCGCGATCTCGTCAGATGGCGAAGTGGAAGGTGTCGTAGCGCTCGCTCGGCGGCGGAGCGGAGCCGCGTATTCGGCCGAGGATTTGACGTTTATCAACACGCTGGCACAGTTCACCGGAGTCGCTCTCCGCAGTGCGAAAGTCCAGCACGATTACGAACGGGTCAACGATGAGCTTCGCATCAAGGCCAACAAAATCGATGAACAACGGCAGCAGATCGCGCTGATGCAGGCGGAGCTGACTGGTCGATCGAGTCCGCCCAGACTGCCCGGCCCGGAGGATAGTCCGGTCCTGGATCGCGGCATGATTCGCGGAAACAGCCCGGCCATTCAGAAAGTTCTGGATACGGTTCAGAAAGTTGCGAAGACCGAGTCGACGGTTCTCATTCACGGAGCAAGCGGAACGGGTAAGGAACTGCTTGCTCAGGCGATCCACGGAAACAGTGCTCGCCGCAACGGGCCGATGGTGCGAGTTCATTGTGCCGCCCTTTCGCCAGGCCTGCTGGAAAGCGAATTGTTCGGTCACGTCAAAGGGTCCTTCACGGGAGCTCACAAAGATCGTATTGGCCGCTTCGAACTCGCCAACGGAGGCACGCTGTTTCTTGACGAAATCGGTGACATCTCGATCGAGACACAGATCAAGCTGCTGCGGGTTTTGCAGACGCGTTCCTTTGAGCCAGTCGGTGGCACGCGAACGGTCAACGTCGACGTCCGGCTGATCACGGCGACTCATCAGAATTTGCCGAAGCTGATTCAGGAAGGTCGGTTCCGTGAGGACCTTTTCTACCGGCTCAACGTGGTCAACATCACGCTGCCAACGCTCGCCGAGCGTCGCGAGGATATTTTTGAACTCGCGGTCTACTTTCTTGGGAAAGCGTCGTCGACGACTGGCAAGCGGGTTTCGCACATTGACGACGACGCCATCGAGGCGCTCAAGGCGTACTCGTGGCCGGGCAACATTCGAGAATTGGAGAACGTGATCGAGCGGGGCGTCGTCCTCTGCGAAGGCAACTGCGTCACACTTCAGGAAATCTCGGATGAGATTCGTGCCGCTTCGCCGGAGCTTCCAGAGAGGCACTTCGGTGAGGGACGGTCAGCGCCCGTCGCTCCGTCAGACAGCGTGCTGCTGGAGCTGCCAGCTTCTTCAGTGGCGTCGGTTCGATCGACGATGGCCGAACGGCAGCCAATTCGGGCAGAGAGCGATGCCGAGCTACTCGAGCGAACATTGCAAGAATGCGACGGCAACAAATCTCACGCGGCAAGGAAGCTTGGAATTCCCCGCAGCACGCTGTTCAGCCGACTGAAAAAAGAGGGTCTCACATAGCCTGCGGCTTCGCAGCGCTCCGGGTCACATCGCCCGCAGATCACATCGCCCGCTGTGTTTCGGCACGGAAAAACTCGGTCATCTGTGCTGCTTCGCGAACGATGCGGCCCTTTGAAAGGTTCCCTGCTCCAAACAGGGGAAGCAGCGTTCTTGCGAACTGTTCTGCGATCAGTCGATGTCCGGCGGGCCCGGGATGCAGCCGGTCCGGAATCAGCTCATCGAGGTCACCGCGAGCGACGAAGTGCTCGTACACCTCGATCAGCGGCAGATGGTAGTGCTCGGCAACCATTCGAGCCCGTTCCGCGTAGGGTTGCATCGCTCTGCTCGCGGGCTGGCCAGCGTTCTTAACATCCAGTCGCGGCGAGGGGGTTGCGATAATCGGGCGGGCGTGAATTTCCAGTGCCCGTTCCGTCAACTGAGCCAGATTTCGTGCATAGCAGTCCGGATTGCATTCCGAACGGCGTCCCGGTGGCTGAGCATCGTTCAGCCCCAGTGCGAGGATCAGAACGTCCGGCTGCAGCCGGCCCACCATCCGGTCGAACCGTTTGAGGGCGTAAGTCGTGTCGACCCCATCGATTGCACTTGGCCTCAGGCGGACGCTGAGGCCAGCATCCGCCAGCTCGTGTCTGAGCAGACTGACATAGCACGTCGATTCCGTGACGCCGCTGAACCCAGCTCCATGCGTGACTGAATCCCCAAGAACTACCACTTCATCTCTCATCCGGCTGCCTCGTCATCTGTCGTGCGAAGTGTCGATCCGGTACTGCTATCGCACGAAAGGTGCCACGAACGCCTTTTTCCTCTAAACGGCCTGTAAGTCACTTCAAGTAAAAGAGTTGTGATTTGTGTCGACATGTCGAATTCAGGCGCCGACAGGTTCGGCGCCGGTGTCGACACCGGATCTGGTGGGACCTTGGGTAAATTGAATCCGGATCTGCGGCTCCGCGTGACTTATCCGGTTGCGGACTGTCTAGGGCGATTGCCATTAATGCCACTGAATCCGATTTTCCTGTGTCGATAGGTAATTCCGGACGGGATCTTCGCACTGGCGAATGGATTCGCCACTCGGAAACGGACTTTGTTCGTTGCCCGTCCAGGTCCGAACTTCAGGGACGAAGCCGGACTGATCGCTCGCGGATTTGCTCCCAGGGACGGGAATCATGCAGAAGAAGACCTGGCTCGACGCTCTCAAAAAACGCCTCCGAACCAACAGCGTGCGCCGAAAGGCACGTCGTCCGGTCTCTGCTCAGCTTGAGCAGGTTGAGGACCGCACGTTGCTCTCCGTGACGAGCTTTCTCGTCGGGGGCAAACTGGTTGTTCGCTCGTCCGGAGCCGACAACGATGCGATCGTTGTTCAGACGAATCCTCAGGCCAACAACCTGGTCCAGGTACTGGCCAATGGGTCGCCGATTGTTTCGGTGTCTGCCTTGCCCGCTGACATGGTGACTCAGATCGAGGTGACCGGCAGCGATGGAGACAACACGATCAGCCTTGCCGGAGTCTCGGCGGCTCGATTCCCGAATCTGACGACAGTCAACGTGAATGCCGGTGAGGGGAACGACATCATCCTCGGCACACTGGACGTCCCGGAAACTCTGCGAGGCGGTGATGGCGACGACCAGATCACCAGTCTCGACGCGGACAGCATGATCGACGGCCAGGACGGCAACGACATGCTCATCGGAGCCAACGGCAACGACACGCTGCTTGGCGGAAACGGGAACGACGTCATCGCCGGCGGTCTTGGCAACGACAGCATCTTCGGTGGCGACGGAGACGATACGCTCGACGGTTCGGCCGGGTCGGACACGATCAGCGGCGGGGACGGAAACGACCAGATCAACGGAGATACTCCCGGGCTGACAGGCGGTGCGGGCGACTCGATTGACGGCGGCCAGGGCAACGATCTGATTCAGGGATTGGTCGGCTCGGACACGATAATTGGTGGTCTGGGCAACGACACGCTTCTTGGTGGCGATGGCGGGGACGTGATCTTCGGTGGTGGCGGAGCAGACTCGGTGCTGGGCGAAGCGGGTAACGACACGCTCCGCGGCAATTCCGGTGAGGATACGATCGAAGGCGGCCAGGGCGAAGATAACATCAGCGGCGGCAATCAGAATGACCTGATTTACGGCGACGACATGTTCGGCGTCTTCCTCGGCAACGACACGATCAACGGTGACCTCGGCAATGACACGGTCCACGCCGGAAACGGAAACGACTTTGTCTTTGGCGGCGGAGGAGCCGATTCCATTCGCGGTGAAAACGGAAACGACACGCTCTTCGGGAACGCTGGTGCGGATTCGATCGAGGGTGGAGCCGGCGACGACTCGGTGAGTGCTGGCACTGGTAACGACCTCATCTTTGGTGAAGACGCAACGGCAACCGGAGCCAGCGGCAACGACACGCTGGTCGGCGACCAGGGCAACGACACGGTTTTTGCCGGACCAGGAAATGACTTCGTCTTCGGTGGCAGCGGCAACGACGTGATCAATGGAGAATCCGGCGACGACGTCCTGAACGGAAACAGTGGCGACGACACGGTCAACGGCGGAACGGACAGCGACCAGCTCATCTGGAAACTGGCTGACGGCAACGATGTGTTCCTGTCCGACGGCGGCGGAGCCACTGTGAGCGTTAAAGGGACCAGCGGTGCCGATTCGATTCTCGTCGATCTCTCGGGACTCGGTTCGGGAATCTCAATCGTCAACAACGGTGATCGGGCTCAGATTGACGGCAACGTTGCCGGCATCTTTATTGACGCGGGGAACGGAAACGACACGGTCATGTTCAATGACCTCGCGACGGCAGGGGCTCAGTTGATCACCGTTGACGGAAACACCGGCAACGACACGATCAACGCGGGCTCCGTTCGATCCGGCAGCGCCCGGCTCGATCTGCGTGGCGGTGCTGGCCGGGATTCGATCATCGGCAGCGACAACAGCGACACGCTCAGCGGTGACGCTGGCAACGACACGCTCATCGGTGGAAGTGGCGACGACAGCCTGAGTGGTGGTGCCGACGCGGACTCGATCGATGGCGGAGACGGCGCAGACACGATCCTGGGTGATGCGGGTGCCGATGACATTCAAGGTGGTGCGGGAGACGATCAGGTCTTCGGCGGCGACGGGGCTGACACCATCAACGGCGGTGGCGGAGACGACACGCTGCAGGGAGACGCCGATGCGGACATCCTTCTGGGCGGAACCGGCGATGACTTGCTCATCGGTGGGCAGGGCAATGACAACCTCAAAGGGCGGGACGGAAACGACACGCTCGACGGCGGAACGGGCGATGACCTGCTCGAAGGCAACGATGGCAACGATCGCCACCGCGGCGGCGACGGCAACGACACGATTCGCGGCGGAGCCGGTAACGACACGGCCAACGGCGGCAACGGAAACGACAGTCTCGATGGTGAGGCCGGCAACGACCTGCTGACCGGCATGGACGGAGACGACATCGTCATTGGTAGTGCAGGCAACGACACGGTCCTCGGTGGCGACGGTCACGACGCGGTGTTTGGCGGAGCGGGCGACGACATCGTGCTGGGTGGAGACGGTGACGACACTGTGGAAGGCAACGGCGGCACCGATACCGTCGCCGGCAATCAGGGAGTCGATATCGTCAACGGCGTGCCGGACGGTACGGGCACAGATGCCGAACAGGACGAGTCGTTTACGCTCGCGATGGACGTGCTGCTCGACCTGGAATTGTAGGCCAGGCAGGTCGCACAGGACGGACGCCTTCGTCCGTCAGAGTCTGCCGCGCGCCGGCGAGAATGTTGCCGCGCGCGATTCATGATCGGTCGGGACGGACGAGGGCGTCCGTCCTTCGGGCTCTTAACTTTGCAGGATCGTCCTGCCGAATCGGCGGATGGCTTCGATCAGACCTTCGAGGTGCTCGGTCTTCGTGAGCGGGTTGATGATCGTGACGCGGAGAGCCTGTCGACCCGCGATCTTTGCCTGCACGATGTAGAACTCACCCGAGCGGATCAGCTCGCGGCGCAGCGCGAGCAGGAAGCGGGCGATGTCTTCCTCGGCCGCGTCTCGTAATTCCGGCGGCACATGGCGGAAGGCGAGGATGTTGCACTGCGGCTCGTGGAGCGGTTCGAAGTCGGGCTCGCCGAGCAAGCGGTCGTGGAACTCGCGGGTCAGGTCGAAGGTCACGTCGACCAGGTCTTCGAAAAGTTCTTCTCCGAACATCGCCCACGTGCCCCACAGGCCGTACGTGGCCGCTCGCTTGGTGCACTCAATTGTCGAGGTGCCGCTGTCGAACTCGGCCAGTTCCGGGACCGACGGGTCAAACAGGTAGCCGGCGTCCTGCTGAAATGTTTCCAGGCGGTGGTCGCGGTTGCGGTAAAACACGAAGGCACACAGCGCCGGGACAAACATCATTTTGTGAGCGTCCCAGACCAGCGAGTCGACCTGGTCGATGCCGCTCAACAGGTGGTGGTACTTCCGGCTGAGCAACGCCGCGCCGCCGTGAGCCGCGTCGACGTGCAGCCACGCCTCGTGCCGGCGACAGACCTCGGCGATCTGATCGAGCGGGTCGAACGCGCCGATCGGAGTCGCGCAGGATGCCGCGGAAACGGCGACGACCGGCACGTTCCGACTATGCATAACACTGAGCAGTTCGTCCAGCTTCTGCGGGTCCATTCGCCTCCGTTCATCGAGGCCGACTTTCAGAACCTGCGCCGATCCAATACCGATGATCCCCGCTGCCCGCGCCACGCTGTAATGCGAATCCGCATGAGCAAGTATGACCGGCGGTTTGCCGTTGGAAGTGAGGCCCGCTTCCCAGGCGTCTCCCAGCGCGATGTTTCGCGCGGTCAGCAGTGCGGTCAGGTTTCCCAGTGAGCCGCCGTGAGTGACCAGTCCGCCGAACTTGTCCGGCTTCCACCCGATGCGCGAGCCAAGCCGCTCGATCAACGATCGCTCGACCGACGTTGCCCACGGGCCCATTTCGTAAATCGCCATGACCTGATTGGTGATCGAGCCCAGCGCGTCAAACAGCCCGGCAATCGGCACCGGAGCCGGAACCTGGTGGCCGATGTACCGCGGGTCGTGAAGGTTGTGGCCGCGGGCGAGCATTTCCTCAATGAGCGATTCAAACCGCGACGCAAGGTCCGTCGAAAATGTTGAACCCGCCGCCTCATCGAGAATCACGCCGGCTCGAGCGATGTTTTCCTGAGGCTCGTTCCAGTTGAGAACGCTTTTCTCAGAGAGCTCGACGGCTTGCAGATGCTCGCTGAGTAAATCGATCAGTCGTCCGCCCAGCTGGCGCATGTTGTCCGGCGAAAAGGCGGCGGCAATTCTTTGTGACGGTGTCATCTCAACACTGGCCGGGCCAGCTCCGTGAGGAAAGCAACTCTCAGAGGACACCGTACAACATGCCTGAGGTTCGTGCAGCGGCACGAGGAAGAGTAGTCGCCGCGACATCAGGAGGACTCGATCTGTATTCCACTATCAGTAGTAACCCGACGAGCGTGTGAGTTTTTCAACGTGGCAGGCACACTCCGTGTGCCGTCCGCCCGAACCTGCCCTCAGCCCCGTATTTCTCGAAGAAAACGCGCAACTTCAAAACGGGCGCGTCGGGTTGCTACAGCTTCCGCTCGACGCGCTCGAGCAACGCCTGGTACGACTTCAGGCAGAATTCGAGTTGCTCCTGCAGCTTTCGCATGTCCCTTCGCTGGCTGCGGGTCGCGCTGTGAATTGGCTCCAGCCACGCGTTCATCAGAGCGAACTGTTCCTTCACGACGTTCGTCAACGTTTTCGGCACGCGGTTGATGATCGTGATTTGCCGTTCGCCGGACTCTTCGCTGGCGTCATCATCGTCGTCGTCCGGAGGAGTCAACACGGGCGGAGCTTCGGCGAGCGTCGGTGGTTTCTCGAACGCAGGTGGCTCCGTCGTTGCCGGCTCTGCTGGATGTGCCGCAACGGGTACTGGCGCCGCTGCGGTGATCTCAATCGATTTCCGGGCGAGCTCGGCAAAGTCGCTCATACCCGAAGACAGAGACCCGCTGATCGCCTGGAGGCCCGCTTCGAGTCCGGCAAACTGTTCGGCCAGAGTTCGAATGAGATCCGCCGTCCGTTCGTCTTCCTGGTCGCTGGATGAGGCTTCAGGAGTGGCGACCAGTGCTGTTTCACGGGCTCTCTGTTCGGCGAGTTGCGTGACGCCTTCCGCCATCGCCTTGCGAATCGAATCGAGACCGTCGCTGAGCGTTCCCAGCGTGGCGATGACCTGTCCCGTTTTATCGTCGGAACTGATGCCGCGCATTTTGACGTTCTGGCGGAAGGTTCGCTTGATGTCGTCCCAGCGTTCTGACTCTTCCTTTGTGGCGAGGCCGGTCATCTCTTTGAACTTCAGAAGGTTCGCTTCGGTGCCGGACGTCAGCGTCTGGGCATCGTTTTCGTAGTTCGACACGATGAGCGACGTCAGCTCGTCGTCGTTCATGATCGAGACGACCTTCTCCGCGATGCGGTTCATGTTTCGGTAGGAGCCCTGCAGTTTGAACGGCGGCTCGGTGCGGTAGTCATCCGACTGTGCGGCCGAGCGGATGTATTCCTTGTTCACAGCCAGGATCACGTCGCGGACCCGCATCAGCTTCTGCATCGTTGAGACCAGTTCGTTGATTTCCTCCAGCGAGTAGTTGCCTTCCAGGTTGATGCCTTCTCGCGGCTCGCCCGAGGCCATCTTGATGATCGCGTAAACGTCCTGCTGGCTTTTGCTGGCCAGGTTCGCGAGCACCGGGTTTGAAGTGAGTGCGTTTTCCAGATAGCTCATCTCAAACGCGTCGGCCGACTCGCCAATGATCTCGCCGAGGTTATAGATGTCGGCCCGGTTGGAAAGCATGTCGGGAATCTGAAACTTCTCGCCGCTTTCCGTGTACGGGTTGCCGGCCATCACGACGCAGACTTTGCGGCCGCGCAGGTCGTAGGTCCGCGACCGGCCTTTGTAGACGCCTTCGATTTTTCGCTGAGCATCGCAAAGTGAAATGAACTTCTGCAGAAATTCCGGATTCGTGTGCTGGATGTCGTCGAGGTAGATCATCACGTTGTCGCCCATTTCCAGGGCGAGGTTCAGTTTCTCGACTTCTTCGCGGGCTCCGGCGTTCGTCGTTTCCGTCGGGTCGAGCGACGTGACGTTGTGGCCCAGAGCCGGGCCGTTGATCTTCATGAAGATCAGACCCAGCCGGTTGGCGATGTACTCCATGAGGGTCGTTTTGCCGTAGCCCGGCGGCGAGACCAGCAGCAGAAGACCCATCAGGTCCGTGCGTTTTCCCTCACCCGCGACACCGATCTGCTTCGCCAGGTTGTCACCGATGAGGGGCAGGTAGACCTCATTGAGCAACCGGTTTCGGACGAATGACGTAAGCACTCGCGGCCGGAACTCGTCAAGCCGCATCTCGCCGCGGGCACTCTCGACAACCTCATGTTTGAGGTCGACGTAGTCGTTAAAGCGAGGCACGCTGACTCGCTCAAAGTGCTCGACGCGATGTGTGAACTCGGTGAAGTTGAGGTGGTAACTGCCGCCGTCGATCACGCCGTGCGTGCCCACCATCCCGGTGAGGTCCGCATCGACGACTCCATCGATGACGTGTTTTCCGTCCGGTTTGCCCGGCATCAGGATGAGAGCGATTTCGTCGGTGTACTCGCGATGCCGGACTTCGGCCTTTGCCAGGAATGCGGCCACCCAGTTTCGCAACAGGACGAAACAACTGACGCTGTCTTTGCGAACCGCCTCAACGGAATGCTGAAAGGCTTCCTGCGAACTGGCTCGCTTCAGCTGAGCGGCGAAGTCCTGACTGAAACGGCGAGCCAACTGGCTGACGGCGAATTCGCCACCGGTCGTCAACTCGCAGTAAAGATACTCGGCGGCCTCATCGACGAACTCTTGCTCAAACAGGCTGGTCTCTGCGACGAATGCGGCGATCAGCTCACGCAACTCGGCGAGGAAGACGTCCCTGCCGGAGATTTCCTGAAAGACGCTGGTAATCGCTCCGATGCCGCTGAGTTTGGCCGCGATCAGCGTTCGGGTTTTGTTTTCGCAGAACGAATTCCAGAAGAGTGCTGCGAGGGCCCGGGACCTTGTGTGAAAGCGGAGCAGGCCGATCGTCAGCTTCATCTTCACCAGCTGGACAAGTATCTGTCCGGCATCGACGTCGTGAACGCCCTTTGTGTACGACTCGGTATATCGCGGTCCCATGAATTTCTGCACGAAGGCCGCCAGCTCGGCTTCGGAAAACTTCAGCACTTCTCGGGCCGCGGGATGTTTGTCCGTGCCGAGTGCCGCGAGCATTTTTGCCGCAAGAAACTCGCCGCGGTACACCGCTCGGTTTTCGGACAGCACTTCCTGATTCCAGACTTCGCGCGTGGCGAGCAGTCGTTCGTCCTTGATCGGCTCGAAAAAGTTTGTGCCGGTCAGGTGGAGACACATCTGGTCGTTGCGCATCACCGTCGTCAGGTCGAGCGCCTGCACGTTGACCGAGAACAGGTGCGTGCCGAGGCGGATGGTGTTTTCGCCATCGACAAATAATTCGTTGCGGTCTTTGAGCTGCCGGACGGCATCCTCACGGACGGTTTTCAGGCGGCTCTGGATGTCGTCGACTTTGACGCTGTCGTCGAGGTCTTTCAGTTGCCGGACGATGTCCCGGACCTTTTCGATCATCAGGTCCGACGCGAAGTAGCCATTGATTTCGTTGATCGTCTCAAAACTCTGGACGCGCGTCTGAATGCCCTTCAGGACTCGCTCCGCAGCATTCATCAGCGAGTTGGCCCGCTTGTTGCGAGCCTCGACGAGCGACAGCTTCCGCTGCTCAAACGCCGTGTAGACCTCTTCCCGTTTCTCAGTCAGCTGCAGAATGAACTCGTCAAATTCGGCGAATCGGCCTTCGAGCTCCTCGAGCGTGATCATGACTTTCGTCAGAAACTCGTCGCACTTTTCCGGCGTGTCGCAGATGTCAAGGTAGTTGACGACCGCCTGGTTGAGCAGCTTCATTTGCGAGTTGAACTCGGCAATGCCTTCGACCGATGCCAGCTCTCGAATCTTCTTTTTGAGGATCGCGCGGGCCTGATTGATCGTCGCGAAGATCGCTGAGATGTTGTCGATAATCGTCGTGCGGTGCGTCGCGTCGTCGATCTTCAGGTTGCTGACAATCTCGATGAGCATCTCGAGTTCGGCGGCGCTCTGAGCGATGTCCTCTTCCAGTTGCTTCGCATCCGTGACCTTTGTCAGTTCCTCGATGCGCGACTGCTCGTCCCGGACTGTTTTCGCGTACGGGTCGAGGGCTTCCGGCCGAAGCAGGAACTCAACGCAGCTGCGCGAGAGGCGTTCAGTCTGCTCTGAGACGTCGGTTTCGAGTTTCCCGACCAGCGCCTCGTCAACGTACCGCAAGTCGCGCAGCGAGATGATGTCGCCGCGAATGCCTCGCAGATCGCTGAGCGACGACACGAATTCGTTGATGTGCTCGAACCGGCGATGCTGAACCTTCGAGAGGATTTCTTTCGTGCGGCTTTGCGCGGCTCGCGTCTGATCGGACGTGTTCTTTTTGACACGGACGACTTTTTCAAACTCATCGACAGCGGCCGTGGCGGCTTCTTTCACCGCGCCGAGAGCGGCTGCCAGATTGAATGTGTCCTCCCGACTTGTCCAGAAGTACGAATCGACGATGTCGCCGGTCTGCTTGACCAGGTCGGTGTAGAGGTTCGCGTAGGTGTCCTCTTTGTTGATCAGGTTGAGGACCTCATAGCGGACTCCTGCGAGTGACTTTCGAGATGCGCGACGTGTGAAATCGTAACCCCGGGACCGCATCGAGGAGCAGTCTGCAATCGCGGAACGCTTTTCGACTTCGATATGAGGAAACGCGAGCCCGCCGGGTGTCAGCAAGTCTCCACCTTGAGCACTTCTCACATCGCGGGTACGTTCTTACTGGCTGTCCGCAACTTCTTCAACAGGCTGTTGGTTCTGCGAGGCCGACCAGACAATCTCAGGCTCACAGAAAGTCGCGGTGCGACCCGAATGAAACTCGAACGACTCGCCATTGTGGCTGTCTGCTTTTGCTCGATGCTGCTTCGGCCGAGCAACGCCGATGACAGGCCGCTCATTTTTGAGTCCGACATTCGGCCGGTCCTGGCGAAGAAATGCGGCAAGTGCCACCGTGAGGATGTGCGGAAAGGTGGGCTGGACCTCTCGTCGATGGCCAGCGTCCGGCGCGGCGGTGAGTCCGGCGAAGGAGCCGTCGCTGAATCAGTCGACGAGAGTCTGCTGTGGATCATGATCGACGGCGGCGACATGCCGCCCGAGGGACAGCCGCGACTCACGGACAAGGAACGCGAGCTGATTCGCAAGTGGATCGCCACCGGAGCTCGGTCTGACAAACCATTGCCGTCCGCCGAGAAAGAACTCAACCAGCACGACGTCCTGCCGATCGTTCTGCTGCGGTGTACGACGTGTCACGGGGCGAGGATCAAACGGGGCGGTGTCGATCTTCGAACTCCGGAATTGATGAGGAAAGGCGGCGAGCACGGGCCGGCGCTGGTGCCCGGTGTTCCCGACGCCAGCCTCATGATTCAGCGGATCGAAAGTGAAGCCTGCCCTCCTCGAGAACTGCTGCTGAAGTTTTTTGTGAAACGTCCGCCGGTTTCGGAGGTGAAGGTTCTTCGCGACTGGATCGCCGCGGGAGCACCGGTCAAAAACATCGAGCCGGATGTCGCGACAACGAAACCGGATCCACTTGTCGTTGACGAGGACCGTCAGCACTGGGCCTTTCAGCCACCTCAAGTCCTGCCGGGCGAGCACTCCCTTGACGGCTTCATTCTTGAGAAGCTGACGGAACAAGGACTGCCGTTCTCGCCGGAAGCCGACCGCGACACTCTGATTCGGCGAGTGTATTTCGATCTGATCGGGATGCCGCCGAGTCTCGCCGAGTGGAAACGGTGGCGAGGCAGCAACGACGAGGACTGGTACGCCAGGATGGTCGACGATCTGCTCGCCTCGCCGCGCTATGGCGAACGCTGGGCCAGGCACTGGCTCGACCTGGCAGGCTACGCGGATTCGGAAGGCGGCACGTCGGCCGATCCGGTCCGGAAGGTCGCGTGGAAGTATCGCGATTACGTGATCCGCTCGTTTAATAACGACAAGCCGTACGACCGATTTCTGATCGAACAGATCGCGGGTGACGAGTTGATCGACCACGCGAACGCACCGGCGATCACGGAAGAAATGGTCGACAACCTGATCGCGACCGGCTTCCTGCGGATGGGCATCGACCAGACCGGCTCGCGGACAATGAACTTTGTTCCGGAGCGGATTGGCGTAATCAGCGATGCCATCACCGTGCTGGGCGAAGGGTTGATGGGACTGACGATGGGTTGTGCCCGCTGCCACTCGCACAAGTACGACCCGATTCCTCACCGCGACTACTACCGGTTCAAGGCGATCTTTCAGGGAGCGTTCGACGAGCACGACTGGCTCACTTTCAAAAACCGAACATTGAATGTCGACGTTGAGGAACGTCGCAAGCGAGTCGCGCAGGTCAACCCGCCGCTGCTGGCGAGCGGGAAGAAACTGCAAGCACGCCTCAATGCCGCTGCGAATGAAATTCGGCTCGAACTGCTGCGGCAGCACTATCCGGAACAGTCTGACGCTGACCGCAAAGAGACGCTTCGTGCTCTTCGGATCGCAGACAACAATCGCTCGCAGCCTCAGCGGATCCTCGTTGAGAAGCTGCAGCAGGTTGAGGTGCTGCCGGACTCGGATCAGCCCGAGCCGGTTGTCAAAGCTCGCCGAGTCGTGGCAGAGATCGAAAACGAACTTGCGCAGGTTCGGCGGAAGATGGAGCCACCTCTGACGATCCGCGCTGTCTGGGACCGCGGCGAGCCGTCTCCCACGTACATCCTTCGGCGTGGGGAGCACAACAAGCCGGGGGCGCTGGTCGGCCCCGGAGTCCCGTCCGTCCTGACCGATGGCCAGACACCGTTCGCCGTCGAGCCTCCCTTCCCAGGCGGAACCGCGAAAACCGGAAGGCGTCTCGCGTTTGCCCGTTGGCTGACTCAGCCGAACCACCCGCTGACCGCGCGAGTGATGGTCAACCGGATCTGGTATCACCATTTCGGAACGGGGCTGGTGAAGTCGCTGGAAAACTTTGGAGCGAAAGGCGATCGACCTTCTCATCCAATGCTGCTGGACTGGCTCGCCGTCGAGTTCGTCAAACAGGGCTGGAGCGTCAAGCATCTGCATCGAGCCATCCTGAATTCCCGCACCTATCGACAGTCGAGCGACATTTCGCAACAGGTTCGCCATATCGACCCGCAGAACCGGCTGCTGTCTCACATGACGCTCCGGCGAATGGACGCCGAAGCGCTGCGTGACTCGCTGTTGTTTGTGTCGGGCAAGCTCGACAACACGCCGGGCGGTCCGCCGGACGCCGTTTCCGTTAACCGCGATGGCCTCGTCAGTGTCACTGCGACACCCGATGGTCGCTGGCGGCGGAGCATTTATCTGCAGTACCGCCGCACCGAAATCCCCTCCATGATGGCGACGTTCGACTACCCGGAAATGGGGCCCAACTGCCTGTCACGCAGCGTGTCGACCGTTTCTCCTCAATCGCTGATGTTGATGAACAACCAGCATGTGCGGGATCTGGCCGCCGACTTCGCGGCTCGTGTGGAAGAGCTTACGAAAGAGAGCAAGTCGAGCCGCCTCGAAGATCGAGTCATCACGGTTTACCAGCTCGCGCTGAGCCGTTCGCCCAGCGAAGCCGAACAACACATTGGCGTCGACACATTGAAAGAGCTGCGAGCTGCCTGGCAGGAAACGCCGGACGCCGCTCTGCAGACTTACTGTCATACGATCCTCAATTCCGCCGCGTTCCTTTACGTTGACTAAAGAGAAGATCAGTTTGGCCGACCTTCAAAACCCGATGTGTGAGCGAAGTCGTTGGCGATCTGGATCTGGCCATTCCCCGCCCGCCCACGATCCCCGATGGTCCCGCCAAACCACAAGCACGCAGCGCCAGCAAGTGAGCCAGCACACGGCCGACGGTTTCAGGGGCTCACTCGCTGGCGCTGGGTGCTTGTGGGAGGGATTCCAATTCCCTGGTCGTTCGTCAGTTCCTGACGGTATTCCTCGACATGTATGAAGGTGCCGGTTTTTCATGAGAGTCATGAATGTCAGGAAATGCCGGTCAGCGCTCGCCTGTC
>ERZ891418.176-NODE-176-length-23226-cov-19.322774_pt1 | contig 23226 bp, 23 predicted proteins | sample MGYA00521236_ERZ891418 | MGnify/ENA primary metagenome ERZ891418 (study PRJEB32303, sample SAMEA104408696) | aquatic metagenome | biome: Brackish water; feature: Chemocline; material: water | place: Baltic Sea | collected 2014-10-18T10:34:00 | depth 100 m ... | reverse complement strand
AATTGCCAATCCGGAGGTGTGTTTGGCGCCTCTGTAATCTCTTCTTCAACAATTTCATCAACTGTCTCACCATCTTGACGCACTGTAATTGGAGCCTGTACTAGTAACACATCGGAATCATCTTCTTCCTCTATTTCCGATTCATCTATTGCGGTTGGTCGGTTTGATTCATTGGAACTATTATCGTCAAAGGTTTTTTTCTCATCGACTGAAGAAGTGTTAGATGCTGAAGTTTCAATATTCCCCATACCCAGTGAAGCCCATGCATTGCTAACGACTCCTTGTTCTGGAGGCTTTGCCCTTTCTCTTTCATCCGCTTTGCGTCTTTGATAGATTGCTTCTTCTTCAGCAGTTGCTTGTTCACGCGACATTTGATCTTCTACAGCGCGCCACATCTTACGCTCATGTCTCAACTTTTCTTTTGACTGTTGATTCTCGATCATCTTTTCTGTTGGCTTGTCAAACCTTTTCCAAAAGAAGTATGATATTGCAATAAAAATGATGGAACCTATTAGTCCAGTGAGAAGTGTTCTTACCAATTCTTCCATCGTCTAGCCTCTCCATACTAACTAATCCAAGTTCGGAACTGTTTCTCCAACCAATACTACCATTGGGTCATCGCCACCAGGTAGCATTGAGATGTCACATACTGCACCTTCTGGAACATTTCTATACAATGGTCTGCTAACTAATAACTTATTGAAACCAATGAATAATCCACCAACAACTCCCCAGAACATCAAAATGATTCCAAGCCCATGTGGATTGGATGGATTCCAAACATCATCTGTATTTGCAACCATGTCTGCGAAATAAGAACCCATTAGTACGATGAATAATAGTGGGAATGCAATATACATTAGGATATCCCAAATTCTGTTAACATACAAATCGTTATCCCCAGTATTGATGAAATCATTTCTAAAGGCTGGTACACCGGTTGTTAGATAGCCTCTGAAACCAGAACCTGCCAAACCAGATTCTACATCAGCCTGCCACTTTTTGTAACCATATTGCCAAATGGTGAAAGCGATAAATAATCCAGAGAACATCAATCCATATCCCCAAATGTGGTCTTGGACTTCTAAGAATTCAGGGAATGCTACACCAGCAGAATCTAATTTTACCCACATAACTGCTGATGGTATTCCAAAGATAAAGATTGCAATGCCTGTAATGAATACTGAAGTTTTTCTGTCATATCCATGGTCAACGAAATTCCTCACACATAATTCGACTGTGGATATCATCGAAGTCATTGCTGCGAAAGAAAGCGCTAGGAAGAAACCTGCCATCATGAATAACGGGCCTATGTTTCCACCTGGTGCTTGAGCAAAAACTTCTGGCAATGCTAGGAAGGTTATCGCTGATGAACCTCCAGTAACGGTTGCAAGTGGGTCATCGCTAACTGCAAAGATTGCAGATAATACTGCTAATCCTGCGATAATTGAAACACTGTTATTTGCAAGTCCCATTGTGAAAGCATTGAGTACAGTATCCTCGTCTTTGCTCATGTAAACTGCATAAGTAATACACATACCCATTCCAGCTGAACAAGACCATGCTGATTGAGATAAACCATTTATCCAAACCTCGGGCTCAGATAACATATTCCAATCAACGGTGAACATGAACATAGCACCATCTAGGCTTCCATCAGAAAGATCCATCCAAAGTGAGAGGAATAACGTTAGGAACAAAAGTGCAAACAAAGAAACCATCAGATAGATGTTGACTTTTTCAATCGCTTTAGCACCTTTGAGAATTGCTGCTAATGTTAATACAATTACGAGGAATTGGAAAAATATTACTTGCCCGGATGATTGTAGGAACGCGTTCCAAACTTCAGTTGTATCGACACCTTCACCATTTAAAGCGCCGGTAATTCCAAGTTGAAAATATTTGATAGTCCATCCTGAAACTACTGCGTAATAGAAACCGATAGCGGACGAAATCCATGCTGTCCATAGACCCATCCAAGCGAATTTTTTACCAGCGAAGATTCTGAAAGTTCCAATAGTTCCTGTACGACTGCGCTTACCCATTGCATATTCTGCAATTACTAATGGAATTGACCATGCGAACAAAAAGATTAACCAAGGGATTAGGAATGTTCCTCCACCATTGGCACCGACCATTCGCGGGAAACGCCAGATATTACCGGTTCCAATCGCTGCACCTATACTAGCAAAGATTAGACCCATGCGACCACTAAATTGGTCCGATTTGCCTTCATCAGACAGTATTATCCCTCCATAAGGGCATCTTCTTCAAGAACTGCATCAGCCAAATTAATCAATTCTTCATCATCCGATAGCATCATTCTGAGGCAGACTGCTAATCCTCCCCAAACGAAACCAGCGACTACAATAAACAAGAATAGTGAACCAAATACACTACCATATGCTTCTCGGTATGAGAGGTCGAGAGTGTAGTAGTTCCCTTTGTCAGGATATTGATATAAATCTCCACCAGAAAGAGTTCCGAGCATTACCTTGTAATGCAATTGTCCTGTTGTTGTTTCTGAAATATCTAATGTTGCTCTTAGAATTGTTCCGTTCTTTGAGCCAGCAATAAGACAATTCTCGTCTTCAATCAACTCGAATGCTGTACCTGTCCACTCTGTCGTAGACCATTCACGTGGGCCATAATCACTTTGCAAACGACTCGGCTTTACCATTCTCCACATTAGGTGGGAATCCGATGAGTCGATTGAATATGGGAAACTCTTGTCAATACACATGTCGATTGGAATTTCTCCTTTGGCAGGAATATTTACTTCATTAGGAGTTTGTAATGATTGGTTTGTAATGTCAGACATTGCTAAGTCGGCACGTTCTCTTGGATTATCTGCAATCTCAGTCATGTAGAATGCAGCACCGAGATTGCGTACAGCAATATGGTCAATATCGTCTTCGTTCTGGTGGAATGCTGTTCCGATTTCCATGGTATAGCAGTAAGAGCCATGAACTCCATAATGCCAATCGCAGAAATCTCCAGATGTAGGATAAAGGTCAGATGATTGCATATTTTCATATTGAGTCATCTCAGCCAGCTCATCACCGTGATAGATTAATTGTTGATGGTCTGGAGATTCACAACCAGTACAATGACCCCACGGGTAGAGAACTAATTCAGAATAGGAGTGGAAGGTTAATGTTGACTTGAATTCGGATGAAAAGTCTGCATTGTCATCATTCATTTCTGTTAGGTCTTGAATGAACTTTGTTTCTGGTTCAGAGTTTCCGCCCCACCAGTCTTCATCGGTTAAGCCATCACCATCGTCGTCTTTTCCATCAACATGGTCTTCATTGACACAGTGAGGGCCTGGCACGCCTACACAATCGCCATCGTTGTCTACATCGTCCACCGGCCCATTGTAGACATCGTTGTTTGAAATCCCTGCTCGTTCATCTTCCGCAGGCGTACATGTTCCTGGAATTAGAGGTCCGGTTGCACCCAAAGGTGCGCCCCATTCAAATTGATAATTACGGTTAAGATCAACACCATCACAGTCTTCATCTACCTGTTCAAATAAATCTGGCAATGGAGTTACGCCTGTATATGTGTTATCTCGCAAGTTCTTTCTCCAACCTCCGGATGGGCATGATTCCCAAGCAGGAGCAGGACAGAATACTTCTCTATCGTAGATATTTCCGTCAACATTGAGCATTGGAATAAGATAAAGTTCTCGTCCATTGACCAAATCGGTAATCCATTGTTCTGAATAATCTTCGTCAACACCTAGATCACCAGCGCCACAAGGCGTTCCATCACCATTAGAATCTTGGTAGCTTGCATCCAAAGCAAGACAATCGCCATCGTCATCCAAAATGCCATCGCCATCTGCATCTCCCCATGGGTCTTCGTCAACTTGACCATCGCCATCGTTATCATAGCCAATATTATCATATGAAAATGCAATAACTTCCATGACCATAATTGGAGTTTGGTAGGACATCCACTCTCTAGCGTGATGATTTCCAACTATTAGTACATCTGGACGGTCTTCGTAATTGCCATGATCTCCAACAAAGGGATTGTAATCTCCGCCTTGGACATCGCCTGTAATCTTCAACCAAGGTGAGGCATGGTCGTAGTACCAGCCTTCATACGCATCAAGGCTAACAACCTCTCCTCTTGCATTTACGCCACCCTTGAGTCCTTCGTGGAATTCAAATATATCGTTATTATTTTCGGTTAATCGCAACATTCGCTCTTTCATTGTCTCATATGTATGATACTCTTTGAATTGTAAAATACGTTCACCTTCGTCAGCCCAAGGGAATATCATATTGGCATATTCGTAGGACCAGACATCTTCTGGCGCCATGCCTGTTTGTTCTTCTTGAGCCACTGAAGCATTTGCTATTGGGGCTAATAATGAAAGCAACAAAGGTAATGCGATTATGAATCCAAAAGAAGGACGAGTGCTGATTGCTACCGAATTTGAAGACATGCTAACGCCTTCGCGACTCCGCTACCCCTCTTGAAGTCGTCGTGCATTTGTTGCCCATCATCACCTGCCCCCTAAAGGGGGCATTTTGAATTATTATTTTCAACTATTAACAATTTTAAAATGGTGATATGACTGCAATAACTATTTTCACTGAAAACTCTTGTCCGGCATCACTTAATCGGAGGGGCCCATGGGATAGAGCATGCTAGACTACGAGAGTGCTACTGAATCCGTATTTTGGATGGATGAAATACTTGGCTTTAACAACTTGACTTTAGCCATTTTACTCGGAGTGGTCGTCATCGCTTTTTTGACACGACTTTTGACTATGTGGTTAGCACCTAAATTACTGAAGAAAATCATTACCTCTGACAGCATTGAAAACAAGGCGGTCAAAGACTCCGATAAGGCGCTTGGTAATGCTGCTGGAGCCGGAATATCCTTCTTTATATTCGCCGCTATGGCCGATGCTACTGACGTCGCAACATCATCGATAATGATGCCTCAAATAATGATGGATTTAGTGCCTGGTGCATTGCAATTCATCATCTCAATCTGCTTGATTATGTGGGCCTTCCGTTTGGTTGAACTCGTACAAGATGTTGTAGAGATTCTGGATGATGATGATGAATTAGACGGAACTGAGAAAACATTGATCTCTGCTATTCAGAGCGTTTTGCGCTTCGTCATCATTTTTGTCGGTGGTATATTTATCGCCGATTCATTTGGATTCAATCTAACCTCACTAATTGCAGGACTAGGAATTTCCGGAATCGCTTTAGCACTCGCAGCCAAGGATACTATCTCCAATTTCTTCGGGGCAACTACAGTACTGTTGGACAAGCCGTTCAGAATCGGTGATTGGGTGGTTGTAGGCTCGAGTGAAGGTGAGGTTATCCAAATCAATTTGAGGACCACATTGATTCGTACTTCACTAGATACCGTCATTACAATGCCAAATGCAAATTTGGTTAATTCACCCGTAGAGAATTACGGACTTCGCCGTTGGAGACGCTGGCAAACACAATTACACCTGGACATCAACTCCGATCCTGTCGCAGTTGACAAATTCTGTGATGCTGTTATGAAGTTTATTTCCGAAAATAAATTCACTACCAAAGAGGATTCTTCTTGGTGCCGAGTAAATATGATTTCACCAACATCGATAGACCTAGCGGTAAATCTGTATTGGGATGTCTCAGGTTCTGTACAAGAGCGAGAAGAGCGTGAAAAGATAATCTTAGAGATTATGAGTTTGGCCAAGAAGAACTCTTTGCAATTCTATGATGGCAGAGTTAGACAACAACGTTGAGAACTCAATACGGGGAAGGGTCTTTTGACCAATATATCCGGTTCATTGCTATAGCAAAAATAGCTCCACCAACTAACAAAAATAATCCATTTTGTTCACTCATCGTTTGCATTTTCCATGCATAAAATCCAACAGCGATAGCCGTATATCCAACCCATTCGCCAGCTTTCCACATTCTTAATGTCCCAAGATGTGCTTGCAAACGGGATACATCTCTAAGCCATGAATTACAATTTTTCTCTAATTGAGAGTTTGCAAATGCCTTTGCATCTGCTAAATTGAGTAGTACTGCGCGATAGCGCCACAACCATGGACCTCCGAGGACTGTTGACATCTCTTTCTTCCCAGTCCATTCTATTGGTACTAAGTTAATCCATGTCTCAAGCAATTGCTTTCTTACTACTTCATCAACTTGGCAATGATTAGTAAATTCTCTTTCCATCGACATCAAGTTTGCTATTGCTGGAATCCGTTGTTCTCCAACCAAAAGGTGTTCAACCAATCTTCTTGGTTGAGCGATCAACATTAATTTCCCATCTACCTTGACAATACTTGTAAAATTGAGATTTAATGTTGGTAAACCTACGGTTTTGACAGTATGTGGCCCACGCCATAAGGTATTGGTTTTGAGAGAGGCTTCTATTACTTTCAAGGAATCATTCCACAACCTTTCACTATTGGGTGTTGCGAATTGTTGTAAGTTTGATTGTGCTTTTGCCATTATCGAAACGACTGATTGCAATTCATCTGAGATTTCGTTTATTGGTAATTCATCGTATTGTGGATAAATAATGACCCTATCACCATTATCGGTTGACCAGCCGGCAACTGGCAACAAGATATCACACCCCTGTAATGCTAAATTCCAATCCTTATGTCTGACGATTCTAGAAGCATCTTGGCCAACATCAATTGGGCATAACCTAGCAATCCACTGCTTATCTTGGCCAAATAACTTGACAACAATACCGCTTTGGTCTTCTGTTATTTTGTCGAGCGAGACTACATCTTGAGGCCACTCGCCCCAAATTGTTCCACTCTCTGGTAGTTGTTGCCACCATGGTAATTCCATTGCCATATCTGAATTCCACATTGTGGTTTTTCCAAATGATGTTCGACAAATTAGTGTTGATTGTGCCTCCTCAAACGAAGTCTTGGAGATTCCACTTGGCCACCAGGCAGGCTCTCCCATATCATCTGCTGGAGTTACCCTACTACAAAGTTTCAACTTAATTAGAATTAATATCATACCCCATTGTTGAATTTTTAACTCCTGATTGTGGCTGTTGAATTGTCAATGGTCAAGGGGTGAACTCATACCCTCTCACCCCTACGACAAGGCAGGGGGAAGTCTGGTGGGTATATCGGAACGAGTCGGTGATGCACTGGGTCAAGCGGTCGAGGCAAAACTCTTACGAGAAGTCCGCTCAAGTCCTATTTCAGTTAAGCATCTAGCGATTATCATGGATGGTAATCGCCGTTTTGCTTGGAAATCTAACCTTGCGACTAGTATTGGTCATAAAATCGGCAAAGAAAAGTTAGAGCGAGTTTTGGATTGGGTATTAGATTTAGAAATACCATGGCTCACCGTTTATGCATTATCTACTGAAAACCTTACCAGACCTAAACAAGAACTTGAGACCTTATTCAATTTGTATATTGAAGGATTGAAGGATATTGCTGATGACCCTAGAATTCATGAAAATAAAGTCAAGGTGCAAATCATTGGCAGAAGAGAATTATTGCCAGAATCGGTCAACGAAGCAATAGATTATGCAGAAAATGAGACTAAGGATTATGATAAATTTGTTTTTACCATCTGCCTTGCATATGGTAGCCGCGAAGAGATGATTCGAGCGGTTCAAGCGATTGCAGTTGACCATGCAGAAGGAAAAATCAGCCTAGAAGAGATTGATGAGAAGGCGATTTCTGAAAGACTCTACACCGCAGATATGCCAGACCCTGATTTGGTCATACGGACCAGTGGAGAAGAAAGAATTTCTAATTTCTTACTATGGCAAATGGCATATTCTGAATTATATTTTACAGATGTGTTCTGGCCTAGTTTCCAAAAGAAGGATTTGTTGAAAGCAATCCGCACATTCCAAGAACGTCGCCGCAGATATGGAGCATGATCCGATGGCGACATGCGATGAGTGCAATGGCTGGCTCAACCCAGCACTAGCAGCAGATGCGGCGGTACGAAGAGGAGACTCTGTACTACTGATTCAGAGAAAGTTTCCACCAATGAAAGGTGCTTGGGCACTTCCTGGAGGCTTTGTTGAAAGAGGAGAAGCACCAATTGATGCTGCAGTTCGTGAATTACTTGAAGAAACAAGTTTACACGGTGGAAATCCAAAATTAATTTCTGTAATGGGTGACCCTGATAGAGACTCGCGCAAGCATATTGTCAGCATTGTCTATGAAATTGAAGTTAGTTCTGAGCAACAACCAATCGCAGGTGATGATGCTGCTGATGCAAAGTTTTGGCCGATTCAGTCTATTCTCGCTGGAGATTTACAAATGGCTGGAGACCATTTGAAAATCATCACAAATTGGCTCAATCAATGATTTCAATTGTTAGAATTTCAGCTAATTGTTGTTTGGTATTTGGCCATTGTTCTGGCTCCAATGCATCTGTTAAGTGGATGCCACAAAGGAATTGAGTTAATTTTTGTTCAAACACCTCGCCTTCACAATCGTCATTCCAAATGAATAATGGATGACCATCTTGCTCAAGTCTGGATAAGAAACCACGTTTCGCTCTTGAGATTAACAAGGTTGGAGTACCGAGAAGACAAGCCTCACTTGCGAGAGTTACCGAATTGGTAATTAGGCAATCATGGGCTGCTAGTTGTTGGGTTAATTGCCATGCATCACCAGCATATTTTGACTCGTCTGCAAAGGTCGGAATTAGTCCATCCCATACCTTTTCAGGAATGTGGATGACTTCGCCACCGTCGTGAATGCCGTCCCCAATTAAACGACGAACCATCGCTCTTGGTGGAACTGAAACTTGAATTGGTCGCTGGCTTGGACGCAAGTGAACATGCCCATGCAATCCATCTAATCGATGAACAATTATATTGCTTGCTTTGGATACTTTTGCAAGAAAACCGTCATCAATAGTGTCATCCCAGTGTGTTGGTAATACTACTTCAGTGCACTCTTTAAGTGCCAATTTATGGGCAATATGATTTACTTCAGTATCAGAGATATAAACTAAATGTTTGATCGATTTTATCCTACCTAATCTGATGACATTCTTGAGTGCTAACAATTCTAATGATGCGCCAATAACGACTATTCTCTCTATTGCACCACTACCATCTTTACCAGCAACAGCCATGAAATTATGACTTTGATTAATTCTCCTCAATGCTTTGATCGTCTTGGCGCTACCGATTGCTCTCTGCACCCACATTTTCTGCCTCCGTGGCAATATTCCATCCGCACTCTCAAGTAAATTTTTAACCTCTATTCGGTCACATGCGATGATAATATCATTGGATTGACCACTGCGAATGAACGGTGCCAATAATCTGACATGCGCTGGATGATCTAGAACCCAACAGGTGCGCATGGATGGGCCAGATACTACCTCACCCTCAAATCATCGTTTCATAATCAATGCATTGATGGGCTGAGGGTGATAGCACAGACTCATGGAGAAACGCTCTATCGATAACCCTGGTGCAAAAACATATGGACCATATTCCGCTGGCATCATATCAAATGGAGTCGTATGGTTGAGTGGCCAAATAGCACCTGAAGCAGGGGATGATATCCAATCACAAACCGCTGCTTCATTAGCAAAAATAGATACTTTACTAACGGCTGCAAATCTAACAAGAGATGCTGTCTGTTTTGCTCAAATCCTTCTTGCTGATATCAATGATTTTGCCGCAATGAATGAGATATACGGCGCTTGGGTCGATGCTATTGAGGTAAAACCTGCGCGTGCTGCTTTTGCTGCAGCTGGATTGCCGGCTAGTGCTAGAATCGAAATTGTCATTCAAGCAATTGATAATAATTTATAATCATTAAAGGAGGCTGCATTAATGCCAGGATCACCTTACATTGAAACCCCTCAAGGTTTGATGACTTGGCCCAAATTATTGCGCTTGGTAATTCCAACTTTCTCAGTATTCCTTGCTGTAGCAATATGGCAAGGAGTATTTGTTGAATTCATCGTTTTAGCCATAATAATTGCCTTCATCATTGCTTTTGTTAGAAAATAATTAGCACACAGGATTGAAAACGAGAACCTACTGGGAGTTCCATGTGGCCCCAACACTGCTTCAAAGCATACGATATTCGCGGCAATGCAAATGGCGATGGCAGTGGCGATATTACCCCTCAATTCGCTTTGCGATTAGGTAAAGCAATGGCTACTTATCTAAAGTGCAAAACATTTGCAGTCGGTCGCGATATTCGCGATTCATCTCCAGCACTTACTGAAAACCTAATCGCAGGTTTTGTTTCCGCCGGAGTCACTGTTTATGATTTAGGAATAGTTAGCACAGGTTGTGTCTATCATGCTTGCTGGACTCTTCCAGTTGATGGCGGAGTAATGGTGACTGCATCCCACCTGCCAATGCCAACACATAACGGATTCAAAATGTGTAATGGTACACTTCCTCTAGCAGGGGAAGAAATTCAGCAATTGAAAGAAGTATTCTTGTCTGGAGAATTTGATACGGGTCAAGGAAGTATTGTCAACCACCCGCACATCGAGACTTATCTACAAGCGATTGTAGAATCAGTTGGGCCATTATCACGACCTGTCAAGGTTGCTGTTGACTGTGGAAATGCAGTTCCTGGTCCTGCAATGGTCAAATTACTCGATATGATCGGGGCTGAACATACTGACTTATTCTGTGATTGGGATGCTAGCGAACCTAACCATGGTGCAGACCCAACACGTCCAAAAAATATGATTGACCTTGGTAATGCTGTTGTTGAAAATCAACTTGAGTTTGGACTCGGTGTTGATGGTGACGGTGATAGAATTGGTGCTGTTGATGAGGCTGGCCAATTCGTTTATCCTGACCGACTAATCGCATTAATGGCTGAAGATATTCTTGCTTCTGATGCTGGAACAAGTGATGAATCAAAAACCATAATCTATGATGTGAAATGTTCAATGAATGTTGAGACTGCAATCATTAATGCTGGTGGAGTGCCACATATGGCAAAGACTGGTCACTCTTTCATGAAGCGAGTTTTAGCAGCAAAACCACAGTGCAGAATGGCTGCTGAAATGTCTGGACACATCTTCTTAGCCGACCGCGGTTGGTATGGTTTTGATTGTTCATTATACAATGCTGCACGGATAATTGAATGTTGGTCACGCCGAGATAGCCCCGAGGATGGAGGCCCTTCTTTCTCCAGTGAATTGGAACGTCTTGCTCCAAGCCTACCTACTTCAGGTGAGGTCAAAGTCCCATGTTCGGAACAAGATAAATTACCATTTGTTGCTGCGATTACCCAAGCCTTTAGCGATTACCAATGTTCTACAGTTGATGGAGTAAGAGTCCGCTTTGATTATGACGGTGAATATGCAGGTTGGTATTTGGCTCGTAAATCGAATACCGAGGCGATTCTAGTGATGAGGGTTGAAGCAAAGACCGAGAAAGCACTTGCTCAAATGATGCAAATAATTGATCAAAGAGTTTCACCAATACTAGATATTAGCAAACTTCTCAATGCTTAATCAATCAAAGTTTGAAATTTAAAGTTTAAACTTCAATCTGAATATCTGGCACAATTGTATAATCTAATAGTACCAAACTAACGGTATAAGTTACTTCTTCGCCACCATCTTCGTGGTTACATGTTGCAGTACCACCAGATTCTGCAGCAACTGAAATATCGATCGTATAATTGCCAATTCCAGTTTCTCCGCCTTCCAGTTTATCCATTATCTGAGACTCTGATAAACCAGAGACAACTGTATTGATTATTGAGGAATCATACCACTCTGCTGTAACTTCATGGGTTCCAGGATTCTGCCCCGAACCTGATGCTGTGATATTACTACGAGTTACTGCTGCCGTGATTGTGTCTGCTGCATCATTTCCACCTAATGGACCTGCACATCCGGCACCTGGCGGGAATCCGTTTCTTGTTTCATCTTCATCATAGGTCATATTAACTATTACTGCAACTAAATTCTTGCCCGCAATTTGACTTTGCACAGCATCTGAATGTAATTCTAGAGTTAGTGTGTCTCCATCTGCAATACCCTCAGTACCACTATCTAATTCGATAAATGTATATTCTCCAGAGACCTTGTAATCACCGACACTCCCCAATGCTCCACCGGATGAAATATTGTTTGATGCATAATTAAAATATAGAGGGAATAACAACATGAAAATTACAATCAATCCTACTGTGATTTGAGTATCACGGTTGGATTTCAAGTTTTCACTGAACTCACTTAGGTTGACCATTTCAATCTCTCCTACTGTAACTGTGGTGGGGCATTGGCCGTATTACTTTCGGTTAACTGATAATTCCTAATTTGACCTATTCTTCACTAGTTGTTGAACCAAACCAAGGTTCTTGTGCAACTATCGGCCACTGTTTTGATTTTACATTAAATCCTAATTTAGCAAACTTTTTCTTAGATTTTCTCCATACCGGTAGCAAATATCCAATTTTAGATTTTTCACCAAAGGTCCATCTCCATGGACAGCGAGGGAGCAGTGCAACCCAATTGAGCAAAAGATTTCTTGTTAACGGATGTTCCTCCCCACCAGGTAATAACCAACTTGCAATGTTAATGGCGCCACTTGACCCTCTAGTTTCTGACCAACAAACCAGTTCAAGCCCCCTAAGAGGTCCATCTTTCACCACCAAACCTAGAGTTCTAGCTGATTGGGCCATCGGCATAATGATTGCAAAACGATCGACTAATCTAGAACCTTCATGTCTCTCTAGTTTCCAACCAGCAGAATCTGCTAACTCACGTAATGCTTTGATGCATTCAACTGGTGTTGGTGAGAGTTCCAAATCTAAGGTCGCTCTCTTCACCATGACTGGTGCTGTAGCCAATAGTGCATCAATAAACCGGATGAAAGTTTTCACTCAAAATAACAATAACTGATAAAAGAAAATTTTAGCCCTCTCAAAATCCTCAGATAATGAGAAGGCGAAATCCCAAATTTGGGATACCTATTGCCGCAGCAATAGGTGTTATCTCGAATGCACGGTAGACTGTTTGATCCACGCCCAAAGGCGAGGTATTCCGTTGAGTCTGGACCGGAGGCGTTTACCGTGCAATCACTCACTAGACCATTTACTGGTCAAGCGAGAACGCTCGGCGGCGCTCGGAGTCCAATTCAACCGAATAGGGAACCAAGACCGTCGAAACCAGCTTCTTCATCATCTTCTTCTTCTTCCTCTGCTTCCGCAGGGGCGTCAGAGGATGAAGCAGCTGCTGCAGGAGCAGCAGCGGCAGGTGCAGCGACAGCTTTGGTCATAGCATCAGCGATGTCGACACCAGCGAGAGAAGCACAAAGTGCCTTCACGCGAGCAGCGTCTACATCTACGCCAGCACCAGCCAAAGTGGCAGTGACAGCTTTTTCAGTTATTTCATTTCCAGCAGCGTGCAGTAGCATAGCAGCGTATACGTATTCCATAATTTTTCACCTCAATATTTCGTTCAACCGAATAGGTCTCCAAGGCCGCCGAAACCGGCTTCCTCTTCTTCCTCGTCTTCTTCTTCATCGGCCTCGGCAGGGGCTGATGAAGCACTCTCAGCAACAGCAGCGGATGCAGATGCAGCGGCGTTAGCCGCAGCGCCTAGCATAGCCGCCAGTTCGTCGTCGAGAGCGTCACTGTCAAGAGAGCCTGCGACAGCCATAGCGCCGCGGTGTGCTCTTCCGACAAGATGCGGCATGGTGTCAGCATTAGTGACAGCCGCTTCCAATGCAACAGCAAGAGCCTCGCGGCTCGCCTTTGCAAGGATTGTTGGTATTGTTTGGTTAGTAAACCAAGTAATGTTGCAAGCAAGATTGAATGCTCCTGATGCATAAGAAATTAAATCACTTTCAAATTGTTCGAAGTTGATATCTAATGTGCTAGGAGCGAAAACAGTTCCACCCTCTAGTGTACCACACAAACGTAGACCTGCTATGATTGGATTGATACCTAACTTAGACAACATAAGACCGAGGTCCCCTTTGAATTCTTCTCCTTCTAGGAGAATAACTATTCTCTTTTGGATTTGTACGGAGCCCTTCATGATCTTAGCAGGAATTCCTACAGAGTTCAGGTCACCAACGATTGGACCAGGAGGCATTCCAGTATCCATCTTCTCAACGACAATGTCGTGAGGAGCACGTTCACCAGGCTTAGCAGCACGGCCAGCTTGAGTTGCTTTCAGTGCTGTAAACATCTCAAATGAATTCAATTTACTTGACGATACTAGTGCAGGTTGTATTGCACTATCGAATAATTGTTCTAGTTCATCTGCATTTAGACCTGCACCTTCCCAAGCAAGACGCATCAAACGCTTCTTAGCAACGCGAATTGTTAAATTATCACGAAGTGAAGAGCGCATTCCTATCATGGAATCTGCTGGAACTCCGTGGATATCAATAACTGCAATCGTATCACCGCTTTCAAGAAGGTTGACTAAATCTACAACCACATCTTTCTTCCAGGAAATTACCTTAGGAATCAATTAACCACCTCGATTTGTTGTGCAGGACCCATTGTGGTCTTGATGTAAAGTGAACGAATGTTTCCAATTCCACGCTCTAACTTTGAGGTTACACGGTCGTAAACTGCCATAGCATTAGCTTGAAGTTCCTCTTGGCTTTGGTTTACGGTTCCAATTGTTGCATGGAAAGTAATTTTGTCGCCAGACTTGACGACAACGGTTGACATCAGACCTGTTGCGATAACGCCTGGATCTAATGTTGGAGGGACTGGTCGTGGCATTTTGCCCCGAGGACCTAGAACCACACCGAGGTATCTACCGATAAGTCCCATGTGAGGAACTTCGGAAAGGAAGTAATCGTAAGTGTTAGCAACTTTCTTTGCTTTACCCTTGTTACCGCCCAAATCCTCAATCTCTTGTGGAGTGATGACAGTAATTCCTGCAGCCTTAGCCATAGTTGCGGCTTCGCTTGCAGCGAACATTGCGATTTTTAATTCTCGTCCGCGACCAGATGGAAGACGGATTTCTTCCTTGATACGGTTAGTAGGATTCTTCAGGTCGACATCTCTGATTGTGAATGTAATATCTACAGATTCGACGAAATTACGCTTAGGCGCATTACTTAATGCGTCTTTGATTGCTTGGTTTATTTTTTTCTCCATAATAATCACCTCTGCGGTCAGCGAAGCAAGTTAATGCTTCTCCCGCGGTTCGTAATTCAGTTAAATCGCTCGTCCCATTCTCCATTGCTAATGATCTTTAGCGCTTCATTTGCCCAGTGGCCATCAATCTTTACACGCATAGATACACATGTTCCAATTATCTCTCTAGTTTGTCCTTTTAGATCAGAACCAGTTAGATGGCCTAAGTCTGCCTTCTCTTTTGCAACTTCCATTGCTTTCTCAAGAGAGAGACTTTCAGTAGCAGTGTCAAGACTTCCGTTACACTTCTTAACTCCAAGCGCTTTAATTATCAGCTTTGATGTCCAAGGTTTCGGCATATTGTCAACTCCATTACTCACAGACGTGGGTATTTCGCCGACTAAACTCCCCTATTTAACCGCGCCGCGGCTGAAATAATGGTTGGTTACAAGGAGAATTGGCTTTGAAGCAGTGAATAGTCCACAATAGATGCCAAATAGGGCTTCACTCGTCAACTCTTTCGACTACACGGACGTGGTCGCCACGCATGTTCAAAGTCATTGGAATAGGTTGTTCGTACAACTCCATGCTAACTTCTTCCTTCATTTCTGCGACACTGATTACACGAGCTTTCTCGCCCTTGAATGCGCCTGTAACAATTTCAACGATACAGCCGACTTCAATTCCAGAGGTCACTGCCTTCGGTTCGAGGTATGGTAGAATATCTTGCAATGGTGCTTCGCCTGGAAGCACTGTTTTTGCATTCTTTAGTGGAGTTTGATTTAGACCACGACGAGCCTTAGGATCTCTTCCACCAGAACGACCAATCAATTTTTCGACATGGTGCAATGCACTTGATTCAACGAAAACATATCCACGCATGGCTGGTGGATGAAGAATTGACATTATGTCATTTTGTAGAGCAGTTAGAGAACCACTGCCATGCAAACGTGCATACATTTCGTCTGCAACTCTCTTCTCTGCACCGATTGCAGTTTTAACAATGAAAAGGAAAGAACCGACTGAACCATACATTTCCTTGAATAGTCCATCTGCGTTTTCCATATCAATATCTGAGAAAATACAACGGTATTCTTGCAATTGACCCGGGTCAACCCAGCGACCTTCAGTATAGCGCCCTTTGACATCTATCTCATCGGTATTAGAAATAACAAGTATTGGCATTACATCGACCAAACTTCGGCCCATGTCAATACCTCGCTCTGGACCAGTGCAATCATAGTGTAAACTCTCAACCGGAATTCCTGTTGAGTCTGAAACACGTTGAATGACTTCTTCTTGAGAATCTGCGACTCCCCATACCCCGTCCCAAAGCCCAGGGAAATCTCCATCTGACTCCCCTCTCTTAAGGAGGAGAAGCTTTTCTTCAAATCTAACAAATACTACAAATGCGTCAGTCATATAATCACCTTTTTTCAGTTACCAATATTGAATACATCATGGATTAAGTATGGTATGAAATTATCCATCAATACAAGCATTGCGAATCCAATAGCCCCTAAGATGAATAATCCTATTCCGCAAATAATAACAGTCTGCTTAAACTCTTGAGGAGTCGGCTTTCTTGCCATTCGTAGAATACGAGCCCATGAGCCTCTAGAGACCTTACGGAATTGCGATTCAATCCAATCTTGCTTGTCTTGAACTTTGTCCTCAAATGATTGAGATTTGGAGTTTTCGTTAGACATGGTATAACCTCGGATATCCTGCCCAACTGCCCACCTAATATAACCGCTTTGATAGGTAAAACTAATCTGCATGATAAATAGTTCCAATCAAATGCCCCATATTGGTGTTGGTAACTGTTGCTAAAAAAATCCGAGCATTGATGAGGGAGCTATAGTTGCAGGAACGATATGGTAGAACGCGACCCCTATTCCGTATTAGGTGTTAACAAGGGTGCCAGCGACGCTGAAATCAAGCGCTCATTCCGCAAAAAAGCCCGTCAGTTCCACCCAGATCGCAATCCAGATGATGCTACTGCTGAAACGAAATTCAAAGAAGTTCAAGCAGCATATGATACAATTGGAACTGCAGATTCGCGCAGGAACTTTGACCAAAAGCAACAAATGTCGAATATGTTCGGCGCTGGAGGTAATTCATTCGGCGGAAGAGGTGGTAATCCATTTGGAGAATCCCAGTTCAACTTCGGCGGTGGTGGCAGAGGAATGGATGATATCTTTGGCCAAATGTTCGGGGGAGGAGGAATGCCTGGCGGTGGTGCTAGGCAACGGAATCCCGCATCCCATCAGCAACTACCAAAGGGTGCTGATATCAATGTTGGAATTGACATCACCATGGATGAGGCGAAAGAGGGTGGTAAATTTCCATTTACTTTCAAAAGGTTCAGAAAAAATGGTAACGAAATGGAAACCAAGACTACAACGCTAAAAATCACTATTGCCGCTGATGCAAAACATGGTCAAATTAAACGTCTAAAAGGACAAGGTCATGACCATCCCCAAGGAGATACTGGAGATGTATTAATCGTCATTAGAATAGATGCTGGAGAAGGTACTTATTGGGAAGATGGCATATTGGTACTAGAGGTCTCAACCCCATATTCAACATTGGTTTTAGGTGGTAAAATCAAAGTCAAACTACCTTCTGGGAAATCTGGAAATCTAAGTGTTGCTGCTAATACCCAAATTGGTGACCGGAGAAGAATGGTTGGTGCAGGATTCGACGGCGGTGATTTGGATCTTGAATTTGTTTTACAAGAAAACGGACAGTTGACATCTGCGCAACTCAAGGCCTTGGAATCATTACAAAAAAGTGGATTGTAATATCATTGTCCAAACGATACTTCATCACCTGTTACCTTGACGTAACCATATGGCGAGAGGGCGCGGTGGCGGTAGAGGACGCGGCCCAAATTCAAATAGCCCTGGTAAGCATCAAAACAAAAAAGGCCCTCAGATACCTGAAGATGAAAAATTATGGCGTCGCTTGTCACAGCAATTTGCAGATGATGATGAACTATGGGGCAAATCATGGACTAATCAGCAAATTGCTGACCTCCTCATCAATGGTGAAAACTTGATGCATCGATTTTCAATCGATAGTAAAGCCGAGAAAACATTTCGCAGTGGACTAGACGAAGCACTTGCAATTGGCCGTAAAAAGAATGAACGATTCACATCACTAGAAGATAAAATGTTCCGATTGGTTAAGCCTGCGTATGTTGAAATAATTGAGTCAGCGGTAGCTGATTGGAAAGCATTCTCTTCTAGACATGCACAAAAAGGCGGTACATCTCTTTGGGGAAGGCCTCCTCTTAGAGTCGGTGAAGAATTACAAAGCAATGATAAAAGTGCACAATTAAGTTATGTCAGTGAGGAAGATGCTCAACGTTATTCTTTACTTGAAAGTGTTTGGCTCACCGATTTAATGGGTCAAGATTATCCTAAAGAATTTACTCTAATGCCTGGAGAGCGTATCATGTCATGGGGTGAATTTTCATTGCTCGGTGAAAGTCGTTTTATCGCAAAAAGAAGAGGCGGGATGCGTTTTCCAGAAGCAGAACCGGCAATGGCGTTATTATTGGTTTCAGCAAAACATTGGAATGCAGAACAACTCCTAGACTCCCGTTTATTGGCTAGAAGAAGAGCGAATGCAAATCCATTTCCAAGAGAGTATGACCAATCACTGTGCGTAAATGCAGAATTGTTGAAAGAGGTTGATGTTGAGTCTGGCTTGAAGGAAGGAAGAACTGATTTACGGCATCTACCGTTCGTGACTATCGATCCGCATGATGCAAAGGATTTCGACGATGCTGTGTGTTTGATTGAAGAAAATGGAGTGCAAACATTATGGGTTGCAATCGCCGATGTTGCCCATTATGTCACCCCCAATACAAGTCTTGATGCTGCTGCAAGGGCTCGTGCCACCTCAGTCTATTTGCCTCATACCGTACTACCAATGCTACCTTCTCGCTTAGCCGATGACCTTTGCTCATTACGAGAAAAAATACCTCGATACGCTATGGCTGTCGCAATGAAACTTGATGATGCAGGTGAAATAACGGATGTTTCTGCTTACGAGGCCGTTATTGAGGTAAAACAAAACATGGCATATGAAGATGCATTAGATAACCCACAATTCTCTGAAATGTTTACTCTAGCAAAGAAATGGCAGGAAAAAGAGTTGCGATTAAATATCTCTAATGCTGAATTGCGTCCTCGCATTATTGATGACCAAATCACTGTTGAAGTCAAGTGGCCGAATGATGCTACTCGAATGATAGAATCCCTAATGGTTGCAACAAACTCAGCGATAGGCCACTTGTTAGGAGCGGCAGGCGCTCCACTTCCTTGGAGGTGTCACGCACCACCCGATGCCCCCGAAATTGAAGGATTAAATGCTAAATTGGAGGAACTAGGCGTCAGTATTCGTCTTCCCTTGCCCAGCAGTAGAAAACAAGGAGAATCTTCTTCTCAACATTTGACAAACATTCTTGGTGCATGGGCTGATAATTCCGGTGGAGGAATTGATTTATCCGGTTTGATTAGCGAAGATAATAGTGAAAGTGATGTCGAACCATATTTGCAAGATGTGCTCAATCCTGAAGCAAGAAACGATATTTTGGATTCTCTTGCTGATGCTCAAAAAGAAGCCAGTGAATTAGACGATGTGATCAGAAGAGTCGTTGACCAAGGATTATTCCAGTTGATGCAAAGAGCGAACTATAGTGAAGAGAACATCGGCCATTTCGGCCTCAATTTAGATGCTTATGTTCACTTTACTTCACCGATTAGAAGATATCCGGATTTGATGGCTCATCGTCAGCTAAAGGCCTATTTACGTGGAAATGAATGGGCTCATTCACTTGAGGAAACAGCCGATTTGGCAGGCCATTGTAGTGACAGGGGATACAAAGCAAAACGGCTGGAATGGGAACTTGTTGCCAATGCATATCATCTGCATCTGTTGAGAGGAGGAGGGATTGGCGATGAACAATTGACCGATGTTGCCACTCCATTAGAAGGTAAATCTTGGCCAGCGAGAATTGTGGGGCTAAGAACACCTTGGATTTTCTTGGATTTAGCAGATGATGGTTCTGTTCAAGGGCGCATGCACCTAAGACAAATATCTGGCAAGATTAGAACGGTAATAGATGAACATGGGCTAGAAGTTGTTCCAGCAGAACCTGATGAGCGAGGGCAGCAGAATGCAATCGTCAAATTAGGACAGAAATTCCCTTGCCGATTACGCGGTCTTGACATTTGGTCTGGGTCTCTTGACTTAGCCCCAAACCGCTGAAGTTGGCAACAATAAGTATTGTAGTCAATAACTCATATTTATTAATGACTACAATAACCCAAGGCCATGGCGAGAGTGAAGGCTAACCTATGTGCATGTGATTGCAAGATGAAGCGCCTCTACACACGGGCAGAAGGCGGCAAAGGTTGGGACGGAGTCGGTTGGATGTGTACTTGCGGTTGCGGTTGTATCTGCTTCGATGAGGGTGAATGGTCAATGATCGGTTGTAGTTCTGACAAATGCCAACCGAATGAAGGAAGTTCAATACCTCAAAATGAAGTTGACTCAAAAACCCAAAATGGAGATGGGCAAAATGACTGCTGCTAATTCCATCACCCTAAGAGTGGGTGGAATGACTTGTGGTGCGTGCGTTGCTTCGGTTGAAAATATGGTTTCTAAAGTTGATGGCGTTGTTCAGGTTTCTGTCAACTTACCATTAGAAAAAGCAACTATTATTGGCAAAGATTCTAGCCGTCTTGATGATTTGAAATCTGCCACTATTGCTGCTATTGAGCGTGGCGGTTTTACTGCTAGTGACCTGGTTCCTGCATTACAAGTTCGTGATGACGCTATCGAAGATGCACGACTTCAAGGAAAGAAAGTGATTGTTGCTTTCGCCCTAACCATTCCTATTTTCATTCTGACCATGTTATCCCCTGACCTCGGTAGAATCGGCGAGGTAGACAAGCGCTTATTGCTAGCAATGCTAAGCATCTTGCCCGTATATTTGTGGTCGGGATGGGAGTTCCATTCAGGGGCTTGGAAATCACTACGAAATGGCAGTGCTAACATGGATGTCTTAGTGAGTTTAGGAACGACGGTAGCAGTAATTTGGTCAAGTGCAGTTACTATTGCACCGCTGATAAGTAATGCTCCAAATCTTCTACTGAAAGCCGAACACGTATTCTTTGATGGTGCTGCATTTATTATCACATTTGTTTTACTTGGAAATTATATTGAGGCTCAAGCAAAACTTAGAGCGACCGATGCAATTCATTCATTAATGCGCTTGCAACCAAAGCAAGCGCGAGTGATTAGTGATGAAAAGTTAGGCCATACAGAAATGGTAGATGTTGACCAAATCTCTAAAGAAACTCTAATCAAAGTCTTGGCTGGAGAAACGATTCCATTAGATGGTGAATTGATTGAATGTAAAGCCAGTATAGATGAATCGATGATGAGCGGTGAGCCATATCCAGTGAGGAAAAAATCAGGGGATATCGCTAATGCTGGAACCATTGTCTTAGATGGTACTATCATTCTACGCGTTACTGCTTTGTCAACTGATACCATGTTGGCCAATGTCATCCAATTAGTGGAGGATGCCCAAATGGGCAAGGCTCCAATTCAGAGGTTAGTGGATCAGATTTCGGCAGTATTCGTGCCCGTAGTAACAGTATTAGCCATCGTTGCCTCCCTCTATTGGTGGCAATTTGGAGATTCCACCGCTGCTCAATTTTCTATGACTTCGGCTGAATTGGCAGTCATGGTACTAGTTTCTACCCTAGTTATTGCCTGCCCTTGCGCCTTAGGATTAGCAACACCAACCGCATTGGTTATCGGCACTGGAGTAGGTGCAAGATATGGTTTGTTAATCAAGGGAATTGAAGCCTTAGAAAAGTCGCATAAAATAGATACTTTAGTGGTTGATAAAACCGGAACAATAACTTCTGGAAAACCCCGTGTCTCTCATATTGAATTATTGGATACAGAAGTCAAAGAGATTCTTTCTATCGCTGCCGCTTTAGAAAGTGAATCAACACACCCATTATCACAAGCGATCCAAACATCTTGGTCCAATGTTACTTCTGATAAACCTACTATTTCTGACATTCAAACTGTTGCTGGTTGTGGCTTAGTAGGGGATATGCAAGGTCAATTAGTGGCGATTGGCAATGCCTCAATGATGCAAGAAGTTGGAATTGAAATCGATGAAGAATTAAACAAAAAATTGGCAACAGCCGCAGCAAAAGGTGTGACCATTGTACTGGTCAGTGTAGGAACTCGACTACTGGGTTGGATAGAAGCCAGGGATAGAGTTCGTTCCACCTCGGCGATGGCTGTAAAGAAGGCGAAACAAATGGGAATGGAGGTAATTATGCTAACTGGTGATAGACTTGAAGCTGCACAAAGTATTGCTGATATAGTTGCCATAGACCAAGTTATTGCAGGTGTAAAACCTGCTGAAAAAGCAGATCATATCAAGCGATTGCAAAGCCAAGGCAAGACCGTTGCGATGGTAGGTGATGGAATCAATGATGCTGCTGCACTTACTGTTGCAGATGTTGGACTTGCAATGGGCGCTGGTTCACAAATTGCTCTTGAAAGTGCTGATATTGTATTAATTCGCGATGATTTAATCGATGCTGTGTCCGCCTTACAATTAGGTAAAGCAACCATGTCACGAATTAGAACAAACCTATTGTGGGCATTCGGATATAACGTGATTGGAATTCCTCTCGCAATGGGTCTACTCCTACCTTGGACTGGTTGGTTACTTCCACCTGCCTTTGCAGCAGCAGCGATGTCTATGTCATCGGTCAGTGTGGTCTCAAATTCACTTCTCCTGAAATGGTGGAAGCCTATACAGAATTGAGTTAGTTAACCATTTAGTTGAAATGAACAAGGGGTGTGGCCTAACACATGAGCGAAGTAATTCACAATTTAACAATCACCGGCATGACTTGTGGAGGATGCTCTGGAAGAGTTACTCGAGTCCTTGATGCAACGCCTGGAGTAATCAGTGCAACTATCAGCCATGAAAATGACTCAGGAGTAATTATCACAACATCACAATTATCCACCGAAGATGTTGTCAACATTGTCAATGATACTGGTTTCAATGCATCCGCTTGAA